>Ga0306920_100003595_pt1 | contig 19717 bp, 22 predicted proteins | sample flu12Cox44000170_FD_204666 | JGI IMG/M metagenome (GOLD analysis project Ga0306920, IMG submission 204666) | Lab enrichment of tropical soil microbial communities from Luquillo Experimental Forest, Puerto Rico - flux4day.12C.oxic.44.000.170 (v2)... | ecosystem: Environmental > Terrestrial >... | reverse complement strand
CCTTTGGCGGAGTGGATCGTCGACAAGATCAGATAGTCTTCGTCGAGCAGTGGCCGGCCCGCCTGAACGCGGCTGGCATCCGGCGGGTCGAGGGTGAGTTCGCTCAGGAAACGCTCGCGACTGGTGTACCCGAAGGCGATCTGCTCGAGCTGGTCGAGGTCGCCGGCTCGGGCAGCCGGATAATCGTAGAGGCGATCGAGGAGCGGCTGATACCAGTCGCGCACAAGCCCGATCTGTCCTTGCCACGCAATATTCGTGTCGCGCAGACGTGCGATGAGGCGGGATAGGCCCGGCCAGAGCTTGGCCGCGGCGGGCGGTGGTGAAACCCGCGCGAGAGCGCCGGTGGCAAACGCTTCTTCTGAGAGCTGTGCGAGAACACCCCGCGCGGTCGCGGGACCGATGCCGGGGAGCAGCTGCAGCACCCGGAGACCGGCAACGGCATCGCGCGGGTTCTCGGCCCAGCGCAGGATCGCCAGCACGTCCTTGACATGGGCGGCCTCGAGAAATCTGAGGCCGCCATATTTGACGAAGGGAATATTGCGCCGTCCGAGCTCGATCTCGAGGAGGTCGCTGTGATGCGCAGTGCGGAAGAGCACTGCCTGCCGGCGCAGCGCGATGCCGGCCTCGCGATGGTCGAGCACACTGTCGGCAACATACCGGGCCTGCAGCGTCTCGTCCTCGACGTTGGCCAGGAATGGCCGCTCTGCTGAGACCTTGGTCGAATAAAGGGTTTTTGCGAACTGCTCGCTGGCGCCGGCGATCACCGCGTTCGCAGCGTCGAGGATCGGCTGGGTCGAGCGATAATTGCGCTCGAGCGCGATGACCGTGGCGGGTGGGGAGAAATGGTGGGGAAAGTCGAGAATGTTCCGAACGGTTGCCGCGCGGAATGAATAGATCGATTGCGCATCGTCGCCGACGACTGTGAGACCCGACCCGTCGGGCCGCAGCGCCAGCAGGATCTCGGCTTGGAGCTGATTGGTGTCCTGGTACTCGTCAACGAGGACATGGTTGAAACAGCCGCAGATCTCCGTTGCGACGGCTGGTTCGGCCATCGCGTGGCGCCAGTAGAGCAAGAGGTCGTCGTAATCGAGGACATTGTCCCGCTGCTTGGCCACGACATAGGCCTCGAACAGCCGACGAAGCTCGTTTGGCCAATCGGCACACCAGGGAAAACATTGGGCGAGCGTCTCCTCGAGCGGGCACCCGGCATTGATCGTGTAGGAGTAGATCGCCAGGCAGGTGTCCTTGCGGGGGAAGCGGGAAGCGGTTCGGGATAGGCCGAAGTCCGAGCGCACAAGGTCGAGCAGATCCGCCGAATCGGAGCGGTCGAGAATGGTGAAGGACGGGTCGAGCCCGATCGAAAGGGCGTGCAGCCGCAAGAGACGGCTGCCGACCGAATGAAATGTTCCCGACCAGGGCAGGATAGCCGTCTGCGGTGATGCGCGATCGGCGCCGCCGCCGCGAGCTTCTGCCAGGATCCGGTGGGCGCGCCGGGTCATCTCGAGCGCGGCGCGCCGAGTGAAGGTCAGCAGCAGCAGACGGTGCGGGTCGGCGCCATTCAGGATCAGATGCGCGACGCGATGAGCGAGCGTCTTGGTCTTGCCGGTGCCCGCGCCGGCCGCGATCAGCAACGCCGGAGGCGACCTGTTGTCGTCGCCGATGCCGTATTCGACCGCGCGGCGTTGGGCCGGGTTCAGGTCGCGCAGGTGCCGGTGGTAATCGATAGATGCCACCGCCGTGTTCCTCGTCCGTTCTCCTGATCTGCGATAGCATCGGAGAAGCCGTGATGCAATTGTGACGTTTGATTTGAGGAGATGGCCGGCCATAGCCTTCGTTACGCCGACCGCTCGCCCCAGCGACGTCCACGGTTATGGAACTTCTCGTGGAGGCCGGCGAACCCGACAAGGTTCCAGCCGTCCCGTCCCTAGGGCGATACGGAGGCGGCCGGTACGCTGACCCGGTAATCGAGCGAGTGGTCAAAGCAATGGTAATGGCGATTGATGACTGGTTCGGGGTACGCGTTCTTCGCGCGGCAGGGTAGGGGCCACGCCGGCGACGGGCCACGCCTATAACGGGATGTGGACAATCATCATCAATTGTTAGGAGCGGCCGGCGATTGTCCGGCTCATGCGCTTGGACCGGCTCACCTTTACCGCCCTCGGCGGCATCGCTGTCTTCCTGATCGGGACTGCGCTGCTGCTCGAGGACGGGCGGGCGCTGTTCGCGCCAGTGTTCGGCATGGTGGGCGGCATCGCCGCAGTGGCGTCCGCCAATCACGAACGGCTCAGGGAGCGTGTCGAGGCGCTCGAAAAGCGGCTGGCGCAGCAGGAATGGCGCAACGGGATCAAGGCTCCGTGGAACCGTTGAAACAGCCGCGAAGGGGATACGATCTGGCGCTGCGCACCGCGGATCAGGCGCGCACCGACTTCGCCGCGCTCGGCGACGATCTTGAATTCATCATGAGCCAGCTGGCGCAGCTGCCGAAGCGGAAGGATCTCGGTTGGGTCGCGCTCGCGTCTTTCCTGGGCGGCGTTGCCTTCGCAACCTGCGTGAACCTGATCTTTTGGCACTGACGTGCCTCGGGCGCCGTGAGAGGGCGACACGCTATGACTTCGGGTGCGGCGCCTCCTGCCGCACCTCGGTCGCAGGTATCTAAGCGGCATGATGATGGGCGCTTCCGTGGTCCGCTGGCCTGTTCATCATGCGCAGCATCGCCAGGCTGCCGGTTTTGAGGAAACAGGAGATCAGAAGGGCGGCCAGAATCAGAAAAGCCAGGTTCAGCCAGGTCGTGTAATTCCAGGCGATGGAGGCCTCGACGACCCGCGCCTGGCGCTCCGAGGGGATGAGGGCAAGGCTGCCGAAGATCAGATCGACGATCAGCGCCGCCGCCGCCATGGCCACGTAGAAGGTGACGAAAAGGAAGCCGGCCATCCTTAGTCCGTAATACTTGCGATAAATGTTCAGGATCGGGAGGATGATCAGGTCGGCGAAGATAAAGGCGACCACCCCGCCGAAGCTGATGCCGCCGTTCCACAGCACCGCCGCCAGCGGAATGTTGCCGACCGAGCAGACGAAAGAGATCACCGCCGCCAGCGGGCCGATGAGCGGTCCCCACAGCGTGGCGAGAACTGGATGGTCGGCCAGGAAGAAGGATTGCCAGAACGTGTTAGGCACCCAGGCGGCGAGCGCGCCCGCAATCAAGAGGCCGCCGACGATGTCGAGCCAGACGGCGGCCCAATCCATCACGAAATAGTGGCTGATCGCGGTGAGACCTCGGTCGGAGGTCATCCGCTGCCAAAGCGAGCCACCCTCGATGACGGACATGTCCATTTCGGCATGGCCTTCCATGCGGCCGGCAACGCCCTTATCCGCTTGGATCTTGGCTGGCTCGAGAAGGTTCTGGGTGAGAAACGTCCGGAACAGAAGGACCAGGAGCGCGAGCATCAGCGGCGCGCCGACGAATTCGGCCAGTGTCAACTGCCAGCCCAGGAGCGCCACCATGATGATGCTGAGCTCGACGACGAGATTGGTGGAGGCCATCTCAAACGCCATCGCGGCCGTGAAATGCGCGCCCTTGCGGAAGATCGAACGGGCAAGCGCCACAGCCGCGTAGGAGCATGACGACGAGGCTGCTCCGAGTGCGAGAGCGGTCGCGATCGAACGCGGGCGATCATCCGGCAGAAGCTGGCTCATCTGCCGATGCGAGACGGCGGCCTGCACGACGGCGGAGAGTGCGAAGCCAAGGATCAGCGGCCAGAGGATCTCCCATCCCATGGCCAGCGCCATTGTCAGTGCGCGCGTGGTTGCTTCGATCATCCGATCACCCGGTGTCCCCTGCGCTCAACTCCATCAGATTCACCATACGAACTTCAATGTGGGGCAGACGCTGTCGATTTTCTTTGAAGGAGGACCGATACCATGGCGCCCATGTTATCGACTCTCGGGGCGGGGCTTCGTCGCCCATGGAAGCTGGTGGTAGCGAGCAGAGCTCCGTGAAAACAACTGCCTGCCTGGATTCGCTCAGGCTCGTGTGAGGCGATGGGGGAAGCCGAGGACGGTCGCACGTTTGGCTCCTCCCGGCGGAGAAGTAAAACAGGACGGAGAGCGCGCGTCGGCGATACACTCCTTCGTCGCTGCGGATGCGGAGGTGTGATTTGATGGGCGCGCACGATCCGGCCGAAGCCGTCGAAGTCCTCGATCGGCTTCTAAAGTTCTTTGGCGACGGCGAGCGCTGGGTCAAGGGCCGCTTGAGCGATCGGCGGGGCAAACGCTGCCTCGTCGGCGCGCTCGACTTTGTTAACAGCCATCACGCGATCGGAAGCGACGCGGCCGAGCGTTATCTGGCGGACGAAATTTCCGCTGCCGGGGATTGCCATGACGCCAGCGGGGATTGCGCCAAGTTCCGAACCAGCCTTCGCCGAGCGTTGTCCGGGGGACGGTATCGGGTCAGCGAAACTGTCCTCCGCAGGGACAGCCTTTCCGATTTTAACGACGGGTGTAAGGACTTCGCCGAGCTGCGGGCGCTCATTTTGCAGGCACGCGCGGCGGCGACGAATGACGCGGATGCCGTATCGGCACCGGGCCTGCGTCTGGACATCGAGTCGGACGAATTCGTGATGGCTTAAGGCGACTGCGGCCGCGGCAACAAAAGTCCAGCATGAAAGCCGTCAGGAACAGAACCGGCTTTTAACGTTCCGCTTGAAAGATTTTCCCTAGTTACCATATGCGCGTTGCACGGTCGCCACTTCGGGGCCATGCATTAAAGACTGGCATCGTCCTTGTTAGAGATGCCGATATCCATGTTGCTCAATGGAGGATATGGTCATGGATGGTTTCGATTTCTCGCCGCTGTTCCGTTCCACGATCGGCTTCGATCGTCTGTTTCGCCTGCTCGATGCGTCAAGCCGCGTCGAGGGCGCATCCCCCGCCTACCCGCCGTACAACATCCAGAAGACCGGCGAAGACGCCTACCGGCTGACTATGGCCGTGGCTGGGTTCTCGCCGTCCGAGCTCGATGTCACTGTTCACGAGAACACGCTCCTCGTGACCGGCAAGGCGCAGACGGAGGAGGAGAAGAAGAACGGCAACAGCTACCTGCACCGCGGCATCGCGCGGCGCGCGTTTGAGCGGCGCTTCAGCCTTGCCGACCACATGAAGGTGAGCGGCGCCACGCTCGACAATGGCATGCTCCATGTCGACCTGGTTCACGATGTCCCCGAGGCGGCCAAGCCGCGCAGGATCGCGATCGGTACGAACGGTGTACAGCCGCAGGTGACGGAGCAGAAGGCGGCCTAACGGCCAAACGCTAGTACTGACAGGACGCCCCCAATTGGGGGCGTTCTCGTTTCAGCCATGCCGATGTCAGCGGTGGCGGGTTATCGATTTGGCGGAGCGTGGCCCGCGATTTTGTAATGTCATGAGCTGGAAACCTTGGCCGCTTCCCGCAACCAGTTGCCGATTTCAGCCGTACGGCGGACAGGATCCAGGATTTCGGAGCCGATACCATAGCGCCAGGCCAGGTCGCGGCGTTCCGGCTCCGAGTGTAACGCGCGGAAATCGCGGGCCATAATGACCAGCTCGGCGCAATCGCGACCGAACCCCTCCGCGACGAGAGTTGCGGACCGCATCTCGATCAACCCGGCTGCAACCGATAGCGTAAACTCAGGGTGGTATTGCGTCCCGAATAAGATGCTTCCCGACGGCAGTTCCACCGCCAGCGCCTGAATTGGACAGAGCTCGTTCTGAGCCAGCACCTCCGCACCTGGCGGCAGCTGTTCGAGCTCGTCGATATGAGAGCAGAGCGCGTCGAAAACGGAAGGCCGCGTAGCCAGGAGCGGGTGAGAGCGGCCGGGTGTCGTGGCAGTAATCGCTCTGGCGACTCCGAGTTCGCGACCACGGGGGTTGCGGCGGACGGTTCCCCCAAGTGCCACGGTCGCGAGCTGCAGGCCCCAGCAGCTTGCCCATACGGGCAGGCCCGCCGTAAACGCTGCCCGGGCAAAATCGATTTGGCGCGTCACCTCCGGCACCTGGTCGTAAATATGCAGCGGCGAACCGCTGAACATTAACCCGTCGAAATCTCTAAGCGACACACCGTCCGGCAGGTCTTGGCCATCGGCAACATTAATCGGCGAGCATTGGATATCAGGCTGTTGCGACCTGAGCGCGGCTTCGAAGAGCGAAGCGTTCGGGGGGATCCCGAACGTTTCGCGCTCCGCCTGCATCGCGGCCGGCGTGCCATCGGCAATTAAGATACGCAGCATGTAATGCCCTCGCCGGATTTTTCGCGGGGATTACCTGGTAATGGAGGGACCCGGCAAGACCGAGGATCATCGAATGGTCGGGCAACCTGCCGAAAACCGTTCGCTAGGTTCGTGGGATTGCCGTCGATCAACTCTCGTGGCCCTAGCCTTTCCTGCTTTGTGCTCTCGTCAGCGTGTCTATTGTGGACAGCTCTGGTGAGGGATACGGCATTTCACGTCTCACCTCAGCCGCCGGCTTGTCCTGGCGTAACCCTTCATGGACCACCTGCCGCGGACGATTGTCAGCGGTCCAGGTGAGATACTTGACTTCGGCGACGAGTTCCGGCCGGTGGACGCGGCTCAACACGAGGGGCGATCAAAAGCGGCTGTCCCGCGGCGGCGGCACCGCGAGCGGCATCTCGGAGGTCGAGTGTGGCTGCAGCCGGCGCCACAATCGCGCCAGCTCCGCCTGTTTGATATCGGTGCCGGCGCGGCCGGCATAGACAAGGCGTCCCTCGGGATCGTAGTAGGCGAGCAGCAGCGCGCCGAGATAGGGCCGGCTTCCTTCGGGATCGGTCCAGCCGACCACCACGAATTTCACTTTAAGCCACAGGCCGCGATTACTCGGAGCGTAGGGCGCATCGACACGTTTTCGAGACGATCCCTTCCACTTTCAGCGCGCAGGCGCGGTCATAGAAGGTTCGCCGGCGCCCGATCTGGTGATCGCTGAAATGGGCGGCGAGCCTGCACCCGACAGCAGCGCGCGCAGTCGTTCCTTGCGCTCCGTAACCGGCATCGGGGCGATCGCTTCGCCATCGAGGTGGAGAAAATCGAACAGGAAAAAGACGAGAGCGCCGCTGTTACCGGTTTCCGACGCGTTCTGGATCCGGCTGAACGACGTGGTGCCGTCGGCGCGAACGCCGCACAGCTCCCCGTCGATAGGCCTGCCGCGCCGGCAGCGACGCGACCGCCGGGTATTTGGGAGTCCAGTCGAGCCCGGTGCGGGTCAGCAACCGGACCGCGCCGTGGCCGAGCCGGGCATGCATCCGGTAGCCGTCGAATTTGAGTTCGTGCAGCCACTCCGGCCTATCGGGCGGCTGGTTCACCAGCTTGGTGAGTTGCAGTTTGATCCAAGCGGGGAGCGCCGTCGCATCGATGCGACGCCTTCCGCCAAGTGGTCGCGCCATGTCTTCAGGTACGGCGCGCTCGCTAACGCGGATCGATCCGGCCCGGTTTTACCCGTTGACCTGCTGCATGATTTTCGTCCACCGATCCACGATCGGCAGCACCTTGTCTGCCTTCTCGGGCGGGAACATCGGCACGACGCGGGCCACGCCCATCTCATTGAGGCCCTTCACCCGGTCGAGATCCTCGCCGAGTGCGAACGAGGTGATTTCGATGCCGGCCGGGTCGCGACCGGCCTCCCCCGCCATCTCACGGAATTTCGGCAGGACCTCGCGGATATCGCCTCCTGGAATCCAACCATCGCCATAGCGGATGGCGCGCCGTGCGCCATGCGGAAAAGCGCCGCCGACGTGGATCGGCGGATGCGGTTTCTGGACCGGTTTGGGCCGGGCGATCATCGGATCGAAATTGACGAACTCTCCGTGGTACTCCGCCTTCTCCTTCGTCCAGATTTCCTTCATCGCCTCAATTGATTCGCGCATCCGCTTGAAGCGGGTGGCATAGACGGTGCCGTGGTCTTCCATTTCGTCCTGGTTCCAGCCGCCGCCGACCCCAAACAGAAACCGTCCCCGGCTCACCTGGTCGATCGAGGCGACCAGCTTGGCAGTCTGAATCGCGTCGCGCTGCTGAATCAGGGCCACCCCGGTGCCGAGTTTAATGGTCCTCGTCGCCTGGGCGGCTGCGGCCAGAACAACAAACGGGTCTATCGCATCGTAGTATTGTTTGGGTAAATCGCCGCCTCCCGGGAACGGCGTCTTGCGCGACAGCGGGATATGCGAGTGCTCAGGCGCCCAGACCGACTCGAAACCGCGCTCCTCCAGCGCGCGGGCAAGCTCAGGCGCCGACATCGAATAATCCGTAAAGAACATCGCGCCGCCGAAATGCATGTGCCACTCCCTAGGTGTCTCCTGGTCCGGCAGCGGAGGTTAGCCGGTGGCGCCGGCCAGCGCTATCGGTTACCTATTGCGGGACACGCGGTTCACGCGAACCGCGTCCTCCCCTGACCAACGATGGGGAGAAGGGCTCGCATGGAAACCGAAACGCGCGCGGAACAATCCCCGTTCGGAGCGGGCGGCGTCCGCAAAATCATCCATATCGACATGGACGCGTTCTACGCGTCGGTGGAACAGCGCGATAATCCCGAGCTGCGGCAAGCCGGTCGCGGTCGGCGGATCGCGCGAACGCGGCGTCGTCGCGGCGGCGAGCTATGAAGCGCGGCAGTTCGGCGTTCACTCCGCGATGCCGTCGATCACCGCCAAGCGAAAATGCCCCGATCTGATCTTCGTCAAGCCGCGTTTTGACGCTTACAAAGCAATCTCCCTGCAGATCCGGGAGATTTTCGCCGCCTACACGCCCATCATCGAGCCCCTGTCGCTTGACGAAGCCTATCTCGACGTCACCGAGAACCTGAAAGCGATCAGCCTGGCGACACAGATCGCCGAAGAAATCCGGGCGAGGATTCGCGCCGAAACCGGGCTCACGGCGTCAGCAGGAGTGTCCTACAACAAGTTTCTCGCCAAACTCGCCTCCGATCACCGCAAGCCGGACGGGCTTTTCGTCATCACGCCGAAGATGGGGCCTTCCTTCGTCGAGACGCTGCCGGTGCGGAAGTTTCACGGCATCGGACCGGCGACCGCCAAGAAGATGGCGCGGCTCGCTATCGAGACCGGGCTCGATCTTAAGAGCCAGACAGAGGGTTTTCTGCAGCACCACTTCGGGAAGGCGGGCTCTTACTATTACTGGGCCGCCCGCGGCATCGACGACCGGCCCGTCCGCGCCGACCGCATGCGCAAATCCGTCGGTGCCGAGAACACGTTTCCCGTCGATCTCTTCACCTACGAAGCGGCGCGAGACGCGCTGCGAGAAATAGTCGACAAGGTATGGCGCTACTGCGAGGACGTCGGCATTCGCGGCCGCACTGTCACGCTCAAGGTCAAGTTCGCCAACTTTCAGATCATTACGCGCAGCCGCACCGGTCAGATGCAAATCAGGACGCGGGGCGAGCTCGAACAGCTCGGCGACGCGTTGCTCGAACCCCTCTTTCCTGTCGCCAGGGGCATTCGGCTCCTAGGTATCTCCATGTCTTCGCTCGCGGCGGAAGAGACTGAGCAGCCTGAATTCAGCCTGCCCGCCTAAGCCGCAATACCCCGATCCCGTCATTCAGCTGGTGAGGCCGCAGGGAGCCGCCGCTGCCATCAGCGCGCGCACCACCCAGATCTCGGCCGGCAAAACGACGCCTTGTGATGTGGTGTGCCCTTTGAAATAGACCTCGAGGGTCGCACGCACATCCGCGCGCTGCGCGGTTGAAAGACTCGGGAGCACCCGCACCAGTGGGCCCATCACCATGACGAAGTCTGCCGCCTCTGCCTCTCCTTTGGGCCGGCCAGCTGAATTTCCAGGTCGAGGGGCGTCAGTGAAACCTCCCTAAACCCGGCGCCTTCCAAGATCCGATGCACGCGCGCTGGATCGACCCATGGGAAAGGACCTGGCTCCTCGGGCCCAGGCCATCCGTTCCCGACATAGCGAATCGTACTCTCGATCTGAGCGTGTCCGAGAAGCAGCTTAACCGCTCCTGAGTTGACCGTCGTGTTGGTTCCAAACTTGGTGACGATGATGCTCGCCTCGAGCGATCTGCGATCGCGGATGGCGTCGGGTAGCTGGCTCGATCCGCGCTCGGTACTCGGCGACCGTCACGATGTGCGGCAACGGTGCCGTGCCGTGGCGACGCTGCCGGCACCATTTTCGTGACACGTGGTTGACACGCCCCGGCTCCACGCTTAAAAATGAAGATGAGTATCAGATAGTTAGACAGCATGCCATGCTACGTTGACATCGTAGGGGTCACTGGTTCAATCCCAGTCGCGCCCACCATTCTAAGTGCATAGTAAACATCGGGATTTCTGACCCGATCGTTCAGGGGACGCGGTATTGTCGGCGAGCACCCGCTACCTCTGCTGGTTTGTCGCGCGGAAGGCTCCCGCTTCCAACCTATAAAGACTGCCGGAAATCTCTTGCATTTTCGTCAGAGGCGCGTCAAAAACCCGTCAAGGTTAATCTTCGCCGCGTGAGGGTCGCAAAAGGGTGTCCCTAAATAGCATAACTTTCTCCTTATAAGTGTATTAAGGTGAGTGCGGGCTGCGACGAGACCGCTAACGCGGCCGGGACCCGCCCGGTGCTTTTGCATCGCGCCCCCGCTGGCGGGGCGTTCACACCTAAACCGCCCGCCGATGAGGCATATCAACCGCATGTTTCGCGGCAGATCGAAAACGAGATCCCGTTCCTGCGTCGCGCCGTACGCCGGTGGCATCGCGAACAAGCCGATGCCGACGACCTCGTTCAGGACACCCTGGTGCGGGCTCTCGCTAATGCGCATCTTTATGAGCCGGGCTCCGATCTGCGCGCCTGGCTGTTCACCATCATGCGCAACCAGTTCCTCGCGGGTGCAGCGAAAGCCAATCGTTTTATCTCGATGCTCCGGGTCTTCGCCGAGACCGATCATGGTGCGGGAGGCGACCCAAGCGAGACTCGGCTCGTGTTACGCGATGTCGCTGGAGCCCTCCGGCGCCTGCCGAGCAAGCAGCGCGTCGCCGTCATGCTCGCCTGCGTGGACGGCAAATCCTATGAGGAAGTGGCGGAGGCGATGGGGCTCTCGGTCAGCGCTGTTCGCTGCCATCTGGCGCGCGGCCGCAACCGGCTGAGGACGGCGATGGAAACTGACCAGCCACGGTCACTCTTCGCTCTGCGTCCTCTGAAAGAGCCTTCGAGCGCGGTCATCCCGCCGGATGCCGATAGCGTGCCCCGATCGCTTGCTCCGGCAAACTCGGACTGAACCAGATTTCTCCGATCGAATTTTTTGCGACATCCGTGCCCGCGCGCAATTAATTCATCGGCTGGTCGAGGATCGGTGGTTGGCCGCAGCTCTTCCAGTCCGGCGCGGCCGATCGGCAAGAAACCACTTTCCCGGATGACCACAAATTCGCTCTATTTCGTCAACTGGTGGACCGACACGCTAATCATCGGTGGCTTGTCGATCGTTACCTGGGTCGCTCTGCTCGCCTTTCATCACTCGGCGGATGCGCAGCCGATCTTTTGGTTTGCCCTAGTTCTCAGCCTGGTCGTCAATTACCCGCATTTCTCGGCCACGGTTTACCGGCTCTACCAAAGCCCCGACAACATTCGTCAGTTTCCAGTCACGGCCTGGGGACTGCCGCTTATCCTGTTCGGCGCCGTCGCCGCCTCGCTCTGGCAACCGGGTGCTATCGCGCCTTATTTCCTGATGTTGTTCCTGCTGTGGTCGCCCTACCACTACAGCGGGCAGACGATCGGCCTGACCATGGTTTATGCGCGACGCGCCGGCTTTCCGATCGGCCGGCGGGAGCGCATGGCGCTGTCGGCCTTTGTCTTTTCAGCCTTCGTCTGCGGTGTGATCCGTTTTCAGCAGACTGGATCGAGCGGCGGGTTCACCGACTTCTACGGCATGTCTGTTCCGGCCTTCCCGCTGCCCGACTGGACAGAGGCGGCGGCGCAGGCCGTGATGTGGACCGGCGCCCTGGTCTTCGTGGGCTTCGCCTTTGTCTGGTGCTTCGGAGAGAAGCGTCTGATGCCACCGATCGTGCTGTTGCCGGCCCTCACCCATTTCGTTTGGTTTGTACCGGGCGCCAGTCTGAAATCATTCTGGATCGTAGTCCCGTTCTTCCATTCTCTTCAATACTTGCTGATTGCCCTTGTCATGCAGTTGAAGGTCAGAATCGATGTCGTGCGCGGAGAGCATTCGTGGCGACGTATCGGCGCCGAGGCGAGGCGCTGGGGATCGCGAAATATTTTGGGCGGCATTCTGCTTTTCATTGGGCTTCCGGCAGCGTTCAGCTGGCTGCCTTTGCCGCTGATGACAATCGCCGGCATCCTTGCCGCTGCGGTAAACATCCATCACTTCTTTGTTGACGGCGTAATCTGGAAATTGCGCGATACTGCGACCTCCTCGGCGCTGATGATGAACATCGCCGAGCTCGCGGGTCCAGGAGCTGTTGATCTTACCCGCCCCAAGGTCGTCGAGGCCTGAGATGCGTAATACCGTTGCAGGGATTGTTTTGGCGATGTTTGCTGGCTCGGCCCGGGCTGCGGACGTCGCCGCGGGCGCCTGCGACCCCGTCCTGGCAACACCGCGCGAGGCGTTCCTTGCGGCTGGGATCGCCGCGATGATCGCGTGCGGGGTGACGAGTTTCTTTCTGGCCGGGCGGGTGTCGGAGCGCACGCACGTCGCCCTCGCGATGCTCGTTGTGCTGGTCGGCGGTTTCTGCCTCTTTACTCTCTTCGGCCTGGTTGGCCGCGAAATCCCGGTGGCCGGTTCTCTCGTACTCCTGGGCGTGATCGGCCTGTTTAAGCTGATGAACCAGTTTGAGATCCGCCGAAAGCCGAGTCGCTCGGACAAATAAGAACCCCTGATGAGCGAGGCTTTGCTAAGTCTCCGCTCCTCGGTGGGCTCCAAGAATCGACCCCTGCGGATATTCGGCATCTTCGCGGGCTGGCGGTTGCAGGCCTATGGCGTTGCGCTCGCAGCGGTTTATGCCGGCCTCCTGCTCCATTTCTACATGGCTGGGGCCTGGATCATCGATCGCACAGGGATGCCGGTCTACAGCGATTTCACCGACGCATGGGTGGCTGGAATCGAGGCCTTGCGGGGCAAAGCCGCTACGATCTATGAACCGGGCGAATTCATCAAGCTGCAGTCGGCGTTGCTCGGGCCGAGGGACTTCTTCTACCCGAATTGGCCTTACCCACCGACTTTCATACTGATCCTCGCGCCATTGGGGGCGCTGCCCTATTTCGACGCATTTGTCGTCTGGGACATCGCGACATTACTTGGGTTCATCATCGTCGTCTATTTCATCGTTCGGCAGCGGCCGGCGATCGCTCTGCTGCTAGCGTCGCCATATACCCTTTGGAATTTCCTGGCCGGACAGAATGGATTTCTGACCGCCTCGCTGATCGGTGCGTCCCTGCTCTTCCTTGAGCGCCGGCCAGTGCTGGCAGGTGTCTTCATCGGTTGCCTCACATACAAACCTCAATTCGGAATATTGTTTCCGGTCGCGCTTGCCGCATTCAATCGATGGCGATCCTTTGCGAGTGCCGCTGGGACGGCCGCCCTTTTGGCCGGCGCCTCGATCGTCGTATTTGGGGCGGGAGTCTGGATTGCATTTCCTCGAGGACTCGTCGCGCAGAGCGTCCTGAATCTCTTTGCCAATTCCGACAGCAGCTGGGGTCTTCTTCAGACAGTTTACGGCTTGGCCCGCTACTTTGGGGGCGGCGCCGCGCTTGCTTGGGTCGCCCAAGGTATAACAACAACAGGACTAGGATTGATCGTGTGGTTGGTCTGGCGGTCTGGGGTACGCTATGCACTGAAGGCGGCAGCGCTGTCGGCGGCGACGCTTATCGCGACGCCTTACGCTTTTGCCTATGACCTGGCCACGATCGCGATCCCGATCGCTTTTCTCGCAAGCGACCAGATCCGCTGCGGGCTGCTGAGGGGCGAGCAAACGATCCTCCTGACGCTGTTCGCTACAGTTCTCATCACGCTCGTGATTTTCGCGGACCGACCGGTCGGGACCACTTTTGGAAGTGTCCCGCTCGGCCCGATTGTGATGATCACGCTCTTGGGTGTGGTGCTGCGTCGTGCCTTCTACCGAGGCGATCCTGAACAATTCTCCGAAAATTTTTGTGAGACGATTCTTGCCCCCGGCAATTGAGCCACTAGCAGGTAAAATACACGCGCCCGTCGGCGGCGGAAGGCCTGTCGTGCCTCCACCTATTCAGGACCCATCGCATGTCCGACCTGATTAAGCACTTTCGCCACAACGAACGCGGCGCCACGGCGACCGAATACGCCATGCTGATCGTGTTTGTAGCCCTCGCGATCGCGGTCGGCGCGAACATCCTCGGCACAGGCATCAGCAGCCTGTTCAGCACGATCGGGGCCGACATCTCCAGCTTCACTCCGACGCTCCCGCCGCTCCCTTGAGGGGCCGTTTCGTCGGCGAGCCGCAGCGAGGTCGCAACTCTTGCCGTTCCACTCCACTTTTTGGAAGGACTACCAAATGCACAGGTTGATCGATCGTTTTCGCCGGGACGAACGGGGCGCCACAGCCACCGAATATGCCTTGCTGATCGTGTTCGTTGCCCTCGCCGTCGCGGTCGGCGCGAATACCCTTGGCACTGGCATAAGCAGTCTATTCAGCAAAATCGGTAGCCAACTCTCTAGCTTGACACTGCCACCGCTGCCCTAGGCGGCGGGGAGCGGCGGATCCCGAGCGGAGGGTCCGTCTCCGACCGGCCATATCGGGTGACGTAGAGCATGGATCCGGGTGTGCAGACGACAATCGTGGTTTTGGCGATGGGCGCCTTTATCACGGCAGCCTATGTTGATGTGCGGAGGCGCCGGATCCCAAACGCGATTTCCTACATGATCGGTTCGCTCGGCCTGCTGCGGATACTGCTGGCGGCCGATCCGACGAGCGCCGGTTGGACCCTCGCGGCGGCCGCCGGTGTCCTCGTGATCGGGTTCATGTTTTTCTGGGGGGGCACTTTTGGCGGCGGCGACGCAAAACTGCTTACCGGTGCCGTGCTGCTAATCGGCTATCGCGACCTTTTCCCCTTTATGCTTTTGATGAGTCTATTTGGCGGGGTGTTGGCGCTCGCTATCCTGATCGGCGACAGGCTGATCCCAAGGTTACGTCGCGTTAGGCAACCCGCGGCGTTACCCGACGCGACCGCTACCGAGGCACGACGAGACGTGTGGCCGACAGTCCCGTATGGTGTCGCCATCTCTGCTGCGGGTATGATCATTTTGGTGCTTCAAGTCTCCGGTCCGAGGTGAGCTCCGATGCGCGCCAAGACGATCCTAGCCATGCTCTTTCTGGTCTCGCTGGGCGTTGCCGCGATGGTCGTGCTGCGCAGCCTGCCGCCGCAGAAATCCGAGGCGGCCGCTGAGGTAGCAGGAAGGGAGGAGGTTCTCGTCGCAACGATGTCGCTCGCCCCCGGCACTTTGTTGCGTGCCCCGGACGTGACTTGGCGGGCGATCGGTCGTCCTACGGAGCAGGGAGAGATCGTCAGGCCCTTGGCCGCCGTCCGGGAGGCCCAGCCGAAGGCTGACGAAGAAGCTCGCTCGGAAGTCTATGGCGCAGCGCTCCGCGCGTCTGTCTCACCGGGGGATGCGATCCGGCGCGGCGGCATCGTCAAGCCCGGCGATCGCGACTTTCTGCAGATCGTGCTGTCGCCGGGCGCGCGGGCGATCGCCATCCCCGTTGCCACCGGCGGGGCCAGCACCGGCCTGTTGAATCCCGGCGATCGCGTCGACGTCATCCTGACCCAGAAATTCAACGACAGCGCCGCACCCCTGACCCGCCGCTCCGTCAGCGAGACGGTGGTCGAGAACCTTCGCGTGCTGGTGATCGATGCGACGGATGCAAAGATGGCCGCCGGGAACACCTTTGGGCGCACGGTCACGCTCGAGGTGATGCCCGATCAAGCCGAGAAGATCAACGTGGCTACCGAGCTCGGCAAATTGTCGCTGACCTTGCGCGGCGTCGGGGGCACGGAAGGCGTCGCCGCCGCACCGGCCCTTGCACCCGGCAAGGCAAGCGGCATCAAGCCGACCTGGGCGGGTGACGTTTCGCCCGCTCTGAGCGGCGCTATGCCGCCGGAAAAGGTAACTCCTGCGGAGCGGCCTCCGGTCGAAATCATTCGCGGCAGCAAGGGGACTGAAACCGTCAAAACGCAGTGATGATGATAACCGCGAGTCGATGATAGGGTGGTCAAGAATACTTAGAGCCTGGCCGACATGATCGTAGAGGGGACCACCCAGTGAGAAGCATCCTCGAGATGCCCGCGCCGATCGAGAAAACCACCAACCGATTGCCCGCGGGCCGAGCCCCGCTGTTGGCCTTCGTCTCCGATTCCGCGACCGATAAGGCTCTGCGCGACTGCCTAACGCAGCTGTCCCTCGCTCACGGCATGATCGTGCGTGGGGGTATCGCGAAGGCCATCGAAACTCTGGGGGCCGAGCGGTCACCCAACATCCTGATCGTCGACATTAGCGGCGTCGACCTGCCGATATCGCAAGTGGACGCTCTCGCGGAGGTCTGCGAGCCCGGCGTCACCGTCATTGCAATCGGCAATCGCAATGAGATCGGCCTATACCGCGATCTATTGCACGCAGGCGTCACCGATTACATCGTCAAACCGCTGACCCCGCAACTTATCGCGAGGGCGTTGAACCAGAGGACCGGTACGGGCGAGGCCACCGCGATCCAGAAAAAGCTCGGGACTATGACCGCGTTGATCGGCGCTCGGGGCGGCGTCGGGACGACGACGATCGCGGTGAATTTGGCCTGGCATCTCGCCAACCGGCAAAGCCGCCGGGTAGCACTCGTCGACCTCGACCTGCAGAACGGCGATTGCGCGCTGGCGCTCAACATCAAGGCGACCCCGGGGATGCGCGAGGCGCTCGTCAACCCGACGCGAATTGATAGCACCCTGCTCGAACGGGTGATGACGCCTGTCGGGCACCGTCTATTCGTGCTCAGCTCCGAGGAGCCGCTGCGCGATGACCTGGAATTCACTGCCGAGTCAGTCGACACGCTGGTCCGGGAGCTGCGTGAACAGTTTCACTATGTCATCGTCGATGTGCCGCGGATCCCCGCGGCGCCTTATCGGCGGGCGCTCGACACCGCCGATTTCCGAATCATCGTCGGCGACCAGACGCTTCGGTCGGTGCGCGACATCGTGCGGCTGCGCGACGTGCTCGGTGAGGATAACGGCAAGCGGCGCAATGGTTTCGTCGTGAACCGCTATGGAGAGGGCGGGCGCCATTCGGTGACATTGCAGGAGATGCAACACGTCCTCGGGCTCCAGCCGAAGACCGTGATCCCTTTTCTGCCAACCGTATTCGCCGCGGCGACGAACGGTACGCGCGTTGCCGCCGCTCGGCGCAGCAAGTTTAGCGACGCGATTGCCGATCTCGTGCTCGAGCTTTCGGGGCGATCACCCGAGCGGCGTCGCTGGTGGAGTATCGGGAGATGAGATCGGCCGGTTTCGGGCGCCGGGCCGCTGAACCAAGAGGCCCCAAGCTCCTTCTCGTTCCCAGACCGCAGCGGGGTCCAGACGAGGATCTTTCCGGTCGCGGCGAGCTCAAAGAGCAGATCCGAACCGTTCTGATGTCGCGGATCGACCCCTCGGTAGCCGGCCGGATCTCGCGGATGACGTTAGAGGCCGAAGTCGCGAAATTGGTGAGCGAGATCGCGACCGAGCAGCGAGTGCAGCTGAACGAGGCCGAGCAGATTACCATCGCCGCCGAGCTGACCGACGATATGGTCGGGCTCGGGCCGGTCGAACCCTTCCTCGATGACGACGACGTCACCGATATCCTCGTGAACGGGCCGTTCGACATCTATGTCGAGCGGGGCGGTAAGCTCGAAAAGACCAACGCCCGATTTCGCGATGCCCAGCATCTGGTCAACATCGCTCAGCGTATCGCGAGCGCGATCGGGCGGCGCATCGACGAGGCGAGCCCGATGGTCGACGCGCGGCTCGCCGATGGCAGCCGCGTCAACATCGTATTGCCGCCGCTCGTGCTCAATGGCGGCACCATATCGATCCGAAAATTCCCGAAGCGCCACCTGACCCTCGACAGGATGGTGCGTCAGGAGAATCTGTCGCGCGACATGGCGCGTCTGCTGCAGATCGCCGCGCGCTCGCGCCTCAATATTCTGATCTCGGGCGGGACCGGCTCCGGCAAGACGACATTGCTGAACGCGGTTTCACAATTCATCGACCGCGACGAACGGGTGATCACGATCGAGGACGCCGTAGAACTGCGCCTTCAGCAGCCGCATGTCGTTCAGATGGAGACGCGGCCACCCAACATCGAAGGGGTCGGCTACGTCCCGCAACGCGAGCTCGTCCGCAATGCGCTGCGCATGCGGCCGGACCGCATCATCGTCGGCGAGGTGCGTGGCGCCGAGACATTCGACATGCTTCAGGCGATGAACACCGGGCATGACGGCTCGATGTCGACGGTTCACGCCAACTCGCCGCGCGATGCGCTCTATCGCCTGGAAAACATGGTGATAATGGCTAATCTCAACCTGCCACTCCGGGCAATTCGAATGCACGTCGCGAGCGCGCTCAACCTCATCGTGCACATCGAGCGCATGCGCGACGGCATCCGCCGGGTGCAGAACATCTGCGAGATGGCCGGCATGGAAGGCGAAACCATCACGATGCGCGAGCTCTTCACCTTCCAGTTTCGCGGCGAGCGGCGCGACGGGACGATCGATGGAGAATTCGTGTCAAGCCGGATGCGGCCCGATTTCATTGCGCGCGCGGCGCAGTTCAACCTCGACAAGGAATTGCTCGACGCGATGGAAATCGCCGGAGGCAGGGGGTGAAGACCTCGACACCAGGCATTTTGGTTGCGGGTCGCATATACCGATCGTCATCCGCCGGAGGGTAGGGTGGGAGGCCAGTTCCTTCTGATGGTCCTGGCGGCGTCCGCGCTACTCGGCGCGGGGCTGTGGGCGGCGCTCCGCATCGAGCGCCACAGACAGCGCCGCGAGCAGCGCTTGAAGACCATCACGATGGCTGCGCCGGTCGACGAGCTGCTCGGTGTCTCGCTGCGCAGGCCATTACCTCGTGGTGGTCGGCGGCGCGCGTTCGTGTCCCTGCCGGAGGGACTGTGGGCGCATCTCGAAGCCGCTTTTGCGGCGGCCGGCAATCGTATCGGGCTGCCACAGCTTGTCTTGACCGGGATCGCGGCGGCCGCGCTCACCGCCTCCGCCGCCCGCTTTATGGGATTCAACTCGGTACTGGTGATCGGGCTCAGCGCTGCGGCAGCCGCGGCAGCAGCCAGATATTTGCTGCGCTTCGCGCAACTCAGGTACCAGCGGCGGTTTCTCGACGCCTTCCCAGATGCCATCGACCTGATCGTCCGCGCCGTAAAGGCCGGTCTTCCGGCACTCGACGCGATCGACTTGGCCGCGCGCGAGGTCGCCGCCCCGGTCGGCACCGAATTCCAAAAGGTGCTCGACGACACACGCATTGGGGTGGCGATGGCAGACGCCCTGAACCACGCCGCCGACCGTATCCGTGTGCCGGATTTCCGGTTTTTTGTCGCGAGCATCGTACTGCAACGGCGGACCGGCGGCGGCCTCGCCGAGACTCTTGTCAATCTGAGCACCCTCATTCGCCAACGCAGAACGCTGCGTCTGAAAGCGCGTGCACTGACGGCCGAGTCCAAAGCA
>Ga0306920_100003594_pt1 | contig 19719 bp, 12 predicted proteins | sample flu12Cox44000170_FD_204666 | JGI IMG/M metagenome (GOLD analysis project Ga0306920, IMG submission 204666) | Lab enrichment of tropical soil microbial communities from Luquillo Experimental Forest, Puerto Rico - flux4day.12C.oxic.44.000.170 (v2)... | ecosystem: Environmental > Terrestrial >... | reverse complement strand
GCGACGTCGCGATCGAGCGCGCGGTGCTGGCGCTGGCCACGGCCATCGACGCCGAGCTCGGCCTGCCGGCGAGCGCGGGCCTGGCGACCAGCAAAGTCATGGCCAAGGTGGCGTCCAGCCTGGCCAAGCCGCGCGGCGTGATGCTGGTCCCCGCCGGCGTCGAGCGCGCCGTGCTGGCGCCGCTCCCGGTGCGGGCCTTCCCGGGCATCGGTCCGGTGGCGGAGGGGAAGCTGCGCGCGGCCGGCCTCGAGACGCTGGGCGCCGTCGCCGACGCGCCCCTCGCCGCGCTCCGCGAGATCTTCGGGGCCTGGGCCCCCACCATCCAGCGCGGCGTGCAGGGGCTCGGCAGCGGCGATCTCGGGCGCGAGCGGCCGGCGTTCTCGGAGCACGACCCCGAAGGCGAGACCGTCGGCAGCATCTCCAACGAGCGGACGTTTGGCGAGGACGTGCGCGATCCCGCGTCGCTCGAGCCCGTCCTCTGCGGCCTCGCCGAGCGCGTCTGCTGGCGCGCGCGCAAGCGCCGCATCAAGGCGCGCACCGTGACGCTCAAGCTCCGCTACGCCGACTTCCACACGCTGACCCGCTCGCGGACGCTCGGCGCGACCAACTCGGAGCTCGAGCTCTACCCCGTGCTCAAGGAGATGCTCGCCGCGGCGCGGACGCGGCCGCTGCCCGTGCGGCTGCTCGGGGTGGCGCTCTCGAACCTCGGCGTCTTCGAGCAGCTCTCGCTCTTCGATCAGAACGACCGCGTGGGCGCCGTGGTCGACAGCATCCGCGCGCGCTTCGGGTTCGAGACCATGACGATGGCGACGGGGCTCGGCGGCTCGGGCAGAACGCTCGGCGGGCGCTAGAATCCGGGCATGCACAAGGGGAGCTGTCTTTGCGGAAGCGTGCGCTACGAGATCGACGGCGAGCTCGGCGAGTTCGGCTACTGTCACTGCCGGAGCTGCCGCAAGGCGAGCGGCAGCGCGCACGCCGCCAACGCCCCGGTCGAGCGGGCGCGGTTCCGGCTCGTCAGCGGCGACGCCACGCTGCGCGAGTACGAGTCGTCGCCCGGCAAGCTGCGCGCCTTCTGCTCGGCGTGCGGATCCCCGATCTACGCCTATCTGACCGCCTCTGCCGACCTCCTCCGCATCCGCCTCGGCAGCCTCGACACCCCGTTCACCAAACAGCCGCGGGCCCACACCTGGGTCTCGGAAAAAGCCGCCTGGGAGCCGCTCGCAGACGACCTGCCGCAATACCCCGAGTGGGCGCCGAAGTCCGCGCTCGACCAGCGCGGCTCGCGCCAGCCGCCTGATCGATGAGCCCGGCGACGCCCGCAGCGCCGGTTCGATAGCCCCGCGACGCCTCCGCCGGCATGTGGGTGGCGGAGCCACAATGTCTCCGCATCGTCGATTGCGACGGCGAGCGGTCAAGAGCTTAAACGCTCCCGTCGAGGCTCTATCAGAGTGGTCGTGGGAGACGGCGCCGTCATACAGCTCGTGACTCGTTGCGGCTCCGCCGAGGAGTTCATCGAGCGGTTCGCGCGGTTCACGACGGCGACCCACGTCGTCGTGCCGGCGCTGCCGAGCGTGACCGTGGGGACCGCCAGCCCATTCGTGATCCGCCTGAAGGATCAGACGGTCATGATGCAAGGGCGCTGCGAGGTGACGGAGCTCCGCCCCGTCCCCATCCCGCCGGGTGGCTCATCGGTGCCGCTGCCCAAGGCCCTCATGAGCCTGCGCCTCGTGGAGATGGACGCGCACAGCTGCGGGATCCACCTCCGGTTGATGGAGCGGCACCCCGCGCCCCAACCATCGGCGAGCCCCGCGCCGAGCACGCCCGCGAGCCCGCCCGCGCCGCCCGCGCCGCCCGCGCCGCGGCGGACGCCCGCTCGCTCGCTGTCGCTGGTGCCGCCCCTCGCCGGGACGCGGCCGGCGGGTGCCGAGCCGCGCTCGCCGGGACCGATTACGATCGCGCCGTCGTCGCCGGCCGTGTCGACCATGCAGGTGATGAGCATCCCGCGCCCGCCGCCCCGGCCGGCCTCGGTGTCCGGAACGCTCACGGCGCAGGCCACAGCAGCGAGGGCGCTTGTCACCGCGCCCGCCCCCGCGCTGGCGGCCGCGCGCTCGCCCGCGCCCGCGGCGGTGACCGCGTCGGTGGCCGCTCCGTCGCCCACGATTGCGCCGGTGATCGCGCCGTCGCCGGCCACCTTCGGGGCCACGTCCTGGCCAGAGACTGAGGCGACGGCGGCGGACGTCGTGCCGCCGCCGCCCGCCGAGACGCGCGTGGCGGGGGCGGACTTCACGCTCCCCGCAAATCCGCTCAGCGACTTCGACGCCGCCGAGCTGTCGGGCTTCATCGATCTCGTACTCCTGGAATCGACCGCCGCTGGCGTGCTCGGCGAACCGAGTGGAGACCTCGGCTTTACGCCTGCACCTGCGCCCACGCCCGCGTCCACGCCCGCGCCCGCGCTCCTCAGGCGCCCCGAGAGCCGCCGCGACCGCGCGCAGCGGATCGCGCGTCGCTGGGCGCCGTACGCGGCGTGCGTGCTGGCTGGCGTGTTGCTGGGGATCGCCTTCAAGCCGAGCTCGAAGCCCGCGCGGCCCGTGGCGCCGTCCCCGACGGCGGCGCCCGACATCGCCGGAGCGGGGGCCGCGCTCCCCTCACCCGCGACGGCTCCGGCGATCGACGTCCGGGCACCGGCGCCACGCGACTGCACGGCGCGCGTGACGACCAAGCCTGCCGGCGCGGTGGTGTTCTGGGGCGACCTCGCGATCGGCTCGAGCCCCATCGAGCACGCGGCGGTCCCCTGCGGCACCGCGACTGTCACGTTCCGGCGCGAGCGCTTCGCCGAAGCGACGGAGACGATCACGACCGAGCCCGGCCATGGCGCCGTCGTCGCAGAGCGGCTCTACCGCCCACCGGCGAAGCTGACCGTGACGGCGACCCCGGCTCACGCGCTCATCAAGGTGAATCGGCGCCGCGTCGGCCCCGCGCCGACCAAGATCAGCACGCAGCGCTTCGAGCACCTCCGCGTCGTAGCGTCGGCGCCGGGCTATCGCCCGTATAGGAAGACGCTCTACCTCAAAGAGCCGGAAGCGAAGCTCGACATCGCGCTCGTCCCGGTGGCCCGCCCGACCGCGGGACGAGCGGCGCCTCCGGCGGCCGCTGCTTCGCGCGCGGCGCCGCCTCCCGCCGCCCCACGCGCCGCACCGCCTCCCGCCGCCCCGCGTGCCGCGACGCCTGGCGCCGCCCCGCGCGCCGCGACGCCCCCTCCCCCGGCCGGGGCTGCGGGCGCCGCGCCGGCGCGCGCCCGCTGAACGGTTCTGCCGCCGGCGGAACATCGTTCCGTGATTCGTCACGCCAGGAGGGTGGAGGCTACGAACATGCGAATGACGAAGACGATCGGAGCGATGGTGTTGGCCCTGGTGGGGGGCACGGCGCTGGCGGGCAACCCGCCGCCGCCCAAGGAGACCAAGGGCATGGAGTGCATGCTCGGCAACTGGAGGGGCACGGGCTCGATGGCGATGGGCAAGGACAAGATCGACGGGGTCAAGATGAGCTTCGACTGCAAGCGGACCTCGGGCGCCTGGGGCGTCGCCTGCAACGGCGTCATGACCGGCATTCCCGGCTTCGACAAGCTCGAGGAGTCCGATCTGTTCGGGTACGACCCCGGCGCCGGCAAGTACCACTGGTTCGCGGTCACGAACGCGGGCGAGACCCACGACCACGTCGGCATGCCCAGCAAGGGCGATACGCTCGAGTTCGTCTACAACGGCGTTCAGGAAGGGAAGCCGATGAAGGAGGTCTTGCAGCTGACCTTCAAGGGCCCGAAGGAGTCGACGCTCGACCTGCGCGCCGAGACGTTCGTCGACGGCAAGTCGATGTCGGTGCTGACGGGGACCGCCCACAAGTAGCGGGCCGAAGTGACGGCGCCACACGCCGCGGCGCCCTAGGCACGGCGCGGTCTCCTCGGGGATACTGCCCCGATGGGGGCCGCGCCGCTGACGCTCGTCGGGAGAGCCGACGAGATCGATGTCCTGCGGCGCGCGCTGGACGACGCGGCGGCGGGGCTGGGGAGGCTCCTCGTCGCCAGCGGCGAGCCGGGGATCGGCAAGACCCGGCTGCTCCAGGAAGCCGGACGAGAGGCCAGCCGACGAGGCTTCGCGGTCGCCTGGGGCCGCGCGTGGGAGTCTGGTGGTGCGCCCGAATATTGGCCGTGGATCCAGATCCTGCGCTCGCTGCAGAGGGCCTTGGGCGGCGACCTCGGGGGCCTCGGCGGCGAGCTCGGAGGAGGCGGCGGCTCGGAGACCGATCGGTTCGCGCTCTTCGACCGCGTCGTGGGCGCGCTCGGCGCGTCGGCCGCGCGCAGGCCGCTCGTTCTCCTTCTCGACGACCTGCACGCCGCGGATCCGTCGTCGTTGCGGCTGCTCGAGCTGCTCGCGCTGCAGCTGGCCGACCTCCCGATCGTCGTCGTGTCGAGCTACCGGGACGTCGAGGCGCGGCTGGCGCCGGAGATCGGAGATGTCATCGCCCGCATCGCGCGCGGCGGCCTCGCGCTGCCGCTCCGACGGCTCGGCCTCGACGGCGTCGCCGCCATCGTCCGGGAGGCCGGGACGCTGCCCGACGATCCCGCGGTGGCGAAGATGGTGCACGACGCGACCGAAGGGAACCCGCTGTTCGTGGGGGAGCTCGTGCGGTTGATCGCCGCGCGGGCCGGTCTCCCCCCGGGCGGCCGGCTGCCCGTCCCCGACGGCGTGCGCGCCGTGATGCGCGAGCGGCTGCGGCTCCTCGGACCCGACTGCCTCCCCCTGCTCGAGACCGCCGCGGTCATCGGGCGCGAGTTCGCCGCCACGCTGCTCGGCGAGGTGACGGGCACCGACGTGGCGGAGGTCGGGGCGCGGCTCGGCCGGGCGCTCGCGTCGGGGCTGGTCGAGGAGGGCGAGCCCGACCGCTACGTCTTCTCGCACGCGCTCGTCGCCGAGACGCTGGTGACCGATCTCGATCCGGGGCGGCGCGCCGAGCTTCACCGGGCCGTCGCCGAGGCGCTCGAGCGCCGTCACGCCGGGACGCCCGAGGGCGCCGGCGCCGAGATCGCGCACCATTACTTGGAGGCGGGCCCGCGCTCGGCGGCGGCGGCCGTGTCGGCGGCTCTGGCGGCGGCCGGGCACGCGCTGCGCAGCCTGGCCTTCGAGGACGCCGCCGCCCTGCTCGAGCGGGCGCTGGTCGCGGAGGCGTCGATCGCCCCGCCCGATCCGCTGCGCCGGGCCGAGCTGCTCCTCGCCCTCGGCGAGGCCTGCCTGCGCGCCGGGAGCGCGGAGCGCGGCAAGGAGGTCTGTCGGGCGGCTGCGGCGCTGGGCCGCGAGCACGGCTCGGCATCTCTCGTCGCGCGCGCCGCGCTCGCCTACGGCAGCGAGTTTTCGTTCGCCGTCGTCGATCCCGCGCTCGTCACGCTGCTCGAGGAGGCGCAGGGCGCGTTGCCGGCGGAGGACAGCCCGCTCCGCGCGCGGGTGCTGGCCCGCCTCGCCGGCGCCCTGCAACCGGCGCCCGATCCCAGCGTGCCGATGGCGCTGGCGCGCGAGGCGATCGCCATGGCCCGCCGCTTCGGCGACGAGCAGGCCGACGCGCGCCTCGAGGTCCTCCACACCGCGGGCGCCGCGCTCGTCGACTACGCGCCGCCGGCGGAGCGGATCGCGCTCAGCCGCGAGGTCATCGGGCTCGCGCGCCGCCCGCGCGATCGGCTGCGGGCCTTGCGCGCGCGCCTGCGCCTGGTCTTCGATCACCTGGAGCTCGCCGATCTGACCGGGTTCGCCGACGCCGTCCGCGCCTACACCGCCGCCGTCGACGAGTTCCCGCAGCCGCGCTACCGCTGGCCGGCGCTGCTCCTGCAGGCCCTGGCGGCGCTGCTCGAGGGGCGCTTCGCCGACGACCGCCGCCACGCGGACGAGGCCGAGGCCCTCGTGGCCGGCGCCCGCGATCCCAACCTCACGCGCGCGCTGGCGCTGCACCGGCTCATCGCCGCTCGCCTCGCGGGCCGCCGCGACGAGGTCCGGGCGGCCGCGAAGGGGCACATCGCCGCCATGACGGCGGCCCTCGGGACGGCCCCGCTGCGGCATCACCAGCTCTGGGCCGCCCTGCTCGACGCTGCCCCGCCGGAGGAGGTGGCGGCGGCGCTCGCGGCCTTCTCCCACGCCGAGCTGGTCACGATGTGCCAGGACTTCAACTTCGCATGCCTGCTGGCGGAGGTCGTCGCCGAGCGCCGCGACGCCGCCCTGGCCGAGGCGATGGCCGAGCCGCTCGCGTCGCGTGCGGGCCGGCTGTGCGTCGCCACCATGATGGGCTTCGCCGTCCAGGACCTGGGCGATCGCGCGCTCCTCTTGCTCGCCACCGCGCGCCGCGCCTGGGCCGACGCCGACCGGCACGCGCGCTCGGCGCTGGCGCTCGCCGAGCGCCTCGGGTCTCAGCCGTTCGCCGCCCGCGTGCGCCACGACTGGGCGCGCGCGCTCGGCGCCCAGGGAGGCGGCGAGAACGCCGCGCGCGCGCGGGTCCTGCTCGAAGAGGCGCTGGCGATCGCGCGGCGGATCGAGATGCCGGGCCTCGAGGAGGATTGCCGGCTGGCGCTGGCGGGCACCGAGCGCCCCGCCCTGAGCACCCCCGACGCGCGCGAGCCGGCTCAGCCGCGCGCGGGGCGTGTCGAGGCGCGGCGCGACGGCGACACCTGGATCGTGACCTGGGGCGGGCCGCCCTGCCGGATCCGCGACAGCCGTGGCGTCCGCATGCTCGCGCGGCTCCTCGAGCAGCCGGGCGCCGAGGTGCACGTCCTCGATCTCGCTGGTGGAGAGGAAGCCGTCGACGGCGGCGACGCGGGCGAGGTGCTCGATGAAGCGGCCCGCGCCGCCTACCGGGCGCGCCTCGAGGATCTCGGCGCCGAGCTCGAGGAGGCCGAGTCCTTCCACGACCCCGGGCGCGCCGAGAAGGCGCGCGGCGAGCGGGACGCGCTGCGCGCCGAGCTCGCGCGCGCCGTGGGCCTCGACGGGCGCACGCGGCGCCAGGGGCGGGCCGCCGAGCGCGCGCGGGTGAACGTGCAGCGCCGGATCGCGGACGCGCTCCGCCGCATCCAGGAGCTGACCCCGGAGCTCGGCCGTTACCTGTCGATGACCGTGCGGACCGGAACGTACTGCGCGTACGAACCGTTCGAGCCCGGCGGCGTTCACCGCGCCTGAGCTTCCGGCGTCACCTTTTCGTGAGCGTTGTGTTTCGTGAGCGTCAACCCGGACGATCGAAGTTGCCTTCGGGGAGCGCTTTCCTACACTGGCGGCAGAAACGATGGCAGCTCTCTGGGGAAGACGGACGGAGCCTCGGGTGGAATTCCGGGAGCCCGTCCGCCTCATCTGGTCGGGCCAGATGAACGGCGTCGAGGCGCAGGCGGTGAACCTGTCGCCCGCCGGCATGCTCGTCGACTTGCCGACACCGACGCCCTGCCCCGTCGGGTCGGACGTCCTCTGCGACGTGGCGCTGCCGCGGGGGACGCGCCTCCTGCGCGGCCGCGTCGCGCACACGCGCCCGCTCGCGGCGGCGAACGTCGGGATGGGCATCGAGTTCATCGACCTGTCGCCGCGGGTCGTGGCCGAGCTGCGCGACCTCGTCGAAGGGAGCGGCGAGGAACCCCAGCGCGTCCGGGTCCGCTTCGCCGGCACCAACCAGATCGTGAGCGCCCGTGCCCTGTCCACCGTGGAGGGATTCCGGCTCACGACCGCGCTGCCGTTCCTGAGGCCGGAGTTGCCGGTCGACATCGTCTGGTCGCCGGACGCGCAGTCTCGCGCCAAGGGCTGGGTTTCGGCGGTGGCGCTCGATCTCGCCCCAAGCGACGGGACGCCGCACCTCGTGATCGACGTTCACCTCCAGGACCGCACGGTGCTCGGGCCCGCGCCCCAACCCGAGCCCATCGCCGAGCCCGATGCCCAGCTCCCCCTGGGAGCGGACGCCGACCTCGAGCTCGAGCCGGCGCGGACACCGCCGAGACTCGACGCAGACCGGACGGAGATCGTGCGCTTCCCGACCGCGCCGTCGCCGCCCAAGCGCCGGAGAGGCGGCTTGCCCGCCGGCGCAATCGCGTTCCTGGTCGTGGCGCTGGGCGCGGGCGCGATCTGGCTCTCGCCCGCGAGCGTGCTGCGGTCGCTCTCGCGCCCGTCGCCGCCGACGGTCAGGACGCCGCCTGCCCCGACGTCGCCCCCGGCGGTGACGATCGAGCCGGTCCCGCCGCCCACCGCGGCGGTCGAGCCGCGCGCGCCCGAGCCGGCGGCCGAGCCTTCGGAGTTCGTCGTGGGGCTTGCGGGCTCGCTTGCCGGCGCACGGCGTTACCCGCTGCGAAATCCCGACGGCGTCGCCTTCAACCTGCCGCACGCCCGCGCCACCATGAAGCTCGGGACGTACCGGCCCGCGATCCAGGGGCTCCGCGCGATCTGGGTGCGGGGCCTGCCGGGCGGCGGCACGCACCTCCGCTTCTTCTACAGCGGCGCGCACGAACCGCCGGAGGTTCGGCTGGACAGTGGACAGTCGCGCGTCGTCGTGCGCTGAGCGACACCGCGCACCACCACGGAACGGGTCCGTGGTGGCGATTCACCAAGGATGCCCACGTCCCTGCGCGACCGGCCACGGCGTGCCGCGCGGCTCGCCCTCGGCCTGCTGCTGGCAGGATGCGGCGCCTCGGGCCCGAGGATGGCGCCTTCCGGTGCGGCGGGGCAGGCCGGGACGACGGCGAGCGGAGGCGCGGGCGGCGGGGCCGGCGCCTGCCCGACCGCGGACGGCACGCTCGCCCGCGTCGCGTCGATCGTCACACCGAAGTGTGCCACCGCGAATTGCCACGATCCGATCACGCTCCAGAGCGGGATGGATCTCTCGACGGCTGAGATGATCCACCACAGCTGGGTGGGCGTGCACGGTCTCGATCAGTGCACGGACAAGCCGGTGCTCCGGGTCCTCCCCGGCAATCCCGACGGAAGCTTCGTCATGGCGAAGATCAGCGGCCAGGGGGTCACCTGCGCCCGAGCGACCCGCATGCCGCCACCACCGGCCGACGCGCTCTCGGCGTGCGAGATCGAGACCGTGCGCGCCTGGATCGCGGCCGGCGCTCCCGCCGAGCCGGCGCCGGCGGACGGTGGCACCGACGGCGGACTCGACGACGGCGCGGTAGACGGTCCGGACGACGGGAGCGCTGATGCGCCCGATGTCGATCCCACGGCCTGCACGAGCACCCAGGGCTGCGATCCGATCAGCGAGATCTGCGTGGAGGTCCAGCCGACGTCCACCTCCGACAACTGCTTCACCTACTGGCAGTGCTTCACGCACGACCTGGACGAGGACGTCGAGGCCCACGCCTGCCCGCCGGAGGTGGTCACGTTCTGCGGGTGTGACGGCAACGAGTATCGGGCGTCGTGGTCCTGCCCTGGCCACCCGTACGATCACATCGGCTCGTGCTCCGACGGATCGAGCTGCGACGCCAACCGCGTCCGTTGCACGGACGCGGCGCCGGCCTGCCCGGCCGGCCAGGTGCCGGCGGTCATCGCGGGCTGCTGGGGACCGTGCGTCCCGATCACGTCGTGCCGCTGCGATCAGAACTGGCAGTGCCCCCAGCGCGACGTGTACCGCTGTGTGACGTACCCCGATTTTCGCTGCGAGCCGATCCCGCCCCCGAATGACGGCGGCGCAGACGCCCCGAGCGACGGCGGCGCGGACGCCCCGGATTAGCCGCTCTCGTTCTTCTCCGCGAGCTGCGCCGCGATCGCGTCGCGGTTGTTGAGGATGCGCTCGCGATCCCCGGCGGGCAGCCGCCCCTCCGTCACCAGCGCCTGGTTGAGCGCGAGCGCCTCGGTGAGCTTCCCCAGGTGAAAGGCAGCGACGGCCAGCTCGTCGCGCGCGCGCCATTCATAGACCGACTCGTCCACGGACAGGACGTCGGCGGGGCGGGCGAGCAGGCAGGCGGCGCGCGCGAAGCGCTCGGCGAGCGCCCATTCCGAGGACTTCCGGTAGTGCGCGGCGATCTCGTAGAGGGGTTCGGCGCGTACGGGGCGTGATTGGTACGCGGCCAGGTAGCCGTTCAGGATCTCCGGCCACGGGCGCCCGAGGCGCTGGCGCAGCGCCGTGGCCTGGTGGAGCGAGTAGAAGACCTCCTCGCCCCATCCGCCCATGGTCGCGCGGCGGTCGTAGGTCGCGATCGCCCGTTCGAGCTGGCCGGCGTCGTGGTAGCTGCGGGCGAGGTAGAAGACGTTGCGCGCGTTGTCCGGCTCCTCGACCAGCGCCGCCTCCAGGGCCCGGACATCCTCTTCGTACTTCTTGGCCGGATCGGCGTTGCGCGCGCCGTCCGAGAAGCTGTGAATGGCGAGCCCCGGGATCTTGCGGGTGCTGCGCGGCGCATCGCACACCAGCCCCTCGTGCACGACGCCGACGTAGCGCCAGGGCAAGGCCGCACGAATGATCGTCGTGCGAAACCACGTCACCGTGCTGTCGCGCCAGCGGCAGAGCACCAGGCCCTCGTCGGCGTCGAGGTCCGGCATCCGGAAGCCGGGCTCGGCGACGAGCTGCTCGTCGGCGTCGATCACCAGGACGTAGTCGCCTTGCCCCCGCGCGAGCGCGAGCGCTTCGTTCCGATTGTGCGCGAAGTCCTTCCACCGGCGCTCGTGCAGCTCGCCGGGCACCCCCTGCAGGACCTCGCGGATCAGCGCCTGCGTGCCGTCGGTCGACCCGGTGTCGACGATCACCCAGCGATCGATGAACGGGCGGACCGTGTCGAGGCAGCGCCGGATCACGCGCGCCTCGTTCTTCACGATCATGTTCAGGCAGATCGTCTGCGGCACGCCCCGCAGAAAGATCTGCCACGGGCCACGATTTTTCGCTCGCGAAAACGCCCCGCTCAGCGACCGAACGAGCGGCGGTAGGCGCCGGGGCTCGTGTGCTGGTAGCGGCGGAACACCTTGCTGAAGTGGTTGACGTTCGCGAATCCCCAGTCGGTGGCCAGGCGTTTGAGCGGCGCCCGCGTCTCGAGCAGCATGCGCGCCGCCTCCTGCACCCGCACCTCGGTCATGAACCGCGCGGGGGTGAGGCCGGTCCGGGCCCGGAAGTAGTGACTGAAGTTGCTGCGGGTCATACCGCGCCCGGAGGCGATGGCGTCGACGCCGAACGGCCGCCGCGGCGCCGCCAGCACGCGCGCGCGCAGCCACTCGAGCAGCCGCTCCCGCTCCCCCTCCGGATCGCGGATCTCGTCGGCCAGCCGCTCGTACGCCAGCAGAAAGTCGAACAGCGCCAGCTCGAGCTCGAACCGGTCGCGGAAATCCTTCTCGAACGCGCCGCGCACGAGGCGCATGAGGGTGGCCACGAGCGGGCTGGACGGCAGGGTCTCGATGACGGGCCCCGTCACCGCGACCTGCTTCGCGATCCGGCGCAGCAGATACGGGTGGTAGATGCCGATCCAGGCGAAGGTCCAGCCCGGCGACGCCGGCGGCAGGTAGTAGCGGTGACGCGAAGGGATCACCGCGAAGAAGCCCGCGCCGGGGGGGACGCGCTGCGGCGGCTTGCCGTAGAGCTCGAAGTGTCCCCAGCCCGCGAGCGTCAGCTGGAAGAAGACCAGCGGGCGATCGTGGGCCTTCAGTCGCCGCATGCCGTCCCAGCGGTAGCTGCGCGGGTCGGTGCGGGTCTCCACGTTGCCGAAGTACCCGTGCTCCGGCGTCCACCAGGACGGCCCCTCGACCGGCGCGCGTGACGCCTCGACGAGCCGCCGCAGGTGCGGCGCCCACGCCGCGGGCGGCTCGGGCCCCGGCGCGTGGCCGGCGACGACGTCCGAGGTGATGACCTCGAACGATCGGCGGCGCCAGAGCGCGATTCTTGAGCCGCTGCCGGCCGCGCCTCCCACTTTCACGAATAGACCATATTCTGAACACCCGAACCATTGCGAGCCGTTTGTGTGCCGGGGTATCAGATCCGACGGCTCACAAGGAGACCCGATGACGATGTCCCCCCGCGCCAGCCTGGTCGCGGTCACGGTCGCCGCCCTGACGCTGCCCGGTCCGGCGCACGCCGCGCAGACGACCATCTCGATCTCGATGGCCGCCGCGCCCGCGGCGCCGCGCATCCAGCCGCCGTTCGTCGTGGGCGCCACGCCCGGCGCGCCCTTCCTCTACGCCGTGCCGGCCACGGGGCAGGCGCCGCTCGCCTATGCGGCGACGGGCCTGCCGGCCGGGCTGGCGATCGCCGGCAGCTCCGGCGTCATCTCCGGCACCGCGCCCGCTGCGGGCTCGTACGCCGTGTCCCTCACGGTGATGAACGGCAGCGGCACCGCCACCGCGACGCTGACCATCATGTCGGGCACCATGCTGCGCCCGACGCCGCCCCTCGGCTGGAACAGCTACGACTCGTTCGGCGCCAGCATCAAGGAGAGCGAGGTGGTCCAGCAGGCGCAGGCGCTGCGAACGACGCTGCAGCCGTTCGGGTGGAACACGGTGGTCATCGACTACCGCTGGTACGACCCGGAGGACACGCTCGACGCCAACGGACGCTACCTGCCGTCGACGTCGAAGTACCCGTCAGCGACGGGGACGAACGGGCTCAAGTCGGTCTCCGACCAGGTCCACGCGCTGGGGCTCGGGTTCGGCATCCACATCATGCGCGGCATCCCGCGCACGGCCGTGACCGCCAACGCGCCGATCGCGAACTCGACCTACCACGCGGCCGACGCGGGCAACACGAACGATCCCTGCCCCTGGGACACGCACATGTGGGGCGTCAACGGCAGCTCCGCGGCCGGCCAGGCCTGGTACGACGCCCTGTTCGCGCAATACGCCGCCTGGGGGATCGACTTCATCAAGATCGACGACATGCTGAACAACAGCACGAAGGTCTATCACCAGGCGGAGGCCGACGCGATCCGCAAGGCGGTGAACAAGACCGGCCGCGCGATCGTGGTCAGCTTCTCGCCCGGACCCGACGATCCGTCGTGGCTGCCGAGCTCGGTCGCCGACCTCAACGCCGACGCCGACATGTGGCGCGTCGTCGACGACTTCTGGGACTACAACGCCATCACCAACCTGGCGGGCGTGTTCACGTCGGCCGGGACCTGGCAGGCGGCGAGCGGCCTCGTCCAGGGCCACTGGCCCGACACGGACATGCTGCCGCTCGGCTACCTCGGCCCGCGCTGCGAGTGGCACGCCTCGGGCGAGACGACGCTGACCCACAACGATCAGGTCACGGTCATGTCGCTGTGGAGCATCCTGCCGTCGCCGCTCATCTTCGGCGGCAACGTGCAGTCGCTGACCACCGACACGACGACGGGCCCGTGGACCACGGCGCTGCTCACCAACGAGGAGGTGCTGGCCGTCAACCAGGACGCGCTCGGCACGCACGCCAAGCGGATCGTCCAGCAAGGGACGACCGAGGTCTGGGCGCGCGATCTCAGCGGCAGCCGCAAGGCCGTGGCCCTGTTCAACCGCGGCACGCAGGACGCGACGGTGGCCGTCACCTTCGCGCAGCTCGGCGTCACCGGCATGCCCGCCGTTCGCGACCTGTGGAACCGCGCCAACGTCACCGGCATGACCACGGGGCTCTCCGTCAACGTCCCCTACGGCGCCGCGCTCATGTACACGCTGTCCCCACCGTCGACGGGGACGGCCGGCGCCGGCGGCGGCGCGGGCACGGGCGGCAGCCCGGGGACGGGCGGCACCGCCGGGCGCGGCGGCAGCGGTGGATCGGCCGGATCGAGCGGCGCGGCGGGGAGAGGCGGCGCGAGCGGTGCCGCCGGAGCGGCCGGCGCCGGCGGCCAAGCGGGTACCGCGTCCGCGGGCAGCGGCGGCACGACCGCCGCCGCGGGGCAAGCCGGCACCGGCACGACAGGCGGCGCCGGGATCGGCGGCACCGGCGGATCCTCCGGGTTGGCCGGGGCCAGCGCGACGGGCGGTCAGAGCGGCGGCGCCGCCGGCGCCGCTGCGACGGCTGGCGCGACCGGCCAGGGAGGCAGCTCACAGCCGGGCGGAACCTCGGGCGGCGGAACGTCTGGCATCACCTCGAACAGCGGTTGTGCCTGCGACACGGGCGGCGCGCGCGCGACGGCGCTGCCGAGCGCGCTGCTGCTCCTCGCCGCGTACGGCCTGGCGCGGGCCCGTCGGCGATCGCGCCGGCGCGCTTGAGCCGCGCCCTCAGTCGTAGCTCGTGACGGTGAACGAGTCGAAGTCCGCGTGGTTGTCGGTCGTCGCCCCGTTCTTGACGGCGTAGAGGCCGATCGTCGCGCCCGTCCACTCGTTGAGGTACCAGCTGAGATCGACCTGCCCGCCGAGACCGACGCTGACCGGCGTCCCGACCGCCTGCCACGTGCACCCGTCGGCGCTGAACGAGAAGGTCGCGTTCTCCATGCCGTCGAAGCTGACCTTGAGATGCGCCGACGTGCCGTCGAAGGGGACGGTCGCGATGGTGGTGCGCGCGGCCGCCACACCGTCGGTGCGGCTCATCGGGTTGGTGAAGGACGCCAGCTCGATGACCTTGCCGGCGCTCGTGCGCGTCATCGAGAGCATGGCGTTGAACGCGAGCGTCGAGTGCAGGAGCAGCCCGGCGGCCTCCGCACCGCTCTCGGCGTCGAACGAGACCACCGTCTCCGCGTCGAAGTGCTTCAGATCCACGCGCTGGAGCGGAATGCCCAGATAGGCCGCGGCGGCGTTGACGTCGCCGTCTTGCGTCGCGATCCGCAAGAAGCCCGGGCGCTCGGCGAGCGACCAGATCTGTCCCGACCAGTCGGGCGCGGTGTGGAAGAACCACTGCGGCCCGAGCGTAGCCGACGAGAAGTCGTCGCTCCGCTGGATCTGGAGCGCCGTGTACGGCAGGTTCGGCCCGTCGTTGGTGAGGCTCGGCTTCTTGCCGTTCTTGGGGCGCCACCAGCCGTCGTCCGTCCAGACGACGGGCTCGAGGCACATGCTCCGGGCCAGCGTACCGTAATTCCACTGCCAGACATGGAAGGTGACGAACCAGTCTCCGTTCTGCGTCTGAATCGGCTCGGGGTGCTGCGGCCCTTCGAAGGGATGGCTGGGATCGGTCCCCTTGTTGAGGTTCTCGAGAATCGGGTTCGTCGGATCCGGCTCCCAGGGCCCGGCGAGGCTCATCGAACGCGCCGAGTTGATGATCCCGTCCGCGCCCCGCTGCGTCCCGTTGCTCGACCAGGTGACGTAGTAATACGGAGCGCGCTTGAACAGCTCCGGTCCCTCGTTCCACCCGGCGTACGACGACACGCTGGGGTTGATGACCGTCTTCCCGTCGGCGCTGAGCTCGGCGATCTTGCCGGCGCTGCTGACCAGGTACACCCGCCCGTCGTCGTCGATGAAGACACCCGGATCGTAGCCGTCCGCCTGGAGGCCGCCCGGGACCTGCGTGTACGGCCCTTCGGGTTGAGCGGACTCGAACACCTCGAACCCCGACACGCCGTTGTGCGTGGCGTAGATCATGAACATGTTCGTGTTGGTGTTGAAGATGATCTCCGAGCCCCAGATGCCGCCCGAGACGTCCCCCGGCACGATCGACGACAGCGACGAGAATCCGTTGCCGATGTACTCCCAGTGGACGAGATCCTTGGAGTGGGCCACGGCCAAGCCGGGCTGCCAGCCGAACGTCGAGCGGACCGAGTAGTAGTCCTCGCCCACGCGCACGACCGCCGGATCGCTCCAGTCGCCCGTGATCACCGGGTTCGTGTACTGCCAGGCACCCGCGGCGCCGTCCGTCGCACCGGTGCCGCCCGGGGCGCCGGCACCGCCCGCACCGCTCGTTCCAGCGACGCATCCCGCGGTGTCCGTCCCGGCATCGGCGGGTCCGCTCGCGGCGGGAGAGCTTCCGCACGCGGCGAGCGCAGGCGCGAGCGCGGCGACGAACAGCGCGGCGGCCGCGCTAGCCGACGCCGCGCTAGCCGACGGTGATCGGCGGGATCTGGTAGTCATCCCACGAGGGGGTGTGGTTGTCATCGGTCGACGGCTGGTTCCAGAGATAGAGGGCCGGGTACGAGGCGTCGATGATACCCCCGGTGACCGTCATCGGCGCCACGTAGAGCTGCGGACGACCGCTCCGCGTCGACGAGAACGTGACCCAGTAGTACGTCTTGCCGTTCGGCGCCGCCGTCGCGCGCGGTGACCACTTCGGCCAGTCGTTCGCGATGCCCGGGCTGTGCGCGCCGCCGAGGCAGGCCGGCGGATCATTCGCCGCGAAGCGGGTCGCGGTGCCGCCCGCCACCGGCACCACGAAAACCTCCGCCTGCGGGTTGCTGTACGAGTTGCCCGTGCCGGCGAACCGCGTGAACGCCACGTACGCGTCGTCCGGCGAGAACGAGGGGTAGTACTCGGTGAGGCTCGGGTCGGACGCCCCGGCCAGCTTCGCGGCGCCGCCGCCGGCGCGATTGCCGTAGGGCACGAGGTAGAGGTCGCCGGGACCGTTTCCGAGACGACCGTCGGCGAAGGAGTACGGCGAGCCGGAGACGTAGACGATCCGAGTCCCGTCGTGGCTGAACGCGGGCTCGGTCGCGCCGCCCGAGTCTCCGGTGCGGGCGATGGTCCCCTGCTCGCCGTCGGTGTCGAGGTTGACCCACAGGAGCTGCCCCTGGTTGTTGCCGTCCATGAGCAGCACGACGTGGTCATGGGCCGTCCAGTGGCTGCGGGAGTACGCGGGGATTCCGCGCAGGGCGCGAACGACGGCGAGCTGGTCCGTCGTCACGTACGAGGGCAGCTGGCCGACGGCGGCGCTGCCGATCTGGGCGATCGAGTCGTAGAAGGTGTCGCCGCCGTTGTTGTTGTGCGGTCCGAGCTGGAACCCGACGCTGAGCCCATCCGGCGTGGCCGTGTGGCAGCCGATGCATCCGTCGTTGGCCGCCGCGTTGATCGTCGGCGCCACGAGCTGACTGGCGGTGAGCACGTCCTCGACGCTCTCTTCACCGATCCCGAAGCCGCGCAGGATGCCGTCGCTGGACCCGTTCGGGATCGCCCAATAGACGATCTTCCCCGGGGCGTCGACAGGCGCGATGGTGAAGTCGGTCGTCGCCGGCGCCGACGGCGGGGTCTGGACCGACCCGGCGCTCGACAGCGTCAGCGCCCGGACCGTGACCCCGATCGGTTGATCGTCCACCGAGACGCGCAGCCCGCCCCAGACGGTCGCGTCGAGGGTGTAGCTGCGCGCGGTCGTGTAGACGACCAGCGCATGCGCGAACGTCGGCACGGTCAGCGTGATCTCGAAGAGGTTCTCGTCGGCCGCCGGCGTGTAGTCGAACCGTGGCCGGAGCCAGTTTCGCGGCATCAGGGTGTGCGGCTCGGGCGCGAGGATGCAGGGACTACCCGTCGTGCGCGGCGCGGTGCCGAAGAGCGCGGGCGCGTTCGCGGGCGACCCCTTGTCGATGATGGGGTCGGGTGGAAAGTCCGTGATGGGCGCGGGCCCGGCGTCGATCGGGCCTCCCGCGTCGACGGGACCGCCCGTGGAGCCGCCGCTCGACGGGCGACCGCCCCCGCCGCCCGCACCCGCAGAGGCGTCCCCCGACGGTGGACCGCTCCCCCCGCTGCCGGCGCCGCCCGAGGTGGCGCTGGGCTTGATGCCGGCGCACCCGATCGAGGAGGCCGCCAGGCAGAGCATGCCCACGCCCCACGCGCGCACTGCGACGATCATCGCACCAGTGTTAGCAGTCCCGGCTGCCAGGGGAGCTGGTTGTAATCGGTGATCGTGGTGTGGATCACCCCCTGGTAGAGGAACTGCAGGTTGCACGGGTCGACCGTCTGCGTCTCGTCGGGATTGTCGCGAACGAGGTCCCCGCTGCTGATGTCGCCCGTCCACGCCGTGCCGGTGAACGTGACGTTGGCCTTCCCGGCGAAAGGATTGCTCTCCGTCGCGGCCAGCGGGGCCCACGTCCCCCCGAGATCGGTCGCGGTGAACGATCGGAAATACCGTCCGTTGGTCCCCATCGCCTCGACGAGCATGAGGTACTGGTTCGCGCCCTTGACCGTGTAGACCTGCACAGCCTCGAACAGGTTCTCCTTGGTGTCGTTCATGATGACCGTCGCGTTGGTGAAGGCGCCGGGGAAGTCGCCGATGGCCATCGAGGCTCGGTGGATGGTTCCGTCGTCATTCGCGAAGAAGAGATAACAGGTCGCGCTGTCGCACACGACCGTCTCGTCGATCGAGGCTCCGTTGTAGAGCTGGTACGGTCCCTTCCAGCTCGAGGCGCTGGTGGGATCCGTCGAGGTCAGATAGGTGAAGGACCACGGGCCCCACTCGTACATGAGGACCCAGATGTTCTTGGGCCTGAAGTAGATCAGCGTCGGCGCCACGCCGCCGTAAGGCAGGGCCGACTGCGTGGCCGTGGCCATCTGAGGCCAGTCGGTGAAGGTCATCATGGCGCCGCCGTAGGACCCCGAGCTGTCGACCGTCGACATGTAAACGATGTGCTGATTGTTGTAGACGACGCTGCTGAAGTCCTTGAGCGACACCCACCCGGATTTTGGCTGAGCGAGCGCAGCCGTCGACGTCCAGTTGAAGGTCGTGGTCAGCGGACAGGTTCCCGTGGCACCGCCCGCCGCGCCACCACCGCCGGTCGTCCCGGCGTTCCCGGTCGCCCCGGCCCCGCCCGTTGCACCAGCGGCGCCGATCGTGCCCGCAGCCCCAGTCGTGCCGGCCGTGCCGGTCGTACCCGCGGCACCGGTCCTGCCCGCGGCACCGGTCGTGCCCGCGGCACCGGTCGTGCCCGCGGTACCGGTCGTGCCCGCGGTACCAGTCGTGCCGGCCGCACCGGTCGTACCCCCGCTCCCCGTCACGCCTGCGGTACCGGTCGTGCCTGCTTGGCCGGGGTTACCGCCTCCGCCGTTCTGCGCCGCACAGGCGATGAAGACCACGCACCCGGTGAAGAGGAGGGTGCGCACGATGAACGAAGTCGCTTTTTTCACGTTACGAGCTCCTTAAGGTGGCGGTTCAGCCAAGCCAGGCAGTCACGTCCTTTCTAGATGCGCGACAAACGCTGTTCGGGTCTATAGGTCCTTTCGCCGGAGGACCGCGTCATCGCCGGACGGCGTTGACGCACCGCCGGCGACACCTCCCCGTCTGTAAAGAGATCCGCGAACCCGCTTTTGGGTCTATACCCAAGCTCGTTGACACCGCCTCGCGGGGCGACCCATGCTGGGCGCCGATGGTCCGCTCAGGAGGCGGCGCCGATCCGGCGTCAAAGGCGGATCCGGCGGCGCTCGACGGGCTGGCGCGCGAGGCGCTCGGGCAAGAGCCGGAGGCGGTGCGGAGGTTCATCCTCGCCATCGCTCCGGCCATCCGGCGCGCCTGCCGCGGCGTCATGGGTCCCCGGCACCCCGACCTCGAGGACACGATCCAGGACTGCTTCATCGACGCGACACGCGGCCTGCCCGGCTATCGCTTCGAGGGGAGCCTGCTCGGCTACGTCACGCGGATCGCCATCAACCGGGCCTTGGCGTCGCGGCGGCGGAGCGTGGCGCGCGTCCGGCACCTGCAGTTGCTCGAGGATCTGCACGACGAGTCGCCGCTGGCGGACGCCAGCGCCGGCGACATCGAACGAACCGAGGTGGTGCGGGATCTCATCCGCCGCGTGCGCCCCATCCAGGCGGAGACGCTCGTCATGCGCGTCGTGCTCGGCTTCACCGTCGAGGAGATCGCGTCCGCGACGGAGGTCTCGGTCAACACGGTCAAGACGCGCCTGCGCCTCGGGAAGAAGTCCCTGCGGAA
>Ga0306920_100003593_pt1 | contig 19723 bp, 13 predicted proteins | sample flu12Cox44000170_FD_204666 | JGI IMG/M metagenome (GOLD analysis project Ga0306920, IMG submission 204666) | Lab enrichment of tropical soil microbial communities from Luquillo Experimental Forest, Puerto Rico - flux4day.12C.oxic.44.000.170 (v2)... | ecosystem: Environmental > Terrestrial >... | reverse complement strand
GCGGTGGGCTGCCGCCCCTGGAAGCGGCACGATGCCGCGGCGGCCAGGCAGCCGATCAGCAACACCGCCCCGGCGCCGCCCGCGCGCGCGGCGCGCCGCCCGGAGGCGGCGTTCACTTGAGCCTCGGCCCCGCGTAGGCGAGGCCGGTCTTGCACCCCTTGAACGCCATCGCGTCGGTCATGATCTTCATCCGCTGATCGTTGCGCTTCTGGCGCCTCTCCATCTCCGCCTTGTCCAGCGTCTCGAGCTTCGACTCGCTGGCGTCCATCAGGCCCTTGCGCCAGGGCTTGGCCTCCATCTCCTTCTTCCCTTCGTAATAAGTCAGGCCGGAGCCGACCATGTTGTCCATGCTGTTCACGCAGCGGAGCATCTCGGCGTATTCGGGCGGCCGGCTGGCCTTCGGCGGTCCATCGACGTACCAGTCGAGGATCTTGTCGTCGGCGGCCTTGGTGATCCAACCCATGTCCCGGCTCGACATGACGCTGCGCCGATCGTATCCACCCAGCGTCATGTGGTGGAGGTGCAGGGCGGCGCCGCGGACGACGTCGCGGAACGCCTCTCCTTGCCGGTAGACCTCGTTGACCTTGAAGCCCGCTCCGTCCGGCGTCCATGGCTCGAGCGCCCAGTCGGCGGCCGCCATCTTGTCGAACACGGTCTTGCCGCCGTGATAACCCTCGACGAAGAGACCGGCGACGAGCTGGTCGGCGGTGCCTGGATTCCGCAAGCTGAAGGCGAGCGGCTTCTCCGACAGCAGCTTCGAGTCGTAGACGCGGACCTCGCCCTTCGCCGTCTTCACGAGCGCGCCGGTCGCCTCCGTCAAGCGGATCTGGCCCTTCTCCGTCGTCGTGGTGCTGTTCGAGCTCGTGACCTCACACAAGGTCAGCGCGTCACCGGCGAAGATCGGCTCCTGCGGGCGCTCGATCCGCCAGTGGCTCTCGAAGTGCCCCCAGTTGGCCTGCTCGCTGACACCCGCGTAGAGCGTCTTCCCCTTGTACCCGCCCGCCAGCATCTCTTGATTGCCGATCGGCGAGAACCCCCGCTCGGCGGCCGGGACGTCCTTGCCCGCGTCGGCCGCGGGCGTCGGACAGTCGGCGCCGGGCGCGGGCTCCGCCGCGCGCGCCGGCGACGCGGGGGGCGGGGCCTTCGGAAACGCGCAGCCGGATCCGGCAGATGCGACGAGGCCGATGCTGCAAACCGCGTGAAGCAACGATGACGAGCTCGATCGATTCGGTGTGGTCTTCATGGTCGGGAACGTCCTTTCACCTCTCGAAGACGCCTCCCGGGCCATGAAGTCGCGGACGGCCACGTAAGTTTTTGGACGGCGCGACTTCCGGCGCCGCCCGTCGTCTCTACGAGCACCATGTCGATCGCTCGCTCAGTCTCCGCCCTCCTCGTCACCGGTTACCTCTCTGGCTGCGCCACGAACCCCGCGACGGGAATCGCCGCCTCGGGACAGCCTCTCGGCATCAAGACCGAGGCCGAGCACGTCGCCTGGCGCGAGCAGCAGAAGGTGGGCGAGATCCAGTTCGTCGATGCGGCGGGCAACAACGCGGGGAGCGCCAGCGCCTATCAGACCCGGGTAGTCAACGCCGTGAAGCTGCACTGGTGGCCGACGCAGGGCGGAACGGTCATCGACGACCAGGACTTCTTTCGCATCGCGCGCGACGACCGGGCGGTGGCGGAGATCGAGGACTATCGGACGAGGGCGAAGTGGCTCAACCGCGTCGGCTTCGGCATGTTCGCGCTCGGTGCGGGAGGCATCGCCTACGCCGAGCGCGGCGATACGGAATCCCGGACCACGCGCATCGTCGGCGGCGCGGGCGTGCTCGTGGCCCTCACCGGTGCCCTCTGGATCTATTACGGATACTACCGGACCCGCTCCAGCGACCACGTGATGGAGCTGGAACGGGCCCGCGAGGCTGCCAACCGATACAACGCGACCCTGAAGCCGGCCGCCGCCGGCGCGCGGCCGCCGTCGCCGTAGTTGATGAGTGCTAGTCTCCCGATCAACTCGACGGTGGGGGCCTCGATGTCACTTTCTGATCTCGCCTCTTTGGGCAGCTTCGTCAGCGGGCTTGCTGTCTTGGTATCGCTCATCTACCTCGCACTTCAGGTGAGGCAGACGAAGCGGAATCAGCAGATCGCCATCAGGCACAGCCGCGCCACGCGTGTCGTGGAGCTGCACCTCGCGCTCGCGGATCTCGCCGTCGCGGACGCATGGCTTCACGGGTCGGCGAGCCCTCGCGACATCACGCCAACCGAGGTGAGCCAGTTCACCAACCTTTGCCGCGCGCTCTTCTTCCACTTCGAAGACTCGTTCTATCAACGTGAAGAAGGGCTGTTGAACGACGACGCGTTCGAGACCGTCGTCGCCGGCGCTCGCCTCTCGGCGCGCAGCCCCGGCTTTCGAGCCGCCTGGAAGATCTCCCGGCCCAACTTCGCCGGACGGTTCCTGGGCTTCATGGACGGCGTGGTCGCCGGGTCCGCCGCCGAGCCTCCGGTAGACCTGTCACTCGAGGCCTGGAAGGTCGCGTTCGCGTCCGAAGCGTCTCGGACTTCGTAGCCGGCGGGCGTACCGGGCGCCGGGCCTCGCGTGACCAAGGGCGACCACGCCCAACAGGTACCAGAGGAACGACGCCGGCCCGCTCTGCCGCGGTGCCGACGAGCAGGCGCAGCCCCCGACCACGGCACCGGCCTCGCCGTTCGCGCCCGCTCCCGAGCTCCCCGCCGTTCCGACACCGGATGAGCCCGCGAGGCCGGCGGGCGAGCCGGCAGCGCCGCTGGTCGCGCCCGCGCTGCCGGTCACGCCTCCGTTGCCGGTCGCGCCCCCGACGCCCGGGCCGGTCGTGCCCGCGGCTCCCGATGCGCCGGCCGCGCCGCCGGTCGTTCCGCCGGTCCCGCCCGCGCCGGTCGTCCCCGCGCCGCCCGTCGTTCCCGCCGCGCCGGTCGTCCCGCCGGTCCCCATCGTTCCGGCGCCGCCCGCTCCGCCGGTGCCACCGCGACCCGCGGCCCCGGTCGATCCGCTCCCGCCGCCCCGGCCTCCGGCGCCCGTCGTCCCGCCCCCACCGCCGGTTCCTCCGCGGCCCGCGGCGCCGCCGGCTCCGGCCATGCCGCTCGCGCCGCCTGCCCCACCGCCGCTCCCGCCGCCGCCTCCCGCGCCGGTCCCCGTCGTCATCGTGCAACTGACCGGCCCCGACCCCGCCAGCGTGGTTCCGTCCATGCACGTGGCCGCTGCGCCCGAAGGGCTGTCATAGGTGACCTGGATCGTCGCGTGCGTCGAGTCGATCGACACGACCGAGAACGTCAGCCCACCTCCGGGATCGCTGAACGATTGCCCTGCGGCGGTCATGCCGTCGAAGCTGCTCGTGCTCGGGTTCATGTCGAGCAGGAACGTGTGCGTGCTGGTCTTGTTCTTCGCGGCGATGTTGTCGCCGACGACGACGAGCACCGTCGGCGCCTTGACCAGGGAGACCTCACCCGGCGTCCCGTTGACGTGCAGCTCGAGGTAGTAGTTCTTGAGCGCCGTCGGGCGGCTGTCCTGCTGGGCCGTGAACGAGCGCGTCGTCTTGGGCATCGCGATCTGGATCCCCTGGACGCCGTCGCAGGGGATCTCGATCGGCAACAGGTTGAACGTCCCGCTCGACGTCACCTTCACGCCGTTGCAGCCCCCGAAGTAGCCCGCGTACCACTTGTCCTGGGCGACGAAGTGACCGCATTCGCCGAAGCCCATCGGCGAGTAGAGGTTGCCGTACTCGTCCGTCGTGCACCCCGCGCTGACGGGATTGTCGGGGAACGGCGTCCCGGAGCACTTGAGGGTCGACGAGTGCATCCACCCGTTGTTGTGGCCCACCTCCTGGACCAGCGTGCCGCAGTCGGTGGCGGCGTTGAACCACGCCTCGGTCTCCGGCGCGGACCAGCTCCCCTCGGTTCCGAGCCCCGACCAGTCGCAGGCGCTGACGTCCGACCCCATGTAATAGAGGATGTGGTCGTAGGTTCCGGTGACCTTCGCCCGCATCGCGGTGGCGAGGCCACTCCAGTCGCAGCCGCTCATCGAGTAGCTGAACGGACCGAGCACGTCCCCGACGTAGGACTGGCCGCCGAATGAATTGAGGTTGTACTGGTTGGCGAAGTTCTTGCCCGGACTGAAGAACGTGGAGGTGGCCGACGCCATCGTCAGGTTCACGCCGCCGCCGACGTCCACCAGCACGACCGCGTTGTTGACGGTCTGGGGCGTCACCGAGGTCAGCGCTCGGACAATCGGGTCGACCGAGCCGTTCGACGCGCCGGTCTCAGGCGAGAGCCTCTCGAAGTGCCCCACCAGCAGCTCGTCGCCGCTCTCGGTGCCCCAGACGCGCACGCGATCGCCCGGGGCCAGGTCGGGCTCGTCGCGAAAACCGAGCCTCACCCGGCGCGTCACCGGGTCGCCGATCTCCAGCATGCGCACGCGCCAGCTCCGGCCGTCTCGACCGTCGAAGACGTAGCTGCGGAGCGTCCCCGTGAGGGCGCCGGGGGCGTTCGGACCGCCGGTCGACGACGCCGCGTCGACCCCGCAGCCCGTGGCGAAGCATCCCGCGAGGGTCAATGCGGCGAGCAGCTTTGCTGTCGAGAGACCGCGCGCGCGAAACCGGGTCATGGCGGTGAATGTCCACCTCATGCGCAGCCGCGGCTCATTTTTACACGCTGCATCGAGTCGGCAGGTGGCAGCTCAGCAATCGAGACGACTTCGCGCTCTGCTCTTGATGCTTTATTGTTGCGGACCATGCGTCGCGCCGTCCTCGCCTCCTCGTGGGTCGCCCCTCTGGTTTCCGGGCTTTTCAGCGTCGCCCTGTTCGGCCTCGGCTGCGGATCTTCTTCGTCGCCAGGTGGAGGCGCCGGGACGACGGGGAGTGGCGGCGCCGCCGGCGCAGCGGGGCGCGGAGGCGGGGCCGGCTCGAGCGGCGTCGCCGGGGCCTCGGGCTCGACCGGGAGCGGCGGCGCGGCGGGGACGACGGGGACCGGCGGTTCGGCCGGGACGACCGGCAGCGGCGGTGCGGCCGGGACGACCGGCAGCGGCGGTGCGGCCGGGACGACCGGCAGCGGCGGTGCGGCGGGCGCGAGCGGACAGGGAGGCGGCGCCGGTGCGAGCGGTGTCGCCGGCGCCTCCGGGACGACGGGCAGTGGCGGTGCGGCGGGCAGGGGCGGTTCGACCGGCAGCGGCGGTGCGGCGGGCAGCGGTGGTTCGACCGGCGCCGGCGGGGCGACGGGCGGCAAGGGCGGGAGCGGAGCGGCCGGCGGGGGCGGCACCAGCACCGCGTGCACGCCCGGTGCGCGGACCTGCGGCCAGAACAACGACGTCGACGTCTGCAACTCGAGCGGCACCAGCACGCTCTTCCTGCAAACATGCGCGAACGGCTGCAGCGGCGGGCTCTGCACGGGCGGCTGCACGGCCGGGGCGACCCGCTGCAACCGATCGGGGACCTCCGACGTCGTCGAGCAGTGCGACAGCACGGGCACGACCTGGCAGGTGACGCAGACGTGCACCAGCTACTGCGACGCGGGCAACGCGAAATGCGCGCTCGCCGCGCAGGACATCACCACCGACACGACGCTCGACGGCGTGGTCGTCGTCAACGGCGCCTTCGTCGTCCACGCGGGCGCGACGCTGACCTCGCCGACCGGCAGCCTCACCATCTACGCCACGTCGATCATCGTCGAGAGCGGCGCCTCCATCGTGGTCGCGCCGACCGGGACCACCGCGGCCGGTCAAGGCCCGTCGGCGACGGTGATCAGCCTCTGCGGCGGTCGCGGCCTCGGCGGCGGCTACGGCACCCCCGGCGGGGTGGGTTCGGGGTGCACGGGGACCGGCGGCCCGAGCTTCGGGTCTGCGACCGACAGCATCGTCAGCGCGGGGAGCTCGGGGGGGTCCGGTGTCGCGACGGGGGGCTGCACGTCCGGCGCGCCTGGTCGCGGCGGTGGCGTCCTGCGGTTGATCGCGACCTCCTCGATCACCATCGCCGGGCAGATCTCCGCCAACGGCGCGCAAGGCGGCAGCAACTCGTGCAGCAGCTGGTACGGCGCGGGCGGCGGCTCGGGCGGCGGCATCCTGCTCGCCGCCGATCAGCTCACGGTGACCGGCAACCTGTCCACGGCCGGCGGAATCGGTGGGCCCCAGAGCGGGGGCGAACCGGGCGGCGACGGCGGCGTCGGGCGCGTCAAGCTCCTCTACGGATCGAGCCACAGCGTCACGGGGAGCGTCACCGGCACGCGGACCGACGCGCTGCTGCCGCCGCTCACGGTGACGTCGACGACCCACCCCGATCCGACGCTGGTCTACAACGACGCCTTCACGCAGGCGACGTTCGCCTGGTCGCAGTCGTTCCCGAGCCGCCAGGGCTACTACTACCGCTTCGACGCCACCGCGGCCACGGTGCCGTCGCCCGCGAACGGCACGTTCCTGGCCGCCGAGACGGTCAGCATTCCGCGCAGCAGCTTCGCCGCCGGCTCGAACTACTTCCACATCGCGTCCGTCGACGCGACCTCGACCGTCGGTACGGTGCAGACGCCGTTCCAGGTGGTCATCAACACCACGCCGCCGACGATCTCGTCGTCGAGCCACCCGAGCCAGACCACCTGGGTCAACAACACGGCGGCGTTCTTCTCGTGGACCCTCCCGGTCGCCGACGCGAGCCTCAAGGGCGTTCACTACGTCCTCGACCAGTACGCCAACACCGTGCCGACCACCGCCGACACGTTCCTGCCGATCACGCAGAAGCAGCTCCTCATCTCGAACGTGGCGAACGGCATCTGGGTGTTCCACGTCGTCTCCCGCGACACGCGCGACGTCCTCACCACCCAGGGGGCGCATTACCAGGTGCGCATCGGGACCGACCCGGGGTCGGGGACGGTGTCCGGCCAGGTGGTCGACGGATCCTCGCAGCCGGTGTCGGGCGCGACGGTGACGGTCAACCGTGGTCTCTTCACGCAGACGACGACCCCGACCGGCAACTACTCGTTCACCGCAGTCCCCGTCGGGAGCTGGGAGATCGAGGTGACGAAGATGGGGAGCGCGTCGACCGCCACCAAGATGGCGACCGTGATGCTGGGAATGTCGACGACCGTCAACCTCGTCTTGAACTGACGACCTCCGCGACAATCAGCGTGTGGCGCAAGATGCGCCACGCGCTGGTTTAGGTTGTCGGTCGCCATCGTTGAGCAGGCTCCGTTGCGTTACACTCGGGCGGTGAGCGCGGCGCGGTTACGGAGGCGGCTCCTCGTGGTCGGGCTCGCGCTGCTCGTGCTCGCCGGTCGGACGCCGGCGCGGGCGGCGGACGCGGGAGCGACGGACGCGGGTTCGACGGACGCGCGAGCCGACGCGGGCGCGGGGGGCGCGGACGGCGGCGCCGCTAAGGACGCCGGCAGCGACGGACCGGCGGCGTTGCCCGCGCCGGTGATCGGGGCAGAGCACGCGGCCTCGGCGCTCGCGTACGGCACCACGGTGATGTCGGGCAACCCCTCGGCCGCCTGCGGCACCGACCGGTGCCTCGTCGCCTGGAACGGCTATCCGAGCGCCAACGCGATGATGGTCGACGCCTCGGGGAAGCCGCTGCGCGCGGCGTCGCTCATCGTCGACGGGGCCGCGGGGCAGCATGCGGTCGCCTACCTCGGCGGGAGCTTCGTGATGGCGACGTGGTCGGGGGGCGACGTGACGCTGCTCGAGATCGGACCGGACGGCGCGCCGGGCACGAGCGTCACGCTCGCGCTCGGCACGAGCCTCTATGACACGTCGCTGGCCTGGAACGGCAGCCGGCTCATGCTCGTCTATCGAGACAACGCCGGATCGTCCACGACCGACACCCTCTACAGCGTCCCGCTCGCCGCCGACCTCAGCGCCGCCGGTCCCTCGGTCATGATCGCGACCGAGGCCCTGAGCCAGTCCACGCTCGGATTCGTCGCCGCCGGGTCGGCCTTCGTCCTGATGACAAGCCAGCAGATCTGGTCCCTCGGCGACGACGGTCACCCCACCGTCGGACCGGTCGCCGCGCCCACCGGTTTGGAGGCCAACTTCTTCACTCTCGTCGCCGCCGGCAGCGTGCCGGTCATCCTCGGGTCCCAGTCGCTGATCGCGCTCGGGTCGAACCTGCAGGCCCAGAGCACGAAGGCCGTCGGGATCTCTGCGGGCGCCTGGAGCACCGGGCTCGGCTGGAACGGCACCGAGCTCCTGCTGGCGACGAGCACCGAGAACTCGGACACGGTCGGCTACCAGCGCTACAGCGCGAGCCTTTCGCCCATCGACGCGGTGGAGAAGGGGGCGCCGATGGCCGGCTCCGTCTACCCGCTCGTCGTCGGGGTGGGCGGCAAGTTCCTCATCATCGCCTACAAGGGCTACGGGTACACCCCGCCCACGTACGGCATGACCACGTTCCCGGTCGGCGCCGACGGCAGCCCCGGCGCGACGGCGGAGACGTTGATCTCGCTGGAAGCGCTCGAGCAGCGCTACCCGCTGCTGGTCGCCCAGCCCTCGGGGTACGTCGTCGGCGTCCAGGAGGGGCTGTTCCAGATGGGGGTGCTGCCACTCGGCCCCGACGGAAAGCCGGCGGCCGGGGTCGCGGCCGCGGACGTCGTCACCTACGAGCGGCCGACGCCGGACGCGATCGGCGTCGGCCCGAACGGCGGGATCCTCGTCTCCGGATCCACCCTCGATCCGCGCATCGTGAACCTCCGCTTCGACGCCGCCGGCAACACGCTCGACACCACGCCGCACGAGCTCCCCGCGGCGAACACGACCACGCGGGGGTCGGTGGTCTGGAACGGCAGCGCGTTCCTCTGGCTGTTCAGCGGCGTGCTCACGCCGATCGCGACCGACGGCACCTTCGGCACGGCGGTCAGCTTCTACCCCGCCGCCTACCCGGAGGTGAGCCGCGCGGACGCGCTCGGGACCACGACCCTCGTCGCCTGGCTCGACGAGGTCCCGCATCCGGTCGCCAACACCGTCCAGCTGCGGACGATCCCGGTCGACGCGACCGGGAGCGCGCTCGCCGCCGCGCCCGCCAACGTGGGGACCGAGTTCCCGCTCGTCGATCCGTTGCCGTACACCGACCACGGGCTCGCGCTCGCGCACGCCCCCGCGGGCTTCCTCGTCGCCTGGGACCAGGTCACCACGGAGGCGAGCGGCGCGCTCACCTCCGAGCTGCACGTCGCGCGCCTCGGCCCCGACGGAAAGCCCGCGCAACCGGGGTCGACGCTGCTGCGCCAGGGGACCGGCGCGGTTCCGGTCGGCACCGCGGCGGCGGTCGCTGCCTTGTCGTCGCCGATGGTCGTGTTCGACGGCTCCGTCTACTGGGTCACCTGGCGCGAGGACGGCGTCCGGGTGCGGCGGGTCGGAACCGACGGCACCCCGCTCGATCCGCAGCCGTACAAGCTCATCGACGAGCCGTTCGGCGACTACGCGATCGCCTCGCGCGGCGACGGGACGCTCATCATCGTCTACGACCGGGCCGACCTCTCGCCCGACGTACAATCCACCCGACTCCAGTCGCGGCTCATCACCACGAGCTCACAGCCCGCAACGGGCACGGGCGGCGCCGGTGGGGGCGCGGGCGGCGCCGGTGGGGGCGCGGGCGGCGGCGCCGGCGGGGCAGCGGGCGGGGGCGGTGGTGCGGGTCGCGGCGCGGGCGGCGCGGGAGCCACGGGGACCGGCAGCGCCGGTGCGACGGGGACCGGCGGCGGCGCGGGTGCGACGGGGACCGGGGGAGCGGGCGCGACGGGGACTGGCGGTGCAACAGGGGGCGGTGGAGCGTCGGGTGCTGCTGGGGCAGCCGGTCGTGGCGGCGGCGGGACCGGCGGCGCGGGCGCCGCTGGCACGGGGGCGGCCGCCGGAGCGGGCGCGAGCGGTGGCAGCGGGGGCGGATCGTCGGGTTGCGGCTGCGCGCTGGGGGACGACCCCGCCCGGCCGCACGGCGCGCTCGCGCTGGCCTTTGCGCTCGCGCTCGCCTCATTGGCCCGCAGGACGCGGCGTCGCTGAACGCTCAGACATGCGGTCGGGATGCTTGTTGCTTGCGGTGATGATGACGAGCGCCGGCAGCGCGCGCGCGGCCGCGGACTGCCCGGCCGGAGGCGATGTGCGAAGCCAGGCGGAGTGCATCGATGATCAGATGTCTCCCGACGTGATCGACAAGCTCTACCGGCTGGCGCTCTCGACCGTGGAGGGAAAGCTCGATCCCGACCACGTGCCGTCTGACTTCATCTACATCGCCGAGGAGGCGGGCGAGACCGCGCGCCGCAAGGGTCCGAAGCCACTCGTCGAGATGGCGAGCTCCACTGACGTGAGCAAGCTCGTCTTCACGGCCCACGCCATCACGGCGTTCGTCGACGCCGTCCGTGACGGCTACTCACACCGCGCCAAGTTCGATGGCAAAGGAGACGCGAAGCTCTTCGCCAGTGCAAAGCGGGTCTTGCCGGCGTCCTGCAAACGGCTCGCCGCGCACGACAACAGGTTCATCCGCGACGAGGGAGAGCGCTGCCTGAGGGAGATCAACCCGGTGCGCCCGGTCCCGTCATCTTGGTTCGAGAAGCCCGATCTCACAGGCGTTGAAGCGGTCCCCTTGTCATCGGGCCGAGGCGGCCTGCACGGGAGCCCGGAGGGTGCCATCGATGCCGGCGGCGGCCCCGCGTCTCGCGCCCCCCGGACCTCCCAGCCGGCTTCCAAGCCCGCAGCGAAGAAGCGGGCGACGCCACCCTCACCGCCACCGCCAGCCTCGAATTGAAACAGGGCCGATGGCCCTCCGATCCTGGGCGCTTCTTTGAATGGAGTAACCGGTATCATCCGGCCGGCCGCCTCCGCTAAGCTCGGTCCAGGACATTGAAGGGATTCTTACTGCTGCTCGTCCTCTCCGCCGCTGGCGTCGCCGGCGTCCTCTACTGGCGGCAGTCGCTCAAGGCGCCGAGCGCGCCGACGGCAGCCAGCAGCGGACCCGCCAAGCACGGCAAAGACAAGCGGCGGCGTCGCCGCGGCGTGCGGCGCCTCGCGCGCAACGAGGTCGGCGTCGCGTCGGCGCCGTCGGGCGAGGCGCCTGCGCCCGTGCCGGTGGACGATGGCGCGTCTCCGACCTTCGCCTACGCGCCCCCGCCCGAGGAGCGCGCCCCGCCCCCGCTCGCGCCCGGTGGCGCCTCGACGACCGAGGCGGCTCCCTCGGACGTATTCGGCCCGATCGCGTCCCGGGCGCCGGCCCCGAGCAACGCGCAGCGTCCGCCCGTCGACGAGCCCGAACCCATCAAGCTGCGCCCCGCGGACCTCAAGATGGTCTGGCAGGGCGAGGATCTGTCGCGGCCCGAAGCCATCAGCCTGGACTTCTCGAAGGACGCGGTCGGGCACGAGCTGTCGCAGGACGAGATCGACGCGCGCTTCCACACCAAGGAGGCCGCCGTCATCGGCTGCGTGACGCGCGCGCATCCCGACGCGAGCACCTACGTCCCGGGCCGCGTCACCGTGAGGTTCCGCATTCAGCGCACCGGCGCCGTGAAGGGCGTGCAGGTCGAGGCGCCCGCCATCTTGCAGAGGGGCGGGCTCACCGGCTGCATCAAGGGCGTCGTGGGCGGCCTGCGATTCCCGGCCTCGAACATGAGCCAGGTGATCACCTATCCGTTTTCGCTCATGTAGCCGTCAGGGGCGGATCCGCCCGGGTGGCCTCAGGGTCGGAAACGGACGATCACGTCGTTCCAGCCGTCGGTCAGCCAAACACTGCCATCGCCGGCGGCCGCGATGCCCGTCACCGGGGAGATGATCCCGTCGTCGAGCGGGACGGTAGAGACCGCGCCTCCCGTGGTCACGCGGTCGACCGTGCCCCCCGTGTCCGACGCGAACCAGAGCGCGCCGTCCGTACCCGCGACGATCTCCCCATACTCATCGGCGCCGCTCGTGGGGACGGCGAAGAAGGTCTGCGCGCCGTCGAGCGACAGTCGGCCGACCCCGGTCGCCTCGGTCACCCAGAGCGCGCCATCCGGGCCGGCGGCGATCCCGTGGGGAAAGCTGCTCTGCGGGAGTGGAAACTCCGTCACCTGTCCTGTGAGTGTCATGCGCCCAATCGCGGAGTGATAGAAGGCCACGTACCAGATGTTGCCGTCCGGACCCGCCGCGACCTCGCTTGGCTCCGTCCCCACCGGAAACTCCGTCACGGCGCCCCCGGGCGTGATGCTCGCAACGTTGCCCGTCGGATTGACGTTGGTGGTGGTCGTGGACTCGGTGAACCACAGGTTGCCGTCGCCCCCCAGCGTGATGCCGACCGGCTGGGCGGTGGCCGTCGGAAGCGGAAACTCCTGGATGGTGCCGTCGAGGGCGATGCGACCGATCATGTGCGCGCCGTAATCTGTGAACCACATCGCACCATCCGGACCTGCGGTGATCCACCAGGGCTGACTGCCCGAGGGGAGCGAGAACTCGGTAATCTCACCCGTCAGCGTGATCCGGGCGATGCTGGCAACGGGTGTGGTGAGGTCGCCACGCTCCGTGAACCACAGATTGCCGTCCGGGCCCGCCGCGATCATCCACGCGCCGCTGTGTGTGGCCAGAGGGAACCGCGTGATCCGGGGATCGCCGGCGTCCGTGACCGGACCGCCATCGCCCGCCGCGCGTTCATTCGTTCCACATCCCAGGTGCGACAGAGCCAAAGTAGCGATCGCAACAGCAAGGACGGATGACCCGCACGGTTGTTGGTCAGTCATGTTGATGCGGAGGTGCAAACCCTCGGCCAGAACAGCACGACTATGCCTGCGGCCCCTGGATCTCGAGCCGCGCAATGCCCGCAACATAGGCATCTTCGGCGCGCTCCGGAACATTGCTATGTTGAGGTGATGTCCTTCGCGCGGGTGGAACCGGTCGAGCACGCGATCCAGGCGCACTACCGGGCGTTGCGGGCGATCCGGACTCGCAAGGCGCTGGAAGAGAGCGCGCTGTGGGCGGAGATCGGTGGCGAAGTGAAGCGGGTGCTCGAGGGCGTGGAGCGGGGCGATCGGGCGCCGGCGGCCGTGGCGCCGGCGGCCGCGCGGGGATCACGGAGCCGGCAGCTGCGGGCCGTCGCCTGGAACATCCAGCGGGGGGCGCGGCTCGACGACCTGCGGGGCGCCGTCGCGGCGCCGCCGTTCGCGGACGCCGACCTGTTCCTGCTCAGCGAGGTGGACGTCGGCCTCGGGCGCTCGGGCAACCGCAACGTCGCGCGCGAGCTGGCGGAGACCCTCGGCATGAGCTACGCGTTCGGCGTTTCGTACCTGGCGCTCACCGACGACTTCGGCGACGACGCGGGCGGCGCCGAGAACACGCTGGCGCTCTCGGGGATGGCCGTGATCTCCCGCCATCCCATCGGGCGCGTCGAGAACATCGATCTCCCCGAGCTCCGCGACAAGTTCCGCTCCTCGGAGAAGCGGCTCGGCAAGAAGCGCGCCCTGCTGGCGGAGATCGCGCTCCCCGATGGGCCGCTCGTGGTGGCGGCCTGTCACCTCGACTCGAACGCCTCGCCCGCGCAGCGCGCGCGTCAGCTCGGCGGGGTGCTCGACAGCATCGATCGCAGCGGCGTGGCGCGCGCGCTCGTCGGCGGCGACTTCAACACCAGCACGTACGACGTCTCGAGCACGCTCGCGCTGGCACGCGACGTCCTGCACAAGCTGCTCGTCACCGGGTTCCGCGCCACCATCGAGCAGTACCTGACGCCGGAGAAGCGGTACGAGCGGCCGGTGTTCGACGTCTTGCGGGACCGCGACTTCGCCGTCGAGGGGTTCAACGACCGCGCCCTGGGGTCATACTCCTACGATCTCACGGATCCCTACGTTCTCGCCCACGCCCACAAGCTGATCGGCCGCCTGCTCACGCGTCTCTTGCTGCGCCTCCTCCGTCCCTGGAACGGTTGTGTGCCCGCGCGACTCGACTGGTTTGCCGGTCGCAACGTCACCCCGGTAGCGGCGACCGTCGAGCGCCCTCGTGCCGGCGCGGACGGTCGCCCGCTCTCCGATCACGCGGCGATCATCGTCGACGTCGCGGTCTAGATTGCTCCGTCGCGCCCAGGCGCGCGGCCGCGCCCGGGCGGAGCGGGAGCGACGTTACTTCTTACAGTTGTCCTCGAACATCGTCATGAAGCCCTTGCCCATGTCGACCTCGGCCTTGTGATAGACCTCCTTCTCGCTCTTCTTCGTGGTCGTCTCGCGGATCTTGACCTTGTTGCCCATCATGACGCCCTCGCCGAGGGTGGTGGCGCCGTCGGCGCCGAGGGGCCCGGTGCTCCAGGCGCTGCCGCCCATGCTGTCCATGTTGGTGCTGATCAGGAGCTTGCCGTCTGGCGAGCCGAGCGTGAACGTCCCCTTCATGGCCGGCGAGGTCTTGGTCTTCTTCATGTCGTAGTTGCCGACCAGCCAGAAGCCGCCGAAGTCCTTCTTCACCTTGGCGGTGACCTGCGCCTTCTGCTCGGGCGAGCCGGGGCCCATCGAGCCCGCCGGGACGGTGGTCTCGCACTTCCAGGTCCCGTCCCACCCCTTGGCGAACGCCTCCCACTCGGGGGCGGGCTTGGGCGGCGTCATCATGGCGCCGGCAGCGGGCGGAGCCGCGGCGGCGGCCGGTGCCGCGGCGGCCGGTGCCGCGGCGTGCGGCGCTGCGGCGGGCGCCGCTGCCGGGGCCGGCGCAGCCGCCTGCTTCTTGTCCTGGGCGTTCGCGACCGCGCTGATGAACCCGAGTGCAATCACGAGACTCGTCATTCTGATCTGGGTCATGGGCATTCCTCCTCGGCGCGCAGTGTAACGGCTGTCACGGGCGGCGCAAAATGTTGATTACTCGTCAGGGGATGGTGACCGAGTCGCTGGTCTCGACGTTGGCGCTCGAATCGTACGTGCAGCTGCTGCACGACACCGCCGTCACCGTCGCGACGTACGTCCCCGCGCCGCCCTTGTTCGAGAACGAAGAGGCCACGCCGTTCGCGCCGGTGATGACGGTCTCCGTCTTGGCCGGGCCGACGCCGCTCCAGGCCACGGTGACGCTGACGCCGGAGGCGGGCGTGCCGCCCACGTCCCAGATCAGCACGTCTGCCTCGGCCTGGCGCTGGCCACCCCGGAGCTTGCCGCTCATCGCGATGTTCTGGATGTGGACGATGAGCGAGGAGACGTTCGCCACGCGCACCGTGACGGTCGCGATCGGCGACGGCTGGCCGACGTTGTCGATGGACTGGACGCCGATCTGGTGGAAGCCGTCGGCCACCGTCGTGCTGTCCCAGGGCCCGCTCCACTGGTTGCCTGAGACGAGGCCCATGGCGATCCAGCTGCCTCCGTCGATGCGGTACTGGACCGCGGCGACCGCGGTGTCGTCGGTGGCCGTGGCGTTGATGGTCACAGTCCCCTTGACGGTGCTGCCGTCCGCGGGCGCCGAGATGCTCGCCGTCGGATCCGGATCGCCGGGGAAGTTGTCGATGTGGACGCTGACCGACGCCACGGCGATCTGGCTGGCGGTGTCGGTGGCGCGCACGCCGATGGTGTGGGTCGAGCCCTGGGGTTGCGCGCTCGCGTCCCAGCTGGCCGTCCAGACGCCGCCGCCGGCGGAGGTCATCGCCACGTAGGCGCCGCCGTCGATGGAGTACTCGACGGCGGCCAGCCCCACGTCGTCGGTCGCGTTCGCCGAGATCGCGACCACGCCCGCGACGGCGGCGCCGTTGGCAGGAGCGCTGATGGCCACCGTGGGCGGCATGTCCGTCGACAGGGCGATGCCCGTGACCTCCACGGTCATGTGATCGATGAAGAGCGAGTCCAGCGCCTGGTGCCCCGCGACGTGATCGGTGTCCACCACACGGATCCAGACCTTCTCGCGCACGCCGGTCGGCAGCACGAACGTCTGGTACTGCCCGTCGTCCGCGGTCTTGGAGACGGTCAGCATGCTGGTGAAGGACACATTGTCCGTCGAGTACTGGAACTGGAAATTGTCGCCGTCGTTCCCCCCGCTCTTCCAGGCGCGGACCTTGAACACAGGAGTGTCACCCTTGGTCACCCACAGCCGGTAGGTCCAGGAGAGGTTGCTGTACCTGGCCTTGGGCGATCCGCTGCTGAGCACCTCGGTCAGCACCTCGGTCACACCGTCGGCGGCGCGCGTGGCCTGGTAGCTCCCCGCCACCGTGCCGGCGCCGGCGGTCTCGGTCAGCGCCACCTCGTCGGCCACCGTGTTCTGCCCGATTCTGGCGTTCATCACGCCACTGTGGTTCTCGATGACCGCGACGGTGGAGGTGTCACCCGGGTAGTAGACCCCCAGTTTGTCGTAGTTCTGGTAGGCGTTCCCGTAGAGGATCCAGAAGTTGTCGCCGTTGGCGTTGTGCATCTCGAGCTGGTGGTACCAGTCCGTGTAGAGCGCGTCCCGGACCGCGGTGTCCGCGGTCGTGCTCGCGGTCTTGCCGAACTCGCCCAGCATGACGGGCTTCCCCAGCGCGTAGCGCGCGTCATCGACGTGCACGTTGATCCAGTCGAGCGCATCCAAGTCCGCCAGGTTCCAGGCGTCCGGATAGAGGTGCATGGTGACCAGATCGATGCCGGGGTGCGCGTTGTTGGCGATGAAGTCCGTCCCCTGCGCGCCGCCGTAGACGTAACCCGAGAAGCCCGTGCGCCCGTTGTAGAAGCCCTCCTCGCCGGTGCTGACGAGGTGGCGGGCGTCGATGCTGTGAATGTAGGCGGACATCTCGTTGATCCAGCCGTCCAGCACCGCCACGCCGGCGGTCCCGGCGCGCGGCTCGTTGGCCAGCTCCCAGGCCATGATGGCCGGCTCGTCCTTGTAGGCGACGCCCGAGAGCGTGCTGACGTGGTTGAGGAAGTGCGCGACGTACGCCTTGTAGAGGTCCTTGCAGGCCTGCAGCGTGTAGAAGTCGTCGTGCGTGGTGCCACCGGTCCAGGCCACGTACTGGTCCATGCCGCCGAAGTCGTCCCAGTTGTTCACCAGCGGGATGACCAGCCGCAGGCCGCGCGCCTTCGCCTCGGCGACCACCTGATCGAAGTGCGCGAAGGTCGCGTCGCCGTAGACGCCGGGCGAGGGCTGGAAGGCGTAGCCGTTCCAGCCGGCGGTGCCGCCGCCGTCGCCGAACCCCCAGGTCCGGATCACGGTCAGGCCCATCGCCACCGAGTCGTCGAGGATCTCGCGCACGCAGACGGGGCTCGTCGACGTGCAGTCGAACGGGTAGTACCAGAGGTAATAGTTGTTGGTGCCCGCGTAGTAGAACGGCGTGCTGCCGATGCGCAACTCGGGTCCGGCCCGGGTCACGAACACGTCGGCCGACAGCGCGCGCTGGAGCGCCGTCGTATCGCCGGCGCTCCCGTCGCAGCCGGCCGTTGCAGTCAGAATTCCAACGAGGACGAGCGAGCCATAGCGGCGCATGCGGCGGACCGTATCACGGTCCGCCGCATCCGCTAGCTGCGCAGGTACTGAACGTATTTAGAGGTGTTCGTAAACGCCTCTCGTCACCAGGTCGTGACGTTCGAGGACCCGCTGCTGTTGTAGCCCTCGGTCGCCAGAATCTGGTACGCCCAGCTGGTTCCGAGGCTCATGCCTTTGTTGGCCCACGCGCTGATGTGGTTGCCGAAGGTGATGTTGTTGTTCGTGCCGGTGCTGCGCTTCGACTGGCGAACGCTGAAGTACTGCCAGAACGTCTGGATGCCGTCGATGGACGGTTGACTGACCTGCTGGTGCTTGTAGATGTCGTACGTGCCCCCGTCGGTCGTGACCGTGCCCATGTACGTTCCCGCCGTCGGCCGGTACGTCCCCCAGTTGTCGACGACGTAGTACTCGATCAGCGGATTTCTCGTCCAACCGTAAAGGGACAGATACGCGTTGCCGTTCGGCGCAAAGGTTCCGGCGTTGTAGCCGATCGTTCGGTTCTGTCCGGTGCTCCAGCCCGTGCCGGCGACGAAGTTGGCGGCCGCGGTGGTCCAGCTGCAAGTGTAGTGGCCGCCGCCGAGGTTGCTGCAGTTCGGTGCAGTGCCGCTGGACCAGTTTTGCCAGTAGTTCGTGGTCAGGGCGCTGGCGGAGGTGTCGACATCACTGTCCATCTCCCCGCATCCCAGTCCGAACATGGCCGCCATCGACGCAAACGCAAACATTCGAAACGCCCTCATGTGCCCTCCTGTGAGCCGCCCGGGGGAACAGATACAAAGCAAGAAGCGCACCTGCCGCGGCGGCCGCGGGTTTTCGGCTCGCCGGCGCGCAATCGTAGGCGGGCGCGTTGTTCGTCGGTCAACGCCTGGGGACCGCCAACGCCACCCTCAACCGAGGAGACCCGCGGTCGCGCCGAGCAGACGTCGTCGGCGCGCAAACACTGGAAATCAGGGCTGCCAGATGTATAGCGGGCCGGCGAAAACGTCGCCTCCCGTACAGTTGCTGGCGATCGTGTTGCCTACGAATCAACAGCGACAGCCGGCGTCACATTAGAACTCGTCTCGAGCGATCGCTGCGTCAGCCGGCCTGGATCGTTTGCAGCGTGAGGCCGTATCGGGCGAGGTACTTCCGGAGGCGATCGGCGTCATTCGTCGTTGCGCGGTTGGCGCGCGACGCCGCGAACAAGACGCGCCCGGCTTCGGATAGAGAGCGCGCGCTCCGGCAAACGCGGACGACCTCTTCCAGCTGGATGCGATCGAAGCGATCGAGGGCAGCGAGGCGCCCAGCACCGAGCAGTCGGTCGAGGCTGCCGTCTGATTCGGGCGCCTCGTTGGCAGCCGCCCGCTCACTGCGCCAGTGGGTCCGCAGGCGCTCGATCTCGTCGTCGACCTCCGACAAGCTGATGCGGCCGCCTTCGCAGAGCGTCGCCATGCGACGAAGCGACGCGCCGAAGTCCCGGAAGTTGCCGCTCCATCGCGCGTCGGCCGAGCGTGCGAAGGTCAGATAGCGCTCGCGTGCCTCGCGGCTGATCGTCAGGCGCTGCTTCAGATCGTCGCCGACGCGTTCGAGCTCGAACTCGAGGTTTGGTTCGATGTCCTCGGGGCGCTCACGGAGGCCCGGGAGCAGGAAGGTCCACAGATTGATGCGCGCCAGAAGATCCTCACGGAATCGGCCGCTCACGACGCGATCGACGAGATCGCGATTCGTGCCGGCGATCAGCTGGAAGTCGCTGTGGACCTCCTTGTCAGAGCCCACGGGGAAGAAGGTCTTGTCCTCGATCGCGCGCAGGAGCATGGCCTGCTCGTCGAGGCCCAGCTCGCCGATCTCGTCGAGGAAAAGCACGCCTTTGTCAGCCTTGCGCAACATCCCGCCGCGCGCCTCGGCGGCCCCTGTGTAGGCGCCGCGCACGTGGCCGAAGAGGGTCGACATCGCCGCGTCTCCGCGCAGCGTCGCGCAGTTGACCTCGACGAGCTCGCCCCCGACCTGTCGCCGTGTCTTCTTGAGCTCGTAGATCCGCCGCGCGAGCTGCGACTTGCCAGAGCCCGTCGGCCCGCACAGCAGCACCGGGTCGCGCGACGCGATCGCGACTTGCTCCACGCGCTCGATGAGGCGGTTGTAGGCCGCGTTCTTCGTTTCGATTCCGGCCTTCAGGAACGACAGGCCCTCCGTCCGTTCCTTTTGGAATCGCCGCGCGATGCTGTCATAGCGGGAGAGATCGAGGTCGATGATGGTGTAGGAGCCGGACGCGTTCCCGTCGGGAGTGGGCGGCGGGGAGGTCTGGATGAGACGGGCCGGGATGTGTCGCGACTCCACCAGGAGAAAGAGCGAGATCTGCGCGATGTGCGTCCCCGTCGTGATGTGCGCCAGGTA
>Ga0306920_100003591_pt1 | contig 19724 bp, 20 predicted proteins | sample flu12Cox44000170_FD_204666 | JGI IMG/M metagenome (GOLD analysis project Ga0306920, IMG submission 204666) | Lab enrichment of tropical soil microbial communities from Luquillo Experimental Forest, Puerto Rico - flux4day.12C.oxic.44.000.170 (v2)... | ecosystem: Environmental > Terrestrial >... | reverse complement strand
CACGCTCGGGTGTGCCCACCGCCATGAAGCCGCCGATCATCAGGCTTGCGCCGTCGGGAATCATGGCGACCGATTGGTCGAGAGCGAGGGTGCGCATTCCAGCGCCTGTCCGTTTCGATAATCAGAACGCGCGGGTCGGGAAGCTGCCGCGCGGCAATTACGGCAACACTCAACGGCAGTCGGTCAATGCCGTCAATCGCAATGTCGTTGTGCGCTCAGTCGGTACCGGGCGGCTCGGTCGCGACAGCCCTGTCTTCCGGAGGCAGCGTGCTCAAGGCAAGCTCCAGGCGTCGCGCCTCGCCTTCCATTCCAATCCAGCGCAGCTTGCGTAACAATTTCGCCCATTCCTGCGATGATTTCCGATCCACGGGAATCGCAGGATCGTTGCGGATCTGCTGCATGGACGTACTCCTACTCGATTTTTTCGTTGCCAAGCCGGCTTGCCGGACCGGGACCACTCCCTCCTTTCACTGCGGTGCCTTTCAAAGCATCGCGGGCTTGCCGGCGTCAGCCGCATTGCAGCCCGTTCAACTGCTTGTCGTCGGCCACCCGGTGCCGGACAGCGACCGGGTCATTTTTTGCGTGATCTTTTGACAATCCTCGACCAGCTGCCGTCCGTCCTCCGCAGCCATCTGCATGCGCTGCGTCACGAACTTCTGGTACGATTCCAGGGCCTCCGGCATGGAGCGGGTTGCCGAGAGCTTGGTGGCCAAGTCCGACCAGAGGTCCACTTCCGATTTCACGCGCGCCAGCCACGCACGACTGGCCTGCTCATACACGTCGAGCAGCTCCTTCTGCATATTGACCATTGCCTCGCTCCCTTCCTGTGCGGACGATGCGGTCGCACCGGATTTCCCTCTTGCCGAGCTGCCTTGCTCGAATGACTTGCTTTCCACGGCCATCATCATCTCCTCGCGGTTACTCAAGCTCACTTTCGCACTGATCGTCATTGATGTGGATCAAAAGACCTTCCCTTGCGGCGGCCCGCCAAGCAGCGACGGCAGAGCTCACGGTGGAAGGTTCTCCTGTGCGGATGCTACTCCTCCATCGGATCATCGGCCAGTGCTCCAATGAAAGAAATTGCAAACTCGAACGTCGTGCCAATGCCGGACCGCCGCGCTTGCGATTTCCCAAAGCAGGGGTGGCGCATTACCCGCTGCGGGAACAATCTCCACTCATTGCGTGACACGTGCGTGAAAGCTTGTTCCAAACGCCATATGATGTGAGGGCTGCAGCGAGGTTCCGCGTGGGAACCTCAATCTGCGCAAGCTCAAAGCCTGCGATCTCGCATTGACCTGAGCTAAAGCCTGGAGAAGACGAGCCATGTCCACCAAGCCCGATGTAAAGCTGCCCTCCGCCAAGGACTTCATGCAGAAGATGGCGCTGGCAGAAGCCGAGGAGGCAGCCAAGGAGGCGCGCCTGCGCACCGAAGCGGAGGCCGAGAAGAAGGCACTGCTCGATCAGCTTTCCAAGCCGTCGGGCGTGTCCGACGAGGAGGCGATCGCGCGGGCGATCAAGATCATCGAGCGCGCGGTAAGCAACCACCTCAGCGAAGTCGAGGTCCATCGCTTTCCGAACACGCTGTGCACGGACCGCGGGCGCGCCATCAACCAGCAGGAGCCCGGCTGGGAAAAGACGCTGACCGGCAAGCCGAAGGAAATCTACGACTTGTGGGACAGATATTTTCGCCCGCGCGGCTACAAGTTGCGCGTGCAGATTGTCGACTTTCCCGGCGGCATGCCGGGGGACGTGGGCATGACCCTGAGCTGGGTCTGAGTGCTCACAAGTGCGTGAGACGGTGCTCGGTTGACCTGCATCAAGGCGTCAGTGCCTGACACTCTTTAGAAATTGGTTCACAATCCCGATGCATTGGCGGTGATAGACTGCCCGCGACGCCCTGCCGATCATTTCGGCCCCAGCAACACGCGTCATGCCATGTCGCAGTGAATGCGCTTCGACTGCAGGAGTAATTGACATGCCCTCCGAGCAAACCCAATCGTCGTCTGGCATGGCCATGTTCGGTCCGTTTGCGCCCTTTATGGACTACATGGTGGATGCGACACAGCGCAGCATCCTGTTCTGGGACGTGATGCGCCAGCGCGGCAATCAGTATCGCGAGCACCTCGCCGAAACCGTCCCGCACGTGCTCGACTACAAGGTGGAGCTCGTCATGGACGGGCGTACCCTGGAGCGGCCCGTCAACTATGGCCTGGTGCGGATCGTGCCCCCGGCGGGCGTCGAGATCGATCCATTGCGCCGGCCCTTCGTGATCGTCGACCCGCGTGCCGGGCACGGCCCGGGCATCGGCGGTTTCAAGGCCGACAGCGAGATCGGGGTTGCGTTCAAGGCGGGACATCCCTGCTATTTCATCGGCTTCCTGCCCGATCCGATGCCGGGCCAGACGCTCGGCGACATCGCGCGCGCCGAGGCGGTGTTCCTCGAAAAAGTGATTGCGCTCCACCCCGACGCGGACGGCAAGCCCTGCGTCATCGGCAATTGCCAGGCCGGATGGGCGGTGATGATACTCGCAGCGTTGCGCCCCGAGCTGTTCGGCCCGATCATCATCGCGGGCTCGCCGCTTTCGTATTGGGCGGGCGTGCACGGCAAGAATCCCATGCGTTACAGCGGCGGCCTCCTGGGCGGCAGCTGGCTGACCGCCCTGGCGAGCGACCTCGGTCACGGCAAGTTCGACGGCGCCTGGCTGGTGCAGAATTTCGAGAATCAGAATCCGGCCAACACGCTGTGGACCAAGCAGTACAACCTCTATTCCAGGATCGACACCGAAGCCCCGCGCTATCTCGGCTTCGAGCGCTGGTGGGGAGGTCACGTCAATCTCAATGCCGAGGAGATCCAGGCGATTGTGGATGAGCTGTTCATCGGCAACAATCTCGCCGCCGGCAAAATTCAAGCTGCGGACGGCACCGCGGTCGACCTGCGCAACATCCGCTCTCCGATCGTGGTATTCTGCTCCAAGGGCGACAACATCACGCCGCCGCAGCAGGCGCTCGGCTGGATCCTCGATCTCTACGAGAATGTCGACGAGATCCGCTCCTACGGACAAACCATCGTCTACACCATTCACGAGACCACAGGTCATCTCGGCATCTTCGTTTCAGGCGGCGTTGCAAAAAAGGAGCACAGCGAGTTCTCGAGCAATATCGATCTGATCGACACATTGCCTCCCGGCCTGTACGAGGCGGTATTCGAAGCCAAGAACGACGCCACGGCGGGCGCGGACCTTGTCACCGGAAACTGGGTGATGCGCTGCGAAGCAAGGACGCTCGACGATATCCGCGCGCTCGGCGGCAACGATGTCGCCGATGAGCGGCGCTTTGCGACCGCGGCGCGCGTATCCGACATCAACCTTGGCCTCTACCGCACGTTTGCGCAGCCGGTCGTGCGCGCGCTGGTGAGCTCTCCGCTTGCGGAATGGATGCAGCGACTGCACCCTCTGCGGCTGCAGTACGAGCTGTTCTCCAATGCGAACCCGATGATGGCCCCCGTCGCCGCCATGGCGGAAGAAGTTCGCGAGCATCGCCAGCCCGTCGCGGCGAACAATCCCTTTATTGCGTGGCAGGAAGCCGTATCCCGGCAGATCGTTGCCGGGCTCGACGCTTGGCGCGATGCAAGCGAGGCGCTGGCGGAGCGGACGTTCCTCACGGTCTATGGCTCGCCGGCGCTGCAGGCCGCCGTCGGCATCGATCCGGAGGGCACTCGGCCTCTGCGCAAAGCGCCGAGGAATCCGCTGCATGCCGAGCTGCTGCGCACCCGGGTGGCCGAGCTCAAGTCGGGCATTGCGGCGGGCGGCCTGCGCGAAGCCGTGATCCGCGGGCTCCTCTACGCCGGCATGACGCGCGCCGCCATCGACGAACGCGGGTTCGAGGCGGTGCGCCGCATTCGCCAGACCCACAATGACCTGACCTTGTCAGCCTTCAAGGCGCTGGTGCGCGAGCAATTCAACATGCTGCTGATCGATCCGGAAGCGGCGCTTGCCGCCATTCCCTCAATGCTTCCGCCGGATCCGGAGACGCGGCGCACGGCGTTCGGCCTAATCAGGCAGGTGCTTGCTGCGCGCGGCGAGATGTCCGTGCAGGACCAGAGCAGATTGAGCGAGGTAGAGCGGCTGTTCGGCCTCGATGAGGACTCTTCTCGCATCCCCTTTCGCCAGATTCGCAAGGAGCCTCAGGCCAGAGCGTCGTAGCAACGATGGATCGGCGGCGTGCGAAGCTCAGCGCCGTGGAGAGGTGATCATGCTTGGCGAGAAGGATGGCGAGACCGGAAGCATTGCAGCGATCGGCCCGGTCGGCAATCCGCCGCACGTGAAATATGAGCGACTTGTCGCTCGCGCCAAGCAGGTGCCGGCCGCGACGACGATTGTCGTTCATCCGTGCGAAGAAAACGCCCTGCGCGGCCCCATCGAGGCGGCGCAGGCGGGCATCATTGTTCCCATTCTGGTCGGCCCGGCCGGCAAGATCTCTGCCGTGGCGCGCGAGCACGGTATCGATATCGATCGCTTCGAGATCGTGGACGTTCCGCACAGCGAGGCGGCCGCGGCAAAGGGTGTCGAGCTGATCCACGAGGGGAAGGGCGAGCTCCTGATGAAGGGCAGCCTGCACACCGACGAGCTCATGCGCGAAGTGGCGTCGAGCAAGACCGGCCTGCGCACCGCGCGGCGGATCAGCCATGTCTTCATCATGGATGTGCCGACCCATTCCGAGACGCTGTTCATCACGGATGCCGCCATCAACATTTTTCCCGACCTCGATGCCAAGCGCGACATCGTACAGAACGCCATTGATCTGTTTACGCAGGTCGGCCTCGGCACGCCTCGCGTTGCCATCCTCTCCGCAGTCGAGACGGTCACCTCCAAGATTCCCTCCACCATCGACGCCGCCGCGCTCTGCAAGATGGCCGATCGCGGGCAGATCACCGGCGGCCTGCTAGACGGGCCGCTCGCCTTCGACAACGCGGTCGATCAGGAAGCGGCCAGGATCAAAGGTATTGAGTCTCCCGTCGCGGGCCGTGCCCAAATCCTGGTGGTGCCGGATCTCGAAGCCGGAAACATGCTGGCCAAGAACCTCTCGTTTCTCGCCAAGGCAGACTCCGCGGGAATCGTCCTTGGCGCACGGGTGCCGATCATCCTGACCTCGCGGGCGGATTCGGTGCGCTCGCGCATGGCTTCCTGCGCGGCCGCTGCGCTTTATGCGCATGCCCGCCGCGGCAAGGCCGCGCTGCCGGCGGCCTGAGCTGCGATGGACGGCATCCTGGTCGTCAACGCCGGCTCTTCCAGCGTCAAGTTTCAGGTGTTTGCAGTCGAGCCGTCAGGCGGGCTCGCGCGCAAGATCAAAGGCCAGATGGACGGTATCGGCGCGCGCCCGCGGCTGCGGGTGAGCGGAGAGGATGGCGCCGGGATCGTTGATCGCGCCTACGGCGCGGGGGAGGTTCCCGACGTGACGACGGCGCTGCAAGTCGCCGCCGGTTGGCTGCGCGACGAGCGGGACGTCCACCCGACCGCGATCGGTCACCGCGTCGTGCATGGCGGGCCCGATTACGACCGACCGGTGCTGGTAGATGCCGACGTGCTTTCACGTCTCGAGCGCCTGACGCCGCTCGCGCCGCTGCACCAGCCACACAATCTCGCACCTGTCCGCTCCGTTCTCGCGCGCTTTCCCGATCTCCCGCAGGTGGCCTGCTTCGACACCGCCTTCCACCGCGGCCATGCCGCGATTGTCGATCACTACGCAATTCCGGAGCGCTTCCATGCGCAGGGCGTGCGGCGCTACGGCTTCCACGGCCTGTCGTATGAATATATCGCAGGCCGGCTCCCGCAGGTTGCGCCGGCCATTGCATCGGGCCGGGTGATTGTCGCGCACCTGGGCAGCGGCGCCTCCATGTGCGCGCTCGCCGGCAGGCGCAGCGTCGAAAGCACCATGGGCTTTACCGCGCTTGACGGCCTGCCGATGGGCACGCGGCCTGGCCAGATCGATCCCGGCGTCCTGCTCTACCTAATGGAGCAGGAGGGGATGAACGCCGCGGCCATCCAGAAGCTCTGCTACCACGACTGCGGCTTGAAAGCCCTGTCCGGCATCAGCAATGACGTGCGCGAGCTCGAAGCGAGCGCGGACCCGCGGGCCGACTTCGCGCTCGACTATTTCGCCTACAGGGTCGGACTCTTCGCGGGCATGCTGGCGGCGGCGCTGGGCGGCCTGGATGCCTTCGTGTTCACGGCCGGCATCGGTGAGAACTCGGCCGGCGTGCGCGCACGCATTGCCGCAAGGCTGGCCTGGCTCGGCGCCGTGCTCGATCCGGCCGCCAATGTCGCGCGCACTGCGCTGATTTCCCGGCCACAGAGTCGCATTGCCCTTTATGTCGTCCCGACCGACGAGGAACTGATGATCGCGCGCCACACGCTGGCACTGCTGCCGCGTGGGATGGACCGCGGAATTGCGGAAAGAACGTAAGACTATCGATTTAGAGCATGTCCCGCAAAAGTGGGAACCGGTTTTGCGGAAAAGGACATGCTCAAACAAAGAGCTAGAGCAGGATGACGATTCGAAGAAAGGTCATCCTGCTCTAGGACGCTCAGCGCATCGATTGAAACCGCTTGTAGCTGCTTCCGCGCAGGCCGGCGTTACCCGCCGGCATTAACCACAAAACCGAATGAGAGTCCCCTTCGTTGGCTCGCAGGGGTGACGCAGGGGTAATTTGAGAAGCGGGAGGCCCAGATGGAGAAGCTCATGCGAAATCTGTTGCTAACCTGCGCCACGGCGGCAACCGCGATTGCGGCCGCAACTCTTCTTGCCTCGTCTTCTGCGCAAGCCATGACCCTGGCCACACCGGCGCAGCTCGGCGTGGCCGGCCAGGATGCGAACGTCAAACAGGTCCAGTGCGGTTGTGGAGGGTACGCCTATTACCAGCCTTACGCCTACTATCGACCCTACGCGTACTACCGCCCCTACGCCTACGGCTACTATCCCGCGTATGCCTACGGCTATTATCGCCCGTATGCTTACGGCGCCTATGCCTATGGCGGTTATGGCCCGCGGGTTTGGGTAGGATGGGGTCCGCGGCGGTGGTGGTGACGGGCGAGCGCTCGGCTGACCTCTCCATAACCCGCAAAACGCCGGCATCATGACGCGAAGAAAGCCCCGACAACCTTGGTTGCCGGGGCTTTCTCAGTCATGAGCAGCAGCCATTCCTTGCCAGGGTTGTGCTTCCGGTTTCGTGACATTGCCATGCATCGCGGAGTGCGGATGCGCCGCGGCCGGCCACCTTGGCGGCCCAGGCCGCAGCCGCCCGCCGGAATTCTCACGGTTGCGTGATGAAGGAATAATTGCGGTCCGACCCCGCTCTTTATCGTCATATCAACACGGAGGATTGCCATGAGCGACGTCACGGAAAACGGCGGAAACAACGGCGTAAGCCGGCGAAAACTCCTGGAATGCATGACCTGGGCCGGGACCGGCGTGCTGTGGACCGTGTCGGGGGGCGTCCCGCGTTCGCTCGGGATCATCGACGGGGCGCTCGCCGCCGAGCCGAGCAAGCTCAGCTTCCTGCAGATCAGCGACAGCCATGTCGGCTTCGACAAGCCGGCCAATCCCAATGTGATCGGCACGCTTGAAGAGGCTCTGGCAAAAGTCAAATCGCTCCCCGCCAAGCCCTCATTCATGATCCATACCGGGGACATTACGCATCTCTCCAAGCCGGCCGAGTTCGACAATGCCCAGGGGGTCATCTCCAAGGCCGCGCTTGACGTGCACTACGTTCCGGGCGAGCACGACCTTCTCGACGAGGACGCCAAGCTCTATCGCGAACGCTACGGCAAGAACGCCAAGGGTGCGGGCTGGTACAGCTTCGATGCGAACGGCGTGCATTTCGTCGGTCTCGTCAATGTCGTGAACCTCAAGGCCGGCGGGCTCGGCAACCTCGGCGAGGAGCAGCTCGCCTGGCTGGCCGACGATCTGAAAGGAAAGTCGGCGGAGACGCCGGTCGTAGTGTTCGCCCACATCCCGCTATGGACGGTCTATGAGAAATGGGGTTGGGGCACCGACGATGGGGCGCGCGCGCTCGAGCTCCTGAAGCGGTTCGGCTCGGTCACCGTTCTCAACGGTCACATTCATCAGGTGATGCAGAAGGTGGAAGGTAACGTCGCATTCCATACCGCGATGGCGACCGCATTCCCGCAGCCGGCGCCAGGATCCGCGCCCTCCCCCGGCCCGATGAAGGTTCCCGACGACAAGCTGCGCTCGCTGCTCGGAATCACCGAAGTGAATTTCGTGCGCGGGCAGCAACGGCTGGCCCTCATCGACAAGCCGCTGCAGAGCTGACGCGCGCGGCGGGGTGTGTCATGCAGCCATCCATTCTTCGCGGGCTTTGGCCGTCTGCCGCGGCGGCGGCGCTGGCCGGGCTCCTGACGGGAGCCGTCGCCTCGCATGCCGTGACCGAAGCGCCGGAAGCAAGCGCTACCATCGACAATTTTACTTTCGCGCCGGCGCAGCTCACGGTGAAGACGGGAACGACGGTGATCTGGCGTAACGAGGATGACATTCCCCACACCGTTTCCTCGTCCACGCGCCTGTTCAAATCGAAGGCGCTCGATACCGACGACAGCTTCTCCTTCACCTTCACCGCGCCGGGAACCTACGAGTATTTCTGCTCGCTGCACCCGCGCATGACCGGGACGGTGGTGGTCGAGCCGTAGCTTGAAGTGGCGTGGGGCGAGGCATCGCTCGTCGGAAGGTGCGCATAGACGCCGATGCCTCGTCCTTGGCGTTTTCACTCGGCGCGCGTCGCCTCACGGACAACGGTCGCAGGACGAACGCTGCTCGGCACCGCGAGCCCGCTATGCTTTCGCGCCACCGGTCACCTATCTCTACATGGAGAGGTTCAACGAGTGGGCATCCCACAGGATCACCCGCCTATGGCGTCGCAGGAGTAAATCGGCAGCGGCCGCATGATCAGCTCTTCCCGAGAATTGCCGGCAGATCGTAGTCGAGCAGATCGGCAATCGCGGCAAGCTCGATGTCCGCGGGCGGATATTGGGCCAATGTGCCGGGGTCGAGCGCATAATGACCCTGCCTCGGAAACACGGTCGTGACGCGTTTGCCCCATATGCCCTTCACCGCGGCAAGGATGCGCAGCTTGTCGTCGATGAGAACGTAGCGGTCGGCCGGGTAAAGGCGCGCCACGGTATCGAGCTCTTGCTCCTTGTGAATATAGATGAGGACACGATCGTCGAACGCCCGCCACAGACCCGAGCGCTCGACCTTGCGCGGTTGGAACACGGCGTCGCCGTCGGAGAGGATGACCGCGGTCCCCAACCGCTGAGCGTGCTGCACCGCGTCGAGCGCACCGGGATAAAGGCGCTCCGCGAAGGGATAGTCGACCAGCCAGCTCGATATCCGCAGCACCTCCGGACGATGGATCGCCTCGACGCGGTAGCGCTCCAGGGCACCCAGGTAGTCGGCGTACCCGAGCTCCCTTCGCAGCTCCTCGAAGATCTCCCAGTACCTGTCCCGGGTCGCCGCCCCGTATGTCTGCTCCAGGTGCTCGCGCAGATGGGCCTGCACCCGGTCATTGTCGATAAGCGTGTTGTCGACATCGAAGAGGAAGACAACGTGCGCCATTTCAGTCACCGGCCGGAGCATGCCTTTTCGTTACCCTCGATGCCCAGATAGCGCAGCACCGGCGTGACCAGCCGCCAGGCGGATTCGAGCAAGAGGATCAGCACCACCCAGGACACGGCCGATGCCAGAAGACCGATGGCCAGCTGATGGTAGCTCGTCCCGAAGCTCAGCAAAAAAAAGAGCAGGGCTACGCCGGTGAGGACGAGCGCCAGGAAAAAGTCGGGAAAAGCGCGTTTGAGCCAGGCGATCATTTTTCCGGTCCTGCTCGACAGGCTGGGATGGTCCCAAGGAGCGCACACAGTATGCGACCGACAGGGCGCCGGGGAAGGCCCCGCCCCGGCAAACAGGCAAACCAAACGGCGAGAGCGCCGCGGAAACATTCATTCCCGCCACGCTCTCCGCGCACCGCCCGGAGAAACAACCGCCTGCGACTTATCGGGTTATCTGCTCATCCCGGAGGGCTGTTTTGCTCGCCCGTTCGTGCCTGCCTTGCCGCTTTGCGGGTTGCCGCCCTGCCCGGTGGTCGATCCCTGCCGCGACACTCCCAGTGCCGAAAGGGTGTTCTGGTCGAGCTGACCGGTCTGCTGCAGTTTCTGCTGCTGCTGGAACTTGTCCAGCGCCTGCTGAGCGCGCATGATCTCGTCCCGACTGAGCTGGTTCTTGTTTTGCTGCGCGCCAGCCGAGTTGTTTTGCTTTGCAACATGCTGGCCGTTTTTTTTCATGATCTTCTCCATGTTGGTTACAGTGAGCCAACGCGTGGTAGGATGCATTTGTTTCCTGAATTCGCCGTAAGGTGCGCGGCGAGAGCCGTTCGCGAGAGCAGGCTCGCTTCGCTGCGCCTTCCGCTTCAGACTGCAGCCAATCTCGGAAAGTGGTAAGCTTCGGTCAGCAGGCCACGCAACGACTTGAAACGACTTGGCGGATCGAACGTTGAAAATTCACGAGGACGCAGATGTGAACACTACGCGTCGAGGCTTTTTGCATTGCGCCGGCTTTTGCCTGCTTGCGCGTGGGGGGTTGTTTTTCCCCTCCCCGGTCTGGGCGGCGGGGGAGCGTTGGCGCCAAGGAGTATCTCTTTTTGGGACGCTCAAATACCCCCCTGGCTTTACCGTCTTCGACTATGTCGATGCGACCGCTCCCACCGGGGGGGCCGTCCGTCAGAGCGCTCTCGGCACGTACGACAATTTCAACATGGTGGTGGCCGGCCTGAAAGGAAACCTCGGCGCCGGAATCGACCTCATCTACGACACGTTACTGCTGCCGTCTCTGGACGAAGCGTCCAGCGCTTATGGATTGCTTGTCGAGGAAGTCGCATACCCGGACGATTTTTCCTTTGTACGCTACCGCTTGCGCACCGGCGCCAGATGGCATGACGGCGCCCCCGTCACACCCGAGGACGTCGTCTTTTCCTTCAACGCATTCAAGAAGAACAGCCCGCAGCTTTCCTCCTACTACCGGCATGTCAGCAAGGCCGAGGCAACGGCAAAACGCGAAGTCACGTTCGTATTCGAGTCACCGGGCAAGCGGGAGCTGCCGCAGATTGTGGGGGAGCTCAAGGTGCTGCCTAGGCACTGGTGGCAAGCAAAGGAGCAGTCTGGAGCGGCACGCGACGTCGGCGCCACCACGCTTGAGCCCCCGCTTGGTTCGGGCCCCTACCGCATCAAGTCGTTCGTTCCCGGCCGATCCATCGTGTACGAGCGGGTGAAGGACTATTGGGGCAAGGAGCTCAATATACGGCGCGGCTGCAACAATTTCGACGAGCTGCGGTTTGACTACTTTCGCGATCCGGCGGTCGCCTTCGAGGCTTTCAAGGCGGGCTACCTGGACTGGCATGAGGAGTACAGCGCAAAGCACTGGGTGACCGGATACGACTTTCCCGCGCTCACCGAAGGCCGCGTCGTGCGCGAGGAGTTTCCCATTCGCAATGTCGGAGTGATGCAGGGCTTTGCATTCAACACCCGGCGCGACAAGTTCAAGGATGCAAGGGTCCGGCGCGCTTTCAATTTCGCCTTCGATTTCGAGACGATCAATAAGGAGATTTTTTTCGGGCAGTATCAGCGCATCTCCAGCTATTTCCAGGGCACTGAGCTTGCCTCCTCGGGCCTGCCGCAGGGCAAGGAGCTCGCGCTTCTCGAGATGCTGCGCGAGCAGGTTCCGGCGGAAGTCTTCACAACCGCGTATTCAAACCCGGTTGCCGGCAGCATGCACGCAGCCAGGAAGAACCTTCTGCATGCCATGAAGCTCCTGAACGATGCCGGATACGTCGTACACGACATGCAGCTTATGGATCCCGCCACGCGCGAGCCGATGGAGGTCGAGTTCCTGATTGCCAATCCGGGCTTCGAGCCGCCCATACTGATCTACAAGGCTTCATTGGAGCGGTTGGGCATCGCCGTGACGGTCCGCCTCGTCGATCCCGTCCAATATGCGAACCGATTGCGCGGCTGGGATTTCGATATCATCGTCGATTTCTGGACCGAAACGCTGACGCCCGGCAACGAGCAGCGCGATTACTGGGGCTCGCGGGCAGCCGACAGGCCCGGCTCGCGCAACACCGCCGGCATCAAAAATCCCGCGGTCGATGCCCTGATCGACCGTATCGTCATGGCGGCCGACCGCGCCGAGCTCACCGCCGCAACGCAAGCCCTCGACCGCGTCCTGCTGTGGAACCACTACGTCGTGCCGCAGTGGAGCTATGACAAGCTCCGCACCGCTCGCTGGGACAAGTTTGGACGTCCCGAGCTGATGCCGAAATACGGCATATCCGCATTTCCGACAATCTGGTGGTGGGATGCACGACGCGTGGCCAAGCTTGGATGAGTCTGCACGGAAGGAGCATTTACCGTCGCGGCGCGATGGCGATAACAACGGCGACGGCTTCACCCGGCGGCAAAATACTCGGCGCGGCGCGCGATTTAACGACCGATGGCATAAAGCGCGGCCCGCTCGGAAATAAATTACCGGCACATTACCAAATGTTCACGAGCTTCCGAGGACGGCCGGGAGTAGCCTCGTCCCAACTCATCGCCGATATGCGCGAGCGCAGGGCGACCCGCCCGCAGCGTCGGCGTTTTGCTGCAACATCGAGAAGAGGCAGCGATGAGCACGACAATCAACTCCGGCATCCTTGTCGATGGCCTCCCGCACGACAGGCTCTTGCGCAAAATCTTCCGGCGCCTGATCTGGTTTCTCTTCATCCTGCTTGTCGTCTCGTTCATGGATCGCATCAACATCGCGTTTGCGGCGTTGACCATGAACAAGGAGCTGGGCCTGAGCGCGGCCGCTTACGGCATGTCGGTGACCGTCTTTTATCTCGGCTACACCTTGTTCGAGATTCCCAGCAATCTGGTGCTGGCCAAGGTCGGCGCCAGGTTGTGGATCGCACGCATCATGATCACGTGGGGCATTGCCTCCGCGGCCACCATGTTTGCAGTCGGGATATGGAGCCTCTACGGCATCCGCGCCCTGGTCGGCGTGGCCGAAGCGGGGTTTTTTCCCGGCATTCTCCTCTATCTCACCTTCTGGTTTCCGCGCAGCTGCCGCGCCCGCGCCAATGCGCTGTTCATCATGGGCATTCCGGTCACCATCGCCATCGCGTCGATCATCTCCGGCTTCATTCTGCAGATGAACGGATTCCTTGGGCTTGCAGGCTGGCGCTGGCTGTTCCTGCTGGAGGGCCTGCCGGCTGTCATTCTCGGCGTTGCATGCCTCTTCTATCTCGATGATGGTCCCGCCCGCGCCAAGTGGCTGAGCGAGGAGGAGAAGCGCGAGATCGCATCCCGGCTGGAGCGCGACCGCGCGCTCGAGCAAACCGCTGCCACACAGCGCGGAATTCTCAGCCAGCTCGGAAGCCGAAACGTGGTTCTGTTGTCGGCTGCATATTTCGGCCTGGTGACATCTCTGAACGCGAATTCAACCTGGGTGCCGCAGATTGTGCACAGCCTTGTTCACGGCGCGAGCTTCATCGTCGTAGGCCTGCTCACCGCGTTCCCGGCAATCCTCACGGTAGCGATGATGCCGTTATGGGGCGCCAGCTCCGATCGCCGTGATGAGCGTGATTGGCATTTTCGCATCGCCATGCTGCTCGCGATCGCCGGTTGGGTGCTCGTCATCCTCTTCCATCAGGCGGAGCTGCGCTATCTGGGATTGATCCTCGTCTCGGTAGGATCGTTCTGCGCTTTGCTCACCTTCTGGACGTTTCCTGCCTCGAACACGATCCTCTCCGCGGAGGCACGACCCGCGGGGATTGCGCTCATCAACTGCGCCGGGATCGGCGGCGGATCGGCGATCGGTCCGCTCGTCGTCGGCTATCTCAAGGATATGACTGGGAGCTTTTCTGCCGGGCTCGCTTATGTCGTGGCAATGCTGATCATGAGCGTCATCTGCATTGCGGTGGTGGCTACGCGCACACGTGTCGCAACGCCGATGCCGAGCACCGCATGAAGCTTGCTTGTTAGAGCATGTCCCGCAAAAGTGGGAACCGGTTTTGCGAAAAAGGACATGCTCAAACAAAGAGCTAGAGCAGGATGACAATTCGAAGAAAAGTCATCCTGCTCTAGCCTACTCGCTCTGGCGTTGCCGCCATTGCGACGGCGACATGAAGCTTCCCGCCCAAATCCCGCGCCTGGACTTCTCGGCTTCCGCTTGCTCGGATTCGTAGATCCTGGCAAAGCCGTAGTCCACGGCCCAGCCTTGCTGCACCATCCAAGCATTGATATCGGAGCCGTCCGGCAGCGCGCATACCGCAAGCACCCGCTTGTAGCGGTCGAAAGCCCTGGCATTGCAGGTAAGCTCACGACCGCGAACATGCGCTTTGAGCTCGCTGGTCGCTGCTCTCCCGCAGGGCCACGGCTTTCCTTGCGCATCAGTGCAAGTCTGATCCCACTCGGGCGCGTCGATACCCTCCAGCCGGATGCGGGTGCCGGCGATCTCGATGGTGTCGCCGTCGATCACCCAGGCTTTGCCGACGATGGCTGTCGGCGCAGGAGCATTCCAGCGCTGATAGGCGTAGAATGCCACCAGGGACGCTGCCAGGATGAGGCCGATGAGAAATCGAACCGATTGGGTGCTTGCGCGCGACGTTCGAGCCCCGGCCCGAGCAGGCCCGTATCTTCGCGCTCGTCTGTCTTCCCATCTCGCCATGGAGCAGAGAGTCTACAACCAGTCGCGCAAAAATGCCTTGCCTCGGGCTTGACCCGAGGGCAGCAGCCGGTCGTGCGAAGAGCGACATGCTCAAACAAAGAGGTGGAGCAGGATGACGATTCGAAGAGGGTCATCCCGGCCAGCACGGTCGCCGCCCGCCCGGCAACGCCGTTTCTTGGCTAGGCCGACAGCCGCGCCGGCAGGCTCGCCGTGCTGGTGCGTTGCGCGATCCAGTCCCATAGAGCAGCCACCTCAGAGGCAGCTTTGCCGGCGGGCTCAGTCTCCTGCGCGCATCTGCCCCCGGCGAGCGCATGGCCGAACACGGCACGCTGGTGAACAGTCACAGGACAGACCTCCACGCCGCAGCCCGCGCCGGCGTCCTTGCCCGCTGCAACCGCCTGCCCGTCACGCACAGGCGCCGCGTTGATGACCAGCGCCACCGGCTTGCCGGCCAGTCGCGCGATCTGCATGTTGATATCGATCGAGCGCAGATCGAGGATACCGGGCCGCGACACGATCAGGCAGAAGTCGGCCGCCCGCACCGCGGCCAGCGCGGAGCTCTCGATTGCAGGCGCTGTATCGATGAACGCGACATGAGCCCCGCCCTGCCTGGCTGCATGCAGCGACACCGGCAGCCGGACCGCGGGACAGGTGACGACCGCCGGTTGCTTTGCCCCGCGGTCGTCGGACCATTGCGCCGCGCTGGCCTGCGGGTCCGTGTCAATGATAACCACCTGGCCGGTCTTGGCGGCCTCGACGGCGAGATGGATCGTCAGTGTCGTTTTCCCGACGCCGCCCTTTCGCGCAATGACTGCGACCGTCAGCATGCCGGGCCTCCGCAATGTGGAGCGTCCGCAATGCTGTTAAATGATTCGGGCGTCGGCGGCTACCTTCCGAATCAAGCCCGATAGCGCGGCATCAGCCGCACGGCGTTATCGCGCTCGATGGCGCGCAGAGCGCCGGCGTCGAACAGGCCGGTTTGGCGCAGATCAGCCGCGGTGCCGACGGCCGTGAGAAAGGGAAAATCGGTGCCGAACAGGATCTGGGTCGGCGGCACCAGCCTGGTGAGCGAGACCAGCGGATTGATGGTGGAAGCGCTGGCAGTGTCGTAATAGAAATGCTGCATGTAAAACGCCGGGCCCTGCGGCATGCGCGGCTGCAGATCCTTCCTGACATTGAACAAAAAGGTGAACCGCTGCATCAGATAGGGCGCGGTGCCGCCGGCGTGCGAGAAGATAAACTTGATGTCGGGAAATTTCGCCGCCGTGCCGCTGAACATGAGGCTGGCAATGGTCCGCGTCGTGTCGGTTCCAAGCTCAATGATCGGCTCGAACACGTCGGGCACCAGGTTGCGGCAGCAGTCGTTGCGGAACGGGTGCGTGTACACGATCGCTCCGCGGCGGTTGAGCTCCTCCATCACCGGCCCGAACGACGGATCGCCGAGGAACTTGCCGCGATAGTCGGTCATCATGCAGATGCCGTCGAGCCTGAGCGTGTCGAGCGCATACGCGATCTCGCGGAGGCTGCCCTCCACGTCGGGCAGCGGCACGGTGGCATACATCCCGAAGCGGCCGGGATGATCGGCGATCAGTCGCGCGCCATATTCGTTGGTCTCCCGGGCCAGCGCGCGCGCCGCGGCATCATCGCCGAAGTTCACGCTCGGCTCGCTGATCGAAAGCATCGCGGTTGCGACCGCTCCTTTGTCCATGTCCTCGAGTGACTTCGCAGGTGTCCAGTTCTCGAGCGGGATCTGGCCGGTCTTGCGCGACCTGATCGCCTCGACGAAGCCGGGCGAGGAAAGATGGTGATGCACGTCGATGCGGAACGGCTTGTCGGCGCTGGGACTCGCGGGTTGCGCCGACGCGTTGCGCCTGGATGTCAGCGTGGCAAGCGCCGCGGCGCTCGCGCCTTTGACGAACGCGCGGCGATGGCAGCAGGCGCAGTCCGCGCCGTTCTTCGCGTACGTCCTGCTGCTTGCCTCGGCGCCGTGCAGCGTCATCGCGGCCTCCCTTGTGACCCCGGGTTTACCCGGGCCCGGTACTATTAGACTATCCGGCTTCGACCGCAGCAAGCGCAAGCGAGAGGAGCCCGACCGTGAAGCTCGGCATCTATCTCAACTCGCAACATCCGGCGAGCGACGATCCGAAGCGCCGCCTTGCCGAGACTCTGGAGCAGGTGCGGCTCATTCGCGCCCTCGGCTTCGACTCGATCTGGGCCGGCGAGCACCACATCACTCCCGGCTTCCACTTCTTTCCGCAGTTCGCGTTGCTGGCGCGCATTGCGCCGGAGGCCGATGGCCTGTGCATCGGCACCAACGTGACATTGCTGCCGCTGCACAACCCGGTCGAGCTGGCCGAGGTCGGCGCCTTCATGGACGTGATGACCGGAGGCCGGTTTCTGCTCGGCGTGGGGCTCGGCTATCGGCCGGAGGAATATGCCATGTACGGCATACCCATGTCGCAGCGGGCGAGCCGCCTTGCCGAGGGCGTCGAGATCATACGCCGGCTGTGGAGCGAAGATCGCGTCACCCACCAAGGCCGCCATTGGCAGTTTCGCGACGCCGCCATCGCGCCGCGTCCGCTGCAAGCGCCGCGCCCGCCCATCATTGTTGGCGGGCAGGTGGAAGCCGCGATCAGGCGCGCCGCCACGATCGGCGACGGCTGGCTGCTGGTACCCATCCCCACGCTCGATGAGCTTGCGCCGCAGATGTCGCTGTTCAAGTCGGCACGGTCGGCCGCGGGGCTGCCGCCGAGCGAGCACGTCTGCAGGTTGTTCGAAGTGGGCTGCGCGGCAGACGAGGACGCGGCGTTTCGGCGCGTGGCTCCGTTCCTGATGGAGAAATACAAGTCTTATCTCTCCTGGGGATTGCAGGGGGTCGCGCTCGATGCCGACGCCGCGCCGGAGACGCAGCTGCGCAGCCTCGCCGCCCAGCGCTTCGCCGTCGGGGCGCCCGCGCAGGTGGCGGACGCGCTGGTCGCCCAGCATCGAGCCGGCATTACCCACCTTGCCATGCGGGTTGCCTGGCCGGGCATGGGCCACGACGACGTCATGTCCGGAATCGAGCTGCTGGGGCGCGAGGTGCTGCCGCAAGTGCGCCGCAGAACGTCGTAGCGGATTGACCGCCGCGCGCCCCGTCAGGCGCGCGCAATGCCGCAGACGCGGGCGAGCACGACGGCAAGATCAAGCAGCGCCTCGTCGCCGCCCGCCCAGGCGATTAGCGACAGTCCCGCCGGGCAGCCGTCAACGGTGCCGACGGGCAGATTCATCTGCGGCAGCGCGCCCAGTCCCGCCATGCAGGTGAGCCGCATCACCCGCACGCGGAAGGATTCCATCTCCTCGCCGCTCGAACCGGTCGGCGGAGCAATCGACGGGGCAGTCGGCAACGCCAGCAGGGTGCCGGGCACCAGCAGCGAGCGCAGCTGCGCGCGCGCCGCCGCCACGGTTTTTCGTGCGCTCGCCGCCTGCTCCGCCGTTACGGTCGCAGCAAACGCCATGCGCTCCTTGATGCCGGCTCCGAGCCTGGGCTTCGCGCGCGTGATGAAATCGCCATAGGTTTCCCATACTTCCGCCGCCTGCAGGATCCGGAACGCTTCGCGCCACTCGTCGAAGCCGTTCGGCGCCACGGCAAGCTCGGTCCGGTGGGGGAGCGCCGCGCCCGCGCGTGCAAGAAACTCGCGGCCGAGCGCGGCGACTTCGGCATCGGCCTGCGCGAATGCGTCAGTTGCAACAATCAGCCGGGCGGGGCGCGCCGCGACTGCCTCCGCACCCAATAAGATCGCGCCGACGCGGCGGAAGATGCCGGGGGAGTTTGAGAACCAGCCCACGACATCGAACGTCGGCGCCATCGCCATCGCGCCCGTGATGTCGACGCGGCCATGGGTGGGGCGCAGGCCGTAAAGGCCGTTGAACGAGGCCGGGATGCGCACCGATCCTCCCGTGTCGCTGCCAAGCGCGAAGTCGCAGGCATTTGCGCCGCACGCCGCCGCCGACCCGCTCGAAGAGCCGCCCGGCAACCGACCCGGCGCGCGCAGATTCGCAGGCGTGCCGTAATGGGCGTTGACGCCGGCGACGCTGTAGAAGAACTCATCGCAGATGGTCTTGCCGGTGATCGTCGCTCCTGCCGCGAGAATTTGCCCGACCGCAGCAGCATGACGCGCTGCGGGCCGTTGCGCCGCGAGCCAGTCGGGGTTGCCGCCGCCGGTACGGCTGCCGGCAATATCGTACATGTCCTTGACCACGGCCGTGAGCCCCGCAAGCGGGCCCGTCGCCGCCCCGCGTACCGGCGCGTCCAGATCATGGGGAACGAAGAACGATCCGGTCACGGAAGGGCCGGTTCGTCCTCGAACCGGAAACCGATCTTTTGCAGGCCTTCCAGCGCGGTCTTGCCATACTCGTTCTCAATTTCCCTGGCGAGACGCGGCGCAAATGAGACGGGATCAACCTGCGCGTCCGTTTCCGGCACGATCATGACCAGGAGGCGCCCGATCTCGTCGGAGACATTGCGGAAGCTTCGGTTCTCCCCGCGCGGAACCGAGATCATGTCGAGCGGATCGAGCACGATCCTGTGCTCGCCGTCATCGCCCCAGGCGATCTCGAAACGTCCGCAAAGGCAGAGGAAGTTCTCGACCGTGTTGTGATGGCGGTGCAGGCCGGGTCCGTTGCCCGGCTCGCACTCGGCGATGCTCACGATGAGGCCGCGCGGCCCCTTGACCGGCGCGCCGGCGCTGCGGCCCTCGTAATCGGCGGGGGCCATCACCGGATAGACGCGCCGCGCCGCGACCTTTTCCACCGCACCCGGCGGAATGCCGTGTACCTCGAAATTCTGGTTCTGGTAGGTCGCGAGCTTGCTGAAGCGGGCAATGCGCGCCTGCATCTGCTCGGGTCCCAGCGATTGCGTTCTCATGGGCCGCTCCTTTTCCATCAGCAAGCCTGTGCCATTTGAAGAAGTCGAGCTGG
>Ga0306920_100003589_pt1 | contig 19728 bp, 21 predicted proteins | sample flu12Cox44000170_FD_204666 | JGI IMG/M metagenome (GOLD analysis project Ga0306920, IMG submission 204666) | Lab enrichment of tropical soil microbial communities from Luquillo Experimental Forest, Puerto Rico - flux4day.12C.oxic.44.000.170 (v2)... | ecosystem: Environmental > Terrestrial >... | reverse complement strand
GACTAAAGGCCGCCAGGCTCCGAGCTGCACCCGAGGTCGAGGCGGCGATGACGGATGGCTTGAAGACGGCTCGCGATTTTCTGCTTGCGCACCGCACCGATTACCGCACCGCGTATCGCGAGTTTCGCTGGCCAAAGCTGGACCGGTTCAACTGGGCGCTCGACTGGTTCGATGCCGAGCTGGCGCAGGGCGATAGCCGCGACAGTTTGGCCTTGCGCATCATCGGCGATGGCGCTGCGAGCTTGACCTTCGCCGAGCTGTCACAACGCTCCAACCGGATCGCCAACGGGTTGCGATCGCTCGGGGTCAGTCGCGGCGACCGTATCCTGCTGATGCTCGGCAATATCGCCCCGTTGTGGGAGACGATGCTGGCAGCGATGAAGCGGCGCCGTGATGATCCCGGCCACCACCTTGCTGACGAGGACGGACCTGCGTGACCGGTTCGCGCGTGGCCGAGTGCGTAATCTCATTGCGACGGCGGGCGATGCGGAGAAATTCGAGGGTCTCGATCCCGGCCTGACCCGCATCGCGGTCGGCGACGCGCCGGCCGGGTGGCATCGCTACGACGATCTGATGTCGTTTCCCTCGGCGTTTCTGCCCAATGGGGAGACGCGCGCGAGCGACCCGCTGCTGCTCTACTTCACCTCCGGAACCACCGCCAGGCCAAAGCTCGTCCTGCACAGCCATCAGAGCTACCCGGTCGGACACCTCTCGACTCTCTATGTGCTCGGACTGCTGCCCGGCGATGTGCATCTGAACATTTCGTCGCCAGACTGGGCGAAGCACGCCTACAGCTGCTTTTTTGCACCGTGGAATGCCGCCGCCACCGTATTCGTCGCCAACCAGCGGCGCTTCGGTGCGAGAGGCATGTTGGACGCCATTGCTGCAAACGGGGTCACGACGCTGTGCGCACCGCCCACCGTGTGGCGCATGTTCGTGCAGGAAGACTTGAAGACATGGAAGGTGAGCTTGCGCGAGGTTTGCTCCGCGGGCGAGCCGCTCAACCCCGAGGTAATCGAGCAGGTGCAGGCCGCGTGGGGGCTGACTGTACGTGACTTCTACGGTCAGACCGAGACGACCAGCCAAGTCGGTAATCCGCCGGGCATGGCAGTAAAACCGGGATCGATGGGTCTGGCACTACCCGGCTATCGCATTCGTACCTTGGAGGAGGACGACAGTGAAGCCGGCGAGGGGGAGGTGTGCATCGAGCTCGATCCGCGGCCGACCGGGCTGATGCTCGGCTATCAGCAGGAAGACGCCAGCTTGCGCCGCTCGGCACCGGCGTCTATCGCATCGGCGATGTCGCCATTCGCGATGGCGACGGATACCTGACGTTCGTCGGCCGATCCGACGACGTCTTCAAGGCGTCCACTACCGCATCAGCCCATTCGAGCTGGAGAGCGCGCTGATAGAGCATGCCGCGGTGGCCGAGGCGGCGGTGGTTCCTGCGCCCGATCCGACCACGACCGCCATACCCAAAGCCTATGTCAGCTTGGCCGCGGGCATCTCTGCCGATCGTGATACCGCGCTCTCGATCTTCCGCCACATCCGTGCGACCATCGCGCCTTACAAGCGGGTTCGGCGGCTCGAGTTCCGCGATCTGCCGAAGACGATCTCCGGCAAGATCCGCCGTGTCGAATTGCGGCAAGCAGAGTCGGAGCGAGCGAAAGATGGTGAGCGGACGTCCGCCGAATTCCGCGAGGAGGAGTTTCCCGAGCTCGCCGGCTGATCTCGGCTCGTTTCGCGACCGCTGATCGATCGTTAAACCTAGGCGCTGCCTCGGGTCGGCGAGCAGAACCTGCTCTATTCCTCGGTCACCTCAAAGGCAAAGCGAAAGCGTGGCAAGTCCTCGCCAGGATGATCGGCCGCGTATGTGAGCTGCGGGATCAGGAAGTTCCGCGGGCGCTCCTCATCCCCGCGGTAGATCGCCGGATAGAGATCGATGAAATGCCAACCGGGATCGCCGGTCGCCTGCAGCGCGATCCTGACATCACCTGGCTGTTGAAGGCGCAGGCATAGCAGACATAGCTGTTGTCGTAGACGACGGTGTAGATGTTCGCGGTCTCGGTCCAGCCGACCCCTTTCAAATGCACGGTGAATGGCGTTCCAACCGGGCCGCGCTCGACATCGAGCGGCAATGCAGTTGGTTTTATCCACAGGCTCCCGGTCTGCTTCTCGCCGTACTTCTCGACCGTGAGCGCGTGTGCGCCACCGAGATCGTCGGGGGCAGTGAAATCGAATTCGATCCGGCCTGATCGATCCGCCACGGCCTGGGCGAGTGATCGCGACGCTTCGCTCCAGCCTCGGCCACCGACGCGGTTGCCGATCACGGTCGTCCAATCGAGGCCGAGGCGCTCGCCAGGCGTAAAGCCGGTCTCGCTCACCGCAACCTTGTCGCCGACGCCGGCGAAGCGCGGCATGACCGCAAGCGCGCCCGGTGCGGGCAGTCGGTCTACGCTTTGCTGCGCCTGCTCCGCGATAGGCGGCGGCACCACCGGCGTGGCCGCGGTAACGGTGAAGTGCTGCACAAAGCGCGGCCGGTTAGCTTCCGGGCTCTGCTGCATGTTGCGATAGGGGAAGGTGAACTCGCCGTGCAACACCTCGATTACATGCAAACCGCGCTGTCCGCTGGCCGGAATGGTAAACTTCGCCGACCCAGCCGTAGTCACCGCCGATATCCAGCCAGTGAAATTGTTGTCGTAGAGCAATGTCCAGCTGTTTTCGAGCGGGCGCCAACCGATACCCTTGACCTCTACCGTGATCGGTGTCCCGAGCGGGCCCCTCTCCGGCGACAATCTGACCGACATGTCGATGGAAAAGCCGGCCTCGTTGAACAGGCGCTCCCCCTGCTGCAGGACAACGTCATGCAGGAAACCGAAATCCTCCGGCACGGTGAAGCTCGCAGAGACCCGGCGCGTCGCGTTGCTCCTGACTTTACCGATCTCGAAGGCGGCGGGAGTGTAGTCGCGGCCGTGATATTCGCCCTGCCCAACCTTCCAGCGACCCTTGACCGTACGCCAGACCAGCTGGAATTCGGTGTCGGCCGGCAATCCTTCTGCGGTGACGTGCACCGGCGTCCCGGGCGGGTCGTGCTCGGGTGAAACCGACATCCGCCCGACAAACCCATGCGCGGTTGCCAGCGGCACCTCCCGTCCGAATTGCGCGGATGCGGGGCCGGGCGCCAGCAGCGCGACAGCGAACAGCATGCCGAGCGCGAGAGCGCCCCGGCCTCCGATCATCAAATGCCTATTTGGCGGGGGGTTCGAAAGTGCCGGCGATCACGGTCAGCAATGACGGTTTGACTTTGAACGGCTCCCAGCTTTGCGTGGTGCCGTCCGAGGTGGTGGCGACTACCTTGTAGTTGAAACTTCCGGTCGGATAGTCCTCCGGGATCGACCAGGAGGTCGACCAGAAATGGTCGGTCGGCGAGTCGCCGGGCGGGTGGCCGCGGAACTGCGCGCTGAATTTCTGCCCGTCAGACAATTCGACGACGAGGCTCTTGAGGCTCTTGTTGTCCAACTCTTTGCCCGTCGCATCCTGCACGCGGATCCGCCAGGCGACTTTCTCCTTCCTCATGAACTGGTTTCGGAGGACGCAGACAGGACCGCTGCCTCCCGGGCCGGTCACCATGTCGGCGGCGATAAACAGCGGCTTGCCATCCTGCGCCTGAGCTAACGACGCCATGCCGAGGGCTAGGAGAACCGCCAAGAAAACCGTTTTCACGATCGCCATTTGTTGTCTCCCCGTCGATAGGCAATCCTACCACGGATCGCCGCGATGTTCGACAATCGAACCCGGCCGCGGTTCGGGCGCGATCTTCGCGACGCAGCGCGCCGGTCAGGTCGACAGCCAGAATGTTCCGATCAGCAAGGTCAGCAATGTCAGCGGCACGCCGACCCGGCAATAATCCCACAACCCGATCACCACGCCGCTGGCCGCGGCACGTTGCACGACGATCAAGTTGGCGATCGAGCCGAGCACGGTCAGATTGCCGGCTAAGGTCGAGGCCATCGCGACCGTCAGCCAAGCTCTCTCCGGGTCATGCAAACTGTCGACGAAGGGTCTCAACACGACGACCGCCGGCACATTGCTGATCAAATTAGAGAGGATGACGGTCAGGGCGCTCAGCACCGGCAATCGATCGAGCTGCAGGCGGCCCGCCGCAGTGATGACCTCGCCGCTGAGCAGGCTACGCTCGGCGCCCGCGACGATGATGAAGAGGCCGGCGAACATCAGGAGCAGCGACCAGTCGATTTGCGCGTAGACCCGCGCGCTTCTTACGCGGCGTGTCAGCAACAGCAACCCGCCAACGATGATCGCGACCTTTGCCGGCGGCTGTCCGGCAAAGAACAGGGCGACGACGAGCAGGGTTGCCGCCAGCGCACGCCATATGAGGACGCCATGGAACCGAGCGGGTGCCGGCGGGGCCGTCAGCTGCGTGCCGCCGGCGAATTCGCGACGGTGAAGCAGCGCGATCAGAGTGACCGTAAGCATCAGCCCACAAAGCGCCACCGGCGCCAGCGTCACCGCAAAACTCACATAGGAGATACCCGACAAGCTGCCGATCATCATGTTCTGTGGATTGCCGGTGATCGTCGCGGTCGAGCCGATATTCGAGGCCATCGCCACCGCCAGCAGGTAGGGCAGCGGGTTGCGGCGCAATGTTAGCGTCAGCTCGATCACCAATGGTGCGAGCACGAGGCACACCGCGTCGTTGACGAGGAAGGCAGAGAACATCCCGGCGACTGCCGCGATCGCGGCCAGCAGGGCGAGCGGCCGGTGCGCCCGCCGCATCACCCAGCCGCCGGCTATCGCGAAAAAACCGGACAGCCGCAGATTGGCGACGAGGATCATCATGCCGAGCAGCAGGGTCAGTGTGTCGAGATCGACGGCCCGGTAGGCGTCGTCGAGCGGTAGCGCTCCGCAAGCAACCATCAGCGCGGCGCCGACCAGAGCCACCCCGGCGCGGTCGATCGCCAGGCCGGGAACGCGCCCGACGGCCAGCGCGACCAAGCTTGCCACGAAGATCACCCCGGCGGCGAGACGGCTGGCATCGCGCTCGAACAAGCCGCCGGGAACCACGAGCGGAAGCAGACCCGCGGCCACCGCCAGCATTACGACGATAACGACCGTGGCTCGGCCGAGCCGGAGGATCCGCTGCGATCGCATCCGCGGCGCGGCCGCCAAGCCTGCCTTGGATGGCTGGCTTGCCCGAACGGGTTCGCGCTTCATACACCGGTAAACGGGGGGCCGGCGCCGGTGATCGCGTCTATCTCGACCGCTTAATCAAAGCTCAAGCAAGCCAGCCGCTGGCGAGACCGATCAGCAGCACGGCGCCGATCAGCGCGCGATAGATGGCAAAGGGCCAGGCCGAGTAGCGCTCGAGGATGCGCAACAGGCCCCAGATCGCGACAAAGGCCGAAATACTTGCGACGATTAGACCGATGGCAAGCACCGCCCAGCCATGCGCGTCCAGGCCCGCGTGCCGGAGCTCGTGCAGCTCTTTGAAGCCGGCGAGAGCGATCGCCGGTAGCCCGAGCAGAAAGGAGAACCGCGCCGCCTCATCGCGCTTGAAGCCGAGAAATAGTGCCGCCGTCAAGGTCGAACCCGAGCGCGACACGCCGGGGATCAGCGCGCCGACCTGCGCGATGCCGACCCAAAGGCAGTCGAGGAGGCTAACGCGGTCGAACGACCGCTGGTGCCGGGCGGCAAGCTCGGCAAGGCCGAGCAGCACCGCCATGACGATGCAGGCGGTACCCACCACCCAGAGCTCGCGCAGCGGCGAGCCGCAGGTGTTGAGCGTCTTGGCAAGGGCAAGCCCGGCAATGCCGATCGGTATCGTACCGATCACGACACCGATGGCAAATTTGAGCGCGGGCTCGGAGAGGTCTCGGCGGGCAAGCGCCGACAACGAGCCGAACAGGATGTCCCTGACGTCCTGCCAAAAATAGGTGACGACCGCCGCCAGCGCCGCGAGCTGCATCGCCGCGGAAAACGCCGAGCCCGGGTCCTGCCAGCCGAACAGCGCCGGTACGATGCGCATATGCGCCGTCGAGGAGATCGGCATCAATTCGGTGATGCCTTGCACGACCCCGAGGACGGCGACCTTCGCATAACCCAGTGCCACAAACCCGGTGTCGATGCCGCTGGTGCAGGCGGTTGCCATAAATTTCCCGTCGGCTTCTTGTACCGACCGGGCTTCTATCACGCGCGTCAAACCGGTCAACGCCGCCTTTGGTTGCGGCGACCGCTTACGGTCAATTAGGATCGCAGAGACGGCGCTTTGGTGGGAGATCGCGAGTGACCAAGCTCGGCTTTTGTGGGGCAATCGCCGGTGTCGTCCTTGGTCTTGTGGGCTGCGTCAGCCCGCAGCAGCAGGCCGTGCAGAAAGAGGACCTGCTCGCCGCGGCAGGATTTCAGGTCAGAATCGCCGATACGCCGCAACGCCTCGCGGCGATGAGACGTCTGCGGCCCAACAAATTCGTCACCCGAGTAGTGAGTGGGCAGCCGGTGTACCTCTATGCCGATCCGCTCGTCTGCAGATGCGTCTATTTTGGCACGCAACAAAATTGGGCGGCTTACCGACAGGAGGTTTTCGCTCAGCAACTGGCCAACGAGGCCCAGATGACGGCGATCATGAACGAAGAGGCCTGGGATTGGGGCCCGTGGGGCTGGCCCTGATGGTTTCTACGACTCGGCGCCGGGTTGCTCTTCGTAATGCGACTTTTATTCTCGTCATTCCCGCGCAAGCGACGCGCTAGCGGGAATCTAGAGGGTTCAGTCACCGCCTCTGGGCCCCCGCTTTCGCGAGGGCGACGAGTTGACGCGCCTTGCATTTCGCACGCGCTTGAAAGGTGGGGGCATCTTTCCCGCAGTCAGCCGCAGTTTCACGATCGCTTAGAGTTTTCGGGATAGACCTGCGGTTTCGGGGGCGTGATACAGGATTGCGCGATGTCAGCCTTTTGGCTCGGCCGGTTATCCCGCCGAATACCAGTCAGTGACGTAAGGCCCGGCAACCGCTACCGCCGGCAGCTCGGCGGCTGTCTCGCCGCGACCGCAACTGTGCTTGACCTGCGTGCGGACCTCGTCGGGATCCCGCATGTCGAGTTTGCCGTCGCCGTTGACGGATCGGTGGCGAGGCTGTCAGAAGGTGACACGCGGGTTTTGGCCCTTCAGTCCTTCCTCGATACCTATTGCGAGCCTCTCCCGCCGGAAATTCAGCCCGATCCGAGCAGCGACGATGGGGCGACCGTGATCCGATTGTTGCCAAGACTAGCAGCATCCTGATCAGCCTGGGTTCGGCACCTCGTGCATGCCGGCGAGGTCGGCATCGCCACGACACGCGTAGCGGCCTGCGCCTGAGCGCCCATATGCCGAGTTCTCTTTGAAGTAGTACATCCCGCTCTGCGGATCGACCCAGACGACGGTATCTTTGGGGCAATGCATCTGCGCCTGCTCTTCTGTGCGGAAGGCTATCAGGACGGCAGGGGCGGATTGCCCGCAGGCCGCGCAGGACAAAGCAAGAGCCGTCACTACTTTCCACGACGATCGCCGCCGGCCGGCCTTGCCAGAAGGGCCGTCTTGGGTCAGTCTCGAACCGTGGGAGCCGGGCTGGAACATCTGGATTTGCGAAGGACTCGAGTGCGATGGATGGGACTGAAAACGCGACCGTGACAGCCGTCGACGAGTTGACGACACTCTACGCGCGACCATTGGAACGCGTCCTCAGAAAAGAGATCGACCACGTTGATGCGACGGGGTGCGCCTTCATCGCCGCCTCGCCCTTTCTCGTCCTGGCGACCGGGAGCAGCCAAGGGCTCGACTGCTCGCCCAAAGGCGACAAGCCGGGCTTTGTGCAGGTCGAGAATGATGGCCGCACCTTGTTGATCCCCGACCGCCGGGGCAACAATCGGATCGACACCCTCAAGAACCTGGTGGAGGACCCTCGCATCGGGCTGATCTTCCTGGTTCCGGGCGCGAACGAGACCTACCGGGTCAACGGCCGGGCCCAGATCAGCATCGATCCGATCCTCCGACGGCGTTTTGCGGTTGACGGCAAGGAGCCCGCGACGGTGATCGTGGTGGCGGTCGAGCAGGCGTTCCAGCATTGCCCCAAGGCGCTCGTGCGCTCAGACCTGTGGAAGGCGGGCAGCGTCGGCCGGCCCACGGGCGTGCCGACATTGGGTGATTTCGCCGCCGCACGCACGCCCGGTACCGACAGCGTTACTTACGACGCCGAATACGCCCGGCGCATGCCGAGCGAGCTTTACTGACTGTCAGGACAGGACGGCTCGTCTCGAACGATCAGACCAAGCGGGAGTTGCCATGGCGCTTAGAGGAGTGCTACGGCCCGGCTACATTCATATCCGCTCGACATCGGCACGACACGCAGCGGCATCACCCGCGGCCAGACGATCTATTTCTTCAATCCGTCCGGCAACCGCAACGAGGTGTTCGCGGGCGGGTTCACCTATTACCCTGACAACCCGAAGCGGGTGTGGTCGATGGGCAAGATTGGCAGGGCGGTCTTCTAGTATCAGCGGAATTAAACGAGCGTTTCGTGAACGTCGCCTGACCTCAATGATCGCGGATATACTCCCGCAACCGTCTCAGTTGCCGCTCTTCTTCCCTGCCCGACGCCTTGCTGCGGAGGCTCTCGTATGTCGACTCGAGCTGTTGCTTGAGGAGCAGGAGCGCGTCGCTTAGGGAATTGCCGGTCACGGTTATGTCGAGATCGGGAGTGGAAGCGATGAAGACCCGGTCTCCTAGCGGCGATATGGTAACCGGAATTGGCTTGACGAGTGCGTGACGAGGCAGCTTGTCGATGATCAAGTCGATGCTGTCACCCCCTTGCCCGGAGGTCGATCCCCGGCGTTCCTTGGGCGGTGCCGGTTGACCGCCATCGTCGGGTGCCGCCACAGGCGGCTCCGACCTTCCGGCCGCTTCTCCGCCCGCTGTGCCCTCTTCGGCAGGCGGCGGAGGGGCTCGCTCCACTACCTCCGGCGGTCGGATGGCGTTTCTTACGCCGGTGAGAGCGATCCCGGTACTCTTGAACCCGACGACGAGTACCGGAACCGGCACCATCGAGGTTCGGGGAGACGCCTCGTCCGACCGGCCGAGGTGGACCGCCCCGGACGAGCCAGATACCCGAGGCGCCCACGAATCCGATTTAAAATGTCTGGCCATTGGCGCAGACTATGCCGATTTCTTCAGCTCTTGGGGCGCTCTGACATCGGTGACCAGCGTCGATTTCATGTTATACACCGGATCACCTTCGAGCGTATGTTCTCCGTCCATCCGGGCAACCGTGATCATCACCGGTTTGATGCGCAATACTGTGCCATCGGCCAGCCGGTACTCACTCCACACTTCTTTCGATTCCAAGACATCGACGTCTTTCGGGGCGTGCCCCGTATCTGCTCCGTCGTTCACTTATGTCCTCACTGGGTCTCGGGTTAAGGACCCGCCGGCACGAATTTCCGACGGTGTTTGTTCGGTTGTCGACCGCGGATGGCGTCGAGCGTTCACCGTCGATCCGTCATTCGGCCTCTGATACGGCAGGGCGATCACGCAGAGCGAGGCGCCACCGCGAGCCGAACTTGGTGTCTGGGCCGTTTGCCTCGCCGGCGGTTGCTGCAAGCTGCGCCTCCGGCACCGCTTCAGCTTCGCTCTCAGAGCTCTCCTCGGCGGTGGTCTCTGCGCTCTCTTCGGAAGCTTCGGCAGGTTCGTCCGCCTTATACTTGAGCGCCAGGACCGCCGCTACTCGCTCGAGCGTTTCCAGGTCGGCAAAGTCTGCGTCGACCGCCTTTGTTTCTTCGGCATATTTCGCCTCAATCCGCGCTTTACGCGCCTGAAGCTGCCCTTTGATCCGATTAATATCGTAGGATGTGAGGTTCCACATGAGAGTAGATCGCAGGTTGATGTAAGACCTTGTCGATTTAAACATGGGCCCGTTAAGTTAAAGCTAACGGCGTGGCAAATTTCGCAGGTTGTAGGGATCGGGTTGCAGGAGCGCGTCGGGCGCCGCTACTGATGCAGGGTTAAACCCCCACGCAGCGGCGAAGCCAAGCCACCGAATTCAGACAGTCAGCAAACAGGCGACGGCGCGTGGGCGCGCTTCGCTAGTGCTAACAATCGCGATCGGCCTCTTGCTCGTCCGCCGCGCTGTCACAACTGGCGGTGCCGAGAATGCTCACGCACGACCGAGCCGATGGTACAGCCACCCGCTGATTGCTCCGAGCAAGAGCCAGAACAAGCCGGCGGCTGCTAATGACGCGACGACAAACTGAGCAACTAATGCGGAAGGCACCATTGCCGCGATTTCGGGTGGCTCGGGTGCGCCAATTGCGTAAGGCAATATCAGCACGCCAACTCCAATGACGCGATAAACGAGCCTTCTCGGGAAGACGATCAGGCCGAGACCGAATGCGGTGGTGATTGCGGTGGCTGTCCACCACACCTGACGGTGGACAAGCGCGGCGGCCTCGACCCCGGGAGGCAACGGCGGGAGCCCGAGCGCGGGTGCGACTACAAACACTATGAAGCCGGCCGCTCCCCACAGAATGCCTCGCCGGGCATTGACCTCATATCCTCGCAGGCTGGCCAGCGCGATTGCCCCGGTCAGAAGAAACCCAAAACCAACGCCGGCCAAGACATCGGCAAGTGCCGTATACGTGGCCCGTTCGAACCCCGCTTCCGGCTCCCATGCTTCCGTCGAGCCTTGCCCGGCATGCCCGCCATGGGCCTCGGCTGCTTCATAGACCTCGGCTTGCTCAATCAGCGGGATGATCTTGATCCGCTGGACGCCGGCGGCGGTCAGTCCGGCGATCGCTCCGGCAATCAGCGCGGTCAGGAATATCCGTTGAAACACAGACCGGACGGTCAGTGGCAGGGGAAGGCGAAGGCATGCCTCGCGTCGTGCGCCGCGTTATGGACGGCCATCGGACTTGCGAAGCCGACGCCATAAATCAGGACGGCACCGAGCAGAATGGCGACCGCAGCTGGAAGAAGGACGGCTGCAGCGCCGTGCCCGGCCTTGGTGGAAGCTGCGAGCGTGCTAATCATGGGCAACCCCAATTACAGTTCTGGATCCTTCACCCATAGCCTTTGGCGATGGTCAAGCAGCCGAGCGCGGCAAATACCACCGCTGCCGCTACGCGGATCGCTCTGACAGGCAGCTTCTCAGCAATCCTGTTCCCAATAAGGACTGCTGGAATGTTCGCGAGCATCATGCCGAGAGTTGTACCGATCACGACCGGATAGAATTGCTCAAACCGAGCAGCGAGGCCGACCCTGGCAATTTGTGTCTTATCGCCGATCTCCGCTATGAAAAAAGCGCAGAGGGTCGCGGTAAACGCTCCCGAGCGGCTGATAGCCCGATCGTCGCCTTCGTACTTATCCGGAAACAGCGCCCAAACCGCAACGCTCAGAAATGAAAGCCCCAATATCCACCGCATCCATGGACCGCTGAGCACGTCACCGAAGAAGGTGCCAGCCAAGCCTGCGGCTGAATGGTTGGCGATGGTGGCGAAAAAGATCCCGAAAATGATGGGCACCGGGCGCAGGAAGCGCGCGGCGAGCATCAAAGAGAGGATTTGCGTCTTGTCGCCGATCTCGGCGAGGCCAACAACAAGGGTCGACACGAAGAAAGCTTCCACAAGAGTGCCGTCCGGGTCGGGCGTGAGATAAGCCTTGGCACGGCGCCCTCCCGCCCAACCCAGGTGCAGGGAACCGATGCCAAAGGTCTCGCCAAACCACTCGAGCCGCCTGTGCCATGGCCGAGGGCCAAGCATGTTGACACAGACCCCCCGAGGAACGCGGGCGGCTACTCCCCAATGACAAAAGACTTTTAACGGACCCGGAGGGACAAATAAAGGGCTTTAGGTGAGATAGGAGTGAATGATTTCGATCAGTTCCTCGGCAGCATCTGCTTTGAGCGGGTCCGCGTCCCCATCGGCCGGCGACAGGTACTCCCGTACGTGTTCCTCGAGGACCTCGGCCATCAGGCCGTTGATCGCGCCGCGTGCCGCGGTAATGCGCTGAAGCAGGTCGGAACAGCTCGCCTGCCCAGCCAGTGCGCGTTCGATTGCATCGACCTGACCGCGCAGCCGGCGTACCCGGTTGACCAGTCCCCGCTTGTCGCGAAGCGGGCGTGCGGCTGAACCCTCGTCATTCGTATGGCTCATCGGTCTACTTTCGGCGAAGCGCTGTCCAGCTCCAATGTTACATGGATCGCCGCCATTTCGTCGAATTGGTATCGACAGGGTCACCGATCGTTGATACGGGTACGGGTATAGTCGCTTACGGTATGAAGAAAACCCAGCCCTACGCAAGATGGACTTAACAAAACTGTAATTGAGGATGAAGTTTTGCAGATCATACCCGATACGGTATGCTCGTAAAAGCAGGGGCCGCGTTCGCCGCCCTGTCGATCGGCCTTCTCTGCTGGCCGATGATCGGCAGTGCTCAAATGGTCGGTCCGACGCCCCAACCTTCAGGCATACCGGTCACACCGGAGGAGGCCGAGCAGGTGCAACCGGAGGGCTGGGCTATTCACGGCCAGGCGACGCTTACCTGGCTGCTGCAACCCGCGTTTCGGTCGCCGTATCAGGGGCCGCAAAGCCTCAGCCCCGCCGCCAATGGCAGAGAAACGATCGATGCGACACTCTATGCCGGCGTCCGGCCGTGGCCGGGTGCCGAAATTTGGCTTAATCCCGAGGTCGACCAAGGGTTCGGGCTCAGCGACACCTTTGGCGTAGCGGGATATCCGAGCGGCGAGGCCTTCAAGCTCGGCAAGGCGGAACCTTATGTTGTGGTCCAGCGCGGCTTTCTGCGCCAGACCATAGATTTGGGCGGCGAGACCCAAAAGCTCGAACCCGACCTCAACCAGCTCGGCGGCACTCAGACCGCGAACCGCCTGGTATTGACGATCGGCAAATACTCGATCGTCGATATCTTTGACACTAACACATATGCGCACGATCCGCGCAACGACTTTCTGAACTGGTCGATCATCGATCAGGGCGCGTTCGACTACGCGGCGAATGTCTGGGGATACACCTATGGTGGAGCTGCCGAATGGTATCAGGACTGGTGGACCCTAAGGGCCGGCGTGTTCGATCTGTCGCAAGCGCCGAACACGATCGCGCTGTCCCGCGGCTTCGCGCAGGGACAATTCGTTGCCGAGCTCGAGGAAAGGCATACGCTGTGGGATCAGCCGGGCAAGCTCAAAGGCCTCTATTGGCTGACCCGGGGCTACCTGGGAACCTATATCGCGGCAGTTGCGCTGGGCGAGGCCACCAGTACAACGCCGTCGACCGCAGATGTCCGCAGTTTCCGCACCAAGGGCGGGTTTGGGCTCAATCTGGAACAGCAGCTCGCCCCCGACTTTGGCGTCTTTGCGCGCGCCAGCATTTCGCAAGGCACGGTGGAGGAGGTCGATTTTACCGACATAAACCAATCGATCTCGGGGGGTCTTTCGCTCACAGGCTCGCGCTGGGGGCGGCCGGACGACACCGTGGGATTGGCGGGTGCCTTCAACCGAATTTCGCATCAGGGCAAGCTCTATCTCGCCGCCGGCGGTCCGGGCGGGATCATCGGCGACGGCCAATTGCCAAATTCTGGCCCCGAGCAGATCTTCGAAGCATACTACCGGCTCCCCTTAACTAGCTTTGCCCACTTCACGGCCGGCTACCAGTTCATCAACCACCCGGCTTACAACCGTGACCGCGGCCCCGTATCGGTTTTTTCCTTGCAGCTGCACCTACAATACTGATCGACCCCTGCCGCTTGCGGACATTATAAGGGAGGCATCTGGAAGCGATGCGCGGACCCATCCAATGCACGCCGAGGCGATGGAGGGTTGGACACACGACCATGTGTTCTTGGACGCGGATCATGCCCGTAACGAGCGCCGCACGAGGATCGTCATCGCGCTGTGCGGCACAATGATGGTTGCCGAGATCGTCGGCGGCATGCTGTTTCGCTCGATGGCGCTCGTTGCAGATGGCCTTCACATGTCCACGCATGCCGCGGCGCTGCTGATCGCCGCAATGGCGTATGCGTTTGCACGGCGGCGCGCCAATGATCGGCGCTTTACCTTCGGAACCGGCAAGTTTGGCGATTTGGCTGGGTTCACGAGCGCGATCGTACTGGCGATGATCGCTCTGCTTATCGCGTGGGAAAGCGCGGCGCGCTTGTTCCACCCAGTGCCGATCGCGTTCAATGAGGCAATTCCGATCGCGGCGCTCGGCCTTGGGGTCAATTTGCTGAGCGCCTGGCTGCTGAGGGACGAGCATCATCATGATCATCACGATGACGACCACGACCACGAGCATAGCCGTGATCTCAATTTGCGCGCGGCGTATGTGCATGTCTTGGCCGATGCGGCGGTTTCAATCCTCGCCGTCACTGGCCTGATCATCGCCCGCGAGCTTGGCTGGCTGTGGATTGATGCCGCAATGGGCATCATCGGAGCCGCGGTAATCTCAAACTGGGCTTTTGGACTAATGCCGAACCTCGAGCTCGTCGGCTCGATCCAGAAATGCCTCGAAGAGGGCTCGGACCGCATTGCTGATCTCCATCTATGGCAGTTGGACCCGGACACAATGCGGTTGTTGCGACGATCGTTTCGCACGAGCCGCAAGGGCCGAGCTTCTATAAAGGGCGATTGGCAAGAATCCCTGGTCTTAGCCACGTGACGATCGAGGTGGAGCGCTGCGCCTGAATCGGATTTCAAGAAAGATGCGCGGCAAGGATGCTCCACGCCCCGCACATTGAGCCCCCTGTTCCGCAGCTCTCCATTAGGGTTAAGGGCTTGGAAATGGCTCCGATATCGAAATTTTTGCTATTGACAAGCTGATACAAACAGCATACCTGGCATGGTATCTTTGGACGGCTCGCCCAAGGATACTCGTGCAACAGCAACCGAACGATGGAACCTCGATCTAGCAACACGTCCGCGGAGCCTCCAAGTCGCCTCGTCGCGACCGGCTCTTCGGGCCGCCCGCCCCGGGTGATGCGACGGGGTCCCTCGGCCGGACCGATCGTTTTGATCGTAATGGAGGTCCGCCGCTAGGGGCAGTCCGCCACTCCACCCGGGTCGGCATATCACCAACCTGGGAATGGAGGGATGAGACATGACTGCCCTGGTAAGGCAAGACGCGGCTCTAGAGGTGGTACTCCCGCGGGCCGGTTCGGAGCTTCGCGCGGACGCGCGGGAAATCGGGCGCCTCTACGCCGACCTCGACCGGGTCAACGAACGGGACAATCCGCGAACCGCGCGGCTGCTCACCTGCGGTCGAACCAAGCTTGCGCAAAAACTGATGGAGGAAGCCGGCGAGATTGCTCTCGAGGCCGTGCGCCACCGCTCGCGCGGGGTCGTTCGCGAGAGCGCCGATCTGGTGTACCATTTGGTCGTGCTGTGGCGGGAGTGCGGCATCACCCCCGACGAGGTGTGGGCCGAGATGCGCCGGCGCGCCGACAAGCTCGGCATCGCCGAAAAACTCCCAAAATCGCCGAGTCGCCATGGGGCGGCCGAATGCGGCCAATAACGGGGGAAGCCGTGTCCTCCGTCAGCGAATTTTTCACAGCCGAGCCCCAAACCGCCGTGCTCGACGATGCCCATATCGGCCACATCAACGGTGCACTCGGAACGATCCTGCACGGCGACGTCGCTCCGCGGATTGGCTGGCGGGCCAAGCTGAAGACGTTGCTGGCGATACTCGGGCCGGGTCTTATCGTCATGGTCGGCGACAACGACGCCGGGGCCTTCGGCACTTATACGCAAGCGGGACAGGAATACGGCACGACCCTCTTGTGGACGCTCGCGCTGCTGATCCCCGTGCTCTATGTCAACCAGGAGATGGTGCTGCGACTCGGCGCAGTTTCGGGGGTCGGGCACGCCCGGCTGATCCTCGAGCGCTTCGGCAAATTCTGGGGCGCCTTCAGCGTTATCGACCTTTTTCTGCTCAATGCGCTGACGATCGTCACCGAGTTCATCGGCATCAGCCTGGCGCTCGGCTTTCTCGGTGTCTCAAAGCCTCTAGGCGTGGTCGTTGCTGCGGCATTGATCATGATTGCGGCCGGCACCGGCAATTTCCGCCGTTTCGAGCGCTTTTCGCTGTTCCTTGTCGTCGGCAGCCTGTTGCTCGTCCCGGTGTTTCTGATGGTGCATCCGCCGATCGGGCAAATGCTCGGCGACTTTCTGGTGCCGCGGCTGCCTCAGGAAAGCTTCCAAGGAGGTCGATTGAGCGAAGTGATGCTGCTGATCATCGCCATCGTCGGCACCACAGTAGCGCCCTGGCAGCTGTTCTTTCAGCAGAGCTACGTCATCGACAAGCGAATCTCCCCGCGCTTCATCTCCTACGAGCGGGCGGATCTGTGGATCGGAATTGTCTTTGTGACGGTCGGCGCCGTCGCGCTGATGGCGATCGCCGCCGCGGCCTTTGCTGGCCGCCCTGAGTTCGGTGCGTTCAGCGATGCAAGCGGCGTCGCTTTTGGCATCGAAAGATACGCAGGGAGGGTCCCGGCGATGTTGTTCGCGCTGGCGCTGCTCGACGCCTGCATCATTGGCGCCGCGGCAGTGTCACTGTCGACTGCCTACGCTATCGGCGACGTACTCGATCTGCGCCATTCGCTGCACCGCAAGCCAACCGAAGCAAAGGCTTTCTATGGGGTGTATTGCGGCTTGATTGCGCTCGCCGCGGCACTTGTTCTGAGCCCTGGTACGCCGCTCGGGCTGCTCACCAATGCAGTCCAGACCCTCGCGGGTGTGCTGCTGCCGAGTGCTACCGTTTTCCTGCTGCTGCTGTGCAACGACAGAGCGGTGCTCGGTCCTTGGGTCAACACGCGAGGCCTCAATCTCTTCACCGGCGCGGTAATTGCCGTCCTGGTTATGCTGTCTATCATCCTGACCGCTTCTGTCCTCTATCCGGACATAAGTGGTGAAACGATCATCGCTGTACTGATCGGCGGCAGCCTTGTTGGGCTAGTCATTTATCTCACCTTCAGGGGAATCCGGCCTACCGGCGAAGCAGTCGTCGAGCCAGCCGGGCTGTCACTGCGCCATGCGTGGCGGATGCCACCGCTGGCTGAACTGCCGCCCCGACAACTGACCACGCTCAATCGGGTCTGGCTGTTTGTTTTGCGGGCCTATCTGATCGTCGCGGCGGGGCTCGTCCTCGTGCGCATCCTTACCCTCGCTACCGGTGGGACTTGACCGTGCCGCTTCCGGCTTCCACCCGCGCCCGACGGCAAGCGCTCCGGTCGCGCTTATGGACTCCCTCGGCCCGCGAGCTCTGGTGCCGTGCTCTGATTGCCGACGCGCTGCAGGACGCACAGACATCGGGAGGAAATAAACCCGCTGTGCCTAGCTCGGCAGAACCGTGGTATAGCCGCCGCGAAAAGCCGCCCTCGCCCTGATTATCGTCCGTCCGTGGGCGATGGGATCGTAGGAGGCCGAGCCGGGAGCGCCCGAGTGATGGGACGGGAATGTCGGGCACACTGATACTGCTGGAGCTCGGCGGCTATGTCGGTCTGCTCCTTTGGGGCACCCACATGGTCACTACCGGCGTCGAGCGCGGCTTTGGCGCCGAGCTGCGCCAGTGGCTCGGCAGCCGCCTAGCCCCCTCGGGAAGAGGGGCTCGTCTGCGCGCCGTGATGATCGGCCTTGCCGTGACCGCGGTGCTGCAGAGCAGCACCGCGACCGGACTGATGGCGACCTCGTTCGCCGCGCGCGGTGCCCTCGACTTGGCACCGGCGCTCGCCGTCATGCTCGGGGCGAACCTCGGCAGCACCTTGATCACCCAAATTTTGGCCTTCGACATCACTGCGGTGGCGCCGGTCCTCGTGCTGATCGGGGTCGTCCTATTTCGTTCCTCGGGCAATGGCAGCGCGAAGAACCTCGGCCGGGTGGGCATCGGTCTCGGGCTGATGTTGATCGCCCTCGGCGCGCTCGGCCGTACCCTAGCACCGGTCGAAACGGCGCCAGCTTTGCAAACTGTGCTGGGCGCGCTCACCGGAGAACCCGTATTAGCTGTGCTGAGCGCCGGAGCGCTGACTTGGGCGTGTCATTCGAGCGTCGCGGTCGTCTTGTTGATTGTTTCGCTCGCCGCCTCGGGCATGATCACGCCCACAGCGGCGCTCGCGCTCGTCGTCGGCGCCAATCTCGGCGGGACACTGCCGCCGCTTTTCGAGAACGGCTCAGGGCCGGCGCGCCGTCTCCCGCTCGGCAATTTGCTGGTCCGCGGGGCAGGTTGCGTCGTCGTGCTGCCGCTCCTCGCAATGATTGCCGGACTGCTCGCACATATCGAATCGGCGCCGGCGCGCCTCGTGGTCAATTTCCACACCGCGTTCAATCTCGTGCTGGCGGTGCTGTTCCTGCCCGTTACCGATCGTCTGGCGGCGCTTCTCGTGCGATTTATTCCCGACCCGCCCCGGCCGGCTGACCCCGGGAAGCCTATCTATCTCGAGCCGGCAGCACTCGACAGCGCGAGTGTCGCGTTGGCAAGCGCGGCGCGCGAGACCATGCGTATGGCCGATATGTTCGAGGGCATGCTGCGCGGAGCGATCGAAGTGTTCCGTTCGGGCGATCGCCGTCGAGCGGCCGAGATCTCGCGCACCGAGCGCATGATGGATCGGCTGGGCGCTGCGATCCGCCGCTACCTGGCCGATATCGGTGACGAGCAGCCGCTCGATGACGAGGACGAAGGCGTGCGGGGACAAGAGATCTTGTCGGCGGTGATCAATCTCGAGCACGCAGCCGATATCGTCGCAAACAATCTTTTGGAGTTCACCGCGCGACGCGCACGACGGGGTGGCGGTTTCACTCCGCAGGAACTCGACTCGATCGCCGCGATGCACGCCGAGCTGGTCGAGAGCCTCCGGCTCGGGCTTACCGTATTTTTGCGTGGTGATGCCGCCCTCTCCGAGGCGCGCCGGCTGGTTGTTCAAAAGCGGCTGATGCGGCGTCTTGAGGCGGAGGCGGCGGACGCAAATGTTCGCTCCCTGCAAGGCGCCGTAAAGGGAGCCGACGCGGTTCTGGCCGCCGGCGTCGACAGCGGCATCTTTCTGCGCATTGTGCGGGACTTGCGCCGCGTCCACTCTCACATTGCCGCGCTCGCCTACCCGGTCCTCGATCGCGCGGCCGGGAGCAGGGATCGCGGGGCACTGCCCGTGCCTGCCGCGACGGAGGGGCTCATTGCCGAGGCCGGGTCGCTTGCGGAGCCCGGCGAACGCCGCTGAGTGGCACCCCACCTGCCGGCGCGGGCGAAGGCGCCCCGTTTGCGATAAATACGATCTCAAAATTGTCTAAGTCACATTGTAATCTGGCGACCGATAAACGGTAGGAGATCCGACCAAGCAGGCGACATTTCAACCAAGAGGCGAGGTTCTGCTGCTGATTTGCTGCAGATGCAGCAACCGTCGATCGACGACGCAACCAAACGTTGTTCCCGGCCGAGACTCGGGCGATCCTCCGTTTGATCGCCTTGAACGGCTGCCGGCGTTGGAATATCTGAGCGGGGTGCTTGTGCAGGTGTCTCGATGAGAGCCGCCGTCGTGATCTTTCCGGGCTCGAACCGCGAGCGCGACGTTTGCGCCGCGCTGGGACTCGTCGCCGGGCACGAGCCGATCCGCGTCTGGCACCGCGACACGGCTATGCCAGAGAGCGATCTGATCATCCTCCCCGGCGGTTTCGCCTATGGCGACTATCTCCGCTGCGGGGCGATG
>Ga0306920_100003587_pt1 | contig 19731 bp, 13 predicted proteins | sample flu12Cox44000170_FD_204666 | JGI IMG/M metagenome (GOLD analysis project Ga0306920, IMG submission 204666) | Lab enrichment of tropical soil microbial communities from Luquillo Experimental Forest, Puerto Rico - flux4day.12C.oxic.44.000.170 (v2)... | ecosystem: Environmental > Terrestrial >... | reverse complement strand
CCGCCCAAGCTGCAGCGGCCCAACTGACATCTGCCCCCGTTCCCCTCGCGGGCCCACGCACCCAGATACCGCTTGCCCGCCCTGACGACAGACCCTTAGATTGGCCGCTTGCGGCTCTATGTTGCCATAGAGCGCGGACGCCAAGGTTGGGGCCACAACGATGACCTTTTCTTGCAGAAGCGTGTTGCGCGCCGGTGGGTGCACCGAGAGAGCAGCGCCGGCCTGCGTAAAAGCCCACTGCGCCCCCGGGGTGCTTGCGCTCCTCGCCACGTTCGCGATCGCTGCCTCTGCGCTTGCCGCGAACGACAAGCCGCGGCCATCGCCGCAGACATCGCCCGAAGCACCGTCGGCCGACTTCCAGGAGCACGGCCCCGGCATGGCCGAGGTGCACGGCATTGTGACGCCACAACGTATTACGAAGGAAATCGAGGGGGAGGCGAGGAAAGAGCAGGATCCAAGCGACTTTTACTCGACCTATTACATGTTCTGGGCGGAGAGCGCATCGGAATATGCGGCTCTCGCTCACTATTCGCTTCTCATTCTCACCGTGGCGGCGCAGGAGGGACAGTCGCTGCCATTGCGCAATGTCTATATCCGCACCCTCGATCAGCGCCTGCCGCTGGCGAAGCTAGGCAGCTGGCGGGTGAGCGTTGATCCCGGGCTCGCCAGCTACCGGATCTACGGGCCCTATCGCGAGGACGCCTTCTATCTGTTTCCATCTGCCGCGTTGTTTCGCAAAGGCCAGGTGCAGGTGGATTTCGCGGCCGGCCGCTCCGGATTCCCGGTGCTGGAAATGCCGACGCAGTGGATCCCCACCGAGCTGCGGAGGTTTGGCGGTGGCGACCCGCCGCAGGGAGCGATGCCCAATCTGCGGGCGCTGCAGGCGCTTATCAGGAGGAACACGGGCGGCTTTCCCATCCCCGATGCGCTGCCGCCTCCACCCGAGTTCAAGACGCCGCGCGTCGATTTCACGCCGCCGGCCGCCGTGCTGAAGCCCTCGCCGGCCGAGCCGAAGGCGCAGGCTCCCGAGCCGCCCAAGCCCGGCTCGCTCAAGGATCTCTTCAAGCGGCCATAGCGTGGCGAGGCTCACTCCACGCAGCCGCCGATGGGCGGCTTGCACTGGTATTTCATCGACCGACACCTTTGCATGGCATCGTCCACCGTCTCGCCGGCCGCCCAACCGGCGCCCCGCGTGCTGCTGCCGACGGTGATATAGACGCACCCGTAATTCCACGCGCCTATGGCCTTGCAGGTCGTACCGCCGGCCTCGCGGCACTTTTGCTCGGCGATCGCTTTCGCCTCCTCGGCGGAGGGGACCAGGCCGGAATATCCGATGGCGACAAAGGCGCGGCCGCGGACCTTCCAGGTGCTTCCGGCAACCGAGTTCCACAACGCGACCCTTGGCCCTGGGGTCACGGCCGGCGGTATCTGCGGCGCAGGCGGCGGAGATTCTTGTTTGAATCTGAATGCGCAATTGGACTCGACGCGGCGCTGCACGGCCTCGAAGTCCATGCGCTCGTAGCGGCTGCTGACGTATTTGCCGGAATCGACGCGCCGCGCCGTAACGAAGAAAACGCGCTGCGACTGGATCGCCTTGCCCACGTCGCTGGTCAGAAACTGCTGCGCCGTGACCCCCGTCGAGCCGATGAGCGGCGTCCGCGCATTGTTGCGCACCAGCGCCACGGCTTGAAATTGCGTCGCGTTCTCGATGCCGAACGACATCCGCGTCGGGCCGTCGGTCAACAGCATCAGGCGCGGCCCATCGCCCAGCGACTGCGCCGGCAAGAGCACGACCTTGCAGTTGCGCGAGGAGCCCGTGCCGCTGCCCGATATCTCGACCGTCGCATCGCTGTAGAGGGTCTGGCCCGCCGCGCTGGTTGCAGCAAGCATGGCAGCGAGCACGCCGGCGCAGGCGCGCATGCGATGCCCGCGGGCGAGAACGGCAGCCCGGCCATGTGCGAGCAGCCTCAAGGAATACGGCCCTCCCGATACGACGTGGCCGGGCGAGCACCACCTCCGGGTTGAGAGACTGCGATGCCGGCAGGCCATGGTCGACGGTCTAGCGCACTGGTCCAATGCTTCAACGCACCCTCAATTGTTCATGTTGAAGGTGTACTCGTTCTGGCGGGGCCCGATGTTGATGGCATGGAAACCCTTCAGTCTCGGCTTGTCGCATGAGTAATCGGGTGTGTTCACCCGCTCGAACGGGCCGGGGTATTCGACGCATAGCATGAGGTCGTTCTTGCCCCAGAACCTCGCGCCACCGCTGTCGCGCTGCTCGCCGTAGAAATAGAACCATCCCTTCGGGTAGCGCCGCGTCTGGCATTGGCCTTTTTCGATGATCCACCAGCCTTCGACCGAGAAGCGCTCGTCATTCACCCCCTTGTGGTGAGATAGCGCAACTGCGATGGGCACATCGCTGTGGTTGCAGAGCCTGAAGGTGAAGACGCCATAGGGCACGGCCGGCCTCGAGGGCGGCAGAGCCGTGGGGTGGGCCGGGGGCGAAGGCTGTGCCGGCGGGGGGGCGAGCCTGGCCAGCTCCGCGCCTTCCGATTTCAATCTCTGCACCAGCTCGGCGGTGAGATACTGCGTGGCGGGGAGCCCGTTCTCGGCGGCGTAACGTTTGAGATAGCTGCGCTCGGAGGGGGAAAGAGCCGCGCGGGTATCCGGCTCCCGCGACGAGTTGGTCAGCCGCTTGCTGATCGCCCAGCGGATGAGCCTGATATCGGACTGCGAGAGGCCAAGCGCCCTTTCCGCCCGCTCGCGGTCAGACACGTCCGCCATCAGCGCTTCCGCATCGAACGGGCAATGCGTCTCGAGCCGGCGCAGGATGGCGTCAAAATCGAGCGGCTCGTAACGGCTGCTCACCAGCTTGCCGGTGTCAACGCGGCGTGCCGTCACGAAGAAAAGCCGCCGCGACTTGATCGCCTTGCCCATGTCGCTGGCGAGAAACTGCTGCGCCGTCACCCCGGTCGAGCCGATGAGCGGCATCCGCGTGTTGTTGCGCACCAGCTCCACGCTTTCGTACTGGATAGCGTTGGCGATGCCGAATGACAGCCGGGAGAGCCCCTCACTCAGCAGGATCAGGCGCGGCGCGGCGGTCTCGCCGAGCGTGCGTGCCGGCAGCAGCACAAGCATGCAGCTGCGCGAGGCGCGTGTGCCGCTCCCCGACAGCTCGATGCTCGCATCACTGAAATAGATCTCGCCGGCGGCGGCGCCGGCGCGCAACACCACGCCAAGCAGGCCGATCCATCGCAACGCCATTCGTACGGGGCGGCGCATGTTGGGTCGGGGTCTATTGCGAGGTCTCCTTCCAGAGCAGCGGGTCGATCGTGACCCAGAGCGAGACCGTGTACCAGTCCGCCGACTCTGCGTACCTCGGGCGGGATGGAAGGCTGGAATTCGCCGTGAGCACCCGGGGCAGGAATGCCATCATCTGCTTCTGATGCGCGGCTTTGGCGACCGGCGCGAATGCCTGCACGCTGAGCGCCACGTCCTTGCGGCCTTCAATGGTGCGGACGAGCTCGCCGATGACGTCCTCACCCACCGTGTCGGAAAACTCGACATAACGCGACGGCGACACATCCTTGAGGCGCCGGCCGGCATTGCGCAGGTCGTCGCCGGGCTCGGGTGTCACCTGCCCGAGCACCGCCACCGCCGGGTTCGGCAGCTTGAGATCGACGTTCTCGACGGCGAGCGACCTGCCGCCCACATATCCGGACAGGTCGACATCGGCGCCGGAGAGGATTACCAGGACGCCCAGGGCGCCGGAATCGCGCTTGGTGCCGCCGCTCATGGCGACGAGGGCCTCGATGAGCGGCTCACGGTCGCCGTCGGTGGTCTGATCGACGCCTTGCGGATGCCAGGTGGTCGCCCGCTCGAGCTTGTCGAGCGAGATGGGGCCGAGCAGCGAAGCTTTGCTGGTCTTGGTGGCACCGAACGTGGTGACGACCACGTTGCCGACCCGCTTGCGCAGTGTCTCGTTGCGGGCAATCCCCTTGGCGATGACGGCCACTGCCTTCTCGAGAAACTCCTTGGTGCTGCCGCTCACGTCGAGGACGAAATAGAAGTCGAGCTGGCTTTCGGCCGCGGACTTCGCCTTCTCGAAATCCTCATACATGTCGCGCGAGATCGGCAGCATCACCTCGACCAGCTTGCGCTGGTTGTTGGTGCTGTCGAGCAGGTCGATGGCCTCGGTCCGCAGCACCGGCAACTTCAACGCGAACTTCGGCGCAGCGTCGAAATATTCCTCATAGTCCCAGGGCGATTCCTTCGTCTTGCCCCAGAGGAATTCAGTGAGCTTCGCCTCGCTCGCCCACAGATAGATGTGTCCACGCTCTTTTACGTTGAAGGCGCCGGTCGTTGTTATCCAGTGCGGCGTGACCATGGAGACATGCGGCGGGCGGACATACACCGTCTCGCGCTGGCCGGGCTTGCGCAACTTCACGTACTCCGACGTCTGCTCCATCACCTCATAGGCGGTGCCAAACTCGAAGTCCTGCTTGCGCCCATTGGCAAGCGTGGGCGTGTCGAACACGATGAGCGGGCTCGCCTTGGCGAACGCGTAACCCACGACCTTCTCGGCGGCGGGCAACTGGGCTGGCTCCCTCGCCTTCGGCGCAGCCGGAGCAGGGGCGGGTTGCGGGGGTGGGGCGGTCGCGACCTTTGGTGCGGGTGCGGCGGCCGGGGGCGCGGGGGCCGCGGGCGTGGTCTGAGCGGGTGTTGCGGCGGCGGTTCCGACCCCGGAGGTCGTCTGCACAACGCCGCCATCGGCCGGCTCCCCGCTTGGCGTCCTCTCGACCAGGGTGCCGCCGGCAGGCACCCGCAGGAGGCCGCGGTGGGGCGTTCCGCCCCCTGATGTATTTTCGATCAGGAGCGCGCCTGCCGCCAAGAGCAGCACCAGTCCCAGTGCGGAGGCGCGCAGCGCCGCCGTGCGCCTGTTGCCGCCGCCCAGCCGATGCAGCCAGGGCGGGACGCTGTCCTGCAGACGGGAGTGCATTTCCGCAAGCTTCGGGGGCAGCACTGGCCGGCTCTCCTTGTCTCTCAGCGTCGCAGGGCAGGTTCAGGCGCTGCAAACAGGCGCTCGTCGCGAACAAACAGCAACTCGCATCCTTCATGCTTCTTTGTGAATTGCTCTTCCAGCCATCTCGTGCCGGCAAGATAGTGGTCGACGAATGCGCGTGCCTGCTCCCGCTGCGGGGCATTCAGATTCTTGAGCAGAATTTTCCCCCACTCGGGGGGCAGCTTCGGCAGCTTGAGAGCGACGCCGTCAGTGTCGTCCTGCAGAAGATCGAGCAGGGTAGGGTTCGTCTTGTTCAGGTCGTTCTCGATGTCCCTAAGAACATCCGCTTTAATCGGCGCCCCATTCGTCTCGCTCCACAGATCTGCCACCCGGCGCAGGTGCTTCCGGAGCTTGACGGTGAGGTCCTTCGACAGGAGGTAGCCGCGCTCGGCGAATGCCTCATCGGCTTCGAGGACGGGGTCGCCGGTCGGAGTTTCTGCACCTGCAGGGGCTGGGGCCACGCCTGCCGCTTTCAGGCGCCTGTTCCCGGCAATGTTCAACGATGTTGACAACTTCGTCATATCCTTGTCCCCGATCAGGTGTCGCTGACCGCCCTTCTCCGAGTCGGCTTCCTCGATGATGACGTCGCCCGCGCTCTGCGAGCTCACCGGCACCTGGATATAGGCATCGCTGAGGCCGTACCCTTTAGCGCTCACGACGACGAGCCATCCGGAGCGAACGTTCGCCGCGTTGGGCACGATGGCGGGGCTGGCCGAGGCGGTGATGATCAAGTGTTCGAGTCGCGCAGGAAAGCTGCTTGCTACGGGGTAGCCACCCTTGATCCAGAACACCTTGTCGAAAGGCGTGGATTGGGCCTTGAGCAGCTCCCTCTCGAAACTTTCAAGGAGGGTATTGATCTGCCCCTCATCTAGAAGGGCAAGACGCCCGTCTCCTGCATGCTCGCGGGCAGCCTTCACCAGGGCGCCGAACGATTCGAACTGTTTGGCAGCGCGCAGAGACCCCGATGCAGTGTCGACATCATACCAATGGACATCGACCTTTATGTTTTTGTTCAGCTTCTTGAGCTCGCCGCCTAACTTGTCGAGGCCGGAAACTGCAATTTCCTGCGGGCCGCCGACGACCATGATTCGCACAGCTGTTCCCGGCTTTGCGGGACTCGCATTTTTGGGCTTGGCATCCTGCTCCCAGCTGAGCTTTGGTATCGGAGCAACCAGCAGCTTCGTCCTCGGCAGTGCAACCGGCTCATAGGGAATGAGCCTGTCCACGCTCGCGCCGAGATCGAACGTGAAGCTCACAGGAGAGGCGTCGTCCAGATCCCTGACGTAGGGATCCCTCACGTAGCTCCACGCGTCGATGTCGATTTTCGAATTCCGCAGACCGACCATCTGCCGGTTGGTGATGCCGGAAAGCGCCGTGAGGGACTTGAAGTCTTCGGCGGCGCAGACCTGTGGCAGCGGCGCTTCGCTGGTCGGCGTAGGCACGCTGGGAGCCGGAGGAGGGGGCGGTGGCGTGCTTGCGGCAGGCGCTGGCGCCGCAGGAGATCCTGGTATTGGAGAAGGTGCTGGGGCCGGGACCGCCGGTGCCACCTCGCCTTCGACGATCTTCTTGAGGGACGGCGGGGCGACAGGAGTGGTGGGGACGACGCCCGGGATATTGTCGGTTAGGGAACCGGGCCTCTTGCTGTAGTCCGGAGTCGGATGCGGGGCGGCCTTAGGCTCGGCTTTCGGTTCCGACTTCAGATCTGACTCAGTGCGTGGATTTTCGGCTCCGGGCCGCACGGGCGTAGCAGGTGTCTTGAAGAGTTCTGCGATCTTTGGGCCGTCCGGCTCGATGCGAATGACAATTCCCGGGTTGCTGCGCGGACCAGGGGGCTTGCCAGTTTTGTCGCGACTGGGTCCCTTGGCTTCGGACGGATCACCAGCGACAACATCCGGCGGCCTCGTGCAGGGAATGCTCGGAAGCGGGATAATAGAGGATCGCGTATCAAACTTTTGGGTGAGGTATCCGAAGGTAACCTCCCCGATCGCCGCTTTAGCCCCTTCCGGAGCCAAAAACTCTATCGTAGAGCCTTTTCGGGTGGTGAATAGAGGCGTCGGGTCTTTCCCGTTGGGGTCACTCCAGAATGCCAACGGGACCCTCAAAGGTATGGCAAAAGTCCCTGTGTAGCGCACGCCCTCGTGGTCGAAGTACCCTGAAAAAGCAACTGGGACGTCCACTTTATAGCCCAGCAGCTCACGTATCACGAGCTGATGCACAAAAAGGCGGCGCTGCGTTCCTGCTTTGTCGTCCGGCAGATGCCAGAGATCGCATCGAAGATCTTTGCCGTCCACTCCGTCAGGTGTGAAGTATTGCGCCCAGGCGCCGCTCGTCTGCACAGCCAGCGCGACGCCCGCGACAGCCCCGACGAGCCCAAACTTCCGGATCATGGCGCTGTGCCCGCTCGCTGTCTTACGATTGCAGGACCTTGGCCGGGTCGGCATGGGCTGTCCTCACCGCTGGATAAATCGCGGAAATCACCCCGACGATGACCGATGCAACAACGATCGTCAGGAAGAACAGCAGGCTCGCCGGCGCAAACACCGCCTCGAAGCCCGGACTCTGGTCGTGCAGGAAGCTGCGGGCGGTGTCGATCAGCGTGGCCGCAATGGCAAGCCCCAGCAGCGTGCCGACCAGCACCATCAGAATGGTGGAGATGACCTGGGTGACCACAAGGTCGCCGCGGCGCATGCCGAGGACGCGCCAGAGCGCAAACTCCGCCTCGCGCAGCTTGGCGCTGGAGAAGATGTTGGTGGCAACCGTGAGTCCGACCGCGAGCACAATGAGCCCAAGCAGCGGCAGGAAGATCTTCCAGGCGAGATCGCGCACGTCGAGAACCCACTTGTAGTTCCAGACGTCGGAGATCGGCTTGTAGCCGAGGTCGGAAAGCTGCTGGAAAACCGGGATGATGTCCCTGATCTCCTTGGTGTAGACGTGCAGGCGATCCTCCCACAGCGGCATTGCGGCGAGCTTTGCGACCTCGTCGCGGTCCGTCCAGGTATCGGCCGCCTCGTTGAGCGGCAAGGTCAGACTGCCCGAGCGGTCCATCCTGAACTGGTCGAACACCAGCATGGTCTTGTTCGGCAGGTAGATGCTGCGCCCGCCCTCCGCGTGCAGGATGAGCCCGACCAGCTTGACCTGCACGCGCTTCTTGCGCGCGGGCAGCTCCTGCCCCGACGGTGCGAACCGCGGCAGCTCGATGGTTATCGGCCTGCCGATGAAGTCGCTGTACTTCTTTGTGCCGTCGGCAAGGCCTGCGGCGTCGGCGAACAGGTCCGGCAGCAGCACGACGGTGGCGATCACTTCGAGCTCGTCATTGCTGGGGCTGAATGGTCCTCCCGCCACGAAATTGAACAGCCGGTATTCCGGGTCGTCCGGATGCAGCCCGATGGCGGAGTACGGCGAATAGCTTCCGTCCAACTTGATGACGCGGTTGACCGAGGTCCGGCGCGGGACCACGGCCTGGACCTTGGTCGAGGCCTTGATAGTATCGGTGACGGGGAATTTTTCCGGGCCAGCGTAGTCCTTCTGCTTGGGCTGGATCTCCAGCCGGTTGAGGCGCGAGCCCTTGGTCATGGCGTCATCGAGGAACGCCTGCGCCCCCTTGATCACGGAGGCGAACACGCCGATCTGGCACACGCCGACGCACAGCGAGATGACAATGAGGAACAGGAAGATCGGGCGCAGGAACGTCTCGCGCACGGCCTGGCGGGAGAGAATGCCCATCGAGGCGCGCGGAAGCCAGCCGTACAGAATCGACGCTCCGCTCGAGGGCTTGCGCACTGCGAGCGGCGGCGCGAGCTGCCCGTCGCCGGGCGCGATCTCGGTCAGCACGCCCGTTTTGAGCTCGAACTGCCGTCCCGAGTTGTAGAAGACCTTGTCGTGCGACACGACAATGACGGTGTGACCGGCCTCGCACAGCGAAAGCAGGTGCTTGACGATCTCCTGCTTGCGGCTTTCGTCGAGGCTGGCGGTCGGCTCGTCGGCAAGGATGATCGAGGGCTTGTTGATGACCGAGCGCATTATGGCGGCGCGCTGTTTCTGGCCGGAGGAGACCTGCGTCGGACGGCTGGACAGGATGTCCTTCTTGATCTCCTCGGGGTTGAAGAAGCGCGGGGCGAGCGCGGCGACGGTCTTCGCCAGCGCCCGGCGCTGCTCCGCCGTGCCCTGGAGCCGGATCGGCAACGCGATGTTCTCGCGCACCGCGAGATGTCCGAGCAGGCGGCCATCCTGGAAGATGAAGCCGATATTGTCCGAGCGCAGCTCGTCGCGGCGCCATTCCGGACATGCTTTCACGTCCTCGCCGGCAAACAGGTAGTTTCCGCCGAAATCGCTGTCGAGCATGCCAAGGATGCGCAGCAGCGAGGTTTTGCCGGAGCCGCTCTCGCCGCGGATGACGTTGAACGAGCCAGCCTCGATCTCGAGGTTGAGCCCCTTGAGCACGTCCACCGTGTCGCCGGCGGCACTGGTGTAGGACTTGTGCACGTTGCGCAGCGAAACGACGACGCGTCCCTTTGGCGAGCTCGCGGGCTGCTTCTGCGCCGCAAGCCTGTCCGCGCCGGGCGCAAGCGTTGCCGCGTCGCTGTTCGAGGCAAATGTGGTGCGCTGGTCCATGATGCAGAGCCGCTCGGCCCCTCCTCTTGAGATGATGTCCCGATCAGAGCGGGATGACTTTTCCTCGACGTGTCACCCCGCCCGGTCGTTATCTTGGCAGTGTGTCCTGTTAGGTGCGGACTGCTCAGTGAGGCCGCCGGGACGCTCCGTCCCGGCAGCCCGCTTCGCTCAGGGCAGTTGCGACACCGGCATCCACACGGCGGGCGCCTTGTTGAACTGCTCCAGGTTCGCCTCCATGAACTGGCTCAGGATGGTGGCGCGTTCCTGGATGCGCTTGGTCATCGCCAGCCGCTCGTTCTGGTTCATGCCGGCCAGGAACTCGAGATTGAAGTCGAGCAGCTTGGTCCGGAAGTTGATGCCGAGGCGCTTCCTGATGGTGACCTCGATGGTCTCCTTGGGGTCGTAGCCCTCGCCGGCGATCGCGGAGAGCGCGCTGGCGGCGCTTTCCTTCATCGCCTGCGTGTCGACGCCGGCGGCGCCGAGCACCTGGAACAGGTGGATCAGACCGTCGAGCGTCTTCTTGTCGATGGAGATCTGGGGATCGAGCAGATCCTGGTTCTCCAGGATGTAGCCTTCGTTGATCAGCACGCCTCCCTTGCCGGGATCGATGTTGAACTTCACGCCCGAAACGCGCATGCGGTTGAGTTTCTCGCCGTCGAGCACGGCCAATGGGATGGTCGGGTAGCCGCGGTAGTCGAACTCGACCTTCGCCATCGTCTTCCTGCCTTCCTCGTCGGTCTCCTTGCGCGCGGCCGTGAGCTGGTTCGCGACAGCCTGAGTGACCTTCTTGCGCCGCTCGTCGCCGCCGCTGCCCCACTCGACGAAGGTGCCGCCGGTGGTCTCGGCAAGGGTCGTGAGCGTTTGGGTCAGCTTCCCGCCATCACCCGGTCCAGCCTGCACGGCGATGGTCTTGATGCCGTCGGCGAGCAGGTCCTCGGCAATCTTGGCGGCTTCCAGTCCAGGCGGAACGCCGTCGTGGATCTTTCCCGTGGTCGGCACCTTGGCATCGTCGCTGAGCACGACGAGCATGATGCGGCGGCCGCCGCCCTGGCCCTCGTTCCACTTGAAGAAGTGATGCCCGACATAGACCGCATCCAGCACCGGCTCCGGCGGGTCGCCGCCGCCGGACATGTATTTCGCGGCCTCGGTGAGCGCCTTCATGGCGGCTTCGACCGGCATCGGGTTGGTGATGACCACTTTCTCCTCGTCCATCTCGTCGCGGTAGAACACGAAGCCGACGGTCGAGTTCTTGGCGATGTCCGCCGGCAGGGCGTCGAAGGTGGCCTTGATGTCGGCGGCGACATCCTTGGCGAAGGGTCCCATCGAGGCGGTCGAGTCGAACACGATGCAGAAGGTCGCGCTCCGCATGACCGTGTCGAGCGCTTTTTTCTCAGCCTCTTGAGTCGGCTTATCGGGCGTGATCACCACCTTGGCTTCCGGCGGCAGGGCGGCCGGCAGCAGCACGTGATAGACGCGCTTCTCCCGGCTCTTGAGCATCATCTTCGTCTCGCTCGAGAGCACCGGGTATGGTCGCGTTGCGCGTTCGCGCTTGAGCGTGCTGGCGAGGTCCTCCTTGAAGGCGGGCGGGGCGACCTTGTGGTTGCCGGTCTCCAGAAACTTCGCGAGCGTGTCCTCGTTGTCCCAGGCGACGATCTCGGAGCGCTCGCCGTTGAAGGCGACCAGGCTGAAATTAAGCGCCTCGCGCGTCGGCCAGGGATGCACCTGGTCCTTGAGCACGTAGCCGACCTTGCCGGTCTCGGCCTCCTTGGCAGTCTCGGCCTGCAGGTCGGTGACCTTGTAGAACTGGTCCTCCTCGCAGATGACGTAATAAGGAGCCAGCAGGTCGAGTGTGAAGACGGTATCCTTGGAGCCGGGAGCCTTCTTGGCTTCCACTTTGTCCGAGCCACCCACGACCTTGTAGATGAAGCCGAACTCCGTCGTCTTCATCTTGTTGTCCTTGGAGTCGCAGGCGAGCGCCGAGCCGGATGCCATCAGGAGCCCGGCGAGGCCACAAACCCATAGATTCCAGCTACTTCTGCGAAGCATTGCGCGCGTCCCTCTTTCAGATGTGTTCAAGCGTATGCGAGCCCCTCAGCACATCGCGGCGGATTTGCAACTGTGCGACAACTCCCCGTTTTCAGCAAGCGGCAGTCGCGCGGGAGCGTACGCGGCGGCCAACGCAGAAAATGTGACGGCCATCACAAAGTATGCACTTTTGCGGTCTGCCTGGCCCCGTGCTGACTTCCAAACGGATTGGAGCCCCCGCGGCAGCTTGCGCGGGCCCTCCTCACCAGGAGATCCCGAGCGGAACGGCCGAGCGAATCCGTGCCCTCATCCCGGACTTGTCAGGTCACCGCAAACGCCTCGCCTGCCGTCCGGCAGCAGGACGTGGACAGCATCAAGCCTCGGGATCAGGCCCGAGACCACACCATAAGCACTGCCCGTCGAACAAGCTCGCCTGGCAGTCATGGGCCTGACCGTAGAGGCAGTTGGTTACCGTAATCGCAGCCGCGCCTCAAGACAAAAGCGCAACCGGTAAGGCAGATCCGGGTGTCGGAACCAGGACCGAGGCCTAGTTCAAAGCTCAAGGCAGTTGCGAGACTGGCATCCAGACCGTGGCGCTCTTCTCGAATGCCGCCAGGTTGGCCTCCAGATAGCGCCCGAGAATGGCGGCGGTTTCCTGGAAGCGCTTGGTGATTGCCTGACGCTCGGAGAGATTCATGCCGGCGAGATCGTCGAGCTTGAAGTCGAGCAGGTTGATGCGGAACCGCATGCCAAGCCGCTTCTGAAGCGTGAGCTCGATGCTGTCCTTGGGATCGTAACGTTCGCCGGCGATGATCGCGAGCGCTCGTGAGGCGCTTTCTTTCATGTGATCGACGTCGACAACCGCCGCCCCGAGCGCGGAGAACAGCGTGATCAGGCCGTCCAGCGTCTTTTTGTCGACCTGGATCTCGGGCTCCAGCAGATCCTCGTTATCGAGAATAAACCCTTCGCGAACGAGGATGCCGCCCTGCTCGGGATCGACATTGAGGTTGGCACCGGAGCTGCGCAGCCGGCTGACTTTCTCACTGTCGGGCGGGGCCATAGGAATCGCCGCGCCGCGGCCGTCGAATTCCGCCGAGCCTTCGGGCACGACGGCGGCCGGCAGGAGCACGCGGAACACGCGCTTCTCCTTGCTGTTGAGCATCAGCTGGGTCTTGCTGGAAAGCACCGGAAGGGGACGCTCCGTGGGCTCGCGCTTGAGCAGGCGAAAAGCGGGTGGACCGATTTTCTGGTTACCGGTATCGAGAAACTTGGCCAGCACCGCCTCGTCGTCCCACACCAGGATCTCGGCGCGCTCGCCGGGAAAGCTGATCTCGCTGAAATTGAGCGCCTCGCGCGTCGGCCAGGGATGAACCTGGTCGCGCAGGACATAACCGACCTTGCCGGTCTCGGCCTGCGCTACGGTATCGGCGGCGTGATCGGTGATCTTGTAGAACTGATCGTCCTCGCAGATGACGTAGTAAGGGGCCAGCACCTCGAGCACGAACGCGGTCTCCTCCGAGCCGGGGCCAATCTTGGCCGCGACCTTGTCCGAGCCGCCCACCACCTTGAACAGGAAACCGCTGTCTGTGGTCTTCATCTTTTCGGCGGTGCAGGCAAGCCCGGCTCGCGGAAGCACCAGCAGCGCGGCGAAGCAAATCGAGAAATTCCAGATAGATCGGCGACGCATTGCGCGCGTTCCTTTTTCTAGCGCGTCCGCAATCGCGGGCGCGCAACTATGCGGCAACTCTGGGCCGCCAAGCAAGCGCGAGTTTGCCCCGTGTCCGCCGGTCATTTCTTGTCGTCGGTCTCTTTTTTTTCCTGCCCCTGCTCGTGCTCCAGGCACTCAATGGCTGCCGGCTGGCAGGCGATTCCGATGTTCGAGCAGCCCCCGGTGCGGCTGCAGATGCGGCACTGGTCGGTCCAGCGCAGGCAACTGCGATCGATCTCGCCGTAGTTGTGCACGTGCCGCTCGATTTGCCCGGAGTCAGGCGGCTTCGGCTCGTCTGACGCCTGCGGCGCCGATGCTGTGGTTGTGACGAGCAGGAGCGCGGCGAAGAGCCCGAGCGCAGCCGCGAACAGCGCAAGGCGAGCAGCCGGCAGGATGCGCATGTCGACGCGCATGTTGGCCTCCCTTTGCCCAAAGGCGCGCAGCATGCTGTGCCATATCGCTGCGCGGACCGGAAGCATATCCCCGCCAAACGGTTTGGAGGCCCCTGCCGAAAACGGCCGCGGGTCGGCAATTGTGAAGAAGGCCGCAGAACGTAGGGCGGATTAGCGGCGGCGTAATCCGCCGTATGCCGGTGGGTTACGGCGCGCGCAAGACGCGCGCCTAACCCACCCTACGAGCGACGTAGGGGCAGGTTTGAAACCCGCCCTCGATCCAATGACACGCATGTTGAGACAGCTGGTTTGTAACCTTCTTCGATGCCGTTGTTCGAGGCCCCGGCCATCGGGCCGCACGGTTGCGGCTATTCCCCCAACGCTTTGAGCTCCGCCACGGCGCCGTAATACTCGATGAAGTTCCTCTTGCAGGTCTCGGCGGCGCGGCGAAAGGCGGCAATCGCGTCGGTGCGCGCATCGTGCAGCAGGTGCCATTCGCCGACGTAATAGTGCGCCTCGCAGCGCTGATCGCCGCTGCGCGCGGCGGCCATAGTTGCGTCGGGTGTGCGGCGCCCGAGCAGCAGCTCGATTGCTGCAAACGGCCATCCATTCTCCTTGAGCCGCGCCGCATTGCGCTCAAGCTCCTTCTGCGCTGCGCGATTGCCGGTGTGCACGCGCGCGATGAAGAGCTGCAGCACTGAATAGGGATCGTCCGCCTCCGCCTGCAGAGCGCGCACGAGATCGGGGGCGGCGGCGGCGTAGTTTGCGAGGCAGAAGTTCGCGCGGCCGCGGCCGCCATAGGCCTCGTTCCTGCCATGCGAGGACAACCGAAGCCGCAGCGCCCGGTTGTAGTCGAGGATGGCACGCGGGTGATCGCCGAGGCCGTCGGCGATCGCAAAGCCGCGCTCGATCAGCGTGTCGCCGGCATTGGGATCGAGCCGCAGTACCGCATCGAAGTCGGCGACGGCGCGCTCATACTCGCCCTTTTTGCTCCAGGCATAGCCCCGATTGTGCAGCGCTTTCACGTTGGTCGGCTCGAGACGGATCGCCTCGCCATAGTCGGCGATGGCGCGGTCGAGATCGCCCCTCTGCGCATATTCCACGCCGCGATTGTTGTAGGCCCTGCCGAGATCAACGCCTCGGTAGATGCCGGATGTAATCGCATAATTGCAGGCTGCCATGGCCTCCTCGCCCGAGGCTTGCGCGCACATCACGAAATAGTCCGAATAGCGCGAGGGCAGCGGGGGTGGAGCGGTTGGCGAGGCCGGCGCAGACAACCCCGCGATTGCCGCACCGTCGGCGGCAAGCTTGCGCGCAAGCTCGGCCGTGAGATAGCGCGAGGCCGGCAAACCGTTCTCGACCGCGTAGCGTCGGAGATACATGCGATCGGCATCGCCAAGCTCGCTGCGCGGCTCCGGCGCGGCGAACGAGCCCGCGTACTTGCGGGCGAGCGCCCAGCGGATGAGCTTGAGATCGGACGCGCTTAGTGCGAGCGACTGCTCGGCGCGGACGCGGGTGGATACGTCCGCCATCAAGGCTTCCGCATCGAAGGCACAACTCGCCTCCATGCGGGCGAGGATGGCATCGAAATCGGGGAGCTCGTAGCGGTTGCTGACGTATTTGCTGCTGTCCTTTCGTTTCGCCGTAACGAAGAACACACGTTGTGAGGCGACCGCTTTGCCGATGTCGCTCGTGCGAAACTGCGGTGCCGTGACGCTCGCGCCGCCCGCGAATGGCTGGCGTGCGTTGTTGCGGACGAGCTCGCTCTCGCCGAATTCGCTTTCGTTGGCGAGCCCGAACGACAGGCGATCGAGACCTTCGGTCAGGAGCCGCAAGCGCGGAGCAAGCGTGTCGCCCAGCGTAGCGCTCGGCTTGAGCACGATGGTGCAGCGCCGCGCCGTGCGGGGACCGGTCCCCTCGATCTGCACATGGGCGCTCACCGCGCCGGCGTCGATCGGCATTGGCGCTTCGGCCGTCGGGGGCGCGGGCGGCGCGGTGGCGAGTTTCTCGGTGGGCTCGGCCGGCGCGGCGCTTGGCGCAGGTGGTGGCGCAGGAGCAGAGGGCTTGAAGAGCTCGGTAAGCGATGGGGGGCGGGTCGCAGGCGTCGGGGGACGCTTCGGCTCCGGTTTTGGCTCGGGCTCGCTGCGCGCGGGAGGGGAGGGCGCCGTAGCGGGTTTCTCGCGAAAGAGACGGGCGAGCGGGCCGTCGGGCTCGGTGCGCGGAGCGGGAGCAGGAGGAGGAGACGCGGGCCGCTTAAAAACCTCGGCGAACGGGCTTGGTAGCGGGGTTGGTTCCGGATCGATGCGCGCGATGCCTTCCGGGCGTATGCAGAGGACGCTCGGAACTCGCGTGGCGCTGGATCGCACGTCGAGAGGCTTCGTGAAGACACCCGAAAGAACTTTCCGACTGCCTTCTCCGGTCGGGGTGAATTCTATCAACGCGTCGAGCCGGGTCGTGAATTGATTTGCGGGGTTCTTCCCTTCGGGCTCGCTCCAGAATGCCAAGGGGAAACGGATCGGGACTAGAAACGTGCCCTCAAGCACCCGAGCCTCGTTTACAAGCGAGCCAGCAACCGCGTACTCGCGAGGGGACACGAACTCCAAGATAGGTACCAGCTGCAACACGAAAAGGCGCCGTCGCGCGCCGGCTTTGTCTCCCGGGACGGGATTCCACAACTCGCAGCGAAGCAGGTGGTCCAATTCATCGGGAGAGAAGTGTTGCGCATGAGCACCGTTTGCGCACAAGGCGAGGACGTACGCGGTAGTCGCCGCGAGCAGCTGCAGCTTGCGGATCATCTCGCTTCGTCCCGCAGCTACTGGTGAATTGTCCTACTCAAGTCAGTTGGGCGGGAACAAATCTCTGATCCGCGGGGCAGGGTGGGGCGGTGTTGCCGCTTCTGCAGGGATTGGTTTTGCTGCCTCCATGGGCCCTCGTCTTGGCGGCTCCAGGCCTGCCGACCTTATCGCCTCGAGAAAGTCCTCGCGCGACGCCGCGCCCTCGACCTTGATCTGCCGGCCGCCGCCATAGACGATGGTGAAAGGCGTGCCGCTGCCACCGTTCCTGACTGCCTCCTTCTGGTCGGCATCGATCCTGCCCTGGTGCTTTGTCGCGGACACGCAGGCCGCAAACTGCGAGGCATTCGCACCGCTTTGCCCGGCGAGCCTGCTGTAGGTCGCCGGGCCGATATGACGCTCGGCAAGTACGGCGTCTGCAAATTTCCAGAAGGCGTCATTGCCGCGCTGCTCGGAGATGCATTCCGCCGCATTTGCCGCGGGACCAGCCTGCGGATGCATTCGCAACGGAAAGTGCCGGTACACCCAGGCCGTGCCTTTGCTCGCGGAGATGACGCTGTGCAGCGTGCGATGCACGGTCGAGCAGTAGGGGCACTGGAAATCGGAATACTCGATCAGAAAGACGGAAGCGTCGGGCGGCCCCAGGATATGGTCGCTGGGCGACGGCGGGCGCAGTCCCGTTGCCACGCTTTGCGCGCTGGCGGCCTGCGGGTCGAGCCGCAAGGCAAGGACAGTGAGCGCTGCGCCCGCAATCAGCGCGGCGGCCGGGGCGAGGTGCCTCGTTTTCGTTGATGAGCTCTCGGGATCTGGGAAGGGGAGGATGCGCTCAGGCCGCCAGGAGCTGCGCGCGTCGCCGCAAAAAGTCCGTGAACACCGCCGCCATCGCGGCCTCCTTGTCCGCCCAGTCCTCCGGCGGCACAAGGTCGACGTCGAGGTCTCCGGGAAAGAGGTCGAACAGCTCGCTGCCTGGGATCATGCGGTGCGCCGCTTCCGCAATGGCATGTCCGTGGGTCTTGTCATTGCCGGGAATGATGCAGGTCGGCACCCTGATCGATCCGAGGTCCCGCTCGCTGGCCCCGATCACGGGGAGCTCGGCGCCGGATTGGAACTGGTCGCGCCAGCGCTCCATGGCCGCGATGAATGCATTCGCGTCCATGGCCATGAGGGTTGCCCGGTTTGCCGGCCGCGCCGCAACGCGCTCCTTGAAATGGTCGAGCTCGCAGACCGCCGCCATGCCGCCTGCGCGGGCCGCGCGGATATATTGGTCGTAATAGTTCTCCGTGAGCCGTTGCGCCGCAAAGGGGCCGCCGGTGACCCGCCAAAGGAGCAGCGCGCGCACTGCGCGGGGATATTTCAGCGCGACCGTCAGCGAGAGCCGGCAGCCGGACGAGCCGCCGCCGAGGACGGCCGGGAGCGCGTTGTGCCGCGAGAGCAGCTCATGCAGGTCGTCGGCCCAGGTCTCGTATTCCGAGCTTTTGCCGCCGATGGCGATATCGGACAAACCGCAATTGCGCCGGTCGTGGACGAGCACGCGGTAGCCCGCTTCCGCCATGCGCTGCCCCAGCGGTCTGACCAGCTCGAGCGCCCGCCTTCCGCCGGGGGAAAGCGCCATCCACGGACCGTGGGTGCCGAGCACCTCGTAGTTGAGATTGACCCCGCGGATGTTCGCAATCGGCATTCGGCCCTCCATCTCTTCTCACGTTGCGCGCGCCGCCATGATACGCCGAAACGCGCCGGGCGGCACCATGGTTGTTTGCCTTCGATGCACCGCGAAAAGACTGTCGTAGGGATGAGGCACCAGCGCGTTTAACGCGCGTCTGCAACGCGCTATGCCTTGCCCCAACCCAACGCGCGGCGCATCGGCCGGAAGGCGCCTTGACGCTGCTTTGCCGGGCGCGTCAAGCTCATATCACGCCATCCCGTAAAAAATCGTCAGGGAGGATAATCATGACCCATGATGGCAACCCGCAGTCCTGCCGTTGCGGTTTCCTGCCCGCGCGCGGAAGCCTGACCCGGCGCTCCGTCCTTGCGGGGGGCGTGGCCGCGGTCGGGCTCAACGCGCTGGCCCTGCCAATGCTTCGGCCGGCAGTAGCGCAAGGCAAGCCGCAGCGCATTGACGTGCATCACCATGTCGCCCCGCCGCCGTGGCTCGAGGCGGTCAAGAAGGCCAAGCTCGATAATCCCCCGATCGTCAACTGGTCGGTCGAGAAGTCGCTCGAGGACATGGACAAGGCCGGCATCGCCACTGCCGTCGTGTCGCCGACCACGCCACAGGTGAATTTCCTGCACAACGACAAGGAGACGGCGGCGCGCATCGCGCGCGAGTCGAATGAGTACGTGAAGAAGATGATGGGCGATCATGCCGGCCGCTTCGGCATGTTCGCCATGCTGCCGCTGCCCCATATCGATGCGAGCCTGAAGGAGATCGCCTATGTCTTCGATACGCTCAAGGCGGACGGCATCGGCACCATGACCAGCTACGGCGACAAATGGCTCGGCTATCCCGAGTTCGCCCCGGTGTGGGAGGAGCTCAACCGGCGCAAGGCCACGGTCTACACGCATCCCACCACGCCCAACTGCTGCGTCAATCTGGTGCACGGGGTCTCGGAGGCGGCCATCGAGTTCGGCACCGATAGCACCCGCACCATTGCAAGCCTGCTGCTCAGCGGCACGTCGCAGCGCTACAAGGACATCAACTGGATCTTCTCGCACGGCGGCGGCGCGCTCACCGCCGTTGCCGAGCGGTTTCAGATCCAGATCGTGAGCACGCCGCCCTATAAGGGCCAGCTCACGCGCGAAACCGTCGATGCCGAGCTCAACCGTTTCTATTACGACACCGCGCAGATCTCGAATGCGGTCACGATCGGGGCGCTGGCGAAGCTCGTTCCCATCTCGCAGATCGTTTTCGGCACCGATTTCCCCTACCGCACCGGCATCGATCACGTGAACGGGCTCTCGCGCCTCTTCTCCGGCGCCGAGCTTGCCGCTATCGACCGAGACAACGCGCTGCGCATCATCCCGCGCCTGAAGACCGCGTGAGCCGCACCGCTCCCTCGTGCCGCCAACGAGGCATACCTCCCCCTGCAAGGGGGAGGTCGGCGAGCGAAGCGAGCCGGGTGGGGGTCACCGGCACGCTCGCGC
>Ga0306920_100003585_pt1 | contig 19734 bp, 18 predicted proteins | sample flu12Cox44000170_FD_204666 | JGI IMG/M metagenome (GOLD analysis project Ga0306920, IMG submission 204666) | Lab enrichment of tropical soil microbial communities from Luquillo Experimental Forest, Puerto Rico - flux4day.12C.oxic.44.000.170 (v2)... | ecosystem: Environmental > Terrestrial >... | reverse complement strand
CGTTGGTCAGACGCAGGTTCTGCCGGCCCGTAGACCCACGCTTTGTCCGGACGTCCGTTGGAGCGGTTTCGGGTGACCAACTTCACCGTGATCAGGCGCTTGCGGTCGGCGTTGTCGATCACCTGCCGCATCCGCTGGACGTTCCCGCCGGCCCGCTTGGCGAGCTGCTCTCGGGTGTACTCGAACGGCTCGAGGCGGGCGATCGTCACCACCCTGGTCTCGTCGGACTCGACGCTCGGATCGTGGCGCCGTAGCTCCCAGGTGATCTCGCCGTCGAACTCGCCGAGGTCAGGATCGAAGCGCCCGATGTCCAGGTCGAGATCCCACTCGCTGCCACCCCACTGCCGAGATCCGATCTCGAGCAGCAGCCGGAACTTGCCGTTCTGGACGTCCGGCGTCTCCCGATGGCTCAGCAGCAGCCAGGTGTCGCACCACTCCGCCGAGCCCGATTGGGTGATCCGGTCGAGGCCACGTCCGCTGCCGGTCTTGTTGAAGTGGTTGTTGAGCAAGAGGCAGCACCCGGCCTCCATGCAAGGGCCACTGATGCCGGCGAGCATGGCGCCCGATTCCATGAGGTTGCGGGCGTCGCGGTCGGTCGGGTGGAACGTGTACAGCGGGTCGATGTGCAGCAGGCCCGGCTGGAACACCTCTAGGTGGGTGGCGACGCTGGCCCTGAACGCCGCGCCGCCGATCGGATGGACCTCGAAGCTGGTATAGAGCGGCAGCCCTTCCAGATCGACGCCCATGGCGTCGGCGATCCGGGTCAGCCGGCGGGTGTAGGGAATCCGGCCGCCCTCGCCCACGTACACGATTACCGGCGCCGGCTGGTCGACGCCGAACTGGCCGAACAGCCGCTCGCCGCTGGCGACCGCCACGTCCAGCATGGTCCCGATGTAGCTCTTGAGCGACTTCTTCTCCCCGGCGATCTCGCCGTAGGTGGGTTGTGCCAACATCCCCCGCACCCGCCAGGAAAACACCTGATCGGCCTCGAGGAGCTCCCGCGTCGTCCATAGGCGCATCGGGGCGATCGGGTCGTCGTCGGGATCAACGACGGGCGCGGCAACCACTGGGTGCTCCTGTTCCCATGTCCGCCGGTGCTGGTCCGCGAAGCCGTCGAAGTCGACGGCCGGCTCGACGCCGTTCTCACGGCACAGATAGAGGTATTCGGCCCAGTACTTGTCCACCTCGTGGGCGAAGCGGATTTCGTCCCACTCGACTTCGGTGGACGTGAGCGTCACGCCGCACCACCTCGCCACGCCGCGATCGCCACCTCGAGGTTCTCGGTGGTCGCCGGACAATCGGCGTCGTGCAGGTACACCAGATGCGCGATGCCGTCGTCGTCGACGTACGTCTGCCCCGGCCGCGCCCCGCACGGACACCGGCCCGTGAGCGCGGCCAGCTTCCGGCGGGCGAAGCCCTCTTGCACCACGGGCGGCGCATCGTCGTCAACAATCGGGATGCCGGCCACGACAGAACCGCGGGTCCACACCTCCTGGCCGTCGCCGGTGGCGACGAGCCGAGCCGGGTGAGCCTGCGCAGCTTCGATGATCCGGCGCACGCGGGTGAGCGTGCGCCGATGAGTTCTGGAATTGCTCACCGATTTGGCCTTGCCGTGTCGGCGATGGTGTGGTTTACAATCACGTCAGTTCCTTTGTGATGGGGGAACAGCCAAGGGGGAACCGCCGGGTGGCTGCCCGGCGGTTCTTCGCGTTCAGGCAGTCTCGGCGCTCAGCTGGCCGCCGAGCTCCTCGAGGGCCGAATGGAGTGTGACGGCTTCGCGGACCGCCTCGACGAACTGGAACCTTTCCGCCGTGCTCATGGCCCGGCCCCGGGCGTTGAGGGCAACGACCTCGGCTTCCTTCAGGCAGGCCCGCCGTTCGTCGTCGAGGCGGCGGACAAGGGCGGCGTGGGGCGCGGATGTGCGCGACATTGGAAACCTCCTCGTACGATTGACGCTTGGGATACGGCGGGTGCACTCCCTTCACTTGTTAGGAACTCGGGCCTTCGGCGCACAACTAAACGGTTGTGTTTGGTTGTGAACGGTTGTGTTTGGCCTGCTGGCGGCGGCGCAGATACTGCTCGGCGGCCTCGGGGTCGATCTCGATCCGGCCGCCCACCGTCTCGGATTTCAACGTGCCCCGATCACACATCTTGCGGATGTTGTTATCGCTGCAGCCGGCCGCCGCCGCTAGGTCCTTCGGGCTCCAGGCCAGCACGACAGCCGGTGTCGAGGCGCGGACTTTCATCGCAAGCAGGCCCCGTGCCCGGCGCGTCTCGGGGTGCAGTGCCCGGACCGAGGCCAACTTGTCCAGGGCCTCGACGACATCGCGCATGACGGCCGGGTCGTCAGTGAAGAACGTCTCGCTCGAGTGGATGCCCGTGCCCATCTCAGCTCGCCAGCGAGGCCTGGTCGGCCTCGAGCCCGGCCCACCAGTCGGTGACGCTCGGCGCCGGGTGGAGGTGGCCTTCGACCAGCCACTTGGGCCAGTCGGGGACATGCGCCAGGATCAACGACCCGATGTGCGAACCAGGGCGCAGGTAGAGCGGCCCTGGTGGTTTGGCGGCGGGCCCGGAGCGGTCGAGGCGCTCGGTTAGCTCACGCTGGTGGCGATAACAGCGGTTGCCGAAGTGGGCGGGCGCTCCGCACCGTATGCAGCCGGGCACATGGTCGGGCCAGCGCGGCGGGTCGGCATCGACGCTAACCCGAGCGAGCCACGCATCGAGCAGCAGTCGGTCGCTGGTGACAAGGTCGAGCCAGCGGACGAGTGTGCGCGGATAGCCGGGTGTCCGCTGTTGGTCGGCCCGGCGGTGCCCCTCTTTCCAGCACGGCACGCAGACCACGCCCGTGCGATAGCTCGCCTCGCCCCCAGCGGCGCAGAACCTCGGCACGTCGCCGTGCTTCTCCGCGAAGATGCCCGGCAGGGTTCGGGAGGGCTCGGCCTGGAACTGGGGCCTTGCGTTCTTGCGGTACGGATCGGGCAGGCCGTCGTCGTGCTCAACCAGGCCCGCCTGGTCGAGCGTCGAGATGTTGCGCCGGTTCCTCCGTCGCCACCCAAGCGGCTTCTTCCCGATGGAACGAAGCGAGCGATATCTGTCGGCCTCGATGTCGGGCACGGGGATGTGGCTCATCGGTGCGGCAATCCATGCCGGCCACATGCGACGGGGCGTATGCACCGGCCGGCGCTCGTAGCCGATCGTCTCCGCGCCGTAGGCGAGGAGCCGGTCGACGAACGCGGATGCCTCGGCGCCCGAATCGAACCGACGGGTCTGCGGCGGGCTGTCGGGCCAGGACCAGGCGACCATGTAGTGGGGCTCGATCTGCCTGGCACTCACGCCGGCCTCCGCTCGATCGCTGCGGCGGCGTCGACCACGAGGGCGGCCACCCGGCGCAGCACGGCGGGATCGTCCACGGTGGGACCGAAGCCCTGGGCGGCGCGCTCGGCAATGAGGGCGACAACTGGGTCGGCCTCGCCGGGCGGGTTGCCCATGAGGGGTTGCATTGGGGGTATCACCTTCCAGGCCCAGCCCCGTGACCCGGACCATGTGACACCGGGGTTGCGGGGAGGCGGTCGGGAGCAAGCCCCATTGCCTCGTTATCTGTTTCGCACTGTACCCTGAACACCCGTGGGAGAACCACAGCATTGTGATTCGGCCGGATTCGACGACCTGGTCGACCGCTTTCGGGTGGTGAAGTCAGTGGAGGTCCGCTGCCGTGTCTGCGATGAGCGCACCGGCGGCACAGCGGCCCCCCTGCTGGCAGACCTGGAGTTGGTGGCGGACCCTCAAGACGTCGACCACGGCGTCTGGCGGTGCGTCCGCTCGGAGCGGACCGGCCGCCGCGACGGCTCGGGTCGTCATCAGTTGCTGGGCCGCGGCGACCTCCGCCCTATCTCGGGGACGGGCCGCGTGGTGGCGCTTCAGTGCCGCCGCTGCCGAAATGCGCCCCGAATCAAGGGTCGAAACCTCGCTGCACTGGCGGCCGCTGCTCGGCCCGGGACCGAGGTCCTTCTCTAACTCACGCCTTCCAGGTCATCGAGAGCCTCGAGGTGTCGAAGATCCGGCCGCGTCGTGTCGCCGGCGCGATCCTCACCTCGTCGACCACCGCTGACACGACGGCCCGCCGCTGGTCGAGGGTGAGCATCGGCCACGCGTCTCGCAGGGCGCCCGTCTTGCCCGCGTAGGGCACCAGCGCCGCCGTCCGGACGTCTCGGGCCTGTCGGCGCCGCAGGGCGTCGCGGCGTTCCTCCCACGGCGCCTTGGCCCGGACGTAGCCCCGGCGGTCCAGCTCGCCGGCCGACAGCATGTCGGCGAACTCGTCGAGCTTGGCCTCGACCTCGGCCAACTCGGTGGCGACCTCGTCGCCCTGGTCCTCGTCCTGTGCTACAGCCGCCGCGAGTGCTGGGCCGTCGAGGGCTTGGATGACGGCCTCGGTCACCAAGTCCTCCACGGGCTGTGCCGCCACGTACAGCGAGCACCCACCTAGGTGCGGGAGGCAGACGAGCAGCCGGGCACGGACCTTCTCCCTGTCCTTCTCGTACCGCACCTGACCGCTTAGTGCGTGGCCGCACCGGCCGCAGCGGGCGATGCCACCGGTGAGTAGATGGGTGCGGGCTGGGGGCGACTGGCGGGGGCGGTTCGGATCCTTCAGCACCGCCGTAAGTCTGGCCGCGGTGGTCTTGTCGACGATGGGCTCCCAGACGGCGGTGACGCCCTTGCGCTCGCCGCGGATGGTCTCACCGAGCAAGACCTTTCGAAGGGTGGCACCGAGCCACCACCCATCCTTCTTGACCGTCGGGACACCGCGGGCGTTGAAGTCTCGGGCGACGGCGTGGAGCGTCTCGCCGGCCAGGATGCGCCGCGCTGCCTCGCGGATGGCGTCGGCCTCGACGGGGACGATGACGAGGGTGCCGTCCTTGGCCGGGGTGCCATCGGGCCGTCGGTTGAGGTCGTAGCCGTAGGGTCGCGGGCCGCCCCTCCACCGGCCCTTGTCGGCCAGCTCGCGGTGCTTGAGCTTGAGCCGCTCGGACTTGGCCTCCGACTCGTCTCGGGCCATCACGCCATGGATGCGGGCCGACGACCGCCCCGAGCGGGTGGTCAGGTCATAGTGCCCGGCGTTCACGGTCACCACCTCGGTGCCCGCGGCGTTGACGGCGTCGATGAAGTACTCGAGCTCCAGGGGCGACCGGTGCAGCCGGTCGGGGTGAAGGGCGACGATGCGCCCAACCTCGCCGGCCTTCACGTCCTCAAGCAGGCGGATGTACCCAGGCCGGGGCTTCCCCGAGTACGCAGACCGGTCATCGTCTTGGTACACCCCGCCGATCACCCAGCCCTTGGCCTCGGCCAACTCTCGGCAGGCCTTCTCCTGGCGCTCGACGCCGAGCAGGTTGCCGGCGCGGTCGCGGCTGATCCTGGCGTAGATAGCGGTCGCCTTGCCCTTGGTCATAAACAGCACTCTAGAACGATCGCAGCCAGCGCGGCGTCGCCCAGGTCGTAGGGGTCGGCCCGCCGCCCGGGCTGCCCCACGGCGTAGGCGGCGAACGTCGCCGGCAGCATCTGCATCGGACCCTCGGCGCCGGCCGCGTTGGCGCCGGAGCGCACGCCCGGCAACGGGGCCCGCCCGTGGTCGGACTCCACCTCGCCGACGCCGGCCAGGACCGTCCACGACAGGCCCGGACAGGCGGCGGCCGCCCGGGTGTAGGCGAGGAGCGCCGCCGCAGGGATGAGGGGCACCTCGCCCACCGTCACCGATCCGACGCCCATGGCGACCGTGACCGCGGCGGCGGCCAGGGGCACCGAGACCAGCGCCATGCCGGCCAGGACGAACGCGCCGATGACCGCCCTCACCGCGCCACCTCGCCGGCCCGTGGGCCCACCGGGCCGAGCGGGGGCCGGGCCGCCCCGCGGCGCGCCGCCCCTGCGAGCTTCCCCATGGCGACCTCCCTCGCCCGACCGGCCTGCTCCGGGGCGCCCTTCGCCGCGTCCGCCTGGCGCTATCCTATGTCATCTCATGATGTCCCCGCCACGGTGGACGGGCCCTCCCTCTGGGGACCGGGGGGTGGGCGCGGGGAGCGCAAAGCCCGGGGTCGGAACGGGTCACCCCGGTACCCTGCGGAGATGGCCGACGACCGCAAAGGGCTGGGCGTCACGCCCCAGGGCGAGGACTTCTCCGCCTGGTACAACGAGCTGGTCCTGAAGGCCGAGCTGGCCGACCGCGCCCCGGTCAAGGGCGCGATGGTGATCCGCCCCTACGGCTACGGCATCTGGGAGCTGCTGCAGGCCGAGCTCGACCGCCGGTTCAAGGACACCGGCCACGTCAACGCCTACTTCCCGCTCCTCATCCCCATGAGCTACCTGCAGCGCGAGGCCGAGCACATCGAGGGCTTCAGCCCCGAGCTCGCCGTCGTGACGCACGCCGGTGGCGAGGAGCTCGAGGAGCCGCTCGTCATCCGGCCCACGAGCGAGACGGTGATCGGGGAGATGTACAGCCGCTGGATCTCCTCGTGGCGCGATCTGCCCGTCCTCATCAACCAGTGGGCCAACGTCGTGCGGTGGGAGCTCTGGCCCCGCCTGTTCCTGCGGACCACCGAGTTCCTGTGGCAGGAGGGCCACACCGCCCACGCCGACGCCGACGACGCCATGGCCGAGACGCTGCGCATGCTGGGCGTGTACGCCGAGATCGCCCGCGACGTCGCCGCCATCCCGGTCGTCACCGGCGAGAAGACCGCCGGTGAGCGTTTCGCCGGCGCGGTCGCCACGTTCAGCATCGAGGCCATGATGCGCGACGGGCGCGCCCTGCAGTCGGGGACGTCGCACTACATGGGCACCAACTTCGCCGAAGCGTTCGACATCACCTACCAGGACGACCAGAGCACGCTACGGCACTGCCACACCACGTCGTGGGGCATGAGCACCCGGATGATCGGCGCGGTGATCATGGCGCACGGCGACGACCGCGGTCTGGTGCTGCCGCCGCGGCTGGCGCCCTACCAGGTGGTCATCGTGCCCATCGGGCGCGACGCCGATGCGGCCCACGCGGCCGAGAAGCTGGCGGCCGAGGCCAGGCATTTCGGCGTCCGGGTCCATGTCGACACCCGTGACGCCACCCCGGGCTTCAAGTTCAACGACTGGGAGCTCAAGGGCGTGCCGTTCAGGGTCGAGCTCGGACCGAGGGACCTCGCCGCCGGCACCGCCGTCGTGGTCGCCCGGATCTCCGATCAGGGCAAGGAGACGGTGCCCCTCGGGGGACTGGCGGCTGCGCTGCCCGGCCGCCTTGACGGGTACCACGGGGCCCTGCTGGCGCGGGCCGAGGAGTTCATGGCGCAGCGGCGGAGCAAGGTCGACGAGTGGGACGCGTTCGTGACCCGGGTCGCCGACGGCTGGGCCGACGCCCTCCACTGCGGCCAGCCCGATTGCGAGGACGACATCAAGGCCGAGACGGGCGCCACGCCGCGCTGCATCCCGAGCGCCGGCGAGCCGGAGACGGGTACCTGCATCCGCTGCCACCGGCCGTCGGCCTACGGCCGCCGGGTCGTGTTCGCCCGCGCCTACTGACCCGACGTCCGCCCCCGGCTCTGGGCCGGTCGGGTGCCACCCGGGGCATGGCGCGGGGAACGCTGGCCACGGTGGCACCCTGGAGCCACATGTTGGGGCACACCGTCGCCCGGTTGGTGACCACGCTCGCGCTGCTGGCCGCGTCCGCCGCCTGGGTGGGCTGGATCTACCTGCACACGGTGGCCGACCCCACCCGAAGCGACCGGATCGCCCACGCCATCCTGACCGACCCCCAGGCAAGGCACGAGGTCGCTGCCGCCATCGCCAACGGGCTGGCCGGCGCCACCAACAAGGTGCTGACCAGCCACGGTCAGCCGGCGGTCGCCGACGGGGCCGACCCCGCACTCCAGTCCGCCGTCGACGCCGCCCTGGCCGACCCGCGCGTCACGGCCAACCTCGTCGACGCCATCTCGGCCGAGCACGCGATCGCGCTCGGCGCCGTCCCCGCCCACCCGGCGATGATCGCCACCGCGCCACTCGTCAGCGCCGTGCGGGCCCACCTGCTGCCCGTCGAGCCGGGCGTCGCCCGGGCCATCCCCACCGTCGGCGCCGGGGAGATCCACCTGCCGACGGCCCACGTCCCCTACGCCCGCCAACTCCGGACGTGGGCCAGGCACTGGACCGGGCTGCTGGCCCTGGGGGCGTGCGCGGGGCTCATCGTCGCCCTGCTGATCGGTGACCGCCCGGGCGTGCTCCGGCGGGCGGGCTTCTGGGGTCTCGGCGCGGCACTCACGTGGGCCGTGCTCCCCCCGCTGATCACCTACGCCGGCGACCACCTCGTCCGCAGCCAGGCGGCGGTGATCCGCGCGGTGCTGCGGGGTGCCGCCGGCCCCGTCACCGCCACGGCCACCGTGATCGCCGTGGCCGGGGCGGCGGCCGTCGCCGTCAGCTATCTCGCCCCGCAGCTGCTCGGCTCCCTTCGCGGGGGACGTCCCCGCCCCGGCGCGCGGGCGCACGCGGCCCCCACCGCACCGCCGCTCACCGCGCCACCCGTCGGCGCCGCGCCACCCGTCATGGCCGGGTCCCCGTCGGGCGCGTGGTTCCCCTCCCGGGGCGGGTCCCCGTCCACCGACACGTGGACCCCGCACGACCCGACCCCGCCGCCAGCGCCGGTCGTCTACGACCAGCACGGCCAGTTCGGGAACCGGACCGTGCGCCGTCCGGGGGTGAGCCGCGGCTCCCTCGGGCTCGACGTCACGCCCGATGGCTCGCCTGACGGCGGAGCGCCCGGCTCCCCGACCTAGTTGACCTGCCGGGTCCGCCCCTCCCAGAACGGCTGCCGGAGCTTGAACTTCTGCAACTTGCCGGTCGCCGTGCGAGCCAGCTCGTCGCGGAACTCCACGGACTTCGGGCACTTGTAGCCGGCCAGGCGGCCCTTGGTGAAGGCGATCAGGTCCTCCTCGCTCACCGATGCCCCCGGTCGGATGACGACGAGCGCCTTGACCGACTCCCCCCACTTCTCGTCGGGGACACCGATCACCGCCACCTCGGTGACGTCGGGGTGCTGGAAGAGGGCGTCCTCGACCTCGATCGAGCTGACGTTCTCGCCGCCAGAAATGATCACGTCCTTCTTGCGATCGGTGATCGCCACGTAGGCGCCGTCGAGGTACGCGCCGTCGCCGGTGTGGAACCAGCCGTCGGGAATGGCCTCAGCCGTCGCCTCCGGCTGCTCCCAGTAGCCCGCGAACACAACATTGGACCGGGCGCATACCTCGCCCTCGTCGTCGACCTCGATGCGCACGCCGACCGCCGGCGTGCCCGCCCGGCTGAGCAGGCGGCTGCGCTCGCCGACGTCGAGGTCATCCCACTCGGCCCGGGAACGGTTGATCGTGAGCAACGGGGAAGTCTCCGTCAACCCGTAGATCTGGTTGAACTGCCAACCGAGCTCGGTCTCGATCCGTTCGATCGTCTTCGACGGCGGGGGGGCACCGGCCACCACCATGCGCACGCCACCCGGCACCGGGGTGCCGTCGGCCCGGCGCCTCGCCGCTGCGTCCAGCACGGCGGCGGCGACGGCGGGTGCACCGCACATGAGCGTGACGCCCTCGGCCTCGATGCGGCGCAGGATCTCCTCCCCGTCGATCTTGCGGATCACCACGTGGCGGCCCCCCATGCCCGTCACCGCGTACGGCATGCCCCACCCGTTGCAGTGGAACATCGGGAGCGTGTGAAGGTAGACGTCGCGATCGCCCACCTGCATGTGCCAGCCGAAGGTGGCGGCGTTGACCCAGCAGTTGCGGTGCGACATCTGCACGCCCTTCGGACGCGCGGTCGTGCCCGACGTGTAGTTGATGGATGCCGTCGCGTTCTCGTCGGTGAGCCACGGACGACCGTCGGGAGGCGTGTCCGACGGCGCCCACAAGTCCCGGTCGGACACCCCGTCGAGGACGAGGTGGTGCTTGCCACCGACAGCCGCCATGGCTTCCTCGTATTCGGGATCCACCAGCACCACGGCGGCCCCGGAGTGGTCGACGATGTAGCGCACCTCTTCGCCGTTGAGGCGGTAGTTGACGGGGACGAGGATCCGCCCGTAGGCGCTCACCCCCCAGAAGCTGCACAGGAACCGCGCCGCGTTGGGGCTGACGATCGCCACCCGCTCGCCCGCGCCCACGCCGAGATCCTCGAGGGCGCGGGCCATGCCCCAGGCCCGCCGCTGCAGCTCGGTGTAGGTGACGCGCCCCCACGAGCCGGGCACACCCGGTTCGTCGGCGACGGCTTCCCGGTCTCCGTACACCAGGGCCGCCCGGTCGAGGAAATCGGCAACATCCATCGGGACGAGCATGGCCCGACTCTACGCCGACGCCCGGTCGACCCCGCCCGATGGGCCCGCTCGGCGGTTCCGGCTCCCGCCGTTCGGGCGGCTCGCTGAGGACCGCACTGCGAGCGTTTCGCTCTGTGCTTCCCGCTCCCCGGTGTTCGGGCGGCTCGCCACGCCCCCTCAGGGCGAGAAGCGCACCAGTGACTCGTGCTCGTAGTAGTGGGCCGGATCCGACACCACCGGCTCGGTCGACCGGGGCCGCGCCACCTCCAGGGCGTCGAGGACCTCCTCGCAGTCACTGCCGAGGGTGAGGTAGCCGGCCTCCCATACGAGCCAGATCTGATGACCCGCCGCCATGTTCAAGATCTCGTTGGCGAACACGCCAGGGTTGGCGGCGGCGTTCACGCGTCCGTAGTCCACCCAGTTGATGCGCTGCGGGTCGTCGAAGCGCGGGAAGGTCACCTGGGTCAGCAGCCGCTCCGGGAGCAGGCGGCTCACCGCCGGCCCGAGCTGGTCGGGGCAGTACGCGACGACATCGCCCGGGTGCGCGTAGGCAGAGATCTCAGCCGCAACCTGCACGGCCTGGGTGCGCTGCGCCAGGATCTCCTGGCTGCCGGTCACCGTGCCGAGAATGGCGACCGTGGCCAGCACGGCGGCGGCCGTGACGGTCCCGAGCCGGCTGCGGTCCACCGCGGTGATGCCCAGGGCGACGAGTAGCACGACGAGCGGCAGGACGACCGAGCTGTACCGGTAGGCGAACGCGGCGCCGGCGATCAAGCCGCCGGCGAAGGCGGTGCCGAGCGTGACCGTGAACAACACCACCGCGGGCAGCACGAAGCGCGCACCGGGGACGGCACGGCGCCATCCGACTGCGTCGGCCACGCGTTGTCCGGCGGGCACCCTGCGCAGGACCACGGCGAGGACGAGGACGGCGAGCAGCATGCAGTAGAGCACGAAGAGGGCGATGCCGAGCCGCCGGCCCCAGGCGGCGAACTCCCCCAGCGTCCACACGAACAGCGAGGCATCAACGGGCGTCGCCCACGGAGTCCCGGTGTGTTGCACCTGGAACAGGAAGCTCGGGACCCAGGGCAGGAACAGCAGACCGCCCGCGCACAGGGCAACCAGCGCGAGCCGTGCCTGCGTCCTGATCGGGCCTCGGAGCGAGGCTGCGAACAGGCAAATCCCGAGGGCGCCCACCAGATACAGCGCCCAGTAGTGCGTCAACAGAAGAAGCCCGCACACCAGCCCGAAGCTGATGAGACGCGCCAGCGTCGGGCGCTGAAGCGTGCGCACCAGGGCGAGGCACGCGGCGAGCGCCAACAGCATCACCAGCGAGTACATGCGGTTCTCGGTGCCGTAGCGGAGGGCAAAGGGGTTGCACGCCAAAACCACGACGGTCGCCACCGCCGCCCGGCGGCCGCCGACGGCCGAACCCAACCGCCAGCCGAGGGGCAGGGCCAGCACCGAGCACACGCCGGCCAGGGCGCGCACGGAACGCGTGCCCGTGCCGAAGACGCCCATCCAGTAATGCAGGAGCACGTAGTAGGCGGGAGGCGACCCGTCGTGACGCAGGGCGTCGAAGAGACGCGTCAGCGGAAGCCGCGAGATGTTGACGGTCAGCGCCTCGTCCAGCCACAGCGCGCGCGGCCCGCTGAAGCGCAACGCCACCCCCACCACCGTGGCGGCGACCGCGATCGAGAGCAGCACGATCTCGAGGGCCCGCTCCCACGGCCGCCGGACCGGGGCCTCGGGGATCGCCGGAGGCAGGCCGACGCCACGACGGGTGCGTGTCTCGGTCGCCGTTGGCGCTTCTACCAACTCGGAGGGGGGTTCGGCGAGGGTCATGGCGGCTGGATTTCAGCGTGAGATTCGCTCGCCGCCGAAGGGCCGGTCAACTCGCTCGAGGAGGCCGGATCCCGCCGGGTTCGGCGAACGGTGTGCATTCTTGCCGCACGAACCGCGTTCGTGACCAGCACCCCCGGTAGCGTGCCCACATGGCCGACGAGCCATCACCGGCCGAGGGGGCCGACGGCGCCGGATCGGGCGGAGCGACAACCACGCCGGCCCGACCCCGGCCTCGCAGGAGACGGGCTCGCCACGGCCGCCGCCTCCCGACCCGTGGGCGGCACCACCGGGCGGCGCCGGCCCGCCACCGGCACCGCCGGACCCGTGGGCGCCACCACCGGGCGGCGCCGGCCCACCGCCACCACCGCCAGCGGCGTGGCCACCGGCGTCCGGCGCCCCGTCGTCACCACCGGGGCCGCCGCCCCCTCCGCAGCCACCGGGCGGCTCGCCGTTCCCGGCCCCGCCGCCGCCCCCGGGCGGGTCGCCATCCCCGCCGCCGGCGCCGTGGCCACCGGCCTCGCCCGGCGGGACGTGGGCCGCCCCGGGGTCCGGCCCACCGGCCGATCCCTGGTCGGCCCCCGGCGCGCCGCCTCCGCCCGGGGCGTGGTCGGCACCGCCGGGGGGCACGCCGTGGGCCGCGCCGCCGGGCCAGTGGTCCGCGTCTTCGGGGAACTGGCCGCCCCCCGGACCCGCAGGCGGCTGGGGACCGCCGGGCGCGACATGGAGCGGCGGGTACGGCTACCAGACGCAGCGCACCGAGCCCCGGGCGGTGTGGGGCCTGGTGCTGGGCATCTTGTCCCTGGCCTGCTTCGGCCTGCTCGCCGGGATCCCCGGGATCGTCGTGTCGGCGTCGGCCCGGCGCCGCATCCGCGAGTCCCAGGGCCGCCTCGGTGGCGGCGGCCTGGCCACGGCGGGGCTCGTGCTGTCGATCATCGGGACGGCGCTGACCGCAGTGGCACTCGTCATCATCGTGATCGCGGCGGCGACGCACACGTCGTCGTCCAGTTCGAGCTCGAGCGTGCTCCTCGGACGGTGACCGGAGCGAGCTGATTGCGCCGTGCCCCGTGCGATCGGGGGCGAAACGGCCACGTTCACCAAGTCCCGTGCACGACACTGGATGGCGTCATGACCGGGATCCTGACCGCCACCGGGATCGTTGCCGTGCGCGGGGACACGACCGTGCTCGACGGCATCGACCTGACCGTCGCGCCCGGCGACCGGATCGGCGTGGTCGGCCCCAACGGCGTCGGCAAGTCGACGCTGCTGGACGTGCTGGCGGGCGACCTGCGGCCCCGGGCGGGCTCGGTGGCGCTCGCGCCCCGGACCCTCACGGTCGGCCACCTCACCCAGGAGGTGTCGGGGCCGGCCGGGGAGACAGTGCGGGCCGCCTTGGCCCGACGCACGGGAGTTGCCGGCGCGGTCGCCGCCCTCGAGCAGGCGGCCGACGCCCTGGCCGGCGGGGGCCCAGGCAGCGACGACGCCTACGCCGCCGCCCTCGACCGCTACCTCGCGCTCGGTGCCGCCGACGCCGACGCCCGGGCCGAGGAAGTCTGCGCCGACGTGGGCCTCGACCCAGACCGCCTCGACGCTGAGGTCTCCCACCTGTCGGGCGGCCAGCGTGCTCGCGTCGGCCTCGCCGCCATCCTGCTGTCGCGCTTCGACATCACGCTGCTCGACGAGCCGACCAACGACCTCGACTTCGGTGGACTCGAACTGCTCGAGTCGTTCGTGACCGGACTCGACGGCGGCGCGGTCATCGTGTCGCACGACCGTCGCTTCCTCGACCGCACGGTCACCGAGGTGCTCGAGCTCGACGAGCACGACCGCAGGGCCACGCGCTATGGCGGCGGTTGGGCCGCGTACCTCGAGGCGCGCGCCGTCGCCCACCGCCACGCGATCGCCCGCTACGAGGAGTACCGCGAGGCGCGCGGAGAGCTGGTCGAACGCGTCCGCACCCAACGTCAGTGGTCGTCGGTGGGCGTGGCCAAAGAGCGCAAGGCGCCGCGTGACAACGACAAGGTCCAGCGGCGGTTCCGCATCAACAACACCGAGGCGCTGGCGTCGAAGGTCCGCATCAGCGAGCACCGCCTGGAGCGCCTCGACACCAACGCCGTCGACAAGCCGTGGGAGCCGTGGGAACTGCACATGACCTTCGGAGGCAGCGGCCGCAGCGGCGACGTCGTCGCCCGCCTCGAGGAGGCCGTCGTGCGGCGGCCCGGCTGGCGGCTCGGGCCGGTGGACCTCGAGGTGCGGTGGGCCGACCGGGTGGCCATCACCGGACCGAACGGCGCGGGCAAGTCAACCCTCATCGGCGCGCTGTTGGGCGACGTCCCGCTGGACGGCGGGCAGCGATGGATGGGCCCGTCCGTGGTCGTCGGCCAGCTGGACCAGGGCCGGCGGCGGCTGCGGGGACGGCTCCTCGACGCCTTCACCGCCGCCAGCGGCCTGGTCCCGACCGAGGCCCGTTCCCTGCTCGCCAAGTTCGGTCTCGGCGCCGCCGACGTCACGCGGTCGGTGGCCACCCTGTCGCCCGGGGAGCGCACCCGGGCCGTGCTCGCGCTCCTGACCGCCACCGAGGTCAACTGCCTCGTCCTCGACGAGCCGACCAACCACCTCGACCTCCCCGCCATCGAGGAGCTCGAGGCGGCCCTCGACGCCTTCGCCGGGACGTTGCTCCTGGTGACCCACGACCGCGAGCTGCTCGAGCGGGTCGCCGTCACGCGCACCGTGCGGGTCGGCCCCGACGGGAGCGTGACGGAGTAGCGGCTGGCGGTGCGGGGCCCGGGCCTCGGCTGGGCGGCGGGCCCGGGGTCGGTCGGCGGCGGGCCGTGGGGCCGGGTCGGCGGCGGGCCGTGGGCCGGTCGGCGGCGGGCCGTGGGGTGGGTCGGCGGCGGGCCCGGGGCCGGGTGGGCGGCGGGCCTTCGGTAGGGTGGGCGGCCCATGGGACGAGGAGCGCGCGCCACCCGCCGTTGGAAGAACGACCGCATCCGCGACAAGAAGGCCCGCGAGCGGCGCAAGAGCGAGGTGGCCCGCGCCGCCGCCGCTGAGCGCAAGGGCGCCGGCGCGGGCGCGGCCGGGCCGGGCGCCTGACCGGCCCCTACCCGCGCTCCTCCCCCACGCGGCCGGGGGGGTAGGTCCGGCGCAGCTCCTCCTCGGTGGGCTCGTGAGGGTGGCGGGCCGCAGCCGGGAGCAGCTCGGCGATGGCGGCCATGATCGAGATGGTGTCGGCGGATTCCCCGGCGCCCAGTCCGCCCACCGGGAGGCCGACGCGCACGGTCACCAGGGGGGGATGGCCGAGGGCGGTGACATCGGGCAGGCGCGCTGAGCGTGGCCACACCCGCTCCGTGCCCCAGATACCGAGCGGGATCACCGGGGCACCCGTGGCGGCGGCCAGCCGGGCCGCCCCGGGCCGGCCGCGGAGGACGGGGTCGAAGAAGGCCCGGCCCCTCGGGATCGTGCCCTGGGGCATCAGCGCCACCAGGTCGCCGGCCCGCAACGCCCGCTCCGCGGCGCGCAGCGGCGCGCCGCTGCCCGAGCCGCGGTCGACCCGGATCCCGCCGAGGGCGGTCGCGAGCTCGCCGACGAGGGGCGCGTCGAACACCTCCTTCTTGCCGAGGAAGCGCACGCTGCGCCCGGCGCCGGCGACCGTCACGGCGACGGCCGCGGTGTCGAAGTAGCTGCGGTGGTTGGCGACCACGATGGCCGGACCCCGGCGCGGCAGGTGCTCGCGCCCGCTGACCTCGAAGCGTGCGAACGGCATCAGGCACGGGTTGGCCGCCAGCTTCACGACGTCGAACGGTTCGAAGCCGGCGAACTTGGGCACGCCGGGGGGAACGTCCAACCACAGGGTCGGCCACCGTCGGGCGAGGGCCACGAGCCGCAGGCGCAGGTCGGGGTTGACGGCGCAGGGATGCCCGACCGCACTCAACAGCGGCACGTCGTAGACGCTGTCGGAGTAGGCGAAGCTCTCGCGCAGGTCGACCCCCTCGGCCAGGGCCCAGGCGCGCACGGCGGCGGCCTTGCCGAGCGACCACACGAACGGACCGTCCAGGGCGCCGGTATAGCGGCCGTCGACGACCACGTAACGGGTGGCGACCACGTCGTCGAAGCCGATCCGGTCGGCGAACGGCCGGACCAGATGTTCGGGCGTGGTGGTGGCGAGCACGGTGCGGACGCCGTCGGCCCGGTGCTCGTGGAGCAGCTCGGGCAGGTAGGGGGCGACCCGTTCGAGGAGGGCCTCGGCGGCGGCCGCGGCGGCGGCGTCGACGCGGTCGACGGGCCAGCCCCGGGCCGCCAGCGCGGCCGCCCGCGCCAGACCGATGATCAGCAGGTTCTCGCCCAGACGCTCGTAGGCCTGGCCGAGCAGCCCGAGGCCGGGGAGGCGGCGGTCGGGGGCCAGGCCGGCTTCGACGAGGGCGGCGGTGAGCTCCGTCGAGCTGGTCCCGGCCAGGACCGTCCGATCGAGGTCGAAGAACGCCGCGGAGCGGCCCACGGGCCGACGGTAGCCCCGGCCCGGGCCCGGACGCGAGAAAGGGCTCGGGAGGGGGGCACCCGAGCCCTTCTCGAGGGATCGGATCAACCGGAGGGGGGGTTCCGGTGACCCGACGTGTTGCTTGTGACTAACAGTACAAGCAGCGCATCCCATCTGTCCAGCAGTTGTTTGAGATACCGAGTATCGTCGACAGCGATGGACATCCGCCAGCTCAACGCCCTCCTCGCCGTCGAGGAGCACGGCGGGTTCTCCGCCGCCGCCGAAGCCCTCCACACCGTCCAGTCCAACGTCAGCGCCCACGTGGCCCGGCTCGAAAAGGAGCTGCGGGTCATGCTGGTCGACCGCCAGGCGGGACGGCTCACGCTCGAGGGCACGATCGTGGCCGGCCGGGCCCAGCGGGTGCGCGGCGAGCTCGACGGCGTCGTCGCCGATCTGGCCGCCCTGCACCACGAGATCCTCGGCACCACCCGGCTGGGCATGATCGGCAGCACGGCCCGCTGGCTGGTGCCCCGCCTGTTGCGCGCCGTCCGCGTCCGGCACCCCGGCGTCCACCTGGTCGTGGTCGACGCCACGTCGGCGTCCCTGGAGCCGCGCCTGCTCTCCGGCACCCTCGACCTGGCGGTGGTCAACCTCCCCGTCCCCGGCCGCGACCTCTCCTCGGAGCCGCTGTTCAGCGAGGACCTGGTCCTCGTCGTGCCCGCCGGCCACCCGTTGACCCAACGGGCCAGGGTCGAGGTGGCCGACCTGGCCGGCGTCGAGCTGTTGATCCCACCGACGGGGACCGCGTACCGGGCCGAGCTGGACGCGGCCGCGGCTGCGGCCGGCATCATCCTGCGCCCCCTCGCCGAGGTGGACGGGGTGCGTCTGATCGCCACCATGGCGACCGAGGGCCACGGACCGGCCATCGTCCCGGCCACCGCGGTGCCGGCTCCCGAACCGGCGGCGGGCTGGGACACCATCGTCGTGCGCGGTCTGCCCCGCCGGCGGGTTGGCGTGGCCCAGCGCCGCCGGGGCCTCCCGGCGGCGCCGGCCCGGGCCGTCCTCGAGCTGTTGCACGAGGTGACGGCGGCGGCGACGGACCTGACCGGTCTCCACCCCTCGGCCCGCTGAGGCGTCAGATCCAGCGCAGGTCGTCGAGCTCGTCGTCGTCGAGCCCGCGCTCGCACGTCGGACACCACCAGCGCGGCTCCGCCGCCGTGCCGCACGCCTGGTGGACGACCGGCTCGGCCTCGGCTGCCGCGCCCGCCTGGGCGGCCCCCCACGTGGTCAGCAGGCGCAGGGCGCCGGCCAGCGCCGCCCCCTCGGCGGTGAGCTCGTAGGCGTAGCGCACGGGGCGGTCGGAGTAGGGCGTGGCCACCACCAGGCCGTCGCCCTCGAGCTGGCGCAGCCGCGTCGCGAGCACGTTGGGGGCGATGCCCCCGAGCTCGGCCTGCAGCTCGTTGAAGCGGCGCGGACCCGGGAGCAGCGCCTGCACCACGAGCAGCGACCAGCGGTCGCCCACCCGGCCGAGGGCGAGGTGGAGCCCGGCGTGGCCGTCCCCGGGACGGGCGTCCCGGCGGGTCGAGGCCCTGTCGCGCGCGGCCATCCCCCCAGTGTATGGTGACTTGCACTTTGCAAGTGACTAGCAAGGAGAAGGAAGAGATGGCGACAATCGTCGAGGAGCTCGAGGGCACGCTGCGGGGGGTGGCCGAGCGCGTCGGCCCGTCGGTCGTGCGGATCGGGCGCGGATGGGGCCGGGGCACGGGCGTGGTGCTCGCCGACGGCCTGGTCCTGACCAACGCCCACAACCTGCGGGGTGAGGAGACCACCGTGGCCTTCGCCGACGGGCGCTCGGCCACCGCCACGGTCCGCGGCGTCGACCAGGACGGGGACGTGGTCGTGCTCGCGGTCGACACCGCCGGCGTCGCCCCGATCGGCTGGGAGCCGGCCGACACCGCCGTCGGCACGGCCGTGATCGCGCTGGCCAACCCGGCGGGCCGCGGGCTGCGGGCGACGCTCGGGTTCGTGTCCGCCATCGGCCAGACCTTCCGCGGCCCGCGGGGGCGCCGCATCGCCGGCAGCATCGAGCACACCGCCCCGCTGAGCCGGGGCTCGTCCGGCGGCCCCGTCGTCGACGCCGCCGGTCGCCTCGTCGGGATCAACACCAACCGCCTGGGTGAGGGCTTCTACCTGGCGATCCCCGCCGACGCCGACCTCAAGGCGCGCGTCGACGCGCTGGCCCGTGGGGAGTCACCGGCCCGGCCGCGCCTGGGGGTGGCGCTGGCGCCGCGCCACGCCGCCCGCCGGCTACGCGCCGCAGTCGGCCTGCCCGAGCGCGACGGCCTGCTGGTGCGGGCCGTGGACGCCGACAGCCCGGCCGGGCGGGCCGGGATCCGCGCCGGTGATCTGCTCGTCGACGCGGCGGGGACGGCACTCACCACCGCCGACGAGCTCTTCGAGGCGCTCGACCGCGTCGGCGGAGCGGCCCTGACCCTGCACGTCGTGCGGGGGGTCGAGGAACTCGAGGTGACCGTCACGTTCGACACCGCGGCCTGACCGGCGCCGGGCGCGGGGGCGGTGCCGGAACGAGGGCCGACCCCCGCCCGGGGCCCTGGTCGCGGTGACGGACCAGTCGGGCTCAGGCGCGCCGGTGCACCCGGCGCGCCGACGCCTGGTCGCGGGCCATCAGCACGAGCTGATCGACGTTGACGTGCGGCGGCCGGGTGACCACGAACTCGATGCATTCGGCGACGTCGTCGGCGGTGAGGGGGGTCATCCCCGCGTAGACCTGCGCGGCTCGCTCCTCGTCGCCACCGAAGCGCACGATGCTGAACTCGGTCTCGACCATCCCGGGATCAACCTCGCACACTCGCACGGGTCGCCCCAGCAACTCGTAGCGCAACACCTGCCGAGCCGCCCACTCGGCGTGCTTGGCCGCGTTGTAGCCGGCACCGCCCTCGTAGGGCTCGAGGCCGGCGATCGAACCGATCACCACCACCACCCCGTCACCGCTCGCTTCGAGCGCGGGCAGCAGCGCCCGCGTCATCCGCACGGTGCCGAGCACGTTGGCCTCGTACATCCAGCGCCAGCCGTCGAGGTCGGCGTCCTC
>Ga0306920_100003583_pt1 | contig 19736 bp, 15 predicted proteins | sample flu12Cox44000170_FD_204666 | JGI IMG/M metagenome (GOLD analysis project Ga0306920, IMG submission 204666) | Lab enrichment of tropical soil microbial communities from Luquillo Experimental Forest, Puerto Rico - flux4day.12C.oxic.44.000.170 (v2)... | ecosystem: Environmental > Terrestrial >... | reverse complement strand
CTCGACGTAATAGTGGAGCAGCCGCCCGTAGATCTTGCTGCCCGGGATCATGGCCGTGTACCACCCCTTCTTCGAGCGCTCCATGATCGCGGCGTTGTAGAGCACCGAGCCGGCCGGGCGGTAGTAGAGCGCGACGACCTTCGCGCCGACGCCCGGCTTCGGGACGCAGTGGACGTAGAGGTCCGTGTTGGCGGGCACCTCGTCCGGGATGGTGCAGGTGATCGGCTCCGAGAGGTGGCCGGGCAGATCGGGCCCCTCCTCCAGCTTCTCGCGCTCGGCCTTCTCCGCCGCTTCGCTGCTCTTCCGCTCCTTCTCGCGCGACGCGACCTCTTGCAGCGAGCCTTGCGCCTTCTCCTTCGCGGCGCGCTCGTTCTTCTCGCTCTGCTGGGTGGCGGCGAGCTGCTTGTCGACGTCGGCCTTCGCCTTCTGCAGCTGCGCCATCTGCCCCTTGAGGTCGGCGAGCTGCTTGTCACGGTCCGCCCGCTCGGCCTGCGCCTTCTCCTTCGCGGCGCGCTCGTTCTTCTCGCGCTGCTCGGTGGCAGCGAGCTGCTGGTCCTCGGCGGCCTTGGCCTTGTCGGCGTCGGCCTTCGTCTTCTGGGCCTGCGCGAGCTGGCCCTTGGCGTCGGCGAGCGCCTTGTCGGCGTCGGCCTTCGCCTTCTCGAGCTGCGCCACCTTGGCCTGGCTGGCAGCGAGCTGCTTGTCCTGGTCGGCCTTCGCCCTGCCGAGCTGCGCGAGCTGTCCCTTGGTGTCGCCGAGCTGCCGATCTTTCTCCTGCTTGTCCCTCACCAGCCGATCGCGCTCGGCGGCCTGCGTGCTCTCCCCGACCTTCGCCGCCGCCAGCTCCTCCGTCAGCTTGTCGCGCTCCTTGCGGTCGGCCTCCCGCTCCCTGCGGTCGGACTCCGCCTGACGCTTCCGCTCGGCGGCGGCCTCGGCGTCCTTCTTCTTGTCGACGGCGGCCGCCGCCAGCGCTGCGGAGACCTGCCGCTCCTGCTCGGCCTCCTCGTCGCGGTCGCGGTCGTCCTTCTTGCCCTTCGCTTGCTTGGTCTCTTTCGCGGGCTTGGGAGGCGGCGCCTCCGCCGCCTCCTCGCCGCCGGTGTCGTCGTCCTCGGCGCGCTTGAAGGCCGCCTTGACGGCCTTGGTCGCCATGTTCGGCGGGATCGTCACCGCCGGGTTGATGTCCAGCGCCTTGGCGAAGAACTTGATCCCGGCCTCGTTGTCCTTGAAGCCGTCGACCTGCAGCACGCCGAGGAGGACGTACGTCTGGGCCATGATCTTGCTCTTGGCGAGGCCGCTCTCGTTGCCGATCGCGACTGCCTCCATGAGCTGGCTCTTCATCTCGTCGAAGTCGCTGGCCCCGAACGCCGACTGCGCCGCCTGGTTCTTGGTCTTGATCTTCTCCAGCGCCGCTTTCTGGTCGGCCGCGTCAGCCGAGCGCGTCGCGACGACCGTAAGTAGCAGCGCGGCAAACGGGGCGGCGAGTCTGGCGAAACCCTTCATGGATGGGCACCCTTGCAAAGGACCCATGGAACATACGACATCGGGGCGGCCGGGGGCCAGAGCGCCGGCTATACTGTGAAGCTGAACGTGAGCCACAGCAGTACCTGGCGTCCTCGGTTCGTAGTTGCGGGCGTGTTGTTCGTCCTGGTCTTGATTTACGGTCTCCGCCGCGGGCACGACGGCCCTGCCGGCATCGCCGCCCGCCCCGCGGGCGCGGCCACCGGTGGGACTTTGCCACCTCATCCGCTGGCGCGCGACGACGCGGACCGCGACGGGCTCCCCGACTCGCTCGAGGCGGAGCTGGCCGCCCGCTACGCCCCCGCGGTCATCCTCGCGCCGCGCGAGCAAAACCGCCCCGCCTCGATCGATTGGCTGCTCGCCCGCGTCGCCCCCAAAGGGAGCCCGGCCGCGGGCGCCGCCAAGGGGCTGCTCGCCGGCGCCTTCGAGATCGGCGGCGCCGACTTCCCCGAAGACGTGCGGGCCGGCAGCGGCGATCCGCACGACTGGGTCACGTACGTCCACGTCTACCCGCGCATCGACGGCGGCATCAACCTGCAGTACTGGTTCTTCTACCCGTACAACGACGGGCCGCTGTTCTTCGATCACGAGGGGGACTGGGAGCACGTCACCGTCGACCTCGCCCCCGACCAGACGCCGCGCGCCGTCTACTTCTCGCAACACAGCAACAACAACCCCGGGGTCTACCGGGCGTGGAACGAGGTCCGGAGATTCGGCGACCATCCGATCGTCCTTTCCGCCCGCGGCACGCACGCGAGCTACCCTGATCAAGTGTCGGTAGCCTGGTTCGAAAGGGTCAGCAATTGTCACACCCTCGAACGCTGCGGCGATCTGATCTGGCGGACCTGGGACGCCGGCGGCCTGACGAACGTCGGCGAGCGGGGGGCGGTCCTCGGGGTGGGCGAGACCCTCGCCTATCAGGGGCGGTGGGGGGGCCGCGGCCGCTTCCTCCGGTCGCGCCCGGCTCCGAACAGCCCGTTCCAGCAGCGCGGTTTCTGGAGCGCCGGGTTCAACTAGAGCGGCCCCGGCGGCCTCGGGGCCCCGAAGTCGCCCCGGAACGGCCCTCGCGCTACGCTCGAGCCCGTGAGTCGGGCTGGGGGGACCTGGGGTTCGCGACGCGCGGGGACGGCGGGAGCGATCGCCGTGCTCACGGCGGGAGCGATCGCCGTGCTCGTTGTCGTCGTTCTGATGCCCGGCGCCGCCCGCGCCGACGAGTCCGTCCGGGAGACGGTGCAGAACCTGCAGCAGCTGGCGGCGCCGGTCGCGCGCACGGAGCTGCGGTTCGACCTCGGCGGTCTGGCCGGGGTGCGGCACCTCGATGGTCGCATCGACGTGCGTCTCGAGATCGCGCCCAGGCCCGACTTCTGGTACGCCGTCGGCGTTTCGTCCGTCAGGACGACCAGCGTGACGACCACGACGACGACGGGGAGCAACGGCAGCCAGCAGGTCACCACCATCACCCAGACGGATGGGGCCGCCGTGTCGGCGCGCCTCTTCAAGCGCCTCGGCGTGGTCGTGCTCAGCGCCGGGATGGTGGACAGCGGGGCCGGGCTGACGGTCGAGCTGCGCGCGCGCGACGATCGGCTGCGGTTCGAGATCCTCGCGCGCGCGCCGTTCTCGGACATCAGCGGCACGCCTTTCTTGCGTGCCGGTGGCAGCGCGGAGTGGCACGGGTTCTACGTTCAGGCCGGCGTGCAGGACATCCTCGACCGCGCGCTCGTCACGCCCTACGTGGGCCTCGGCCTTCGCTGGTCCGACGCCGACCTGCTCAAGACCGCGGCGCAGGTCGGTCCCTGAGGGTCAGTTGAGAAGCCGTGCGTCGAGCCCGGGGCCCGGCGGGCTGGCGGCCCGCCTCCCGAGCAGCATCCCGGCCCAGGCGAGCAGCAGGCCATTGCGCAGCAACACCAAGGCGCAGACGCCGGGCCTCAGCGACTCGAGCCGCCCATAGAGCACCGGGTAGACGAGCTGGGTGAGGCCCGAGAGCGCGAGCAGGAGGATGAGCGGTGACCGCCGGCGGTCGTCGAGCGACAGGCCGACGCCGAGGGGGAGGAGCCAGACGAGATACTGCGGGCTGCAGACCTTGCCGAGGGCGATGAAGACGGCGAAGGTGGCGGCGGCGGACTCGAGGGCGATGCGCGCGCGGGCGTCGCGGTCGGGGGGATCGTCGCCGTCGACGGCGGCGAGGCGGCGCCAGGTGAAGATGTAGACCGCGAGCAGGCCCGCCAGAGTCGCCAGCGTCGACAGCTGGTTGGCGAGCGGGCCGAGGCGGCCAGCGACGTTCGTCGAGCCGAAGGTCTTCTCGACGGTGACCCAGGCCGGGGCGAAGGCGTGGACGAGCCCGAGGGCCGCGCCCCATGTGCTCTCGATCTGGACCGGGCGGGCGGCGTGATAGCGGAGCGTCTCGAAGAGCCGCCCGCCGGCCGAGGCGACGGCAGGGAGGAAGATCAGCGCCGTCGTCGCCAGCATGGCCAGGGTGGCGGTCGCGAGCTCGCGGTGCCGGCGCTCGCGGAGAGCGTGGAGGGCGACGACGGGGAAGGCGAGGGCGGGGGTCCCCTTGAGCGCGATGGCGATCCCGAGCGCGACGCCCGCGCCGAGTGGGCGGTCGGCGGCCAGCGCAGAGAGCGCGACGACGAGCGCCAGCGCGACGGCGGCGTCGTAGCGGTGGGTGGCGACGACCCCGAGCAGGAAGGTGGCGAGGGCGGCCCAGGCGAGCGCGGAGCGAGGGACGCGACCCGCGCCCACCCGCCGGAGGGTGGTGACGACGAGGACGAAGGCCCCGGTGAGGAGCAAGGCCATGAAGCCCTCGAACAGCTTCACGTAGCGATCGGGATCGTCGTGGGCGAGCCAGGCCGGCGGGAGGGCGACGGCGAAGAACCCCGGCGGGTACTCGACGAGGTAGTCGCGGTAGGGGCAGAGCGGGCGCACGGGCGTGATGGTCGGCCACTCGTCGGGCCGGTACGCCTCGTGCGCGGCGAACGCCTGTCGCCACGCGTCCGCCGAGCGGATGAAGTAGCTCTGGTAGGGGCGGCCGCGCGAGGCCTGGGCGTAGGCGAAGTAGCGGCGTACGTCGCCGTCGTTGGTGACGTAGGCGCGCACGGCGCCGACCAGACCGGGCCAGCGGCCGGCGTTGAAGGAGCGCTCGACGTCGCGGTAGCGCTCGCGCGGGAGCCCGGCGCCATAGATCACGAAGGCGACCGCCACCCAGAGCAGCCAGCTAAGCTTCGTCCTGCGCATAGGCCGCCAATCTAGCCTGGTTCCGGCGTCGGGCGAGGTTTGTTAAGGCGGGGCCGCGGTCGGGCTCGAAGCCCAGCCGGGGTCCGGCGTCGCGGAGAGGTCGAACGCCAGCTCGGCGCCGCCGGCGACGACGGTCCAGGGGATCCAGGCGCGGTCGTACGGGCGGCCGTCGACGCGGAGGGCGCGGACGTACGGCGTCCCCGCGGCGGCGGCCGGCGCGACGATGCGCAGCACCCGCCCGCCCGCGAGGTGGACGGTGACGTCGGGGAAGAGCGGGCTGCCGACGGCGAAGCCGGCGATGCCCGGGATGCTCGGGTAGAGGCCCAGGCTGGCGAACACCGCCCACGACGACAGCGCGCCGGCGTCGTCGTTGCCCGGCAGGCCGCGCGGCTCGTCGAGGAAGAGCTCGCGGAGAATGCGCCGGACGATCGCTTGCGTCCGGGAGGGGGCGCCGACGAAGTCGTAGATCCAGGGGGTGTTCTCGCCGGGCTCGTTGCCGAAGAAGCTGTGCGCGCTGCCGGTGCCGTCGTTGAGCACGCGGAAGAACTCGTCGAGCCGCGCGACGACCTTCGCGTTGCCGCCCATCGCCGTGGCCAGACCGTGCAGATCGAACGGCACCATCCAGACGTACTGCTCGGCGGTCCCCTCGACGAACCCCGCGGCGGTCGTCGGACCGACGCCCGGCAGGAAGCTGCCGTCCTCGCGTCGCGGAGCGAGGAAGCCGCCGTTCTCGTCGTGCCACAGGTTGCGCCAACTCGCGGATCGCCGCAGGTAGCGGTCGCGCGTCGCCCCGTCGCCGAGCGCGCCGGCCAGTGCGGCGACGGCGAAGTCGTCGGTCGCGTACTCCAGCGTGATCGACGCGCTCTGCGCGCCCGTGCGCGACCCGGAGTAGGGGACGTAGCCCTTCTCGAGGTAGGCGGCGAGCCGCTCCCGGACGGGGTGGCCGCCGGAGCGGGCGCTAGGATCCGAGGCGCCGCGATCCATCGCCCGGAGCGCGGCGCGCGCGTCGAAGCCGGTCACGCCGAAGGCGTGCGCGGCGGCCAGCGCCACGTCCTGGCTGTCGCCCACCATCCCCCCCGAGTTCCCCGCCGCCTGTTGCCAGCGCGGCAGGCCGCCGCCCGGATCCTGCGCGGCCATGGCCACGAGCGAGGCCATCATGTCGCCGGTCTCTGCTGGGGCGATGATCGCGAGCAGCGGGATCTCGGAGCGGTAGTTGTCCCAGCCCGCGAAGTTCTCGTACTGCGCGTGCCCCGGCAGGGCGGCGTGGACCTTCCCGTCGAAGCCGAGGGTGCCGCCGTCGGCGTCGCTGAACACGTTCGGGTGGAGGAGCGTGTGGTAGAGCGCGGTGGTGAAGATCCGCCGCTCGGTCGTGGTGCCCCCGCGCACCTCGATGCGCGCGAGGCGCTGGTCCCAGGCGCGCGTCGCGGCCGCGGCGACGGCGTCGAAGTCCCAGCCGGCGTCTTCGGCCTGGAGGTTGCGCGCTGCTGCTTCGGTGCTCACGAACGACAGGCCGATCTTCATCTGCACGGGCCGCTCCGACGGCGCGAAGGTGAGGAACACGCCCGTGTCCGCACCCGACACCGCCGTCCCGCCCGGCGTCAGCGTGTCGCCGCTCCAGGTCCCGGCGCGGGCGGCGGGCCGGTCGAGCTCGGCCGCGAAGAACACCCGGTAGCGGAAGCTGCCGCCGCAGTTGCCGCTCTCCGCCGAGCCGAAGACGCGCGTGGGGCCGAGCAGGCGGACGCCGGTCCCGGGGCCGCTCGTCCCCTGCGCGCTGTGGCCGGCGTTGATCAGGATCGTCGGCGTCGCGCCGCGCGGGAACGACAAGCGCGCGAAGCCGGTCCGCAGCGTGGCCGTGAGCTCGACGTCGATGTCGGGGCCGTCGAGGTGGACGGCGTAGCGACCGGGGCTGGCGCGCTCGCGCTCGTGCCGGAACGGCGAGGCGAAACGCGTCCAGTCGGCGTCGGGCGAAACGGCGACGTCGCCGACGGTGGGGACGACGCCGATGTCTTGCCAGCACGGGAGCCCGCGGCCGCTGAAGTGGGTGAGGCTGAAGGCGTCGATGCGCGGGATGTCGTAACGGTAGCCGCCGGCTGCGGTGGTGTTGTCGGGGCTCCACTGCACCATGCCGAACGGGACCACCGCGCCTGGATAGGTATCCCCGGCGTTGAACTGCGTGTCCGGCTCGCCGTCGAAGGTCGCCGTCCCAACGAACGGGTTGACGAATTGCGCCGCGCCGCCGGGCGTTGCGCCCTGCGGGCGGGCTGCGGTCGTGGGCGGAGCGGCCGGCGGCCGGTGGCAGCCGAGGGCCAGCAGCGCGATCGCCAGCGTCAGAACCCGGATCGCCGCACGCATGAGGTCGCCGCCGAGAGGCTACCAAAGTCACGCTCGGGGCGGAAAACGCTCGCTGAAATGGCCTGCCGGTTGCATCATCTCGGCGCGGTCAATGAAGATCGGCATCGTCACCGAGTACTACTACCCGACGCTGGGTGGCATTCAGGAGCACGTCCACCACTTCGCGGTCGCCGCCCGGCGCATGGGCCACGACGTCCGCATCCTCACGCCGGAGGTGCGCGATCACTTCGCGTCCGTGCCGGCCGAGGCGCGCAGCCCGGAGCGCCAGCGGGCACACGACGCGGAAAACGGCGTCATCCGGGTCGGCATGTCCGTGCCGCTCCTGTCGGGGAGCTCGATCGGCCGCGCGTCGACGGGCTGGCGGCTCGGGGCCAAGGTGCGCGAGATTCTGCGAAGCGAGCGGTTCGACGTCTTGCACATGCACACGCCGCTCATGCCGACGCTGCCGCTGCTCGCGCTGCGGGCTTCCGACTGCGTCAACGTCGGCACCTTCCACAGCGTGATGGGGAAGAGCCTGGTGTTCGGCATGCTGCGCGGCGTGGTCCAGCGTTACGCCGACCGGCTCGACGCCGCGATCGGCGTGTCGGAGACCGCGCTCGAGGGGATCCGGCGCTACATCACCGCCCCCTGGCGGATCGTGCCCAACGGCGTCGACGTCGGGATGTTCGCTTCCGGGCGCCGGCGTCCGGAATTCGACGACGGGCGGGCGAACCTGCTGCACGTCGGGCGCTTCGACCCGCGCAACGGCGTCGACCGCGTCATCAACGGGTGGATCGGCGTGCGGCGCGCGGGCGTGGACGCGCGGCTCATCCTCGTCGGCGATGGGCCGCTGCGGCCGCGCTACGAGGCGATGGTGCCTGCGGACCTCCGCGCCGACGCGCACTTCGTCGGTTTCGTGCCGAGCGCCGAGCGGGCGTCGTACTACGCGTCGGGCGACGTGCTGCTCTGCCCGGCGGTGGGCGGGACCTTCGGCATCATCGTCCTCGAGGCGATGGCCGCCGGCTGCGCGGTGGTGGCCGCCGACACGTCGGGGTTCCGCAACGTGATGACCGACGGCGTGCAGGGGTTCCTCGTCGACGTCGACGCGGACCCCGGGTCGGCCAAGCTGGCCGAGCGCGCGCGGCAGCTGCTCGCCGATCCGGCGCTGCGCGCCCGCTGCGCCGAGGCCGGGCGCCAGCAGGCCGCCCGCTTCGACTGGCCGGCCGTCACCGCCCGCGTGCTCGCCATCTACGACGAGCTGCGCGGCGCCGCCGGGGGCGGGGCGCGGCGCCCGGCCGCGTGATGGAAGGCCCGTCGGCGATCACGCGCCGGCGGCGGCGCGCGTTCGGCTTTCTCCTGCTTCTTTGTCTCTGCCTTGGGTTGCGCGTCGTCGGGCTCGTCCGTCCCTGTCTCTCCGACGACGAGGCCACCTACTGCGTGGTGGCGCGCGAGATGCTGTCGGGGCACGTCCTCTACCGCGACGTCGTCGATCACAAGCCGCCGCTCATCTATGTGACCTACGCGGCGACGCAGGCGCTGGCCGGCCCGCGCGGCGGGATGCGCCTCCTGCACCTGGTGACCGCGCTCGCCGTGCTCGCCACCGCGCTCCTGCTCGCCCGCGTCGCGCGGCGCCTCTGCCGGGGACCCGAGCCGGCGCCGTTCTTCGCGGCGCTGCTCTACGTCGTGTTCTCGACGACGCTGCTCGACTTCGACGCCCAGGCCGCCAACTGCGAGCTCTTCATGATGCTGCCGCTCACGGCGTCGGTGGTGCTCTACCTCGGCGCGGTCAAAGGGCGGATCCGGCCAGGCCTCCTCGGCGCCGCCGGCGCGCTCGTCGGCGTGGCGATGCTCTACAAGTACCAGGCCGCCGTGCAGCTGCCGCTCTACGCGCTCCACCTCGCCTGGTGCGCGCGTCGCCGGCCGCTGCGGCTGGTCGCCGGTTGGGTCGCGCTCGCCGCCGGCGTCGCGGCGGTGCTCGCTGCCACCGTCGGCATCTTCAAGGCCGTGGGTGGGTGGGAGGCGGCGTGGTTCTGGTTCCGGTTCAACTTCGCCTACATCAACCAGGGGATGCGCCCCGCCGAGCTCGCACTGCGCGCCGCCCGCCGCGTCTCCTACGGCGTGGTCCCCGCGGCCTTCATCTGGGTGCTCGGCGTCGCGGCGGCGGCGCGCGCCGTGCGGAGGCGCGACATCGACGACGACACCGATCGGCTCGACCTGTTCGTGGTCGGCTGGCTGGGCGTGAGCGCGCTCGCGGTGACGGCCGGCGGGCGCTTCTTCGGCCACTACTTCCACCAGGTGAACGCGCCGCTCGCGGTGCTGGCGGCACCGGCGGCGGCGCGGCTCTGGTCGTCGCGCCGGCGGCTGGTGCTGGCGGCGATGGCCATCCCGGCGGCCGTCTTCTTCGTGCTCGGGCTCGGCCACGACCGGATGATGGCGGCGGCGGGGATCCCCGATCCCGACTACCCGGCGATCGCGGCGGCGATCACCGCCCGCAGCGATGCGCAGGACCCGCTGCTCGTCTGGGGGAACGCCCCGGTGCTCTATTTCGAGGCCGAGCGGCCGCTCGGCAGCCGGTTCGTGTTCTCCAACTACCTCACCGGGCTGTCGCCGGCCACGCGCACTCAGAGCGACCCGCGCGTCGACGCGTCGGCGAACGTCGTGCGCGAGAGCTGGGACATGCTGGAGGCCGATGTCGCCGCCCGGCGGCCGCGTCTGTTCGTCGACACCTCGCCGGGGAACATCGGCGCCTACGGGAAGTTCCCGACCGTGAAGTTTCCCCGCCTGCAGGCGATCATCGATCGCGACTACGTCCCGATCGCCGACGTGGCGGGGGCGCGCCTCTACGCGCGGCGGACGCCGTGACCGCGGAGGCCGAGACCGCGGACGCCGAGCGGCCCCGGCCGGCGCTCTCCCGCGGCGAGTGGGCCGTCTTCGTCTGTCTCTCGGCGCTGAACCTGGTGCCGATCTGGGCGTTCCCGTACTTCCCGGCCCAGGACGCTCCCAACCACCTCTACACCGTCGAGGTGATGCGGCTGCTCCTCGACGGGACGGCGCCGCCCGCGCTCGCCGCCGCGTTCGCCCCCGCCCTCGGGCTCAAGTCGAACGTGCTGTTTCACCTGGTGATGCTCGGGCTCTGTCGCCTCGGGCTGTCGCTCGCGACCGCCCACCGCCTGGTGCTGTCGGGCTACGCGCTCGCCTTCCCGCTGGCGGGGCTCTTCGCCCTGCGGGCGGCAAACCGGCGCGCGTCGCCACTGGCGCTGCTGTTCCTGCCGCTCGTCTGGAGCTGGTTCGTCCTGCAAGGGCTCTACAACTACGTGCTGTCGCTCCCCCTGGCGCTGGTCTGGCTGGGGATCGTCGCCCGTGACGGCGGGCGCCCGGGGCGCCGCGCCCAGCTGGCGCTGGGCCTGGCCGCGCTCGGCGTCTACTTCGGGCACGCCGGGACGTTCGTCGCCATGCTGCTGGTGACGTTCGTGCGGGTGGTCCGCCCCGGCGACGGATCGCGGGCTTCCCCCTGGGCGCGCCTCCGCGAGGCCGCGCCGCTCGCGGCGGCGCTCGCGCCCGCCTTCCTGCTGGCGGCGACCGGGCTGCCGGGGCTGCTGGCGCCGAGCGCTGCCCCCGAGCCGACGGTGTCGAGGTTCGAGAGCTACGGGTTCGCCGAGGCGGCGGCCGCGTTCTTCGTCGAGTTCGCCATGCGCTATCACGTCTGGGAGCTGGCGATCCTGGCCCCGCCGCTCGTGGCCCTGATCGCGATCCCGCTCGTGGCCTGGCGCCGGCGGGGGCCCGACGCCGGCCGGCCGCCGCGCTGGCCGCTCGAGGCGGCGCTGATCCTGATCGCGCTCTACTTCGCGCTGCCGCACATCTTCCACGGCTCTGACGTCAGCCCCCGCCTGCGGCCGCTCGTCGTCTTCTGCCTCGCCTCGTACGCGGGGGTCGCGCTCTCGGGGCAAGCCCGGCGCCGCGTCGCCGCCCTGGCGCTGGCCTCGGGGATCGCCAGCGTCGGCGCGCTGGCCTCGGACTTCGCTCACCTCAACCGCCAGCTCCGGAGCTTCACGGCGGCGATCCCCCTGGTCCGCGAGGGGAGCCGTCTTTATCCTATGGTCTTCGATCCGCGAGGCACGTCGATCCTTGTCCGGCCCTTCCTCCATGCCTGGGGCTACTACGGCACCAGCCGCCACGTCGTCAGCCCGTTCGCCTTCGGCTGGCACGAGAGCCGGTTCCCGTTCCGCTACCGCCAGCTGCCGATGCACGTGTTCGACTCGCGGCTCCCGTCGGACGGCGAGGACGAGCCCTACGCCCTCGAGCAGGGGCGGCTCTGCGCGGCCGCGCGGCGGCTCGCACCCTCGCTCACCTGCGCCGATGTTCGCGCCGACGCCGAGCGACGGCTGGCGCGCCTCGGGGCCAGCTACGACTACCTGCTCACCTGGGCGGCGCCCGCGGACTTCCTGGCTCTGCTCGGGGACCGGGGCTACCGTCTCGTGCTGGCCGACGGGGCGATGGCGCTGTATGAATCCCCGGCCCCCCGGCTTTAGATCCCTCGGGCACCCGCCCGAGCCTGTACAATGATCTGCCCCCCGCGATGACCACGGACGGCTCCGAAGACCTAGGCGCGCACGATCTGGTTCGGCGGTACGTCGCGTTCCTGGCGCGGCGTTCGGTCCCGATCGTCGTCGCCGCGGTGGTGCTGTTCGCGCTGTCGCTGTTCGCCGCCAAGCGCCTGCAGCTCCGCTCCGACTTCACGGAGCTCCTCCCGCAGGACGATCCGGAGCTCAAGCAGCTGCAGCAGATCGGCGACCGGATCGGGGCCTCGTCGAACCTGGTGATCGGCGTCCAGGGGCCCGACCCTGCGGCCAACGAGCGCTTCGCCGAGGCGCTTGTGGGCAACCTCAAGAAGCTGATCGGCACCGACCTGCGCGCCATCGACTACCGGGCCGACGCCGGCAAGGCGTTCTTCGATCACAACAAGGAGCTCTACGCCGATCTCAACGATCTGCGCCGCGCCGATGACGACCTCAAGAAGCTGATCGTCACCAAGAAGAACCCGGCTTTCATTGCGTTCGCCGACTCCGACCTCGGCGAGACCGAGGACGATCCGAACAAGGATCTCAAGCAGCTCAAGACCGACCTCGAGAAGCGGCACGGCAACGGGCGCTTCCCGAACGGCTACTACGAGAGCGAGGACCGCACGCTGCTGGCCATCGTGACCTGGACGAACTCGTCGGGGACCGGCGACCACTCGGGGTTCACCATCCGCGACGACGTGCTGCGGGTCATCGACGAGACCAAACCGGCGAGCTTCGGCAACGTCACCGCCCAGGTCACCGGCGATGTCGCCAGCGCCATCGAGGAGCACGACGCGCTCAAGGCCGACATCGAGTGGGTCTCCGCCGTCTGCACCATCCTCGTGATCGTCGTGATCGTCGGCTATTACCGCAGCGCCTTCTCGCTGCTCTACATCTTCTTCCCGACGCTGCTGGGGGTGGCCATGGCCTTCGCCTTCACGGCGTTGACCATCGGGTACCTGAACACCAACACGGCGTTCCTCGGGTCCATCATCCTCGGCAACGGCATCAACTTCGGCATCATCATGCTCGCCCGCTTCCGCGAGGAGCGGGCCACCCCCGGCATCTCGACCGAGCGCGCCCTCTCGGTCGCGCTGTCGGCCACGGCGCGACCCACGCTCGCCGCTGCGCTCTGCGCCGGCATCGCCTACGGCAGCCTGGCCCTGACGCGGTTCCGCGGATTCCGCCAGTTCGGCGAGATCGGCGGCGTCGGGATGGTGCTCTGCTGGCTGCTCACCTACAGCTACGGGCCGGCACTGATCTGCTTCTGGGAGCGGTTCGGCAAGGGGGGCACGCTGAAGAGCGCGCTGCCGATCGACGGCCTCACCCGCCTGTCGGCCTGGCTGCTCGGGCGGCGGCGGCAGCTCCTCGGCGTCGTCGGCCTGATGACGGTGGTGGCGCTGGCGCTCTTGGCCCCGCTCCTGAAGAACCCGTTCGAGTACGATTTCTCCAAGCTGCGCAACCAGCACAGCCGCAAGCACGGCGCCGGCGATCTCTACGTGCGCGTCGGGCGGATCTTCCCCCAGGACCTGGCGCCGGTCGCCATCTCGCTCATGCCGAGCGCGGCCGACGCGCCCGCCTACCGCAAGGCGCTGCTCGAGAAGGACTGCGCCGACGGCCTGACGCGCGCCCGCGATCCGCGCGCGGCCGATCCGAACGCCCTCGCCGCCGAGTGCGCGCGCCGGGTCGCGGCCGGCGAGCCGACCGGCGGCCTGCTGTCCGCGGTGGCCACGGCGCACGACTACCTGCCGAAGGATCAGGACGAGAAGCTCGGGGTGCTGGCGGACATTCGCCGCCGGCTCGACGACCCGAACATGGAGCTCTTGTCGGCCGATGACCGCAAGCAGGTCGACGCCTGGCGGCCGCCCGACGACCTGCGCCCGCTGAAGCTCGAGGACCTGCCGGAGCCGGTGGTCCGCCGCTACCGCGAGATCGACGGGACCATCGGGCGGGTGGCGATGATCTTCCCGATTCGCGTCTGGGCCAACTGGGACGGGCACAACCTGATCCGACTCTCCGACGTCACCAAGAACGTGAAGCTGCCGAGCGGCGCGACCATCGATGCCGCCGGGCACTCGTCGCTGTTCGCGGCCATGCTCCGCTCCATCGCCATCGACGGGCCGATCGCCACCGAGGCGGCCTTCGTCGGCGTGGTGCTGATGGTGGTGCTGCTCATGCGCCGGGCGCGGAACGTGCTTCTCGTGCTGCTGTCGCTGGTGGTGGGCGTGATCTGGATGGGGGGCGCGGGCGCGGCGCTGGGCCTCCGCCTCAACTTCCTCAACTTCGTCGTCATCCCGGTGACGCTGGGGATCGGCGTCGACTACGCCGTGAACATCTTCGCGCGGCTCGAGAAGGAGAGCCCGGCCAGCTACCCGCGCGCGCTGGCCGAGACTGGCAGCGCGGTGGCGCTCTGCTCGTCGACGACGATCATCGGCTACAGCTCGCTGCTCATCGCCTCGAACGGCGCCCTGCGGTCGTTCGGCAAGCTCGCCGACCTCGGCGAGGTCGGGTGCCTGCTGTCCGCGCTGCTGCTCGTCCCCGCCGTTGCCCGCGTCCGCCGCGACCGCCAGTCGACGACCTGACACCGGGCCCGGTGACAGGTGGTGAAGATTCGACAGCTGTCGAAGAGCTGACACCGGCCGGCAGTTGATAGACACGAAATTTCCGTGTGAGATCAATCGGTTCGGTGGTCGGCAGGCGGGTCACGGAACAGGGAACCCCCGGCGCCCGGATTGCATCGTTACTCCCGCGTGACAAATCCCGTCGCCGCCATTCGCAGCTGGCTCGCCGCCCGTTGGGCGCGCCTGACCCTGGTTGCCCGCTTCGCGCCGATGACCGCGCGCGCCGGCGCCGCCGTCATGCGCGTGATCGTGATCGAGCGCCTCTGGCAGGTCCCGGTCCGCGTCCGTCCAAACATCGCCGCCGGCGGAGCCGGCGGTTTGCCTCGCTTCCCGGTAACCGTTAGAAGGGGGACCCCGTGAACCTTCATTGGCCTTGGTCGAGCGCGATGGGCGACGTGATCTTCATGATTGGCTTCGCCGCCTTCTTCGCGCTGCCGTTCGTGACTTACCTGGGGCTCGTGGCCTCCGGCGCGGTGCAGCTCCCGGCGGGAAAAGAGGGGGGCGCGGGACGCCGTCTGCTCGGCCCCGTGATCATCGGCTACTACTACTGGCTGCTCGGGCCGCTGTTTCGGTTCGTGAACGGGACCAAGCTGACGCCCAACCAGATCACGATCGCTTCGGTGGGGGCCGCGCTCGTGACCGGGGCGGCGATCGCCACCGGCCACTTCTCGCTCGCCGCGTGCCTGCTCATCGCCGGGGCGACGCTGGACATCGTCGACGGGCAGCTCGCCCGCGCGAAGAAGCTGTCGACCAAGAGCGGCGCCTTCCTCGACTCGACGCTGGACCGTGTCTCCGACGGCCTCATCTTCGGGGGCTGCGTCGTCTACTACGCCGGCACGCCGATGATGCTCGTCTCGCTGGTGGTGATGATCATGTCCTTCACCGTCAGCTACGCCCGCGCGCGCGGCGAGACGCTGGGCGTCTCGGGCGCCGAGGGGCTCATGCAGCGCGCCGACCGGATCACCATCCTGGGCGTCGCGCTGTCGTTCTCGGCGCTCATCGGCCACCGGACCGAGGGCTTCGTCGCGCACCCGTTCTACGGCGTCACCGCCGGTGCGCTCTGCATCATGGCGGTGCTGAATACCTTCACCGTGGTGTCGCGCATCCGCTTCACGATGCGGGCCCTCGATGAGGGCGCCAAGACCGCAACGACGACCGCGACGCCGGCCGTGCAGCCCGCGCACCTCAACCTGGTGCGGCCGGCGCGCGTCGAGCTCCGCCGCTCTTCCGTGGCCAACGACGCCGCCCCGCTGCTCAACCAGCAAGCGCGATGAATCCGGGCGGCTGGCAGCGACGCGCGAAGCGCGGCGCCGTCGCCGCGCTCCGCCTCGGGGTGATGGTCGGGGCGGTCGCCTACCTCGGGCGCGGCATCGCCTGGGCCGACGTGGCCAAGATCCTGCGCGGCGCCAGCCTGCCGCTGCTCGCCGCGGTCACCGGCCTGAACGCCATGATGATGGCCGCGAAGTCCTGGCGGCTGCAGCTCCTGCTCGAGCGCCGCCCGTCGTTCGCGGCCTCGTTCCTGGCCAAGCTCACCACCTCCGCGCTCAACAACGTCACCCCGTTCCGGGGCGGCGACGTGGCGCGGATCTGGATGCTCGAACGGCACGCCGGGATCACCAAGGCGGTCGCCGCGGTGGTCGCGCTGGTCGAGCACGTCTTCGATCTGGTCGCCCTCTCCATCCTGGCGACGCTGGCGGCGCGGCTCTTCCCCGCGCAGCACTGGGCGGCGGTGGCCGCTCCGATCGTGTTCCTGGTGACGGGGACGGGGCTCTGGCTGCTGCGGCGGGCGGCCAAGGGCTCCGGCACCTCTGCGCCCGCGGGGCCCGCGGCGGAGCCGGCCCCGGCCGGTTTGGCCGCCCGCCTGCGGGCGCTCGGCGCCCACCTGGCGCCGGGCGTACGTGCCCTCGCCGATGGGGGGATTCTCCGCACCTCGCTGGCGCTGTCGTTCCTCGGTTGGGCGATCGAGTCGGTGATGGTCGTGCTCACCGCCCGCGCCATCGGCCTGCCGATGACGCCTCCCTTCGCGATCCTCGTGCTGCTCGGCCTCAACGCCGCGCTCGCGCTGCCGTCGATGCCGGCCAGCGCCGGCGCGTTCGAGGCCGGCGTGACCCTGGTGCTGATCCTGGCCGGGGTCCCCAAGGGGCAGGCGGTCGCCTTTGCCGTGCTCTACCACCTCGTCCAGGTCATCCCTGTCACGGTGGCGGGCGTGGCCGTGATCTCGCGGGTCGGCTTCACGCTGCGCGGTCTCGCCGCGCGCGAGCCGCGGCCCGCCGAGGCGACGCCCGGCGCGCCCTGACCGCGCTCGCTCGTGGTGCCGGCGCTGTTGCCCTGGGCGCGCTGCTTGCCGCGGCGCCGCTCGCGCCGGCCCGCGCTGCCGACCGCTGTCCGGTCGGCGCCGGCGGCACGCCCGCCCTGGCGGCCATCGATCCCGAGCTGCGGCTCCACTTCATCGACGAGCACCTGGCGCGCACCAAGCACCGCGCGCAGGTCTGGACCTGGGGCTGGGGGATCGGCATCGGCGTGGCGACCGTCGGCAACATCATCCCGCTGTTCTTCGTGTCGCCCCAGAACCGCATCGACTGGTACGTCGGCGCGGGGACGACGGTCATCGGCGTGGTGCCGCTGCTGATCGCGCCGCTCGACGTCGTCGCCGACAGCCGCGCGCTCACGGCGCGCCTCGCCACGCGCGCGCCCACCGACGACGTCTGCGCGCTGCTTGCCGACGCGGAGATCAAGCTGGTGCGCGACGCCAAGAACCAGCAAGACGGCCAGCGCTGGTGGCTGCACGTGGGCAACGTCCTCTTGAACACCGGCGTCGGCGCCGTGCTCGCCCTCGGCTACCACCACTGGGCCGTGGGCGTGTACAACGCCACCCTCGGGACCGCGATCGGCGAGGCCATCATCCTCACGCAGCCGACGGGGACGATCGGCGATCTCGAGACCTACAAGGCCGGAACGTTCGCGCCGCCGCGCACCGTGTCGCTCGGCTACGCGACCGCGTTCTGAGCGCGCTATCCTTCCGCGGGTCATGTCGACCCCGGAGCGTGCGGCGGCGTTTTCCATCACCGAGGCGAAGGACGGTCTGCCGCGCTTCCGCCGCGACGACGCCGGCCGGTACGTGAACCTGGACGGCAGCGGCCCGCAACCCTTCCGCAACGTCTACCGCTGGGCCATCGCCGACAAGCTCGCGGGGCGGCGGCGCAAGAGCCCGCCGCGCGCGCCCGTCCCCGCCGTCGCTCCGGACGCGGCCGCGCTGCGCACGCCGCCGGCCGCCGGCCAGCCGGCGCGGCTCGTCTGGCTCGGCCACGCCAGCTGGCTGGTCCAGCTCGCCGGCGTGTCGCTGCTCGTCGACCCGGTCCTCGGCCCGTCGATCGTCGGCTTCGCGCGGCGCAACGGCGCGGCGCCGCTCGCCGCCGGCGCGCTGCCGCCCATCGCCGCGCAGCTCGTGTCGCACAACCACTACGACCACATGGACATGGGCTCGCTGCGCGCGGTCGGGGCGCCGGTGATCGTCGGGCTCGGCAACGGCCGCCATTTCGGCAAGCGCCTGGCCGTCACCGAGCTCGGCTGGTGGGACGCGGCCGACGTCGCCGGCGTCCGGGTGACGTACGTGCCGAGCCAGCACTGGAGCCGGCGCTCGTTCGGCGACTCCAACCGGTCGCTGTGGGGCGGTTTCGTGATCGAGGCGGGCGGCATCGCCGTCTACCACTCGGGCGACACCGCCTACTTCGACGGCTTCGCCGAGATCGGCCGCCGCTTCCCCCGCCTCGACGCCGCCCTGCTGCCGATCGGCGCCTACGATCCGCGCTGGTTCATGTCCAAGCAGCACATGGACCCGCGCGAGGCGCTGGACGCCTTCCGCGATCTCGGCGCGCGCACCATCGTCGCCATGCACTGGGGGACGTTCAAGCTCACCGACGAGCCGCTCGACGAGCCGCCCGCGCTGTTCCGTGACGACGCCGCCGGCCGCGGCCTCGGCCCCGAAGTGGCGCGCGTCGCCGCCGTGGGCGAGACGATCCAGATCGGGCCCCAGGCCGGCTAGTAGGTGTATTTCACCATCCCCGAGAAGTGGACGGTCACGTCGCCGGTCCAGTCGGCGGTCGGGAGCGCCCCCTTGATCTCGAGCGTGAACGTCGCCGAGTCGGTCTTCCAGGCGTCGAGCAGGTTGTTCGGGTTCAGCGTGGTGAGCGCGATCTGGCGGCCGACGGTCCCCCCGGCGGGTGGATCGTAGGTCCCGAGCTCGATCGGGGCACCGCCGCCGTCGGCCGCCATGGTGATACGAAGGTGGTGGATGAAGGCGAGGTCGGCGACGCCGGCCGTCGCCGTCAGCGTCACCGACAGCGTCTCGACCTCGGAGTCGAGACCCTCCGGCAGATCCAGCTTGCCGTGCTCCTGCGAGTAGCTCTTTTCCATCGAGGCCTCGGCGCCCCCGGCGGCGACACCGCCGAACACGATCCCGCGCTGCGTGACCTCGACGTCGGGGACGTCGGCCTCGACGGACGGCGCGCAGCCCGAGGCGGCGGCGAGGGCGACGGCGGAGAGTACGGCGGTGCGGCAGAGAACGGTGTGCGTGGTCTTCATGAGATTCACCAGAGGTAGACGATGAGCCCCAGCTTCGCGGACGGGAACCAGGCCTTCACGATCGGGTCTTGATTGACGGCGACCTCGGTCGTGCCGCCGCCGGGCGTGTTGCCTGCGCCGTTGGCGCTGGCGGTGGACGCGACCACGCCGTCGAAGTTGTGGACCGTCGCGCGGACGTAGCTCATGCCGCCGTGGAGGTAGAACGTCACGCGCCGGTAGCCGAAGTCGAGGCCGAGGTGGAAGTTGGCGTAGTCGTAGCCCACCTTGTCGAGCAGCGCGCTCTGGAACGACTGGCCCGCGAAGCGGCGGGCGAGCCCGTTGGCGTCGCCGTCGAAGTAGTGGCCGCCCTCGACCGTCGCCGAGGGGCCCATGCCGAACGGGACCAGCGTCGCGCCGGCGCGGATCCCGGCGCTGATGGTGTTGGTACCGCCACCGCCGTGCAGGCGGACCCAGCGGAGCGGGCGGAAGACGAGCGACGCGTTAGCGCCGTCCGGAAGCCCCGCGTCGGCCATGATGCCGAAGCGCGGCAGCGACCGGCTCGGGCCTGACGTGGGGGCGGCGCTACGCGCGGCGTCGATGTCGGCGGCCCGCGCAGCCATTGGGAAAAAGGCCAGCGCGGTGAGGAGGGCGAGGGAGCGAGGCCGATGCATCGAGGAAGTTCATCGGTAATATTTCTAGTTAGCTTGAGTACTATTTTTTATATCGCTAATGACGCGGGAAGGTGGCGAAAGGACAGGGCGAAAACGCTGTCGCGACCGTGGTAGCGGGCTGGTCGGCACCTACAATGGCGCGCCATGCCCCAACCCGGCGAGCCCCTCGCGACCGAGCTGCTCGCGGTCGTGCGCGAGATGGCCGCGGAGCTGCGCGGACGGCGCGCGCCCGACGTCGGGCTCGC
>Ga0306920_100003581_pt1 | contig 19749 bp, 18 predicted proteins | sample flu12Cox44000170_FD_204666 | JGI IMG/M metagenome (GOLD analysis project Ga0306920, IMG submission 204666) | Lab enrichment of tropical soil microbial communities from Luquillo Experimental Forest, Puerto Rico - flux4day.12C.oxic.44.000.170 (v2)... | ecosystem: Environmental > Terrestrial >... | reverse complement strand
GCCCAAGGCTCTAACACCATGGAAAAACAAGTGAACGAAGTGAAATCACTCTTACGCAGCCTGACGCAATCGGGGCAGCCTTGGGTGATTGGCGGCGATTTTAATCTCCTGCCCAACCCCGAAGCCTATCGACGGCTGCCGCCTCGCCAGCAATACTATTTCAACTCCCGGACGGAGATTACACCCTTGTTTGAGAGCTATCAGGCCGTGCCCAGCCTTGAGGAGGTTTCCGGTCCCGACTACCAGGAGTGGTTTACTCACTTGCCGAACGATCCTGAGGTTAGGGGTCCTGACCGAACCATTGATTACCTGTTCTTCTCGAGGACAGTTCGTCTTGGCCGACACTCGGTCCGCCAGCGGGACACCCAAAGGATATCGGACCACATGCCCCTGATCAGCGAGCTTCAATTGCCGGCAAGATGAGCTGCGGATGGTGAGTTGCCACAAGGATAGCGGCGTGGCTTCAGCCCCGCCCTTTCGGAGCGCGCCACAGCACTTTTTCATCAGCCTCTTTGAGTCGCTCGCGCCGCGCCCAGCGACAGTCGACGTGAATTTGTTTGTTGACATGATATATATTACCATGTTATGGTACCTGTTTATGTAACAGTTCGATGACCGTGTCTCTGGGGAAGCCCCCAACCTTGACGCCCCCGCGCGGCTGGCAGCCAACCGTCACAGCGCGCAGAAATCAACCGGCCCCCGTACCGCCGCACGGGGCAAGGCTTGGTCTCGCATGAACGGTCTGCGCACTGGGGACCGTTCGCCGACTTATGAGGCTCTTTGGCGCGCCCTGGTGTACGCCCCGCCCGGCGCTACCGACCGCGTCGCGGGCCTGATTCTGACACCGGAGCAGGCGTCGCACCCCCTGTTTTCCTCGGTGGTTAACTTGTTTCGCAGGACGGAATTGGAAATTCTCGCCGATTTGCGGGACGATCGCCAGCGTTCCCCAAAAAAGCGATTTCATACGACCGAAGCCCTGAATCTCCTTTATAATCAACGCAGCGGTTGGAACATCCCGCTATGTTGATGAAAAGAGGGTAGATCTTGGCCATCCGACTATGTTATTGAAAATAATAAACTTAACGATAAGTGGTGTGCGGCTCGGGTCGTGGGGACCGACGCACGATTCCCCAGGATTTCTCTCCATGTCACGCAAGATTCCTGCTTTTAGTCAAGCCGAACTCCGCAAAAGTACGGCGCTATGAGGACTTTCCATCAAGCCTTCCTCCCAGCTTCTTCTCCGTGCCGGTGAGCAGCCGGCGAATGTTGGCGTGATGGCTGCCGACGATCAAGGCCGCCGCGCATGCGGAGCCAATGACAATCGGCGTGGGAGGGTGGTTCAGCAGGTACACCCAAACGGGGAACGACGCAGTGGCGATGATCGAGCCCAGAGAGATAAAGCGCCAAATCGCCACGAGCAGCGCAAAAAAGACCAGCACAAGCGCCATGGGAACGGGAGCGAGAACCGCAAAGACCCCCACCCCTGTTGCCACGCCTTTCCCTCCGCGAAAGCCAAGCCAAATAGGAAAGACATGGCCGGCAACGGCCGCGACCGCCGCGGCCGCAACCCATCGCGCATCATTCCCCGTCAGCCTCGAGGCCAACATGACTGCGGCAGCGCCTTTGCCACAGTCGAGAACGAAGGTGGCAATGAAGCCGGGGATGCCCAAGTTGCGCATCACGTTCGTGGCCCCAATGGAGCAGCTACCGGTCTCACGCACATCGATGCCTCTTTGCCAGCGGACGATCAGGTAACCGAAGGGGATCGAGCCCAGAAGGTAGGCGGTCACGGTAGTAAGCAGGCCGATCATTCTTATAAAGCAGGGGTCAGGTGCTAGGTGCTGGGCGCTAGGTTGGGAAAAGGGTGTGAAGTGTAAGATGTAAAGGGTAAAGGCTTGACCCCCAGCCTTCATCTTTTTGTCGGTTTGCCCTTTATCTGCCCAAACCTAACACCTGTCACCTAGCACCTGACACCTGCGCCCGGAAAACGCGCCACCTTTTGGTATTGGGCCCCGGAGGGCGAAAGTCTACTCTCGAAAAGAAAAAACTCCGAGACTTCGAAGCGGCCCAGGGTGAGTCCCCTTTTAGATTCGAGCAAGGCCACCAGCTCAGGTCGGGGTCTCGAGACTTTGAAGCGAGCCAGGGTCAAGTGAGGGGAGAAGGTGCGTCCTTCGGCTGCAAAACCCAGCCTGTTCATAGCAGTCCCGACGCGGTGAGCCAACTGGCCTAAAGCCGGAGGCGCCTCCACGCCCACCCAAAGAACGCGGGGGCGAAGCGCGTCCGGAAAGAAGCCGAAACCCTTGACCTGGAGAACAAACGGTTCTAAGCTTCCAAGCCCGGCCAACGCCTGCGTGACCTGGGCGACTTGCTGGGCGGAGATTTCGCCGAGAAACTTCAGTGTGAGATGAATTCCTTCCGCGCGCGTCCACTTGATGTCCTTGTTGCACCCCGAGCTTAGGGCAGCCGCTGCTCGCTGAGCATGCTGCTCATCGGAGATGGCAGCCTTGATGGGCTCTGGGAGATCAATGGCGACAAACGACCGCATAAAGACAGGTGGCAAGCTTCGACGCTGATTTAATTTACGCCGAGCGGAAGGGTGGCTACTGGATGTACCCCACAGGGCCACGGTCAACGTCATTAAAACAATGACCCTTTGGTGGGTTTATTCTTTGTTGCCCGGAAGTCGAAGGCCAAACCGCCCCAAAAATGCCGTGGCATCGTCGTTACCCACGTCGCTTCTGAGCCGGAAGTCGTCCTGCTCGACGGGCTTCTTGCCCTCCAACTTACGCAGTCTCCACTCCGCGTTGGTGTCGCCCAGGTCCGCGGCCGCACGATACGCGGTCTTAGCGCCCTCTAAGTCACCTTTTTGCTCCAGCAAACGGCCGACAGAACACTCAGTTTCTCCACGCGCACTTCTTCCGACCTCACTACGGTATGTCGCTTCTTTGTATACGCTGATCGCCTCGTTCCATTCAGCGCGCGCTTCGAATAACTGGCCAAGAGAACGATAAGGATCGAAGAACTGCGGGCTCAAGCGCAGCGCTTCGCGGTATTCGTTAATGGCCCGTTCGTCGTATCCCGCATTCTCGAAGACTTGGCCAAGCGCGTGGTGGAGTGGAGCACTCTCGGGCTTCAGGCGCAAAGCTTCACGGTACTCACTGATCGCGCCCTCCAAGTCACCCTTGTTCCACAGAACACGAGCCAGGTTCCGGTGAGTCTTGACGGCATTCGGAGGGCCCAGGCGCAGCGCTTCGCGGTACTCTGCGACGGCTCCGTCTCGATCACCTTTTTGCTCAAGAGTGCTCGCCAGGGCTAGGTGTATCCTGCTGTCATCCGGCTGCAATCGCAGTACTTCACGGTATTCCTGGATCGCGCCTTCGACTTCACCCTTCTGCTTGAGTACGAGAGCGAGTTGGCAACGAGTTTCAGCATCACGCGGGTTCTTTTGCAACGCTTGCCGGTATTGCCCGGCGGCTCCGTCCAAATCACCCTTCTCCCCAAGGGCGCTAGCGAGAAGCAAGCATGCATCGATGTCATTCGCTTGGAGTTGCAGTGCCTTGCGATAGAGAGCGATGGCCCCATCCAGGTTCTTCTGTTCATACAGCTCGCGACCCAGCTTCCTGCAGGCTTCGGCTTCAGAAGACCGTGCTTGAACCTTCTCCCCTTCCATCCGTTCGGTTTCACCCTTGTCCGCAGACTTCTCTTCAGGTGCCCCAAAGGGGGCAGTTTCCGGGTCAATGACCCCGACGACCGAATCGACGCGTACCGTTTCTCCTTCTTTGACCAAAATCATAGCCAGTACGCCTGATACGGGTGAGGGAATCTCCGCGTCGACCTTGTCATTGGAGATCTCGAAGAGTGGCTCGTCGCGCTCCACGTGTTCTCCCGACTTCTTGAGCCACTTCGTCAGCGTGTTCGTGGTGATGCTTTCTCCCACTCCGGGCATGACGACACTGACAACCGGCCTGTTTGCTGCCTCCTCCTTCTGCTCAAGCGTCGCGGCAGGTCCAGCGTCTTCTGGCCGGGTAGGCTTTGGCTTCGCGTTCTCTGGCATTACCTCCAGGCCGCGACCGCGCGAGGCGGCCGCCGAGTCGGTGTGTTCTTCTCGCGGCGGGCCGCTCTGAGTGTATGCCGAAAGGCACTCCTCCGCAGCGTTCCTCACTCGCAGGTCATAGTCGTCCCTAAGCTTGGCTAAGGCTTGGTGTGCCGCTAGCGACATCCCCTTGTGTCTGCCGAAAAGCAGGCTGTTCAACTCCTGCACCACACCTAAGCGCACCCAATGTCGGCGATCGTCAACACTCGATTGCAGCTCGTCAGGCAGTTCCGCCGGCTTCACACGCGGGTTCTTGCCAAAATAGAGAGCGCCTTCGACGTAACCGAATTTCGTCGGCTGTTGTTCTAGCGCCTCGGCCCTCACGCGGTCACTTACATACCTGCCGACTTCGTCAAAGGAAAACCATCCATCCTTATCCTCGTCGGCATCTCCGGTCTTGAGCCCCTCCACCAGCGTTCGGGTAAACAACGACGGAGCGTCTCCGCTTTCCTTCGCGCTTCCGTCAAGGGAGTACTGGCGCGGATTCGAAGACGCTAACACCAAGTACCCTTTGCCTTCAAAGTGCTGCCGAAGGTTGATGCCTTGCTCGCCCTTGAGCCTCAGCCCCATCGCCTGCGCGAAGGCGCCACTGTAACAGCAGTCCAGTAAAAGCAACTTGCGCCGCGCAGAGCTCTGGCGTACATATTCGTGGACGTTAAGGGAGGATAGAGCTGTAGGAGGCACGGGCTTCTTGCCCTCGCGCAACCGTGTGTCTGCCGTTGCGAAGTATAAGTGTCCGTCATCGTCTAAGAGGCCGTGCCCTGAGAAATATAGCAGGGCTACGTCACCGGTTTTTCGCTCCCTGAAGAAGTCATAGATGGCCAGGCTGACCTTGGGCGAGCTTTCGTTGACGAGGGGCGGAACAACTTGGAAGCCACCGAGAGCGCGGTCGGATAGCACATCCGCGAGCTCCTTGGCATCCTGGGAGGGCCCGACGAGATTCTGTAGCCCCGGATCACCGAACTGATCATTAGCAATGATCAGCGCAAATCTGCCTTCGGTCATCGCCGTCACACCTTCTGGCGGCTGAGCCAGTCCTTGATCACTTGCTGCTGTTCCTTGGAAGGAACACCCGTCACGGCAATTTCGCCCTGCGCTCCCTTCACGGTGATGACGGCTTCCTTGTGTCGCGAGAGCCAGGACTGAAGCATGTTCATAAGGGCGGTGACCATGACGGGAGCTAGCGTCACAGCCAAAGCACCCAGGGTCAAAGGATGGCCTTTGGTGCCGGCCTTGGCGGGACCTTCACGAACCAACTCAACCGAATCCAGATCCAGGCCGAAAAGGTCTTCGCGCAGGCGGCGGGCCAGTACATCTGATTCCTCATCATCGGCTTCCGGTCCCGCGTCGATGTAAAGGCTGAAGCTAACTGGCTGATCTGTCACGCGATGCTCCCAAGAGAGTTTCCACTCTCGACCGACTGTTAACATACACCTGACCGCCACTGAATACAACGCTGGGTGGGGTTTTGCGCCTCTCCTTACTTTCACGGACCGGGCCAGGGGGTAAGTCTCCGGCCCGTTGACTGTTATGACTCGCGCATAGCGTTCAGCTCGCACGAATATTGCATGAGTATTGTGGGCGGCGACGATCTGAAGATTCGGAGAAGATGGCACGCGCAGTCGGACCTTCAATGCAGGCGCTGGGGCTAGCGTGGAGGCTCGGACCTGGCAAGTGACCCAATGGCGCGGGCACCCAAGCACCCGACACCTTACACGTACCACCTGCCTCTAGTCTCTAACTTTCCGGCGGATCAGTTCCAGGGCGGCCTGCGATGCCCAATAACGGATGCGCTCCCGATCGCCGGGGAAACGGAATTCACGCACCGTGGTGCTCTGCTCATCGGCCATGGCAATGAACACCATGCCAACTGGTTTCTCAGGGCTTCCGCCACCTGGCCCAGCCACACCCGTAATGCCCAGGCCGAACGAGGCTCCGGCCCGCCGCCGGATGCCCTCCGCCAGGGCCTGAGCCACAAGTTGGGACACCGCGCCGTGCTGCTCAATTAGGCGGTTGGGAACACCGACGAGCTTCGTCTTCAATTCATTACTGTAGCAGACCGCGCCGCCCAAGAAAAAATTCGAGCTGCCGGGAATCCGCGTCAGACGCTCACTCAGCAATCCTCCAGTACAGCTTTCGGCTACCGACAGGGTCTTCTGCTTCATCACCAAGTAGATGCCCACGACCTCTTCCAGCGACTCTCCACCCTTGGAGAATACGTGATCGCCGAGGGCGAGCTCGATCTTGTCGCCGAGCTCGTTGAGCAACCCGTCGGCCTCGGCGTCAGAAGCAGCATGGGCGCGCAGGTGAACTTCGATGGCCGCCGGTGCAGCGATGATCGTAGTGCAGGGGTTTTCGTGGGTTTTGTAGATGGGTGAGATGCGCTGGTCGACTTCGGATTCTGGTAAGCCCACCACCTTATACACCCGGCTTCGCAAACGATCTCCGGTCGAGAGGCGCGCCAGGCGTGGCAGGCAGGCAGATTCGAACATCGCTTCCAGTTCACGCGGCGGGCCGGGCAGCATGATAATGGTCGCGCCCGCCTGTTCCAACCAGATTCCGGGCGCCGTGCCGTTTGGGTTGCCCAGCCACTCCGCACCTTCCGGCACCATCGCCTGGCGCAGGTTGTTCTGGGACATCTTGCGTCCCAGGCGCGCAAAGCGCTCTTCAATGCGCTGGCCAATCTCTTGGACCTCGTGTAGCGGCCGGGCGAGCACCTCAGCAACCACATCGCGGTTGATGTCATCTTCGGTAGGTCCCAGCCCCCCAATGAGGATGATCAAGCCCGAGCGCTGGAGGGCAGCTCGCAACACCGTGGCCAGCCGCGCCCTGTCGTCGCCGACCACCGTCTTGAAGCGCACCTCGATGCCGAGGCCGTTCAATCTGTCAGTGAGGAACAACGAATTGGTATCCAGTCTGTAGGGGGTGAGGAGTTCCGATCCGACGGCGATGATTTCGGCATCCATCTGAGTACGGTGAAGAGTGACAAGTGACGAGCAAATACTGGCGAGAAACGCGTCAAAGGCATGGGCCGAGGTGCTCGTCAAAAACTCGTCACTCGTCCCTCCGGTAATAGCTCAGCCTTGCTCGCCACTTGTCACTCGTCCCTATAGTAATGGTTTGCCCTCAATGTCAATGAACAGTTCCACCAACGAATTGTTGGTGGCCAGCATCATGGAGCGATGCCGGGTGAAGGCTAGCCCCACAATGTTGTAGCCGGAGATAACCAAGCTTGGCGTGCCGGCGGGCGTCAGGCGTACGACGCCTCGTTGTCCGGCTAGCGACGCCGCCGCGTAAAGGTTCCCCTGTACGTCAAAGGCCAGGCCCTGTGGGCGGCCGAGACCTCGGTAGAACGTGGAAACTTCTCCTGCGGGACTCACGCGGTAGATCTGATCAAAGCTCGACGTCGTGGGGCCGGTCACGTAAAGGGAGCTATCAGGCCCAAAGGCCAAGTGGTACGCCGCCACGCTGGGCTCGAGCGTGGCGAAAACAAAAATTTGCCGCTCGCGGTTAATCTTGAAGATGGTGCCGCTGCGATCGCCAACATACAGATTCTCGCCCCGATCGAAAGCGATGCCCGTAGCCACTCCCATGCCCTCGGCGTAGACGGAACGGTGGCCGTCGGGGGTGACCTGGTAGATCGTCCCCTCCATGCGGCTGGAAATATAGAGCAGCCCGTCGCGATCAAACGCCAGGCCGGTCGCATTCATCAGATCGTGCAAGAAGGGACGGGAGGTGTGGTTGCGGTCGATTCTGTAAACACTCACGGGAACCTTCTGCCCGCGGCTTCCGCTAAATGTGGTGAAGACGTTTCCGGCGGAATCGACAGCCGGGTTGGCCACCGGGTGAAGCTCGTCAGCGATGGTCATTCCCACGGCGACAGACACCGGGGCACTGATAGCGTTGGCCGTCGCGACTGTCAATTCGCCACTTGTGGCACCTTCGGGCACCCGCACCACGAGCCGGTTGGGCGAGCTAACCATCAGACTACCTGCTTGGTCTCCAAAGCGGACCGTGGGCCTGGACCGGCCGTTTTCTGTGAAGCCGCTGCCTTGGATCGCCAATTCCCCGCCGGGGATCGCTGCCCGGGGCGACACGTTCTCAATGCGCGGTTTCCCCTGAGCTGACGCCATATTCTCTCCTGCTTTGTAGACGCCCCACTTGTTCGCCTTTTTCCACAAGCTCATTTCAGTACCAGTCCCACTGCAGAGAGCCCGGCCATGCTGTAAATGCCGGCCACGACATCATCCGTCATGATGCCCCATCCCGCTGGCAGGTGCTCGGCGCGCCCGGCCGGAAACGGCTTGATGACGTCGAAGAACCGGAAGATCGCGAATCCCGCCAGCAACACCTTCCAAGAAGCGGCGGGGCAAAGCAAAAACGTCACCATCTGACCCACCACCTCGTCAACCACGACGGGGCTGGGGTCACTGCAGCCGAAATACCTTTCCGCGCGGCCGGCTGCCCAGACACCGAGGCCGAAAATGCCTGACGCCGTCAATCCTACGACCACGTCTAGCCCCGCGGTGGTTAGCGGCAGGCGCTGCAGCGCAGCCACCGCCACCAGTCCCACGGCCGCGCCAACTGTACCCGGCCAAACAGGGAAAAAACCGACACCCCCAGAGGTCGCAATCCAGACCGCCAGTCCTCGGTGCCCCGTCATTCCCCACTCTCGTGGGTCTGGCTCTCCGTTTCCCCGGGGGCCTTGCAGCTTACGGCGCTTTTGACCCTTTCTACCTTGTCCGCCGACGTCGAAATGTAATAGCGACCGGCTAGCCAGTTGTCTAGATCGATCAGTTTGCAGCGTTCACTGCAAAACGGCAGGAGTGGGTTGCCTTGCGCAAACGTCTCTTGCCTGCAGATTGGGCAGCGCATTGCAGTGCTCAGTGGTTAGAGTGGCTGGGACCCGGCCGCTGGCAACTGGCAACTGACCTGGGGCTGAATCTGTACCAGGCCGAGCGCAGGGCGCGTGGGGCGTGCTGGCGCTGGCCCCAAGAAGTGCTCTGCCCCCAGATGTGCCACCAGATCGTAGTCAGACGAGTCAGTGATCGTAGCCCAACGGAATTCTCCGGCGCGCGGCGCAGCGCCCGCAAAGTCGTTAATGAGGATATGCCCGTCAATCTCGGGCGCTTGCGACTCCAACCGACCACGAAAGAGCAGATCGGTCTCTTCCGAGCGGCCCTCAACCAGCACAGGAAATACTTTTCCAATTTTCCGCCGCAGCCCGCGGCGGGAAATCCGCCGTTGCGCGGCCATCAGCCGGCGCTGGCGCTTACGCGCCGCTGCTGCCGGCACTTGATCGGGCAGTTGGCAGGCACCCGACTTCTCCTCGTTGGAGTAAAGGAAGACACCGAGATGGTTGAACTGAGCTGCCTCCACGAATTCCAGCAGGGCAGCGAAGTCCGCTTCGGTCTCTCCTGGAAAGCCCACGATCATCGTCGTCCGCAATGTAACTTCGGGCATGGCCAGCCGGATTCTCTCCAGCATCTTCAGAAACTGACCTTCGTGCGAACCCCGGCGCATCCGTTTCAATACTGGCGCGCTCGAGTGCTGCAACGGTATGTCAAAGTACTTACAAATCTTGGGCTCGCTCGCCACCGTTTCAATCAGTTTGTCGCTGACACGGTTGGGGTAGACATACAGAAACCGAAGCCAAACCAGATCAGGGATTCGAGCCAGTTGGCCGAGGAGCGTGGCCAGGCCGTCGCGCATGCCGAGATCTTCGCCGTAGCTCGTCGTATCCTGCCCGACCAGGGTCAGTTCGCGCACCCCCGCGTGCACTAGCTTTTCCGCCTCGCGCACCACGGATTCGAATCGGCGAGAGCGGAAGCGTCCCCGCATCTGCGGGATCACACAGAAGGAGCAAGGGTGATCGCATCCTTCCGCAATCTTGATGTAAGCGGAATAAGAAGGAGTGGCCAGGACGCGAGGAGTGAAATCCGTGTAGAGGTAAGGATCAAACGGGTGGTCAACCGTCCTCCGCTCGCCGGTTCCTTCGCAAGCTTCGAGCACCCGCTCCAGGTCGTTCGTACCCAGCACAAAGTCAACCTCAGGGATTTCCTGGAGCAGGTCCTGCCGGTAGCGTTCCACGAGGCAACCCGCGACCACTAGCCGCTTCGCAGCACCTTGCTTTTTGTACTCGGCCATTTCCAGGATGGTTTCGATGGATTCGCGCTTGGCGGGATCGATGAAGCTGCAGGTGTTAACGATGATGATCTCTGCGTCCTCGGCATGCGGTGTCAGTTCGTAACCCCGACCAGCCAGGATGCCTAACATCACCTCGCTGTCCACCAAATTCTTGGGACAGCCCAAACTTACCATTCCAACTTTGGGCATAGAGCAATACGACCCTGTGTCCTGTGGGCACCGTCGCCATGGCCCCACACGTAGAAGTCAGCGTCAGTCGACAAGCGAAGCGCCACGGCGGCTGCGGCAACGGCGAACCCGGGAACCTGAAAAAAAATTGTAACACAGGTTCGCGGGCGCGGGGGCGCGGGACACGGACAACCTCTCCCCGAAGAGAGAGCCAGGAATAAAAACCACCCGTGTTCTGCGCCCGCGGGTTGTGGGGTCCCCCCCTCCGCGATCAGCGAAGGTTGTAGCTACCTCGTCACGAATTTGGCATGTGAAATTCCTGCTTCGTCACTCATCGAGGTCCGCAAGAGGAACTCCTCCCAGCAAGCTTCCTTAACCGGAAGAGAGAGCCGACTACTGACGCCTTCTTTTCCACACCAGCACATTCTGTTCCGACGAGGCCGCGACGTATTCGCCATTGGGAGAAAAGGCGACAGTAAGGATCGGAGCCTGGCTCTCTTCCAGGGTTTGCTCCAGCTTGCCGCCGGCCGACCAGATGCGCACCGTCTTGTCTTCACTTCCCGAGACTACCAAATTGCCGTCCGGAGAGAATTCCGCCCAATGCACAGGTCCCTGGTGACCGGACAACGTTTGGAGGAGCTTCCAGTCAGGCACCGACCACAAGCGGACCTTGCCGTCCTCGCAGGCCGTTACCACCCGTGAGCTATCGCTGGCAAACGAGATATTCAGAACAGTGGCCTGATGGCCGCGCAGCGAGTCCACAAACTTGTGCTCGCGCAGCTCCACGACGACGGGGTCGGGCGTGGAGCTCGACTCGATCTGCGCCAGCAGCAGCCAGTGCCCGTCGGGAGAAACAGCAAAAAGGTTCGGTCTCCGCGTCAGCTCCGGAATGCTTATGTCACCACCCCGATGGCTCTCCGGGTTCCAGAATTCGAACTGCTTCGACGTGTAAATGCCCAAATGCTTAATCTGCGGAAAATAGAAAATGGGGCCAATGCCTGGGTGACTGCCGATAGCGTTCAGTTTCTCGAAGAGGCTGTCCTGATCGATGTACCATTGGAAGCCGAGCAGCGGGGTCCGAGGAGGCACGCCCTTGCTGCCTTTTTCGCGGATCAACCCCCTGGCTAGCAGGAAGAGGCGAGTGGGAGTGAGGAAATCCGCCGATTCGATATCGAGATCACTGACGTCCTCGAGGTGAGGGTGCAGCACCTTGCGCAGTGCGCCGTTTTCGAGGTCCATCAGTGCCAGCTTATCGCCGTGTTCAACCGCGAGCGTGGAACTGTCTGGCGAGAAGGCGCCGGAAGGAGAGTGATTGAGCGCTAGATGCCCCTCCACCCGTCCGTTGCTCACCCAGAAATAATGTGGGGCTTCGGTCGATTCGACACTCTCCACCTGAGCGTTTAGTGGCGGGACCGGTGAGGCACAGAAGCACAGCGCTAGTATCGCAGCCCCGCCTGGGATTGCCGAGTTTCGATTTTCCATTGCCGATCGATGAATCTGCAATGAAAACAAACAAAAGCAGATCTCTCGCTCCGCCCTGGCGCCCGAAGCCGCTCCGCGGCTCGGAGCTCTGGAGCGCAGCGTGGATTCTGAGGCGCAGGGCGCTCGGGATGACATGGTAGAGGCCTTTTTCGTCATCCTGCTAGACAATCTCTCCTCGCGCAATCCGATCTACCAGCTCTCGGTCTGCCTCCAGGAAGTCATAGGAAAGCAATGCTCGGCGAGGCGTCCACTCCACGGCTTCGAAGACCCGGTTCTCGATTGTGCCGCGAAAGCTTCTGACGGCTAGGAAGACCACCTCCACGTAGCGGTCAGGATACCGATGGCGCAACCGAAAGACCTCCTCACCCACCTCGGCTTCTATCGCTAACTCCTCGATGAGTTCCCGGCGCAGCGCCGCCGTCAGGTCCTCGCCGTCATGGACCTTCCCGCCGGGAAACTCCCATTGCAGCCCATAACGATCTGAATGATGACGTTGGCAAACGAGGATCGCTTCACCGTTCAGTAGGATGCCGGCAGTGACCAGAATGGGTTGCGCGTCACCCATGGATACTTTCAAAACGGAATGTGTCGTGCTGCGAATCGGCCAAGGTTATCCTCATGTCAGTCTATCATAGCCCGATTTGCCAGATGCGGTGGTTGAGTTGGTGGCAGTAAGCCCAACACGACCTAAATTGAAGCTTCCGTGTACATTTCCAGTTCGGAGAAACAGATCGGTGATAACATAAAAGCGCGTGTCCTGAGGCCGCAACCAAAAGCAGATTCTTGGCTTCCCTCAGAATGAAATGTCATCCCGAGCGTAGCGAGGATCTGGTTTTTTGCGTCCCGCGAAGATCATGCCAACGAGTGGCACACTATGGCCTATGGCCGCGACCAAAACGAGATTCTCTGTGTCCTCTAAGCCTTAACACAGAGCGTTTCAGTGACTCTGTGTTGAGGCTCATCCGGCCACAAAGGGTACAGAGGCACTACATAGGTCAGATCCTCGCGGCGCGCGAAGGTGTTAATAAACTATTGCTGCAGAGGAGACGGAAGCTAATCTCGATTTGAAGGAAAGGCCCTGTGATCAACGGTAATTTATATCGTGTAGCTGCAGTTTTGATCTTCGTCGTATTCGTGGCGACCCTGCCCGCGTCCGCACAGCAACCCGAGTCCAACCCTACGGCGAAGGCATCAGGCCAGCAGGTCAGCGGTCCGCCATCGAGCCCGGCTGCGATGCCCCCACCCGCCGATGCGTCCACGGCGAACAAGACGGTATTGAAGGTCGGTAACCAGTCGGTTACACAAGGCGACATGGACTTCGTCCTCCGCAGTCTGGATCCGCAGAGCCGGAGAGCATTGGCCCAGCAGGGTCTCCGCGCTCTTGCGGACCAGTATGTCACGATGTTGGTTTTGGCGCAGGAAGCCACGAGCAAGCACTTGGACGAGAACGCGGACTTTCAGCGCGAGCTGGCGACACAGCGGGACCGGATGCTGGCCCAAGCCGAGTATCAGAACTTGACGAAACAGGTACAGGTCACCCCAGAGGATATCAGCCAGTACTATGCAGCGCACGGCGCAGAGTTTGACGAGATAATGGCGCGCCAAATTGTTGTCCGCACCAAGCCTCCGAATGCCAAAGAAGACGTCCCGGGATTAACCCTGGAGGAGGGCCGGGTCCGCATGGAAGCGATCAAGAAAGCTCTGGCCTCAGGCACCGACCCCAAGCAGGTTGTCAAGGATTTTGGGATCCCCAACCAAGTCATGGTTGAAGCGGAGCCGCGGCCCATTCGCCAGTCAGTATCGCTTCCTGATACTCAGAAGGAGGCGTTCAAACTCAAGGACGGTGAATTCAGCGCGATTCAGGAGATCGGGGGTACTCTCGCCATGCTTCAGGTGGTGGGGCACCACCGTGCAGAACTTAAGGACGTCTCGCACGAGATTGAGAACATCCTCCGGCGGCAGAAGCTGGAGGCCGAGATCGCGGAACTCAAAAAGAAAAGCAACGTCTGGATTGACGAAGGCTACTTCAAGGTTGCGTCGGCACCCACGCCCGGAACAACTCCAACGCCCCAAAGCAACCCGCCTGCCAAACCCTAGGCCAAGTCTTCACCTAATGCTGAGTTCTGGCTCATCAGTAAGAGTTTTGAACAGTTCTGTTGAAAAGGTTGTGGAAAAGCGCGCACCCTACAAGGGTAAGATTTCGGCGCTGAACGTCTTCTAGCTCTTTGCACTAATGTGAAGCAATTGTTACAGAGGATCAGGAGTCGGGTTTCAGGAAGCCATTAGCTTTGACAGGCTGCGGAAAAAGTGTTGTGGCCCGCTCCGGAAGGGCGAGGTATCAGCCCCGCCGCAAACGCGCCCCAACACATTCAACAGTTTGTTGTGGGCGTCGGCGTGGCGGGCCTGAAGCCCCGCCCTCCGGAGGCCTGAATCGCGTTTTTGCCGCAGGCTGTTTCAGCCCTCCGCTTAAAGCTACGATCTCTGGGAATGCTTTGCTAATTGCTGAAGGCTGTAGGCTTCTGAATCCTCAATCCCCGATCCTGACTCCCAGCTCTCACAGCAGTGGCTGAGGCTTTTTGAGTTTGACCTCGATGACTTGGTCTTCCTTTTCCAGCTCAAACTCCTTGCTAAAGGTTTGATGACGCTCAGCCGTCACAATCAAACGAATTGTGCCTTTGGGAAGGCTCGGGAACTTATAGTGACCCTGCGCGTTGGTCTTGGCGCTGTAAGAGAGTTTCTTGGAGCGCCTCAGCTTCGAGGGATCCCCAGGCTCGGTAAACTCAAGGGTCAGGCGGGCTTGATTAATGGGCCGGTCAGTCTGAGCATCAGTAACCGCCACCGTAAGGTTTACGCGTTCCCCTTCTTCAGATTGTGTCTGGGTCATCATCACGGGGGCTGCCTTCGAAGAATCGGTGCAGACTAGGAGAGCACACACCAGGATCAGCGGTCGGACCAGGACGAGCACGCCGCACTTCAGATCAGAAGGTCGAAGCGCGGGGTCTGTCTGCGTCTGGTCACAAATTGAGGTTAAGTCCCTGTCTCTGGTCATAAACTTGCTCCGCCGCTATGATAGCAGACACACCGAATTTGGGAACTGCCCGCCCATCCCATTCCGCACAGCCCCTTGGAAGATGTGAAGAAAATGAAACGGCCCCATCCCGCAAAGCGGGACCAAGGCGCAAAGACTCGCTGGCAAGAACCGCTTTGTTTGCTTTGCGACCTGGCGACTTTCGTCCTTGCGTGAAATCTTCTTGGCTTTCCAGCGATTTCTTCTTACATTCTTGGGGAGAGGGCTGTTACTCACACATCTTGCTATCTAAAATATGGAGAATTTATTGGAACGATAGCTCCTGCGAGGGGGCTTGCAGTCTGGGTGAAACGAAATTGGAAGGGGCCATCACAGGTACTGCCCGCGAGAGTCTTGCTGATTCAGAAGAGGCGGAAACTTACCTCAACCAGCATGCGCACGTTCACCGGGGTGCCGTTGCGCACCGCCGGCTTAAACCGCCACGTGCGAATGGTTTCGATGGCCTTCTCGTCCAAGCCGAGGCCTAGGGGCTTCACCACCTTTGCATCGTGCACGTTCCCCGCCACATCCACGATGATCTGAACCACCACCACACCGGAGAACTTAGCCTTGCGTGCCTCCTCGGAGTAAGGCGGGTCGGGGGAATAGATGGGGATTGGCGCGCTTACTCCGCCGCCCACACTGAAGAGTCCGCCGCCAAAGCCGCCGCCCTGGCCGGGACCTAGCCCACCTCCCTTGCCTGAGCCGATACCTGTGCCCTCGCCCGTGCCGATGCCGCCACCCGTTCCCGGACCATTGGAGGCAGGGCCGGCCACCCCCGTAGGATCGCCCCACGGCATGTTCTGAGCCATCTGCGGCAGCTTCAGATCAGGGGGGCCCAGCAGGGTGGGTTGCATCGGCAGCTTGGGTTCAGGATTCGGTAGCTTGGCCATGGGAGGAGTGAACTGCGTCCAGGCAAACTTCGGTACCGCACCTTTAGATGGGGGAGTGGGCGAGCGATCACCGCCGCCACCACCGCCACCCGCCTGTTTGGCTGCGGGAGGCAGTTGCGGTAAGTAGGGAGAGATATCCGTGACCTCGAACTTCGGAGAAGCCTTCACGGTTTGCTGCCCCATCCGACTGATAACAAAAGGCAGCACCATGGCCCCGATCACTAGCAGGTGGGCGAGTAGGGAATTGACCCATGATACGGTCTGGTGCGCATAGTCCTGCATGATGTCGGGGGGATACTCGCGCTTCCTGAACAGGAAGGCGGAAGCCAGCCGCCCCAACGCCCCAGCGCCGATGGCGAAGAGTACCACCCTCCCCGCCCCTTCCCGAGCTGCCCAACCCGCCACCGCTCCCGCTAGCGCGAAGGCCGCGGTGACGCCGGCGCGCTTGAACTCCTGGGATCGGTTGAAGATGCCGACGGGGTCAGGGGGCTTCTGAAAGAAAAACCGGATCTGGCCCGGCAGGTCGACAAACCAGGGCTGCATGTCGGTCGCAGGCAGCGTGGCTTCTCCACGGTAATATTGCTGCGGAACCGTGATCTTAGGTTCGCTGAGCATTCCCCGGATCTGGCGTAGCAGCGACTCGACCATGCCGGGAGATTCGACGAAAATTCGCTGGCTGCCGGCGTCGAGCATGTCGGCCTCATACTCGCGTTTCTTATACAACAGGCTAGCAATGAACCAGCCGAGTAAGCCGAGGCCGACAGCCCCGGCTAGCGGGCCCTCGATCCCACCCCGCGCCAACTCTCCGATTCCCCCCCCGGCTGTGGCGAATAGCAAGCCGCACACGGCACGCTTGAAAGACTGGCTCCAGTTAAAGGCGCCGACCGCGTCAGTGGGCTTTTCGAGCAGCAACCTGATCTGCGCGGGCAACTCGGTGTACCAGGGGCGCAAACTGCTCAGCGGAAGATCCACCTCACCGCGATAGTACTTACTCCCCCGCTTCATCCCCGGGTCGCGCAGCCAGGCGACCAAGTGCGAGACCAGGGATTCCATTACACCGGGTGGCTCAAGAAGCTGAAAAGAAGAATTTGGCTCGACAGAACGGGAGCCGTTTGCACCCGCGCCGGCTCGATCTCTCTCGGTTTGCAACTCATTTGTTGTTGGCATTAATAGCCGTCCTGGTGTCTAAGCACTCTTCTACTCCATCACCCTCTTCCCAAGATGTTACGCCATGGAAGGAAGTTGCCTCCGCACAACGCACCAATTCACCCCTGCTAGCACCTTGCTGATTTCACTCTCATTCTAACACAATCGCGACCGGTTAGGGAGTGCCATTTAGAACTCGCATCAATCCGCACAACCCGCGACGAGTCCCGCCAACCCTTTTTTTGAGAATCAGCTCTCATTGTGCCCAATGCGGTTTACGCTTCTCCAGGAAAGCCGAGAGGCCCTCGCGAAAGTCAGGCGTGGAGCGAATGCGAGCATTCTCGTAAATAGCCGTCTCCAGCTCGCGGTCAAGTTCCTTTTGGCTGAAGTCAGCGAGCAAGCGCTTGGTGCACCTGAGACTGGTCGGACTGACTTCAAGCAGCGACATGGCAAGGTCATGGGCGCGCGCCATAAGTCTTTCCTCCGGCACGACCTCGTTGACCAAGCCCATCTGCCGCGCCTCTTCTGCGTCAAAGAGGCGCCCACTCAGCAGCAGGTCGCGGGCGCGCTTTTCGCCGATCTGGCGGACCAGGAAGACCGAAACCAACGCCGGTATAAAGCCGATGCGGGTCTCGGTGTAGCCGAATTTGGCCCCGGGAACGGCGAGCGTGTAGTCGCAGACTGTGGCGATCCCGCAGCCACCGGCGATCGCCGGCCCATTCACCGCCGCAATCACGGGTTTGGAGAAAGCGTAAATCCGGCGGAACATGCTGGCGGTGCGACGCGAGTCAGCCAGATGAGCCTCGGAGGAGTGCGCCAGGGCGTCTTGCGGCCCCTTGCTCTCAAGGAGACTGTGCTTTGATTCCTCCGCCAGCGCCTTCAACGCTTCGAGGTCCATCCCGGCGCAGAAGGCCTTTCCGGCTCCGGTCAGGATCACAACGCGTGTCCGGCTGTTCTCCAGCTCGTCCAGCGCAGCTAGCAACTCTTCAATCATGGCCGGCGAGATGGCGTTGCGCCTGTCAGGGCGGTTGAGCGTGAGAGTGGCAACTTCGGCCTCGTATTCGAGCTTAACAGTGCGGTAAAGCATCGCCCCAAAAGTTCAAGGGTTAAAGGAAAAAGGGTAAAGGCTGCGGTGCCCTTCGCTACGCTGCCACGTACCCTTTGTTCTATCGCGACTCGTAGAGGCGACCCGTGTAGTCGCGCAGGCACAAGGCCTACCCCTAGGCCTCACGGGGTGCGGAGGATTTACAGACCGAGCAGAGTGAACGGACATCCTGCGAGGGTACCCGCCGCCTCTACGCGTGTGCTCTGTCGTGTGCGTACTTCTCTCGCATCTCCTTCGTGGCCTCAACGGCCGAAAGAAGTGCCCAGGGTTCGATTCCCGTTTCGACGCCTCGCTCAGCCAGTGTGCTGACCACGGTCTCGGTGGGAATATTACCCACCAGGTCATCTCCGGCGAAGGGACATCCGCCGAGCCCGCCGAGAGCGCTGTCGAATCGGCGGCACCCGGCTTCGTAGGCGGCCAGCACCTTCTCTGTCGCTCCCTCCGGACGGCTATGCAGATGAACCCCCAACTCGATGCCAGGCGCGGCGCTTTGTACCTGCCGGAGCACCGCGCTGACCTCCTTGGGCTGCGCTGTACCCACGGTGTCCGCCAGAGAGATTGTCTTGACGCCAACACCTTGCAGCCACGACACTGCGTCGGCCGTCACCTCCGGACTCCAGGGCTCGCCGTAAGGATTGCCAAAAGCCATGGAGACATAAACTATCAGGTTCCGTCCGGCCGCCTTGGTCGCCCCCTGAAGGTCCTGCACTAAGGCGCGCGACTCGGAAAGCGACATGTTGGCGTTAGCGCGACGGAAATTGGCGGAGACTGAGTAGGGGTAACCCAGGGTTGTCACGCCCGCAGTCGCCAGTGCGCGATGGAGACCCTGCTGGTTGACCACGATGCCGATGATCTCGGGAGTTGGGGTTTGGGATTCGCGGTTCGGGGTTTCGAAACTCGAATCTCGACTCTCGAATCTCGAGCCGAACCCCGGATCCCGAATCCCGAACCACAGCTCTTGTAGCTTCGCTATCACTTGTTCGCTATCTGCCATCTGCGGGACGTATTGCGGCGCTACAAAGCTGACGGCATCGAGATGGCGAAAGCCGCATTCAATGAGCTTGCGCAAATAGGCGACCTTAATGTCCGTGGGGATGATCTTGGCGAGGCCCTGCCATGCATCGCGCGGGCACTCAATGATCTTCGCTTTGTCCATCGTCTCACGTTTGCAGCACGCCCGTCTTGAACTCCTTCACTTCCGGATTCAATGCCGCTGCCTCCAGCGCCCAGATGAGCGCCTCGCGCGTTTCCGCCGGATCGATGACGGCATCCACCCAGAGCCGCGCCGCGGCGTACCGCGGATCAGTCTGGTGCTCATAGGTGGCGAGAGTGGAGTTGTAAAGCGCTTCCTTATCCTTCTGGGTAAGCTTCTTTCCCTCACGCTCGAGCTGCTTAATCTTGATCTCCACCAAGGTGCCGGCGGCCGAGTCGCCGCTCATCACCGCGTAGCGCGCCGTGGGCCAGGCGAAAATGAAGCGAGGGTCGTAGGCCTTGCCGCACATCGCATAGTGGCCGGCTCCAAAACTGCCTCCGCAGATCACCGTAATCTTCGGCACCACGCTGTTGGAGACTGCATTCACCATCTTGGCGCCAGCGCGAATAATACCACTCCATTCCGCCTCTTTGCCCACCATGAACCCGTTTACGT
>Ga0306920_100003580_pt1 | contig 19750 bp, 17 predicted proteins | sample flu12Cox44000170_FD_204666 | JGI IMG/M metagenome (GOLD analysis project Ga0306920, IMG submission 204666) | Lab enrichment of tropical soil microbial communities from Luquillo Experimental Forest, Puerto Rico - flux4day.12C.oxic.44.000.170 (v2)... | ecosystem: Environmental > Terrestrial >... | reverse complement strand
CACGTGGGCCAGCGGGCGCAGTCCGTTCACCACCGACTCGATCGCCGCACGGTTGTCCGCGATCGGCGTCGAGGTGTGGAACACCACCTGCGCGAAGTCGCCCGCCTGCGAGGGGAACCTGGCGCTCAGAAGGTTGGCCGCCTGCTGCGACTCGGTGTTGCCCGAGGTGAACTTGTTCTGGAATTGCGTGCCCACCACCTGGGCCACCACGGTGATGCCGATGATGGCCAGTATCCACAGCACCAGCACCCGCCGCCGGTGGTCGTAGCAGTGCCCCGCAACGCGGCCGAGCACGGTCACCTGGCCGTCGCCCTCCGATGTCGGCGGCCGCTCTTGCGTCTGGGTCTGCGTGGTCAGGCTCACACCATCCACCTCCCCGCCATCGTATGATTCATCACTGATGAGTTGTAACACAGAATTCCTCATTGGTGAATCCCCTCTGAGCGGGAATTACGCAGGGCTCCGGTGAACGCGGTCGGACGGCGCCCGGGCGGGGCCGACACGCGGGGCGAGATCATCGACGCCGCCACCCGGGTCTTCGCCGAGAAGGGCTACGACGGGGCCAGCCTGCGCGCCGTCGCCCGTGAGGCCGGCGTCGACCCGGCCCTGGTCCACCACTACTTCGACGGCAAGGCGGACCTCTTCGTGGCCGCCATGGCGCTGCCCTTCGACCCGCGGACGGTGCAAGCCCACGCCGAGTTGGCCGAACGCACCGGCGCGACTGTGATCGAGTCGTTCTTGACGATGTGGGACCTTGCCGAGGGCTCGGGCTCTGCCTTCTCGTCGGTCGTGGCCGGCATGGCGGCGTCACGCGACGTCGCCGACGCCCTGCGCGAGTTCGTGCGCGAGCGGGTGTGGAGCAGGAACACACGCATCGAGGGGGAGAGCGAGGCACTGTGGGAGCGCCGCGGCGCCCTCGTGTCCTCGCAACTCATGGGTCTGGCCTTCGCCCGCTACCTCCTGCGGGTGCCTCCGCTGTCGACGGCGTCGCCCCGGGACATCGCGCGCTGGGTCGGGCCCACGCTCGACACCTACATGACCGGAGCGATCGAGGCCGGCTGAGTCAGCCCCGGCGCCGGCGCAGCTCGACGGCCACCTCCTTGCCGTTCGCCTTGCCCGAGGTCGCCTGCATGACCTTGCCGGTGAAGAAACCCATGAGCTTGTCCTCGCCCCCCGCGTAACGGGCCCACTCGTCGGGGTGCGCGCCGACCACCTCGTCGACCACGGCCGAGAGCGTGTCGGACCCGAGGGCCTCGAAGCCCATCTCGGCTGCGAGTGCGGCCGGGTCGCCCCCGCCGCGCTCGAGCAGTGTGCCGAGCACGGCCTTGGACTGGGTGGCCGACAGCTGACCGCCCGCCTCCATCCCCAGCACGCCGGCGAAGGCGGCCGGATCGAGCTGCAGGCCGGCCTCGCTCTGCGCGGCCACCTCGTTGGCGGCCCGCGCCAGGGCGAGCGCCGTGGGTGCGCCGGCGTCGGTGGCGGCACTCACCAGGGCGTCCAGGCCGAGGTCGACCACGGCCCGGATCTGGTCGTGCTCCGCGTCGCTCGGCGAGCCCCCGAGGGCGGCGGCCAGTCGGGCCCGCCGTTCGGCGGGCATCGCGCCCAGCCCGTCGCGCACCCGCGCCTGCCAGTCGGCGCCGGGTGCCAACGGCACCAGATCGGGCTCGGGGAAGTAGCGGTAGTCGTGCGACTCCTCCTTGGAGCGCATCGACTCGGTCCGGCCGGCGGCCTCGTCCCAGTGCCGCGTCTCCTGCTCGATGCTGCCGCCCGCCTCGAGCACCGCGATCTGGCGGGTCGCCTCGTACTCGATGGCCCGGCCGAGCGACCGCAGCGAATTGAGGTTCTTGATCTCGCACCGGGTGCCGAACTCGGTGGTCCCGGCCGGGCGCACCGACACGTTGGCGTCGACACGCATGGAGCCCTCCTCCATGCGGCCGTCGGAGACGCCGGTGGCGACGAGGATCCCGCGCAGCTCGGAGGCGTAGGCGCGCGCGTGGGCGGCCGAGCGGATGTCGGGCTCGCTGACGATCTCGACCAGCGGGACGCCCGAGCGGTTGTAGTCCACCAACGCGTGCTCGGCGGCGTTGATGCGGCCGCTGGCACCCACGTGGGTGAGCTTGCCCGTGTCCTCCTCCATGTGGGCGCGCGTGACGCCGACCCGGAACCCGTCGGGGAGCTCGAGCCAGCCGCCCGCGTTGAGCGGAAGGTCGTACTGGCTGATCTGGTAGTCCTTGGCCTGGTCCGGATAGAAGTAGTTCTTGCGAGAGAACACCGACGGGCGGATCTCGCAGTGCAGCGCCGCACCGATCCGCATGGCCAGCTCCACCGCCTGCGCGTTCAGCACCGGCAACGCGCCGGGCAACCCGACGCACACCGGGCAGATGTTGACGTTGGGCTCGTCGCCGAACGCGTTCTTGCAGCCGCAGAACAACTTGGTCGCCGTGGCCAACTCACAGTGGACCTCCAGGCCGATGACCGTCTCCCAGCCGGCGTTGCCGTTGGTGCTCACCGAATTCACGCCGCACCCCCCGCGGCCGGGGCGCCGGCCGGCGCATGCGCCTCGACGACCCGGGCCACCCGGAAGAGCATCGCCTCGCCCAGCGCCGGCGCCAGCACCTGGACCCCGACGGGCAGGCCGTCGTCACCGGTGCCGAAGGGAACCGAGACCGCGGGATGGCCCGAGAGGTTGGACGGGATGGTGCACACGTCGTTCATGTACATCGCCATCGGGTCGTTCACCTTGGCCCCGAGCGCGAAGGCTGTCGTCGGGGCGGTGGCACCGAGCAGCACGTCGACCGTCTCGTAGGCCCGGTCGAAGGCGCGCATCACCAGCGTGCGCACGCGCTGCGCCTGGGCGTAGTACGCGTCGTAGTAGCCGGCCGAGAGCGCGTAGGTGCCGAGCATGATGCGCCGCTTCACCTCGGCGCCGAAGCCGGCGGTCCGGGTGGCCGTGTTCATGGCAGCCACGTCGTCACCGCCCACGCGCAGGCCGTAGCGCACGCCGTCGTAGCGCGCCAGGTTGGACGACGCCTCGGCGGGAGCGATCAGGTAGTACGCCGAGAGGCCGTAGCCGAACTCGGGCACCGACATCTCCTCGACCTTGGCACCCGCGTCCGACAACGCGTCGGCTGCCTGCTGGACCCTCGCCGCCACGTCCGGCGCGCACCCCTCCACCAGGGAGCGGCACAGCCCCACCCGGACGCCCTCGGCCCCCTCCTCGAGGGAGGGCAGCGTCGGCTCTGGCGCCGACGGCAGCGACGTGCTGTCCATGGGGTCGTGCCCGGCGAGCACGTCGAAGAGGAGCGCCGCGTCCTCTACCGTCGTCGCGAAGGGGCCGATCTGGTCGAGCGAGCTGGCGAAGGCGACCAGCCCGTAGCGCGAGACGCGCCCGTATGTCGGCTTCATGCCGACGACGCCGCACAGCGCGGCGGGCTGGCGGATCGACCCGCCCGTGTCCGAGCCCAGGGCGAGGTGGGCCAGGCCCGCGGCAACCGCGGCGGCCGACCCGCCGCTGCTCCCGCCCGGGACCTTGGTCGTGTCGAGCGGGTTGCGCGTGGGCCCGAACGCGGAGTTCTCGGTCGAGCTGCCCATGGCGAACTCGTCCATGTTGGTCTTGCCCACGACGACGGCGCCCGCCTCGCGCAGCGACGCCACGACCGTGGCCTCGTAGGGCGGCCGCCACCCATCGAGGATGCGCGAGCCGCAGGTGGTCGGGATGCCGCGCGTGCAGAGGTTGTCCTTGAGGGCGACCGGGACACCGGCCAGGGGTCCCGGGTCTCGCCCCGCCGCCACCGCGGCGTCCACCGCGTCGGCCTGGGCGCGCGCCTCGTCGGCCAGCACCTCCAGGAACACGTTGAGCTCGCCGTTGTGGGCCTCGGCTGCGGTCAGCGCGTCCTCGACCGACTGGCGAGCCGAGCGCTCCCCCGCCCGGACGGCTGCAGCGAGCGTCGCCGCCCGACCCGTGCCCGGCGGTGTCACGGCGCGTCCCCCACGATCCGCGGGACGCGGAAGCGGTAGTCCTCCACATCCGGCGCGGCCGCCAAGACCTCGTCGCGGTCGAGGCTCGGCCGCGGCTGGTCGGGCCGCAGCACGTTGTCCAGCGCGATGGGATGCGAGGACGGCTCCAGGTGCGACAGGTCGAGCGCCGCGACGTCGGCGGCATGGTCGAGCACCGTGCGGAGCTGCGCGGTGAAGAGCTCGACCTCCTCGTCGCTGAGGTCCAGGCGCGCCAGCCGCGCCACATGGACGACGTCCTCCCGGCTGAGCGTGACGTGGGTCGCCTCGCGCCCGACCGGCGCGGCCGGGTCCGGTCCCGGCGCGCTCACCGGTCGGCGGCGGCCAGCACACCCGTCACGAACTCGACGGTGCGCGCCTCGATCTCGTCTTTGTCGTAGTCGAGCGTGGCCACGTGGTAGCTGCGCTCCAGGGTCACCTGCTCGACCGGGCCCTTGGCGCGGGCGACCAGCAGCTCGCTCGACTTGGGGTCGACGACGTGGTCCTGCGTGCTGGTGAAGACCAGCACCGGACACGTCACCGAGGCCAGCTCCGCCTCGACGGCGGCGGCCGCGTCGAACAGTGACAGCGCCGCTCGCAGGGGCAGCTCGGGATAGGCCGACTCGACGGCCCCTTCCATGGCGATGTCCGAGCCGATGCCCGGCGCAACCTCGTCGCCCCCGTCGAGCATGGCCTGCACGAACGAGACCGTGCCTTCGTCGGGGGGTGACAGCAACGGGTTGACCAGCGCGAGCGCGGCGATCTCGGGGTGCCGCTCGGCCAGCCACACGGCGAGGGTGCCGCCCATGGACAGGCCGACGACCGCGACGGACTCGCAGCGCGCCGCCAGGCCTTCGTAGGCGGACTCGGCCGCACCGGACCAGTCCGCCCACGTCGTCGTCACCATGTCGGCGATGGCGGTGCCGTGACCCGGCAACAGCGGCAGCTCCACACTGAGCCCGGCGTCGGCCAGCGCCAGCGCGAGGCCGCGCATCGATTGGGGGTTGCCGGTGAAGCCGTGCAGGACGAGCGCGCCGCGGTCGTCGCCGGTCGCGGCATAGGGCTCGGCACCGGGGAGGACGGGCGCGGTCACGAAACGGCAGCCTACCGGCGGGCCGAGTAGGGTTCCGGCGGCCGGGGCCGTGGGGCACACCGCGCGGAGGCCTTCGGTTGAACAAACCGATCGACACGGTCGGTCGGCCACGCAGCCACCGACACGACACCGCGACAGACGAAGGAGCAACGCATGCCGTCGTACCCGTTTCTCAGCGACGAATGGCTCGACGAAGCCCGCAAGATCCGCGCCGAGTACGAGGGCAAGACCCCGCCCATCCCCCACACCGTGCGGATGAACCTGGTGGTGACCGCGGTGCCGTTCTCCGACGACGACGTCCTCGCCCACATGGACACCTCGAGCGGCGAGCTGATCCTCGAGACGGGTCACCTCGAGGTCCAGGACCTCAAGGTCACCGTCGACTACGACACGGCCAAGGCGATCCTGGTGGAGGGCAACCCCCAGGCGGGCATGCAGGCCTTCATGGCCGGCAAGGTGCGCGTGGAGGGCGACATGGCCAAGCTGATGATGCTCCAGTCGACGCCGGCCGCGGCCGACCCCAGCGCGGCCGAGCTGGCCCAGCGCCTGCGCGACATCACCGAGTAGCGCAGTAGCGCCCACCCCGGGACCGACCCCCGGGGCCACGCCGGGGCAGGCCGCCGCTCAGGCGGGTTCCACCGCCAACCGGCCGGTCCGCGCGCGCCGGGGGAGCGGGCGCATGAAGAGCGAGCACACGACGGCGAGCGCGGCGGCGATGGCGCCGATCCAGAAGGCCACGCTGAAGCTGTGCAGCAGCGCGGTCGAATGGTGCACGTCGCCCAGCCCCGCGCGCCGCGCCACGGTCTCCTGCACCGTCAGCACGGTCTGGATCCCGGCCACCTCCCCCACCTGGCTCGCGAGCAGCTGGGCCGCGCTCATGATCCCGTACTCGGACTCCGCCAGCTCGTTGGCCATCGTCGACGAGGTGGCGGGCATGGAAACCCCCATGCCGAGACCCGAGAGCGCCAGTGCGACGACGATCACGAACAGCGCCGAGGAGGCGCCGAGCGTGGCGAAGAGCACCAAGGACGCGAACAGCACGCCGGTCCCGAACAGCGTCACCGAGCGCTCGCCTGTCCGGACGGTGAGGTAGCCGGCGATGGGCGCGCTGACGGCGAAGACGAGAGGCCGGGCGACCGAGATGAAGCCGACCTGCGAGACGCTGTAGCCGTAGACCTGCTCCATGAGGAGCGGGAAGAGGAAGAACGCGCCGAAGTAGGCGAAGCTCGAGAACCCCTTCGCCCCCATGGGGAACATGAAGTTGCGTCGGCGCCAGTAGGTGGTCGGGATGAGCGGCGTCGGGAACGTCGCCTCGCGCCACACGAACAGCACGGTGAGCGCGGCGCAGACCACTCCCGACACGATCACGCCCGACGATCCCCACCCCACGATCGGCCCGATGCTGAGCACGAGCATGCCGGCCGTGACGGCGCCGGCGAGGCTCCAGCTCCCGACCCAGTCCATCCCGGCCCAGGTGCCGGTGCGCGCGCCGTCGGCGTCCGAGCCGGCCCGAACGCCGGCACCCGTCGCCCCCGCCACGGCATCCGCAGCCGCCTCCGCCCCCACGGCGGCGCGGTGGCGACGGCGCGTCGGCAGCAGCAACGCCACCACGGCCGACGCCACGATCAGCAGAACCAGCTGCCCCCAGAACAAAGTGCGCCACCCGAAGTACTGGATCACCGGCGACCCCAGCGTCACGCCGAGGACCGGTCCGCCCGCCCCGACCAACGACCACCAGCCCAGTGCCTTGACCCGCTCCTCGGGGGCGAACAGCTCGAGGATGATCGCCATCGACGCCGTCCCCGTCGCCGCGCCGACGACGCCGTCGAGGGTGCGGGCGAACAAGAGCATGCCGACGTCGGGCGCGGTGGCGGTGAGGACGGCGCTGACCATGGCGCCCAACAGCCCGTACTGGTAGAGGCGGCGGTGCCCGAAGAGGTCGCCCACCTTGCCGAAGAACGGCGCGGCGACGCCGAAGGCCAGCAGTGGTCCGGTAGACGCCCAAGCGAGGACCGAGAAATTGGTGTCGAACTCGGCCTTCACCGTCGGCAGCGCCACGACGAAGACGGTGAACGTGACGTTCAGCGCGAGCAGCCCGGCCAACAGTGCGATCAGGGCCCACCACGGGTAGCGCTCGCTGCGTACGGCTCGCGCCGTGACGCGCCGCTGCAAGAGGACGAACCAGCTCGCCTCGACCGACCCGTCGCCCAAGGGCCCCATGGCGGCACCGCCGGGGTCGCGGGAGGGATCGAGAAGTGCCTCGGTCTGCTGCTGCTCGATGGACGACGCCGCCACGCCGCTCAGCGCATGCCGCGCAGGCGGAACCACCAGTTCGGGTCCCGTCCGTGCGCGTGGAAATGGTTCGGGATCTGCCGCATGACCCGGTCGACCGACCACGCACCCGGTCCGAAGCGGGCGTCGGCCACGCGGGTCAGTTGCACCAACATGTGCTCGAGGTCGGCGTCGGGTGGCGTGGGACCGTGGTGCCGCCACACGACCATCGGGACACCGCAGATCTCGCAGTCCGCCACCCAGCACACGTCGTCCTCGTGGTGCCATTCGGACAGGCGCGCGGCTTCGCAGAGGTCGCAGCTGGGGTCGGCGGGGAGGGCCACGCCTTCAGCCTGCCAGCCCGGTTCCTCGCCGGGCGAACCCGGCGCTGATCTGCGCTAGGCCTATTTGGCGAAGAGCTCGACCTGCGACCCCGTCGGCACGGTCGAGCCGACCGCCGGCGACGTACCGGTGACCGTCCCGGTCGGGTTGCCCGACAGTCCGTTGGCGGTCAGCCCCGCGTTCGACAGCGCGGCCACGGCCTGGGGGACCGTGTCGCCCACGACGTCGGGCACCTGCACCGTCGGCGGCCCGCTCGAGACGGTGACGGTCACGGTCGAGCCGTAGGGAGTTTGCGCGCCACTGGCCGGGTTGGTCGAGATCACGTTGCCGGCGGGGATCGTCGTCGACGTCTGGTTGGCCTGCGTCGCCTGCAGGCCCACCGCCTGCAGCGCCGCCTGCGCCTGGGCGAAGGTGTAGGAGGTCGGGATGTTGGGCACCGTCGCCGGTTGATGGCCGAGCGACGGCACGATCGTGATCGTGCTGCCGTACGGGGCCGAGGTGGGATTCGGCGTAGCGCCCGACGACCACGAGATGATGATCGTGCTCGGCACGGTGTTGTCGTACTGGCCCGGCGTACAGCTCGCCTGGAGATGCACCGCCGTGAGGGCCGTCACCGCCTGTGCGCACGTCATGCCGGCCAGGGACGGCACGGTGACGTCGGGCGGCCCCGCCGAGGGCACCACCGTCACCGTCGATCCCTCCTTCAGCGACGTCTTGGGCGCCGGATGTTGCGACAGCACGAGTCCGGCCCCGAGGGTCGTGGACTTGACCGGTGCCTCCTCCTTGAGGTTGAAGTGCAGCTTGGTCAGCTCGGTGCGCGCCTGCGCCACCGGGAGGCCGACCAGCGTCGGCACCGGGTGCGACGGCGTGAGCACGCCCGAGGCGAACACGCCGGCCAGGACGCCCGCGACGACGAGCGCCGCCACCACGGCGCCGATGATCCAGGCCATGCGCCGGCGATAGCGGTTGCGAAACGGCACGACGAACGGTGCGCCCCGGCCAGACGGGGGCCCCTCCCCGCGGCCGCCCGGCCCCGAGGGATCGTCGTTGAAGACCTCCCCCGGCCCCGCCCTGGTGCCGACAGGCGCCCCGTTGGCCAGGGTCGTCGCGGCATCGGGCGCCAGCACCTCGGTCCCCACCGCCCCGAGCGCGCCGGCGGCGGCGGCCCCGACCGCGCCAGCCGCGGCGGCACTGGTGACTCCGCCGGCGATGGCCGTCGTCTCGCCCGACAGCTCGTCGATCCCCGGGGCGCGGAACGCGTTGATCGGTGTGGCCTCCTCCAGGTGCGGCATCACGAGCGGCAGCGGTGCCGGCGTCGGCAGCGCGGCCGCCAGCGCGCCCAGACGCGCCGCCAAGCCCGCCGCGTCCAAGCGTGCCGCCACGTCCGGCGCGGCGGCACGCGCCAAGACGTCGTCGAGGGGACCCAAACGCGCGTCGTGCGGGAGCGGCTGCCCAATGCGTGCCGCCAGCGTGCCCATCGTCGTGTCGGTGACGAACGGCACCGTCCCGGTGACCGCCTCGTACAAGACCAACGCGAGGGAGTACACGTCGGCGCGCCCGTCCACCGGATGGCCCTCGGCCGCTTCGGGCGAGATGTAGCGCGCCGTGCCCACCATGGCACCGGCCGGCTCCGTCCACGCCGCCTCGGCTAACGCGCGGGCGACGCCGAAGTCCGCCACCCGCACGCGGCCCTCCTCGTCGAACAACAAGTTCGCCGGCTTGATGTCGCGGTGGACGAGACCCCGGGCGTGCGCATAGGCGAGGCCCTGCGCCACCTCGGTGCCCAACACGGCGGCCTGTGAGTGCGAGAGCCGGACGTCGCGGTCGAGCAGGTCGCGCAGCGAGCCCCCGCCGAGATACTCGAGGACGAGATACGGCCCGTCGGTGTCCTCGCCCCAGTCGAACACCCGGAGCACGTGGGGGTGGTTGAGCGACGCCACCGAGCGGGCCTCCGCGCGGAAGCGCTTCAAGAAGGCGTCGTCGGTCGCCAGTCCCGGCTGGAGGACCTTGACCGCGACGTGACGCTGCAGCGACACGTCCTCCGCCAAGTAGACGTGAGCAGAAGCGCCGGTGCCCAGTGCGGAGAGCAGCCGGTACCGCTTCCCTAGGACCCGGCCGATGGAGTCTGATATCAGGGGCATCGGGCGACTCTCAGGCTACCGATGTTCGGACCGGGTTCGGTGGACACCTCCTCACCAGGATTGCGGCCCCCGCTCAGGGCAGCGCGCCGGTCTCGAGCATCGTCTCGAAGCCGGACGCGTCGACGACGGGGGTGCCGACCTCCTCGGCCTTCTTGAGCTTCGCCGCGCCCGGCGCGTCGCCGACGACGAGCGCGAACGTCTTCTTGGACACGCTCCCCGGCGACGTCCCGCCCCGCGCCAGGATCGCCTCCTCCGCGCCCTCGCGCGAGTAGCCCGGCACCGTCCCGGTCACCACCACGGCCTTGCCGGCCAGCGTCTGCTCCGGGGTGCCCGCCGCCGCGGCCCCGGCGCCCGCCGACACGGCGGCACCGGCCTCCTCCGCGTTGACCCCGGCCTCCCGCAGCCGTCGGATCACACCGGCGTTGGTGGGAAGGGCGAGGAATTCGGCCACGGCGGCCGCGATCACGCCTCCGACGCCGTCGACGGCCGAGAGCCCCGCCTCGCCGGCGGCCATCACGGCGTCGAGCGACCCGAAGGCCCGGGCGATGGCCCGGGCCCCGGTCGGGCCCAGGTGGCGGATGCCCAGCGCCACGAGCAGGCGGCTGAGCGGCTGGGTCTTGGACCCGTCGATCGCGGCCACCAGGTTGCCCGCCGAGATTGCGGCGAAGCGCTCCAGCGCGACCAGCTCCTCGACCGTGAGCAGGTAGAGGTCGGCCGGGTCGTTGACGAGCCCCGCGCCGACCAACTGGACCACGCGCTCCTCGCCGAGTCCCTCGATGTCCATGGCCGAGCGCGAGGCGTAGTGGACCACGCGCTGCACGCGTTGTTGCGGGCAGTCAATGTTGGTGCAGAACGTGTCGCTCTCGCCGGGCAGGCGCACGAGCGGTTCGCCGCACGAGGGGCACGTGGTCGGGAACTTCCACTTCGGCTTGCGGCGCGTCGGCACCCCCGGGCCCTCCTTCACCGGGCCGACTACCTCGGGGATGACGTCGCCCGCCTTGCGCACGATGACGAGGTCGCCCGGCCGCACGTCCTTCGCGGCGACCTGGTCCTCGTTGTGCAGCGTGGCCATCCCCACGGTCGAGCCACCGACGAAGACCGGCTCGAGTTGGGCGAACGGGGTGGCCCGCCCGGTGCGGCCGATGGAGACGTGGATCGCGAGCAGCCGCGTCGTGCGCTCCTCGGGCGGGAACTTGTAGGCGATGGCCCAGCGCGGGGCGCGCGAGGTGGCACCGAGGCGTGCGTGCTCCGCCAGGTCGTCGACCTTGGCCACGACGCCGTCGATCTCGTAGGGCAGCGAGTGGCGGGCCTCCTCCATCTCGCGGCAGCGCGCCATGACGGCCTCGATGCCGGTCACCCGCACCGCCTGCGGGCTGACCGGGAAGCCGGCCTTGGCCAATCGGGCCAGGGTCTCGGTCTGGGTGGCCGCGGGCCAGGCGCTCTTGGCCGGCGCGCCCTCGACCACGCCCAGCGCGTACGCCCAGAAGAACAGCGGACGCCGCGCCGTCACGGCCGGGTCCTTCTGGCGCAACGCGCCGGCGGCCGAGTTGCGGGGGTTGACGAAGAGCCGCTCGCCCGCGTCGGCCTGTCGCTTGTTCATCGCGTCGAACTCGGCGACCGGCATGTAGATCTCGCCGCGCACCTCGAGCCGCTCGGGGTACGGGCCGCCTGCCTTGGCGAGCTCATCGGGCACGTCCTTCACCGTCGCCACATTGGCGGTGACGTCCTCGCCGGCGACGCCGTCGCCACGCGTGGCGGCTTGGACGAACCGTCCCCGCTCGTACGTGAGCGACATGGCCACGCCGTCGACCTTGGGCTCGCAGGAGAAGTCGAGCGACGACAGGTCGAGCTCGGGGTCCTGGCGACGCAGGCGTTCGGCCCAGGCGCGCAGCTCGTCCTCGTCGAACGCGTTGTCGAGGCTCATCATGGGTACACGGTGGCGCACTTCGGAGAAGAGGCCCGACGGCGCGGCGCCGACGGTGTTGGTGGGCGAGTCGGCTGTGGCCAACGACGGGAAGTCGGACTCGAGCTGGCGCAGCTCGCGCACCAGCAGGTCGTACTCGGAGTCGGGGATCTCGGGCGCGTCGAGCATGTGGTACAGCTCGTTGTGGTGGAGGATCTGCACCCGCAGCTCCTCGGCCCGCGCCGCCGCCCCGGCCGGCGCCCCGTTGGCCGTCTTGGCCGCCACCGTCAGCCCACGATGCCCGCGCCGACCACCGCGTCGGGCTCCCGGTCGTCGTAGAGGGCCACCGTCTGGCCGGGTGCCACCGCCCGCTGCGGATCGTCGAAGCGGACCACCGCGCCGTCACGGCCGAGCTCGACCGTGCATGGCACCGCGCGGCCGTGCGCGCTGACCTGCGCCACCGCACGCGCCCCCGACGACAGCGGGGCGTCGACCCAGGTGAGCGTCGGCGCCGCCAGCAGCACCGATGGTCGCAACACATCGGCCGCACTGCCGACGACGACACGCCGGGTGCCGACGTCGACGTGCGTGACGTAGCGCCGGGCGCCGTCGGTTCCGTGCCCCATGCCGCGTCGCTGGCCGACGGTCACGAGCTCGACGGCGTCGACCGAGCCGGCCGGAAGGCCGTCGGCGTCGACCACCTCCGCGGGGTGCAGCGCGATGCGGCCGGTCAGGAACCCCTCGCGCCCTTGCGCACGGCCGATGAAGCACACGTCCTGGCTGTCGGGCTTGGACGCGGTTCGCAGGCAGAGGCGCTGTGCACGCGCCCGGACCTCGTCCTTGGTCATCTCTCCCACCGGGAAGACGACGCGGGCGAGTGCGTGCTGGTCGAGCATGGAGAGGACGTAGGACTGATCCTTGGCGGCATCGGCGCCGCGGCGAAGTCGCATGGGCCGCCCATCTTCGTCCCCGCCTGTGACGCGGGCGTGGTGACCGGTGGCCAGACGGTCGAAGCCCATGCGGTCGGCCCGCTGCAACAGCCGGTCGAACTTCATGGATCGGTTGCACTCGATGCACGGGTTGGGCGTGCGCCCACGGGCGTGCTCGCCGACATAGGGGGCCACCACGTGCCGTTCGAACTCGTCGGTCAGGTTGAAGACGTGGTGCTCCATCCCGAGTTGCTGGGCGACACGCCGGGCGTCCTCGACGTCGGCCACCGAGCAGCAGCCCGAGTCGGACTCGCCGCCCCACAGCTTGAGCGTGGCGCCGACGACGTCATGGCCCTGCTCGACCAGCAAGGCGGCCGCGACGGAGGAGTCGACGCCTCCCGACATGGCCACGAGCACCCGCATGCCGACAGTGTGCCACCCGTGCTCAGGCGCTCCGGCGCAGCGTGGCCACCACCTCGGGCACGATGGTCAGCGCGCGGTCGACGTCGGCATCGCTCGTGTCGTGCCCGAGCGTGAAGCGCACCGCACCGACGGCGACCTCGGCCGGCACGCCCATGGCCGAGAGGACGTGGCTCGGTTCGAGCGCCCCGCTGGCGCACGACGAGCCACCCGACACGCAGACCCCCTGGGCGGCCAATCCCACCAGCAGCTCCTCCCGCTCGACGCCGGGCAGGCAGACGTGCAGGTGCCCCGCCAGCACCTCGACGTCCGGCGGTACCGTGCGGTGCGCGCCCGGCACCGCCGCCACGAGGCAGTCGGCCAGGCGGTCGCGCAACGCCGCCACCCTCGACGCGGTGGCGGCCCGGTCGGCCGCAGCCAGGCGCAGCGCAGTGGCCAGGCCGACTGCGCCGGCGACGTCCTGTGTCCCGCTGCGTCGTTCGCGCTCCTGTCCGCCGCCGAACTGGCGAGCCTCGAGGACGACCCCCGGCGCTGCGGCGAGGGCGCCGATGCCGACCGGCCCGCCGACCTTGTGCGCGGTGACCCCGACGAGGTCCACACCTGCCGTCAGCTCCGCCAGGTCGCAGAAGGCCGCTGCCTGGACGGCGTCGCTGAAGACGGACGCCTCGGGAGCGCGACGACGCACCGCGTCGACCACGGCCGCCAGCGGCTGCACGACGCCGGTCTCGTTGTTGGCCGCCATGACCGCGACGAGCGTGCAGCGCGGCGACAGCGCCCGCGCCAGGGCGTCGAGATCGAGGACGCCCGCGTGGTCGACGGGCAGCTCGCGCACGTCCGCCCCGTCACGCGCCGCGGCGCGGCACGATTCGAGCACGGCGGGGTGTTCCACGGCGCTCGCGAGGACGACCGCGTCGCGCCCGTCGTGGACCGCGGCCTCCAGGGTGCCGAGCACCGCCAAGTTGGCCGCCTCCGTGCCGCCGGAGGTGAACACGATCTCGCCGGGGTCGCGTCCGAGCACGGCCGCCACCTCGTCGCGTGCCTCCTCGAGCATGCGGCGGGCCCGTTGTGCCGGCGGGTGGCTGCCGGTGGGGTTGCCCAGCGGGGCCGAGTGCACCTCCGCCATGGCCGCCGCCACCTCGGGGCGCAGCGGCGTCGTGGCGGCGTGGTCGAGATAGGTCGTCGTCATACCGACCATCGGCGCCGCCTCAGGCGATCCAGACCGTTTTGGTGTTGGCGAACTCCTTGAGCCCGACCTCGGAGAGCTCGCGGCCGAAGCCGGAGCGCTTGACCCCGCCGAAGGGCAGCTCGGGAGCAGAGGCCACCATGGCGTTGACGAAGACCGCGCCCGCCTCGATCCCCTCGATGCAGCGCGCCGTCTCGTCGTCGTCGGACGTCCACACGCTCGAGCCCAGGCCGAAAGTGGTGGCGTTGGCCGCCTGAATCGCCGCGTCGAGGTCGGGGACGCGCAGCACCATGGCCACCGGGCCGAAGATCTCCTCCTGCGCGACCGGCATGTCCGTCGTGACCTCCGAGAGCACGGTGGGCGGGAACCACCACCCCTCGCCGTCGGGCGCCTTCGGGCTCCGGTGCACCGTGGCGCCTTGCCGCTCCGCCTCCTCCACCTGCGCCACCAGCTCGTCGCGCTGGCCCTCGCTGACGATGGGGCCGACGTCGGTGGCGGGGTCGAAGGGGTCGCCGACGACGAGCGCGTCCATGCCTTCGGTGAAGCGGGCCAGGAACTCGTCGTAGACCGCGTCCACGACGATGAAGCGCTTGGCGGCGATGCACGACTGTCCGTTGTTCTGCACGCGCGCCGTCACCGCGGTGCGCACGGCAGCATCGAGGTCGGCCGAAGGCGTCACGACGAAGGGGTCCGAGCCGCCGAGCTCGAGCACGGACTTCTTCAGCGCATGGCCGGCCGTTGCAGCGACCGCCATCCCGGCGCGCTCGCTGCCGGTCAGCGTGACCGCCACGATGCGCGGGTCCTCGATCAGCGCCGCCACGTCCTTGGACTCGACGAGCAGCGTGGTGAAGACACCCTCGGGCAGGCCGGCGCGGCGGAACAGGTCCTCGATCGCCAGCGCCGTCTGCGGGACATTGGAGGCGTGCTTCAGGAGGCCGACGTTGCCCACCATCAGCGCGGGCGCGGCGAAGCGGACGACCTGCCAGAGTGGGAAATTCCAGGGCATGACCGCGAGGACGGGGCCGAGCGGCTGGTAGTGCACGTACGAGCGGGTCGCCTTGGTCTCGATGTCCTCGTCGGCCAGCAGGCGCTCGCCGTTCTCGGCGAACCAGCGCAACCCCACGGCGCTCTTGGACACCTCGGCCTTGGCGGCGGCGAACGTCTTGCCCATCTCCGTGGTGAGGATGCGGGCGACGTCGGGCACCTCGCCCTCGAGGAGCTCGGCTGCGGAGAGCAAGTGGCGCGACCGCTCGGCGTAGCTCGTCGTCCTGTACTCGGCGAAGGCGGCCACGGCGCGGTCGAGCAGCGCGTCGACCTCGGCGGGCGTGTGGGACGGGAACACCTTCTCCGTCTTCCCGGTGGCGGGGTTGATGGTGGCGAACGGCATGGGCCCAGTCTTACCCGGCGATCCCCGTGTCCGTGCCGCCGGCGAGCCCGAGGTGGCCGGCCACGGCGCCGCGCCGGAGCTTGCCGGTGGCGGTGTGGGGCAGGTCGTCGGTGGCGACGTAGGTCTTGGGCCGCTTGTACGGGGCGAGGTGCGCCGATGCGGCGGCCCGCAGGGCCTCCTCGGCTCCGGGCCGTTGCGCGACGTAGGCCACGCAGACGCGCTGGCCCCACTGCTCGTCGGGCAGGCCGAACACCGCCACCTCGTGGACGCCCTCGACTGCAGCCAGCACGTTCTCGACCTCGGCCGGGTAGACGTTGACGCCGCCGCTGATGATGAGGTCGTGGCGCCGGCCGCTCAGGTAGAGGAAGCTGTCCTGACCGAGTCGCCCGAGGTCCCCGATGGTGCAGGCCGTCCCGTTCCACGCCGACCGCGTCGCCTCCTCGTTGCGCCAGTAGCTGAAGCGCGCGAACTCGGGGAGGTCGGCCCAGATGGTGCCCGAGTCGTCGCCCGCGGTCGTGTCCGCGTCGTCGTCGAGCGGCTCGACGAAGAGCCGCCGTCCGCTCCGGGCGCGGCCCACGGTCCCGGGGTGCTCGAGCCAGTCGGCCGGAGAGCACACCGTGAACTGCGCCTCGGTCGAGCCGTAGAACTCCCACACCGCGTTGGGCCGGGCGCGCGCCATCACGGCACGCTTGAGCGACTCGGGGCACGGCGCGCCGGCATGGACGAGGAGACGGAGGGAGTCGAAGCGCTCGTCGGGCTCGAGCTCGCCCAGCTGCATGATGCGCTGCAGGTGGGTCGGCACCAGGAAGGCGGTAGTGGGACGCTGTTGTCGCAGGACGCGCAGCGCGGTCGCCGCGTCGAAGCGGCCGAGAATGGCCAGTGACCCGCCCGAGAGCAGCGTGCCGGTGCAGAAGCGGATCGAGACGGTGTGGTACATCGGCGAGCACACGAGGTGCAGGTCGTCGGGCTCGAAGTGCCACACGTCCGCCTCGTCCTCGAACACGGCGCGCGCGGTGTCTTCGTCCCACAGGCCCGTCGTCACCCCCTTGGGCCGCCCGGTGGTGCCCGACGTGTAGTGCATCGACCGCGTGAGCGGGTAGGGGGCCAGTTCGGCCGGCGGCGCGTCGCCGTGCACCAGCGCCGCCAGCTCGGCACGGTCGAAGACCCGCAGCACGGGATCGGCGTCGGCGGCCAGCGCGTCGCGCTCGTGTTCGGTCAACGTCGCATTGAGCAGGACCGGGACAATGCCGACGCGGGCCGCCCCGAGGACGGCGCAGATCAGGTCGGCCGATGACCCGAGGGCGAAGGCCACGCGGTCTCCGCCGCCCAACCCCCTGGCGGCCAGCGCGCCGGCGGCCCGGCGCTGGCGTTCCTCTGCGTCGGCGGCACACAGCAGCTCGACGGTCGGCGCATCGGCGGGCACGGCCGCAGCGTAGGGCGCCATCGAGAGCCGGAAACCGGCGCCTCCGCGGCCGGATGCCGCGACGCCCCGCCCGTGCGAGCATGGTGCGGCCATGACCGAGACGCAGGCCCCCGACGTGGAGCGCGCCCGCGCGCTGCTGGAGCGGGCGCGCCGTGTCGTCGTGCTGACCGGCGCCGGCATCTCGACCGACTCGGGGATCCCGGACTTCCGGGGCCCGCAGGGCGTCTGGACCACCAACCCCGAGGCCGAGCGGATGGCGACGCTCGAGTTCTACGTGGCCGATCCCGAGATGCGCCGGCGCTCGTGGCGGCACCGGCTCACCTCGCCCCTCTGGGACTCCGAGCCCAACGCCGGGCACCGCGCGCTCGTCGACCTCGAACGCAGCGGCCGCCTCGACACGTTGGTCACGCAGAACGTCGACGGCCTGCACCACAAGGCGGGGACGGACCCGGCGCGCATCGTGGAGATCCACGGCACCGGGCGCGAGGTGGTGTGCCTGCGCTGCGGCGACCGCCAGCCGGCCGAACCGGTGCACGAGCGCGTGCGTGCCGGCGACGAGGACCCGGCCTGCCTGGTGACGGGAGCCGACGCGGCGGCGTGCGGCGGGATCTTGAAGTCGGCCACCATCAGCTTCGGCCAGAGCCTCGTGCCGGAGGACCTGGTGCGCGCCGAAGCGGCGGCCGAGCACTGCGACCTGCTGCTCGCCGTCGGCTCGACCCTCGGCGTGTTCCCCGCCGCCGGCATGGTGCCCATCGCGGTGCGCCACCGCGCGGTCGTGGTCATCCTCAACGGCGGCGAGACCGAGATGGACGCGCTGGCCGACGTCGTCGTCTACGGGTCGATCGGTGAGTGCCTGCCGGCGATGGTGGAGGGACTGACACCGGTCGCCTGAGGTTGGCGACGCCAGGCGGTCTCGTCGCCGGCGCGACGGGCTCTGGTTACCCGCCGCCCTTCGCCTTGCGCCGCGGCTTGAGCGCGAACCACCAGATGCTGGCGATGGTGCCCAGCGTCACGGCTGCGGCGGCCACCGGCTTGACGACCTTGCGCCCACTCTTCGGCATGGGCGCAGACACTATCCCGGGGGTACCTGCCAGTGGACCAGGTCACTGCTGCGGGCGACGCCGATGGCGGCGTGGCCCCAGCCGCCGTAGCTGCTGAGGTCCGTGCTGCCGGCGTAGGTCAGGTAATAGGTGCCGCCGTCCTGGCAGACGAAGGCCGAGTTGGCATGCTCGAAGCCGACGCTCGAGATCCCGGCGCCGCTGTTCCACGGCTCGGCCGGCACCTCGAGCTGCGCACCGTCGACCCAGTGCAGCCAGTCGGCAGGGACGTCGGGACTGCCGGCGAGGGTGAAGATCCAGGGCTGGTCCAAGGTGTTGGAGGTCGCCACGAGGTGCCAGACGCCGCCGATGGTCAACAGCTCGTAGTTCTCGACGGTGTCGCCGTAGAGGCTGACGTCGGGGCGGCCGACCACCTGCCAGGGGCCGCTCAGCGAGCCGCTCGCGGCACGGGCGACTTCGAAGGCCTGTTGCTGAGAGGTCGTGCCGACCTTGTAGGCGAGCATCACGCCGTCCTTGGTCCAGGCGAGTGCCGGGTCGATCATGCGCGCGGTGGGCGACGGGTAGAGGCGCGGCGCCAGCGCATGCGGCTTCGACCACTGCTCCAAATCGCGAGAGGTGCGGTAGAAGAGCTTGGCCTGCACGGCGCCGTTCTCGCCCGGCGGCGAGTCGTAGGTGACGACGAAGGTGCCGTCCGGCGCTCGCACGACGTCCGGTGAGGCCAGGCCGCCGGGCTGCTCGCTCCACGGCCTCGGCGCACTCCAGTGCAGGAGGTCGGTGCTCTGCGCCGTGGCGATGTCCCAACGCTGCGCGTTCGGGGTGGGCGACGCGTCGGTGACGTAGCTGAAGAGAAGATGCCAGCGCCCACCCGCCCAGACGAGGGCCTGGTCCTTGACCACGGCGTGCGGGAGGGTGAGCACCGGATTGTGCAGGCGGGACCACGCCACGACGGGATGCGGTCCCCCGGGAACGACGCAGGCGTGGTCGGCCCCCGGCGGCACGAGGGTGGCAGCGGCGTCCGCTCCCGGTCCCGCCGTGGTCGAGGCGGCGGCCACGGCGACCACTGCCGCCACCAACCGCGGCCGGATCCTCACCCGGTGCGGGCTGTGCGGGGTTGGTCCGGCACGCGCACGCTGACCGTCTCCCGGCGTTCGCCGCCGAAGGCGAGCCCCAGGATGTGCGAGCCCACCCACGCGGGCGAATTGAAGGCCTGCTCGGCGGCGGCGCGGCGGAACCGCTCCACCTCCGGGAAGTCCGCCGCATCGGCGGCACGGGCCGCCGCCTGCATGTCGGTGTCGACGAGGCCGGGCGACACGGCGTACGCGGCGAGCCCGTGCGGTGCCTCCTCGAGGGCGACCACGCGGGTCAGCTGCTCGACCGCCGCCTTCGACGCGCAGTAGGCGGCCCAGCCGACGTAGGGCGTCGTCGCCGCGCCCGACGAGATGTTGACCAGGACCCCCGGTCCGGGACGGCTCCGCACGTGCGTGGCGAACGCCGCGCTGCCGTGCAGCACCCCGACGACGTCCACCTCGACGGTGCGCGCCACCTCCGCGGGATCGAGCCCGGCCAGCGGTCCGATCGGGCCCAGCAGGCCCGCGTTGTTCACCCAC
>Ga0306920_100003578_pt1 | contig 19752 bp, 11 predicted proteins | sample flu12Cox44000170_FD_204666 | JGI IMG/M metagenome (GOLD analysis project Ga0306920, IMG submission 204666) | Lab enrichment of tropical soil microbial communities from Luquillo Experimental Forest, Puerto Rico - flux4day.12C.oxic.44.000.170 (v2)... | ecosystem: Environmental > Terrestrial >... | reverse complement strand
AAGATCGCGCTTACCTGGATTCTCGCAAAGTTGATGTGCCGTGGCTTAACAAGGATCTCGACGTCAAATGGGAGCATTTCGTGTCCAAGTTGGAACCGAACCAGAAGGAGACCTGGACCGCTGTAATTTCCAAACCGAAGCTGGATGGTGAGGAGCAGGTCAGCAGGCCCGAACGCAGCGTCGCAGAGATGGTCGCCACTTTGTATGACGAATCATTAGACGCTTTCGCTCCGTTGAATTGGCAAGAGCGGTTCAACGTATTTCGCCAGGATTATTCAACAGTTCAAACGCAGTTTGCGAATCAGGCGCAAGCGTTTCAATACGCATTCGGCGCGTGGGTAACGGCCTTCCAAAGCGTTCAAATCAGCTACCGTTCGTTTCCATCCGACCTTACGGTAGCGCTGTCAGGATACGGCTTTTTTAATCGTCCGATGGGCTTGGCGATGCAGCGAAACCTGGCAGGTGAGTCATTGGCTATGGCCAAAACGGAGATGGCGGCCCCAGCTTTCGCAGACGCAGCCAGCCTTGCTGTGAATTCGCCGGCCCCAGCCCAGGTCGCTGGTTTGGCAAGCAAAGACGGCGGCGCACCAGTGTCCGAAACCCCAAAGCCTGACCTCGGCCAGGTAACCGCTCGAAAAAACCTCAATGAGACGGCTTTTTTCTTTCCGCAGCTTATTTCGGACAGCAACGGCATAGTCCGGATGACCTTCAGCATGCCCGAAGCGCTCACGAAGTGGCGTTTTTTGGGATTTGCTCATGACACCAGGCTTCGAAGCGGTTCGCTCCAGGACCATACGGTTACCTCCAAAAATTTAATGGTGCAGCCAAACCCGCCCCGCTTTTTGCGGGAAGGGGATACAATCGAGTTCACAGTCAAAGTCTCTAACCAACTGGATAAGCCTCAGTCTGGCAGCGTGCGGCTCACTTTTGCTGATGCGCTCAATGGCCAGTCTGTCGACCAATTGCTTGGGGTGCAGGCAATGATTCCAGGCAAGGAATCACCGCGCGTCACTCAGTCTAGCCCAGCAGTCGAGCAAGACTTCAACATTCCGGCGAAGGAATCGCGCGGGTTTAGCTGGCGGATTACCGTGCCGGACGGCTGTGGATTCCTCACTTACAAGGCCGTGGGTGCAGCAGCCTCGGTTTCCGATGGTGAAGAAGGAGCTGTGCCGGTCCTTTCACGGCGCATCCTGGTGACGGAGTCTCTCCCATTACCAATCCGCGGACCGGCCACAAAGAGATTTGAGTTCACCAAACTGGCCAAATCCGGCAGTTCAAAAACACTCCAGAACAAGAATCTGACCGTACAAATGGTCTCCAATCCCGCGTGGTATGCCGTGTTGGCCCTGCCCTACCTAATGGAGTATCCACACGAATGTTCGGAGCAAATCTTCAATCGCCTTTACGCAAACGCTCTGGCCCGAACCGTTGCAGCCAGTGATCCGAAGATCCATCGCATCTTCGAGCAATGGCGCAACACTCCGACACTTGAAAGTCCGTTGGAGAAGAACCAGGATCTTAAAAGCGTCGCTTTGGAAGAAACACCCTGGCTAAGACAAGCCGAATCCGAAACCCAGGCACGCAAGAACGTTGGCATTCTTTTCGATGATAACCGGTTGAACTACGAGATCGACCGGACGTTGGAGAAGCTTGCCCAAATGCAGCTGGCGGACGGGGCGTGGCCATGGTTCCCGGGCGGACCGGCGAATGATTACATCACTCTATATGTAACCACTGGTTTTGGCCGACTCCGGCATTTGGGCGCCGATGTTGATGTTACGGCTGCACTTCGCTCTCTGACCCGGCTGGACGCGTGGATGACCGAAGAGTACGCTCGCATTCAGCAGGTCGCCGAGCCGGATAAATATGTGCCTAGCGCTACCGATGCGCTGTATTTATATGGGCGAAGCTTTTTTCTGAAAGACCAGGCGATCGCGCCTCAGCATCAGAAAGCCATCGACTTCTTCCTGAGCCAATCCCGCAAGTTTTGGCTGAAAACGAACTTCCGCCAGACACAAGGTCAGCTGGCCATTGCTTTGGCGCGATTCAGAACTTTTGCCAACTCGAAGGACTCAACGCCGGAGTCCATCATGAACTCCATCAAGGAACGGAGTGTTTCGAATGAGGAACTGGGGATGTTCTGGCGCGAAACCGAACTGAGTTGGTGGTGGTATCGCGCGCCCATCGAAACACAGGCGCTCATGATCGAGGCCTTTGATGAAGTCATGCACGACCAAACCGCCGTAGAGGATTGCAAGGTATGGTTACTAAAGCAGAAGCAAACCCAGGATTGGAAAACGACCAAGGCCACTGCGGACGCCGTCTACGCATTGTTGCTACGCGGAAAAGATTTGCTCTCGAGCCAGGCCCTGGTCGAAGTGAAATTGGGCGGAATGGACATAACTCCGCCGCTTGCCACGGAGCCTCGAAATCCGAAATCCGATACGCCAAGAAAAGGGGACAGCGAGAAGTTCGTCATGGCGAGCCCGGTGGAGCCCGGAACGGGATTTTATGAGGTGCGCGTCTCGCCCGCTGAGATAAAACCCAAACTGGGCCAGGTGACCGTGCACAAGACTGACGAAGGTGTCGCCTGGGGCAGCATGTCATGGCAGTACCTGGAAGACATGAGCAAAGTGACCCCGTATGAAGGCACACCACTCAAGCTAACCAAGACACTATTCACGAAGAAGGCTACGGATCGCGGCCAGGTGCTCGAAGCCGTCAAAGGACCGGCTCAGGTCGGCGACGAACTGGTGGTTCGAGTTGAACTGCGTGTGGACCGCGACTTGGAATATGTCCACATGAAAGACCAACGCGGGAGTGGCACTGAACCCGTGAACGTTCTTTCTCAGTACAAGTACCAGGACGGCCTGGCTTATTACGAAAGTACGCGCGACACGGCAACCCACTTCTTTATCGATTACCTTCCCAAAGGAACTTACGTTTTCGAGTATTCAACCCGGGTTCAATTGCGGGGGGCTTATCAAACAGGCGTGGCAGAGATTCAATGTATGTACGCGCCCGAGTTCGGCAGCCATAGCGCGAGCCTGGAGTTGGTAGTGAACTGAAGGTGTAGCCGTGTAGGTCCTATGAATCCTATTTGTTCTATGTCCCATTTGCATTCCCCAGAATCGATTGCACGTTACGAACACTATGGCTTCAAAAAGCACTACTGATCTCACCCAACATCCACCCCGCAGCCCGCGCGTGAAGCTTGGCGGTTATGCCCTGTTGCCTCGCATGCTGGATAAAGGGCGCGCGACGATCGCCGGCAAGAATGGCGAATATCACTATAATTGTCCGTTAGACCAGCGCTTACTTGGTTTTGTGGGCATCAATGCCGCTGCTCTGAAGAAGCAGCTTGCAGCGGGCAAAGGCGACGCTGAAATCCTCGAGTGGATTAAGAAGAATGCCAGGCATAAGCACACCGATGCCGAGATTGCCAGCTGGTCGGCTCAGGCGGAGCAGCGCGTACCGTCGGATGTTGAATCGCGCGAATATTTTCACGAGATTCACCTCAAGGCCGCTCCGAAACGCGAAGACATTGCCAGCTGGTTCGACCTGCTCGATGTTGACGACTACGTCTCGTTCGGCGGTAAAGCCTGATGGGCAAGCACGTCGCGCTGCGCCCAGCGCGACGTCCTACTTTATAAGTGTTCGAAGCTGCTCGTCGCTTAATGTCACCGTAGGAGTGAAGTGCGAACTAGTCATATAACTCAAAAGGCTGTGGCGTAGTTGGCGAGCAACCGGATTGCCGTCCAAATCCGATTCCAAATCGATGCTGCAGATCAACATTTTGCCATGCCCCATTTTTGCCTCGAGCACCAGGCCGAGCTTGCGATTCGTAGCCCAGTCGTCGATCACCTGAACGATCGGGTTCAATTCAGCTGGCAGATCATCCAGGATCATCGCTCCAGCTCGGCTAATCACGTACCACCACTGCCAGTTGCTATGGTATTGCGTCGGGAATCCAACCAGAGCGGCGTGTTCCGGGTTACAAAGGATGCCCAAGGTATGAGGCGGTTGGCGACCGGTCCAGGCAGTGTTCCAAAAAATACTGGAAAAGCCCAGAGCTACTTGGCCTCTCCGGTCGCCTTTGACATGTTGGGGAGGAATCTCGAGCAGCACCTTGCCTCCGGCGTTTAGAGCGGCAAGTGCTTCCGGGGTAAGTTCACGCACGACACGAATGTCCGAGGGGATTGCTTTCTCCACTTCTGGCGAGTAGACCCAAATATCCCAATCATTTTCGTACCGCTCGTCGCGTCCGTTCGCCGATTTCGCGCTTTGCGAGATACTGATGACGAGCTTGTATCGCGCGGGCGCGTGCAGCGTCTGAAGCGGCAAGCTCACCGTTCCTAACTGGATATTATTTCCGATTGGAATCCTTCCGCGGTTCAGCTGGCCTGAAGCTTCAACTTTTCCCAGTTCATCGTGAAGCCGCCACGAGGTCGAGGCGGTTTCCAGCGGCGCAGGTCCGAAATGGGCTACCTCAACCTCTGCTTCCAGATTCTCGTTTCGCGTAAACACGCGTTTGCTGAGGCGCGCCAGAGGAACCGTGCTGTTGCAGAAACGCCTGAATTCTTGAGGCGTAACATATCCTTTGCTGTCCCAGAGCGGGTCGAGCACGCCGACCAGAGCAGTACCCTGGCCCGGAAAATCGTGCAGATCGAGCAACTCGAAGCCGCCCATTCCCGGTGTCCGCAGAGCCGATTCGATTTCCTCTTTGTAGCACAATGTTTGCAACTTGCCCGAGGCCATCAGGAATTTGTGCGCCAGGCCGCTCATATGATGTGCTGCCAGTGAATCGCGGAAAATTTCGAAATTCTTAGGTTTCAAATATCCGGTGTACTTGGGAATTTCCTCAAAGTTTGGGTAAGCACACCACTGACCGATTTCGTGGCTGATGACCGGAACGCTTCGCTGGCTGATATAATCGCGATAGTCGGTCGTGGTTTCGGGCGGAAGCGCATTGATGCGTGATTTCAGGCCCTGGCCCCAACCCTGGATTCGGGGCGAGGGTGTGACATGGAACTGGTTTTCAGGCAATTCCGGCCAGCCGGAGGCGCTGGTATACAGTCTCCTGGGATCTGCGTTTTTCCAGTGTTCTAGCCATTTGGTTAAAAACTGGGTGTAATGCTCGCCTCCGGGCTCGTTGCCGTAAGGCATCAAAACAAATGATGGATGATTGCCGTATGCTTTGAGAATTCGCTCAGCTTCACGGTAGAGCCATTCATCGACCGGTTTGCCATCTCCAAGGGTTGTGGAGGAGTTGGCCCACGATGCGATTTCTACCTGGTAATAGAACCCCAGTTCGTCGGCTGCGACAAATGCCGCTTGGGGTGGACACCAGGAATGGAAGCGGATCAAATTGAGCCCATGCTCCTTCGCGATCCGAACGATTCTGCGCCACGATTCGACGTCCGTGGGAGGATGACCCGTTTTTGGAAAGATGCAGCATTCGAGGGTTCCGCGAATAAATGTCTTGCGATTATTAATGAGGAATTGCGTTCCCTGAGTGCCGATCTGTCGCATGCCAAGCGGGATGACTTTTTTGTCTCCCGTTGAGAGTTCGACGCGTACCGAATGAATGTTCGGAGTGAACTCGTCCCAAAGCCCACGGTCACCAATCGGCAAGGAGCATTTGCATTCCACCACGGCTCCCGTAGGCGACCATTGCACGGGCATTTCGGTAAGTAGCTGGGCGCTTTTAGCGCTCGGTTTCTGGCCGGATTGCGGGATGGAAAAAACCGAAAGCTTCCCGTGCCCGGCCAGGCCGGTCGAATTCCCAATTGCCGAGATAACACGAAATTCACCGTTTGATGAAACCGGAAAGAGTCGTGTTTCTTCAAGCCAGACGAGTGGTGTGGCGCGCAGTTCAATGGCGCCAACGATCCCGTTCCAATTGCCTTGAGTATGGTCGGAGATGCTGTGGGAGTTGACACCGACATCAACAGGCAGTCCGTTATCCACTCGGATCGTCAATTGGTGGCGCCCGGCCGTAATGGCTTCCAAAACGTACTCGTGGGGCGTGGATAAACTGTCGTTCGAGCCCAGCGCCTTTCCATCAATCCAAACCCGGGTTTCCCAATGTGGCCGTTCCAAAGTTAACACCACTCGTTTTGAATTCCATTGTTCTGGAATAGCAACGTCCCGCTGGTACCAGGCAACGCCTGCATAATACTTGTCCGGTTGCAGCCAGAAAGGGACCTTCACATGTCCCGGCAAGCGATAGGGCTCGTATTCCGGCGCCGTGAACCATGACCTATCCACAATCTCACCCATCCACTTCGTATCGACAGAAACTTCATCGCCAATCCCTTGGTCGGGAAGAGAGCCCGGCAGATCAATCTTCGATATCAACTGGCGGGCGAACCATTTTTCCTGGATGCCTTTGTTGTTTCGATCCAGCTCAAAGCGCCAAGGACCCGCCAACGAAACGGTATCCGTCTCAGACGCGCTCGCGCATGACGCGACGAGCCCAATCCAGCCTAACAGCACCAAGGCAGCAGCAGTTTTCGCTGCAGGCCGCAACCTGTCGGGTGGCGTCCTGCCGGAAATGCTCCTGCCTGGCCACGACCGGTTTGAGGAGAGCTTACTCACAAAAGTTCGCTCTCGATTTGTTCGAGGGTTTTTCCTTTGGTCTCCGGAACGACTAAACGGATGAAAGCAAAGCCGGCGGCGCAGATGCCGGCGTAGATCCAGAACGTATTGCCGGTGCCAATGTTTCGTTCCAGGATCGGGAAGGTTAAGGTCAGGATGAAGCAGGCGATCCAAAGCGCCGATACTGCGATGGAAATAGCCGTGCCACGAATCCGATTCGGAAAGATTTCGGAAATCAAAACCCACGTTACCGGAGCCAGCGACATGCTGTAGCAGCCGATAGCCGCCAGCGAAAAGACCAGAACAGCGATACCTTGCAGATGCATTCGATACGCAAAGCCGATCAGCAGGTGCGAGATGGCGATGCCGGCGCAGCCGAACAGCATCAGACTGCGGCGGCCCCACCGATCAACCGTCGCCAGAGCAACGAATGTGAATGCCATATTAACAATCCCTGTAATTACAATAAAAAACAGGATCGTGTTCACCCCAAAGCCGGTGCTTTTGAAAATATTCTCAGCGTAATTAAAAAGGACGTTGATACCGCTCCATTGCTGAAGAACAGCCAGCCCGCAGCCGATGCACAGGACCAGAATCATCTTTGGCTCAAGCAGATCCCGCCATCGCATTCGCGCCACTTCCTCGGTTGCGATGGTGGCCTGGATATTGGCGACCTCCTGACGGGCATAATTCTGGCCACCCACCCGCGCCAAAACACCGGAGGCGGCCTCGTTCTGACCGTTCTTAACCAGCCAACGCGGGCTCTCGGGAACGAAAAGTGATGCGCAAAAGAAAAACAACGAAGGCACTGCGACCAATGTAAACATCCAACGCCAACCGTATTGGCCGTTCCAGGACTGCGCGATGAGAGCAGATGTTGCACCTTCAGGGACTTTCTTCGCGACGAGCATGTTAAGCAGTTGTGCGGCTAAAATCCCAAACACGATGGTGAGTTGATTCAATGTCACCAAGCGACCGCGTAACGTTGCGGGCGCAATTTCCGCGATGTACAGCGGCGAGAGGTTGGAAGCCACGCCGATTGAAACGCCGCCAAAAATGCGCCAAGTGACAAACTGGTTGAAGCTGCCGGCCCAGCCGGTGGCTATCGAAGATACCCCAAAGAGGAAGCCGGAAAAAATCAGTAACTTTTTGCGACCAAACTTGTCACTCATGGCGCCGGCTGCTAACGAGCCCGCCAGGCATCCGAGCAGTGCGCAACTGTTTGCCCAACCGCTCAGCGCGGGTTCAGTCGTGAGCCCCAGCAATCGGGCCAGGCCGTGATGCGACCACTCAGCGGCGATGCGTGCCAAATCAAAATAGGGTTCGAAAAATGGTTTGGCTCCGCCGATCACCACCCAGTCCCACCCGAACAGCAAACCGCCCAGGGCCGCCACGGTGGAGATCGTCCAGACATAGCGCGAGTTGAAGGCAGTTGCGTTGGCTTGGAGCCTCGGACCGGAGTTGGGTTGTACAATCATCGCTTGCGGCCTCTGGGGAGTGGTTGGTGCAAGCTTGCGCCGAGGTGCGCCGGTTCCAGGCGAAGCACTTGATCGAATTGCGATTGAGCCGCGACGGTTCGGCCCAAGCCCAATAGCCCCAGCGCCATCAAATAACGGCAATTGATTTGGTTTCGTTGGTTCAAGTCGTCGTCGAAAACCAGGAACTCGGGCAGAGATACTGCAAAGTAATCGATTTCGATATGATCATGCATGTGCTCGCGGCCGAATCGGATCAATGTTTCAAATCGCTTTGAAGCCGCAACCGATTTACCCAGTTTCCGCAAAGCCAACCCCTGGTAAAATATGGTTTCGGGATTTTGGTCGTTGTAATAAACCGCTGGCGTCGGCGTTTTCATTCCTACGGAGGCTTCCTGCCAATATTTCCTGGCTGCCCCGGGATCGCCCGCCCGGGCGTGGGCGACGCCCAGCCAATAGAGCACATGGTTCTCCTGCGCGCCGTGCAGTTTGCCCTCACTCAGATTCTGCGGAAATATCCTGGCTCGCTCCAGCAGCCTGATGGCAAGCCGGGCCGTTTGGACCTCGTCTTCAGGATTTGAAAGCGTTTCGTCAGCGTAGACTCTTAGGGCTTTGGAGTTCGGTTCCTTGGCACTGGATTGTTTCACTGCGGAAACAGGTTCAAGCACGCCCACCAATTCCTTGGAGATCTCGACCAGGCTGACGACGTACTGCCTCGTGACCTTACCCTCACCCCCTTCCCAGGGATGAAACTTGCGGCTCATCAAGATCTCGAAAGCTTCCTGGCGTTGCCCCATCGAATTGAGCAGGGTAACGAATTCAATCAAAAGATCTTCTCGTCCGTTTACCAAGTCACGGTATTTTCGCAGAAATGCCAGCCGTTTTTCGGGAGGCTCTGACGCCCGTTTTTTAAGCAGGTCCAGTTCAAACAGTACACGCGCATCGGTTTCATCCAATGCGAAAGCGCGTTCCATGGCTCTCAATGCTTTGGGGGCGTTTTTCTGTTTGTTGAAATAAACCAGCGCAAGGTTGCGATGGACCGTGGCCAGGGAAGGCTCATTACGACGGGCTCGTTCCCAGCAGTTGGTGGCCTCGCTAACTTGCCTCTTATCGTACCAGAGGTTCCCGAGATAAAAACTGGCGCGGCTGTCGACGGGGTTGGTTTTCAAGGCCGCCTCGAAAGCAAGAATGCAGTCGAGGTTGTTAGGAAAACACAGGTTAGGCGCCTGATTTCTGGCCTTTTTGAAGTAGGCTTTCGCTTTCTTCGGATCTTCGTTGAGCGAGGCGTAGTAACCCAGAAAATAGAACACCGTGGGCCTGGCATTTGGCATGCCTACTTCTCCAGCGTGTCCAGGAGCACGGAGAGCACTGGTAGTTCTCGTGGTTTGGAGCGTCGTAAACGCTACGCCCTTTGCGCCAGCTAACCCGTCGGAATCCAGTCTAACAAATTTTTCCAGCACATCAATGGCCTCTGGATAAAACCCCGCCTGTGCATAGTCGGCGGCGATCGCGAGGTATGTCTGTGCGTTGTCACCCATCAATTCAGACACTTTTCTGTTCTCCTGCCCATCGCCCAGCAGCGCCAGTTCGTTGCGCGCACCGAAATCGAGCGGGTCCCGCGCCAGGGCTGCCTTTGAAAGTTCTATCGCCTGTTCTGTTCGGCCGAGCTTGCGCAAGAGCGCGGTCTTCAGGTGCGCGGCTTTTTGATTGTGCGCGTTTCGTGCCAGCGACGAGTCCACAAAGGTTAACGCGTCACAAAAGCGTCCCCGCCGGGCAGCGATTTGGCTGAGCTGAAAAAATGCCGCATCCTGAAGAGCGGCATTCCAAGTGGCCTTATAAAATGCATCATAGGCCTCATCCAACCGATCCATATAGGTGAGACAGACGCCTAGATTGTAATAACTCTCACCGTCTCGAGGATTTGGGTTATGGCGCGTTTGAGTCTTTATAGCCGCACGGAGAAACGGTTCAGCGTTGGCAAATTGGCCGCGCCGCAACAACAGCAAACCCAGTGCATTGTTGTTGCGCATATCGTGCGGGTCGCGACGAAGCGCTTCCCGATAATACGTTTCCGGCTCCCTTGTAGCGTGGCGGTACTGTTCCAAATGCAGCCCGGCGAGAAACAACGATTCCGTGTTTGGCAGTTTGGATGGATGGTCAATGGGTGAAGCCGGGCCAGGAATGGCTGCTGGTTGATCCGGTTCGGGACAGTATCCAACCAACCGCTCGTCTTCCTCGCTGCAGACAATTAGTTCCACTTCGCTAGCCCGCACACCCGCAGGCAAGCGCACTTCAGCAGTCAACGACCTTTGGGGGTCTAACGCAGTTCGTTTGGACCAGAGCTTTCGGCCTCGGACTCTCAACTCCGTCAACACTCCAGATCGGGGGGCCGTCACATAAACGCCAAGCCGGGCCGTGCTGTCAGCAATCTTCAAAGATACGGCTGCATCAATCGTAGCATTGCGGACATAGCCAATCGCCTTGTATGGCAGAAAGTACTGTTTGACCTGCTTTTCTTCGAACGGCTGCAGCCATGAAAAGTCAGGTTGATTGTCCGCAAACACACCGCACATCAACTCGGCGTAAGGACCATCTTCGTCCGTGAGGTTGCGGTCCCAGGCTTTCCCAAAATCGCCACAGCCCCAAACCCACTGTTTCTTTCCAGGAATGACGTGATGGTCGGCCACGTGCAGAACTCCCGCGCGCCGTCCGTGGTCGTAACCTCCGACAAAATCGTAGTCCGACCGCGCCGCCATGTACGAAGTAGGCACTGGCAGGTTTTTATACCAGGAAATGTCGACGCCTCTCGAATAGTCCACTTTGTAGTACTCGCCGCGCGCGACCGGGAAAGCGGACACATCACGTTTGCCATGGTCATAGACCGCTTGCACGTCGGGTGGAAAGACCGACTGATATTGGTCGTTCACATGGACCGCCGGGTTGGTCCATAGATGAAAGCTCTGCGCCAGGCGAGTTGGGTTGAAGAGTCGGATATTGATCTCCAACAAGGCGCGGTCCGGATGAAGGGTCATTCCCAGCGTCCCCTTTAGATGCCACATCGGTTCGAGTTCACTCAGCCAAAGCGTCATGCTCCCATCGCCGTTTTCTGTAATGGTGTAATCCACCGGGCAATACGTGCCCGGCCGGTGATGTTGAGGCCAGTTGAACTCAATTCCTCCCGAGAGCCATGGACCGGAAAGCCCCACCAGTGCCGGCTTGATCACGCGGTTGTGATAGATAAAAGGATAATTGTTTGTTTTGTCATAGGCGTACTGAATACGCCCACCAAACCCGGGCATCACCATCAGCTTGAGATAACGGTTCTCAAGGAAAACTACCCGGTGTCGCTCCTCGACCCTTGCATCATGAATTTTATCAATGACCGGGTATGGGTAAACGCGTCCGGAACTGCCCTGGTACACCCGTTTTTCCAGGAACATCGGATTGGGATTCGGGCGACCCACCAAATACGTGGGAATCAAAACTTCCTCTGCCCAAATACGGACTGATGCGGATGAGCCCATGGACGCGCCAATGGGTTAATGGCTTTGTGCTCCTGCGCCTTCGAGTTCGCGCGATTTAGTGTAAAGGCCCTGGGCCTTGCTGAAACGAGGCCAGTTCAACCCATAAAAAGCAACGAACCCGAAACAGAGCAGTGGCACGATGAAGCCGCGCGACATGTCAAACTTGTCGGCAACGTATCCCATCACCTTCGGCAGTATGGCTCCGCCCATGATGGCCATGACGATGTAAGCAGAGGCCTTCTTGGCTCGCACCCCCAGCCCAAAAATGCCTAAAGCGAAGATCGTGGGAAACATGATCGACATGAAGAAATAGCACAGGAATACGCAAGTCACCGAAAGCCAGCCCAACTTGCAGAAGACCAGGAGACAAGCGATGACATTCAGCAGGCCATAAAGGCCCAGCACCTTGTGCGCTGAAAACCTGGCAAGCAGCAGTGCCCCGGTCACTCGGCCGGCGAGGAAGCAGGCGAAACCAAAGGAGGCCAGTACCGCGGCTCCTTTGTCACTGATGGCCAGCGTCCCTGCTTTGCTGGTCTCCAGGAGTCCTTGCAACACAGTTGTGTTCCATGAGGCTGGGATAGGCGGGACCTCCGAGGTCATGTAATTAATGAAGAAACTAAAAATGCCAGCTTGAGCTGCCACGTAGAAGAATTGTGCAGCAACGGCCAATACGAAATGCGGGTGTTGCCAAATCGAACCTTGGGCCAGTTGTGTGGCGTCGTCCAGGTGGTAATCGTCCTCCGCTTTGATATCGGGAACATTGGCAAAATAAAATGCAAGAGCCAGGAGCAAGACCACTATGGCGACACCGACATAAGGAATGTAAAGAGTCTGGCTGCCGGTGCTTCGGCCGGCAGCATCCTTGGCGTAGAAAAAAAGTCCGCCAAGAATGGGCCCAAAAATCCAGCCTACGCCATTGCAAGACTGGGCCAGATTAATACGGGCTGCAGCGTACTGCGGATGACCCAACACGGTGGTGTAGGGATTCGCGACCGTTTCGAGAAAGGTCAGCCCCGAAGCGATGACACAAACGCCCAATAAAAACGCCCAGAACGCCGCAATGCGGGTCGCGGGGATAAACCAAAAGCCCCCGACTGCCACCAGCAGTAATCCAGCAACGATGCCGCCCTTGTAACCCAGCCGCGTTGCCAGCCATCCCGCCGGCAGCGACATCAAAAAATAACCAAGGTAGTGCGCGAATTGCACCCACGCCGATTGAGCCTTGCTCAAGTGCAGCTCGTCCTGAAAGTGCTTGTCCATGACATCGATCATGCCATTGCACACTCCCCAGAGTAGGAACAGCGAACTGACCAGAATGAACGTGAACAAGAGATTCTTGCCGTTCTGAGTGACGAAAAAACCTCCGTTATTGGTGCTCATACTGAAAAAGTGCTTAGCCGGAAACCAGGATCATATTGGCGTATTGGATGGTGTCGCCAGTACGAATCAAGCCGATGGCCCTTGGGACCCGTTTTTTGAATTCGACGTGCGCTTCGTATTGCGTGGGGATCCCCTCCAGGGCTTTCGTGAACTTTAGTTTGGTTTCGGCAGTGTTTTGGTCCACGAACTCATTGGCCATAAAAGCCGACACAGCATGAAACTGACTACGAATTGCATCCAGGACTTGCAGGACCGTAGGCACGTTATCGATCAGTGATATGTCAACCGTCTCAATTTCGGGCCAAAAGGGGAAACCCCGATCGGCTATAACTAGTGTATTCGTATGGCGAACCCGGGCCAGGAGCGAAAGCAGATGAGGATTAAGAATTTTGCTTGTCAGCATAGATACTATTCTGCCGTCCAGCAGGATATAAAGGAGAGGCGCTTTCTTCCAAGTGATTATGACTTACCAAAATTGTCTTTTCTCAAACAAGGCTTGGCATAGTTCCTGCGGCTTATCAAAGCGTGTAGTTTCGGTACTACACCTCCTGAGAAGGGCGAAGCCTGGGATGTGGCCCGCCCTCCTTTCATAGTGGTTAGGTTGGGGGCGGCTCGAAGGAAAACCCTACGAGCCGCCTTTTTTGCCGCAAAACGGCTCAAAAGGCACAAAGCCGTAGAACTGCAGGATTAAGTCTTTTTTTGCGCTTTTTCGCGGCTAGACCTTTTTTATTTGAGACACGGGGCAACGGCTTGTTTCCAGATGAGGTACCCCTTTGGGTTCATGTGCAGCCCGTCCTGGCGAAAAATGTCCGGCTTTGGCAATCCATCCTCGCCAAGCATGAGGGGGAAGACATCAATAAAAATAAGGCCGTGGGCCTGGCAGTAATCCTTTGCTAGCGAATTAAACTTCTTAACCTTCTCCACGATAGCCCAGCGTTTGGGATTGGGAGCGCTGGCGATCAACGCTATGCGTGTGTTGGGAAGGCGATCCTGAATCCTGGCAACCAAAGCCGCGAAGTCACCGTAGACCAGCTCAGGCGGTTTTCCGCCCGCCAGATCATTTGCGCCCGCATAGATGACCACCTCGCGTGGCTTATACGGTAAAATGATTCGGCCGGCGAGGTTGACCGAATCGGCAAGTTCGGATCCGCCAAAGCCCCGATTGACTACTGGAAACCGCGGGAAATCCTCCTTGAGAGTCGACCACATACGAATGCTCGAACTACCCACGAACAAAATGCAATCCTTGGGCGGGGGATTCGTCCGGTCACTTGCTTCAAAGGCAACGATTTCAGATTCCCATTTCGCCGAATTCTGTTGCGCGACTGTGTTCGGAGGAAGCTGGACTGCCTCAACAAAAGTTGAGCCAAGAAACAAGACAAGCGCCAGGGAACGGACGGTTTTAGCAGGCGGAAAAAGCATTTTCATTTTCAAGCAGGTGAATCCAGTGTGCAGCGATCGGGCGGTACTTGATTCCGGTGGGGCGAGGCTCCTGCCGAGCCCAAATTTTTTCTCGGACTGAAGTGACTGCACTTGAACCCTTCCGGAGAAAAGATCAGGGCTCAGCAGGAGCCTCGCCACACCAGTGGCAGTGGAAATAATCGATGCTAATAAGAATTGATAATATTACTACAAACTGCTTGCGCCTCCATAAGCCGGATGCTAGTTTCCTCCGGCTTTTTTCGAATCAGAAACCATACATATGAATAGATCTATTGCTTTGCTCACGATCGGCGCTATGGCAACTGTTTGCCAGTTGGCCCTTGCCGGAGACGTCACGGGCACCATCACCCTCAAGGGCACACCTCCGAAAGAAAAAGATATCACTCCTCTCAAAGACGACGCCACCTGCGGGAAGTTCCATACTGAAATGCCGACCACACACTTTTATGTGGTTGGATCGAAAGGCGAGCTTGCTGATGTGATTGTTTCACTGCAAGGAGTTCCTGGTAAATCGACGGGGGCTTCGGCTGCGCCTGCGCTCCTCGATCAAAAGGGCTGCGAGTACATACCTCAAATCCTTGCCGTGCAGACGGAACAAAAGATTCAGGTCAAGAACTCCGACCCTGTACTTCATAACATTCATGATCTGCCGAACCCCGACTCGGGCAACAAAGAGCAGAACATGGCGCAAATGCCGAACGGGCCCGAACTCAGCTTCACTTTCGCCAAGCCCGAGGAGTTTCTGAAATTCAAGTGCGACGTTCATCCCTGGATGTTCGCCTGGGTTAGTGTTTTTGATCACCCGTATTTTGCTGTTTCGGGCAAGGACGGAACCTTTAAGATTTCCAATGTTCCTGCCGGAAAATACACTATCAAAGCGGCGCATCGCAAAGCAGGCGTGGTTACCCAGGAAGTGGAAGTCAAAGACGGTGCTCCTGCCAATGTGGAGCTTACTCTCGAGGCAAAATAGTTATCGCGCTTTTCAGCCGCTGCCGGAGTAACTGCCACAGCGGCTGATTTTTTGTTTGTGGCCTCCCACCAATCCGAGACCAGGATTTCATCCCAGGGGACATCGCGCCCGCGCGCGCTGTATCGTTTCGCTGTCTTTACGGCCGCGCTGACGCTGGTCCTATTGGGCGCCGGCGGCCTGGTGACAAGTCATGGTGTGGGCATGGCGGTGCCGGATTGGCCGAATACGTTCGGCTATAACATGTTCTTTTTTCCGTTCTCCCAATGGGTTGGCGGCGTTTTTTACGAACACAGTCACCGTCTTGTTGCTTCGGCGGCAGGCTTTTGCACCACAGTCCTGGCCGTTTGGCTTTATGGAAAAAAGGCAAGATCCTTCCTGCGATGGTTGGGCGTGGCCCTGTTGGTGTTGAGTCTGGCAACACTCCTGGGCATGCCTTTACGCTGGAGGGATGCTGCGGTTCTGAGCTTGACCGGGTTCGCCGCGCTGATTTCGAGCTTTGTTTGGCCTCGTGGAGAATCGGCTAGACCCTGGCTGCGCCGGTTAGGTTTGATCGCCTTTTTTGCAGTGGTACTCCAGGGCATTTTGGGCGGAATGCGAGTCGTCTTGTTCAAAGATCAAATCGGCATTTTCCATGCAACATTGGCCCAGCTTTTCTTTGCGCTCATTTGTGCTCTGGCGCTCTTTACCAGCCAGTGGTGGGAGAAAGAATTTGGGAGCCCCTGGGGGGGCAAGCGAGAAGTGGCGGATTATCTGATCTCGCAGCCCTCCACGCAATTGGCCTGGTTGTGTTTAGGTGCCACTGCATTGATACTGGTCCAGCTGGTTTTGGGGGCAACGATGCGTCACCAGCATGCGGGGCTGGCGATTCCTGATTTCCCTCTAGCATATGGAAAGCTTTGGCCCGCGATGGATCCGGGCTCAATTGACCGGTACAACCAGCAGCGACTGGAAGTTTTGGACGCCAACCCCATTACGGCATTCCAGGTTGGTTTGCAAATGGTGCATCGGCTGGTTGCCCTTGGCATCTTTGGAATGGTGACGTATAGCGCGTGGTTCGCGTGGCGCCAAATCGGAAAGCGGGATGTCTCCACTGGAATCGCGTTCGTTTGGTTGGGTGTTATCGTCTGTCAGGCTTTGCTAGGAATGGCGACCATCTGGTCCAATAAGGCAGCAGATATTGCCACCGCTCACGTGCTGGTCGGAGCCATTTCGCTTGCATTGGGAGTACTCCTTTCCGTTATTCTTTTTGCACAAATTGTCATGAATCGCCGAGCATCCTTTGTTTCAACTCTGCGGCGCACCGAGCCGTCGGCTCCTTTTGGAACGTCAGCGGCCCCTGCGGCCGGCATTGATTGATTAGCATGAAAGCCACCGCTCCATCCCTCAGCCAGGTCGCGTCTTCCGAAAAAAGTTGGCTGGCCGTTTATGCTGATTTATTCAAAGCCCGCCTGACGTTCCTGGTGCTGCTTACCACCTTAGTCGGCTTTTATATTGGCAGCGTTGTTACAGTGAACTACGTTCTGATGCTCCATACCATCCTCGGAACGGCGATGGTCGCCAGCGGGGCTTCGGCGCTGAACCAGCTTTGGGAGCGCGAATACGATGCTCGTATGCGGCGCACCCAGGATCGGCCTCTGCCCTCCGGACGGTTGCAACCTCAATTTGTGCTGTTTGTCGGCTGCGCCTTGTCAGTGGTCGGGCTCGGTTACCTTGGATTAGCAGTTAATTGGTTAACCTGTCTGCTTGGTGCCTGCAGTCTTTTGACTTACGTCTGCGTATACACTCCCTTGAAAAGAGTCACATGGTTGAATACTGCAGTCGGCGCAATCCCGGGAGGACTTCCTCCGCTGATGGGCTGGACCGCGGCCCGGGGACATCTCAGCACGGATGGCTGGGCTCTTTTCGGCATTCTGGCGATTTGGCAACTTCCGCATTTCATGGCGATTGCCTGGATGTACCGCGACGAATACGCTCGCGCGGGCTTTAAGATGCTGCCCGTTTTGGATCCGGAAGGACAGCGAACCGGCAGCCAGGCGGTTAGTCACACGCTAGCCTTGGTTCCTGTCAGTTTGTGCCCCTCCCTGGTGAACCTCACGGGCCCGATCTATTTTGTTGGAGCTTTAACGCTGGGCCTGGTTTTCATTTGGGCCGCAGTTCAGTTTTCCCGTCAGCTGACGCAATCGCGGGCACGGCGTCTTTTTTATGTTTCGATTTTGTACCTGCCCTTGTTACTGGGCCTGATGGTACTGGACAAAGTTTGGTAATAAGGAAGCCATAAAAGGCGACGAACACAATTGACAGAGTAATTTGGGCTAATAAAGTATTGCCCTGTTTCGGACAAAATAGGTTTAATCAGATGCCCTAAAAAATCGACGACCACACGCACATGCAGGCTAGCACTCACGCCATTCCACATCCGCACGTCCACGAGGCGCACCACGAGGAAGCGGGATTTTGGAGCAAATACGTCTTCTCAACCGATCACAAAATCATCGGCATCCAGTACGGATTTACCGCGCTTTGCTTTTTGTTCTTTGGTTTTTGCCTGATGCTAATGATGCGCTGGCAAATCGCGCATCCGGGTGTGCCGGTGCCGTTAGTTGGGCCGCTGCTTGAACGGTTGCTGGGCAACACCATGGCGGCGAAAGGGATCGTTTCGCCCGATTTGTATAACTCTTTCGGTGCTATGCACGGCACGATTATGGTGTTCCTGGCGATCGTTCCGCTGGCGTTCGCCGCATTTGGCAATTACCTGGTGCCATTGCAGATTGGCGCTCCGGACATGGCCTTCCCCAGGGTCAACATGGCCAGCTACCAGTTTTATGTGCTCGGCGGGGTGATTATGTTTTTCAGCTTTTTCATTCCCGGCGGTGCCGCCCAAGCTGGCTGGACCTCCTATCCGCCGCTGGCCGAGGTCATTCCAACTGATGGCCAGACGTTTTGGTTGATCGGGATGGTAATGCTCATCAGTTCGTCGCTGCTGGGCGCGGTCAATTTCATTGCCACAGTCATTCAACTGCGAGCACCTGGAATGACCTGGATGCGGTTGCCTTTCTTTGTTTGGGCGCAGTTTGTCACCGCCTTCCTGCTTCTGCTGGCCTTCCCGCCGCTCGAAGCGGCCGGTGTGCTGCAATTAATGGATAACGTGGCCGGCACGAGCTTTTTCCTGCCAACCGGCCTGGCGGTAGCCGGCGCCAAAATGGCCAACATCAGCGGTGGTGGCAGCCCGCTGCTCTGGCAGCACTTGTTCTGGTTCCTGGCCCATCCGGAAGTGTATGTGTTGATTTTGCCGGCGATGGGAATTGTCGCTGAGATCATTGCGAACAACACGCGCAAGCCGCTTTGGGGTTACAAGTCGCTGGTTTACGCCATCCTGACGATTGGTTTCCTTTCCTTCATCGTTTGGGCTCATCACATGTATCTGACCGGCATGGGCACCAAGATTGCCACCTTCTTCCAGACCACTACGATGATCATCTCGATACCCTCGGTGATCATCTTGACCTGTATGTTCATTTCGCTCTGGGGTGGGTCGATCCGATTTAACACACCCATGCTTTTCGTGATGGCCTTTTTACCCATGTTCGGTATTGGCGGCCTGACCGGATTGCCATTGGGCTTCAGCTATAGCGACCTGCATTTGCACGATACGTATTACGTGATCGCGCATTTCCATTACATCGTTGCCCCGGGAACTATTTTCGCCATATTTGCAGGAATTTATTTTTGGTTCCCCAAGGCGACGGGTCGGATGATGAGCGAATTCTGGGGCCAGGTTCATTTTTGGGCTTCGCTCATCTTCATGAATCTTATCTTCCAGCCAATGTTTGCCCAGGGAATGGCGGGGATGCTTCGGCGCATGGCTGATGGGGGCGCCAACTACTCGACCGCTAAGGTCCCGGACGCCATAGGCGGCTTAAGCCCGCACATGATGGAACTGCACACTTACATTTTGTGGGCAGCAGTGGGGCTAGCGCTGGCTCAGATTCCTTTCATCATCAATTTTTTCTGGAGCATTAACAACGGCAAACCTGCCGGTTCCGATAATCCGTGGCATTCGACCACGTTGGAATGGCAAACCCCCACGCCACCCCCGCACGGCAACTTTGCCAAAGCACCGCAAGTCTATCGCGGTCCCTACGAATATAGCGTGCCCGGGCATGCTTCGGATTTCACACCGCAGAACCAACCGGATTAACCGAAACGGACCTCTGCAACATATGATTAAAACGATTAAGCCGGTTGTTTTTGCCTGACTATGGAGATTCCTTACACAGTAGAAGCTCGCCCGGATACGGGGTTATACAATGCCAAGGTTGGGATCTGGTTGTTCCTGGCCTCCGAAGTGATGTTGTTCGGC
>Ga0306920_100003576_pt1 | contig 19752 bp, 39 predicted proteins | sample flu12Cox44000170_FD_204666 | JGI IMG/M metagenome (GOLD analysis project Ga0306920, IMG submission 204666) | Lab enrichment of tropical soil microbial communities from Luquillo Experimental Forest, Puerto Rico - flux4day.12C.oxic.44.000.170 (v2)... | ecosystem: Environmental > Terrestrial >... | reverse complement strand
GCCCGTCGGAGCTACCGGAAGCGGCCGAACATGCCGATCGGCTCGGGTGCCAAACGCAACGCCGTCTACGTCCGCCTCGACTACAGCCAACGCTGGGATCGGCCCGCGCATGGCCAGATCACCCCAATCTTGCCCGAAACCGGGCAGCCGCGTTCGGAAGTTTCCCATGGAACGGATGCTGAAGTTCTTCGCCTACGACCATCTGCGTGACGACCTGAAGCCGGTCTCGCAGGCCTTCGCCCATCTCGCCCATCACATCGCGCAGAGCGTGCCCGAGGGCCCGGAGCGCACGGTGAGCCTGCGCAAGCTGCTGGAGGCCAAGGACGCCGCGGTCCGCGCGGTGGCTATCCCGGAGACCGAATGAAACGGGTCAGTAGGTTTCCGGTGTCCGGAGGTTTTATTCGGAGGTTTCCCGAGTGACCAAGCGTCTCGAACCCGAGGCCAAGCGCCTGCGCGGGCTGTCGCCGGCGACACTCGCCGACGAGATCGGCGACCATCAGGCGGCGATCGAGGCGCTGAAGGCCGAGGCGATCCGGCGTGGCCACCTGCGCGTCGAAGGCGCCGTCTACCGCATCGTGCTGAGCCCGCCCAGCACCTCGCAGCGCACCGATAAGACGAGGCTCCTCGAGTTCCTCGGGATTACCGCGGCCGAATTCACATCCCGTTTCACACACACGGTGCAGACCGGGTGGCGGCTGACCTGCACCCCACTGCGCAAGCTGCAGAAGCTCGCGGCCGCCGCCTGAATTAGGGCTCCCGCGGCCGTCTTACAGCCGGCCCCTGATGATCTCGCGCATGTCGTCGACCGGGATCACCAGCACATCGTCCTCGCGGTCATCGGACAGCGACGCCCAATTCGCCTCGGCGAGGATCTTATCGACCGTGCTTGTCTTCCAGCGCGAGCGCGACAAGTCGGAGCTCCAAAACCATTGATAGCTGGCCACCACGTGGGCGATGGCGAACAGCACGCGCGGCAGTTGGTCGGCGAAGATGAACAGACCGCCGCCCGCCGGTTCGTAGCCGTCGGCGTAGTGCCCCATGCACGCGTAAGCGAACGCGCCGATCGCGGTGATCACCAGCAAGGTCTGCTGCGGGATCAGCGTGAAGATGGCGAGACACCCGGGGCGCTGGAGGGCTCCGCTGAGCGCCAACAACGCGGCGAGCAGCATGGTGGCGGCCAGAGCGATGCGCTGACCGGCAAAGGCGCTCAGCAGCGAGGCGATCGGGATCGAGTTATCGGCCGCCTTGGACTGGGCGATGATGAAGGCTTCGACCAGGTGCAGGGTCGCGGCGCTGTAGATCACCACGACAGCCGTCGGACGCTTTTGCAAAATGCTGCTCCACTCATTTCCGGTTGCGATGATATCGGGCGCTTCGCCGTCGCCGTCCCGCCGCCTGACACCCCGACTTAACGCTTTGCGGTAAGGCGACTAGGATCTCTGAGGGTCCGGAGCGGGCGCCCCGGATCTTTGTCCCCGATTAGCAACTCGGACGGTTGGTCTCCCCGACCGTCCCCCTTTTGCCCGCGGTGCCAGACAAATCACGGAAAGTAGGCTTCTATTGGGTGCGGGTTCTCGGAAGTGCCGAGCGTCCTGATGGGTGGACCATTGGCGAATGGTCGAACTGCGCGCCCGACGGCAAGGGCCACCGGTGGCGCCTCCCCGGCTACGCGTTTCACGAACACGACAAGGCATTTCAGGAGATCGACGAGCGCCGCATCGACCGGCTCAAGCAGCGAACCTGGCGCAACGAGCGGCCTAGCAATTCGCGGCGCAAAGCCTGAGTCGCTGTTCGAGAGGCTGACGCGGATCGCCATCGCGGCGCTTTGCGCGTTCGCCTTCGCGGTCGCCTGGCTGGCGCTGGTGGATTTGCTGACCACCGCCTGGCGCTGGCTGCAGTCGCTATGGGGCTAGAAGATGGCTCCCGGGGAGGGGCTCGAACCCCCGACCAACGCGTTAACAGCGCGTCGCTCTACCAACTGAGCTACCCGGGACTAGCAGCGACCCCAACGGGAAAATAGCCCGATCCGCGGCCCGCGGCCGCGCTGCGGAATACGCCCGAAGCCCAAGCAAACCGCCGCTCTTCGAGCACGCCGGCGACGCTGTGTAGACGCCGGCGCCGGCCAATTTCCCTCTTATCAAAGAGCGGCGAGCCGACCCATGCCGATGTGGTGACGGTCGGCGCGAAACGGACAGTGCGCACGGCCGCACCAGCTCGAACTTCACGGTGACCCGATCGCCATGCCCATGCCCATGGCCGACAAGATCGTGCTGCGCTCGGTCGAGTCGTTGATCCCTTACGCGCGCAACGCGCGGACCCACAGCGACGCGCAAGTCGCGCAGATCGCCGCTAGCATCCGCGAGTTTGGCTTCACCAATCCGGTGTTGGTCGACGGTGAGAACGGCATCGTCGCCGGCCACGGTCGTGTGCTGGCGGCGCGCAAGCTGAGCATGGTCCAGGTGCCATGCATCGAGCTGGCACACCTCACCGACGCGCAGCGCCGCGCGTACATCATCGCCGACAACAAGCTGGCGCTGAACGCCGGCTGGGACGAGCAGTTGTTAACGCTCGAGCTCGGCGAGTTGAAGATGGCCGGGTTTAACCTCTCGGCAACCGGTTTTGGCGAGCTCGAGCTAAACGCGCTGCTGACCGAAAAGACCGAGGGTCGGACCGACCCCGACGATGTGCCGCCGCCGCCCGAGCACCCGGTTTCAGAGACGGGTGACCTGTGGCTGCTCGGCGCCAAGGTGACGTGCCCGCATTGCCGCAAGACGCAACCGCTCGAAGCCGCGATCAAGAGGCAGATGTGACGGTCGAGTGCGCGTGCCAGCACTGCGGTCAGGAGTTTTCCGCTGAGCCGGAAGGTGGCCACCGGCTGCTGTGTGGTGACAGCACGAGGGCCGATGCCGTGACGCGGCTGATGGATGGCAACGAAGCGGATATCTGCTTTACATCGCCGCCCTACGCGCAGCAGCGCAACTACCAGACGGGCCCGCAGGATTGGGACGCGTTGATGTCCGGCGTCTTCGCGATCCTGCCGGTAAAGCACGATGGGCAGGTGCTCGTGAACCTGGGCCTAGTCCATCACGAATCCGAGTGGCAGCCTTATTGGGTCGCCTGGATCGAATGGATGCGCGCGGCCGGCTGGCGCCGGTTCGGGTGGTATGTCTGGGACCAGGGCCCCGGCATGCCCGGCGATTGGAACGGACGTCTCGCTCCGTCGCACGAGTTCATCTTTCACTTCAATCGGGTCGCTGAGCGGGCGCGCAAGACCAAGGACAAGCTTTCCGAAAATATCGAGATCGCCGTCAGCCATGGTGGGATGCGCAGGAAGGATGGCTCGATAACCGGCCGTTCGAACCCCGCTGCAAGCCTGCAGCCGACAAAAATCCCCGATAGCGTCATTCGGGTGATGCGACACAAAGCACGGAGTATCGAAACCGCCCATCCGGCCTTGTTTCCCGTCGAGCTTGTGACCGAAATCGTGACCGCGTTCTCCGACCCTGGCGACCTCGCTTACGAGCCGTTCTGCGGCTCGGGCACGCAACTGATCTCGGCGGAGGCGAACGGCCGCCGCTGTTTCGCCTTGGAAATCGCGCCCGTCTATTGTGACCTGGCGGTCAAGCGCTGGTCGAACTTCACCGGCCGCACCGCTGTGCTCGCTGGCGACGGTCGTAGCTTTGACGAGATTGCCGCCGCCCGCGGCCGGGCCGCCGCGGCATGACCACCGAGGTGCAATGCCGATGCGCTGAGTGCGGCGCCGAATTCGCCGCCGAGCCCGAGGGCGGCCACCGGCTGCTCTGCGGCGACAGCACTGTGGCCACCGACGTCGAGCGGGCCCTTTGTGGAAAAGCAGCGCTGTGCTTGACTGACCCGCCCTACGGTCTGGGCGAGTCGTCAACGTCGAAAAACGACTATGTCGAATATGACGACAGTCAAGAGAACCTGGTTCGACTGATCGAGGGTTTCATGCCGCTGGCGGCGGCTGCAGCTCCGGTGGTCGTTGTTACTTCGGGAAACGGAAATCACAGACTGTACCCTCGACCGACCTGGACGATGGCGTGGTTCACGCCCGCGGGCATCGGGTCTGGGCCGTGGGGGTTTTGCTGCTGGCAGCCGATTCTTTGCTACGGCAAAGATCCCAAGCTATCGAGAGGGGAAGGCCGTCACCCGGATGCGATTGTGCACACCGAGTTTGCGGAAAAAAACGGACATCCGTGCCCCAAGCCGATCAAATTTTGGTGCTGGCTCGTCGAGCGCACAAGCAAGATTGGTGATTTGATCTACGACGCATTCAGCGGTTCCGGCACGACGATCATCGCGGCTGAGATGACCGGCCGCGTGGTGTGCGCGATCGAGCTCGCGCCGGCTTATGTCGACGTGGCGGTAAAGCGCTGGCAGGAATTCACCGGCAAGCGCGCCACGCTGGACGGCGATGGTCGCGGCTTCGACGAGATCGCCGCTAGGCGCGTGCCCGTCGTGGCAACGCCTGAACCGCTGGCCGCCGGCCCAATTGCCCGGCACCCATACCCGGAAGAGGCGCTGTCCCCTGGCGCCTCATAACCAAACTCCAAGGGTCGGCGGATCGGCGTTGGTCAGCGGCGGTTGGAAGAAATTACGCACGTAAGCGGGAACCCCGCGCGGCCACATGCGGCGCAACATGCCAACGTCAAACCCGAGCACACCAGCGGACGGTGAACTGGCGACGTCCAAGCCGGCGCGGACACAGCAGCTGACCTGGTCTGCGAACTTGCCCTCGCGCCATATGCCGTCCGGCCACTCGTGCGTCCAAGAGTTCATGTCGAGAAAATCGAGCATTTGGTCGCAGACGTAGGACGGCCCATTGTCCCAATCCTTGATTTCAGCGATTTCCTCCTCGCAGCATTCGAGGAAGTCTTTGACCGCCCAAACGAGTTTCTTGCGGCGCCTTGCGGTCATGTTCGGCCATTCGTCGCGGGCACCGCGCATCAGTGCACCAGCCGCGCGACGAGCGCGCCGATCGTGGCACTCGACACCACCAAGGTCAGCAGCTGCAGCCACGGGAACCACTGGTGCTCGCGATCGAGCTTTTGCCGCTCGGCTTCGAGCTTGTGGGCCTCTGCGACGAATTTCTTGGTTTCCTCGACGAGCCGCAGCAGTTCGGCCTCCTGACGGGCCTCGCTCACGGCAGTGCCTCCTTGGCGGCGCGGCGGATGTAGAGCGGCACCTTGGCGTAGGCGATGCGCACGTCGCCGTCCCGGCCGCGCGCGGTCATGACCGAGGCGCGCAGCTTGCGGCTGCCGCGGCGGCGGGTCTCGAGCACATAGGTGAGCTCGGACCGCAGGTCGGTGACGATGATGAACATCATTTCAGCCCCTCGATGGCTTCGGCCTCGGTCGGCGCCTGCCGGATCACGGCAGGGGTCGGATCATCGGGCGCCGCATAAGTGTGGGCGTCCCACACGAACCACTCGACCGCCTCAAAGCGGGTGTGGACCGGCGCCACCGCGTAGCGGCTGTAGTCGCCAAAGAGCCGCTTGCGTGCGGCCAGCTGGCCGGCTTTCGCCGGGTTGTTGCGGAAGGGAGAAGAAGAACGGGGCATGGCAGCCTCCAAGGGTTGATGGGCGGTTTCGGTGGCTGTTTGCATGACCCGTATTATAGCGCAACTGTTGCGCTAGGCAATCAAATAGAGGGTTAACTTCCGCGCTCAGTGGCGCGGCGGGTGGCGCGGAGTTGTTCGAGACGACTTGGCGAATACCGCCTGACCCGTAGCTGGAGCCACGATGGCTCACCGCGATCGAACTTCGCAAGCGCTGCCTGGGTGATTTCCCGCTGGCTTGAGCGGTCGTTGTAGTATTCGGTCTCAAAGAGGTCGACAAACCCCCGGGTAAAGTCGTGCAGCAGGCTGCTGATCGACACCGGGTCCCAATCGAGCGACGTGGCAATCGCCCGCATCGACTCACCGCGCAACCACCGCCGTGCGATCGCTGCCTGCTCGGCAAGCGTGACGTCGACAAAGCCTGGTGTCTTGGCCTTGGTCAGCCGCCTGCGGGCGGCATTGATGCGAGTGGCGCGGTAGCGCGCGACGTCAGCCTCGATCTCGGCCAGCACGTCGGCGGGAAGATCGTCGCCGGGGTCGGAGCCGTGCATCAGCGCAGTTCCTTAACGCGGCTGTTGCCTATGCGCGGTCATTCGGCTTACGCGTGAGGCAGATAGTGAAGGATAACGCCGGTTGCCGTCGCGGTAGCTGCGATGATCAAGCCGGTGGCAACCGCAATCATTCGCCCGAGCCGCAACAGCATCCGATTTTCGAGAGCCGCGAGGTCGGTCTTGGTCGCGGCCTCGAGAGCCGCGATGTCTGCCTTCAGGTGGCTTTCGAGCTCGCCGAGGTCGGTCTTGGTCGCGACGTTCGTGCGGATTGCGTCATAGATCTCGGTTGCGATGCTTTCCGCCGCTTCGCGACCGATCCCACCCTGCTCCAGCGCGTGCGCGAGAGTGAGGCGATCAGTCATTCGGCGGTCTCCTCGGAAGGGTTGGGCGCCGGCCCCTCAAGGCGGCGCAGCCGTCGAGCTTGTTGTCAATGCGGTCGAGCCGATCGTCGAGCCGGCCGAAGCGACCGCGCAGGAAATCGAGGATCTGGGTATCTTCGCGTTCACTCATCGTCGCTGCAGTCGCCGGCCGAGCTCGACACCGGAAATCTGGCCGTCCCAATGCGCCACGAGCGCCGCCTCGTTGAGCCGCAACCAGTCACTGACGGCTTGCAGATCAGCCGCCGATAACCGCCCGACAATCAGGCGCGGGGCCGGACGAACCGCGACGACTGCGGTGTTAGCGATCGACATCCGATTGCCGTGCGCCATATTGACTTTGACCCGAACATCATGCCGAGCATTGCCGCGGGGCCCGGCCCAAACGGTCATCGGCAAGCCGCTGTCCGCTGGATAGATGTTGACCATCTCATAGAGCTCGCTCTTGCCCATTTCGTATTCCGCCATCACTTGGCCTGCTGGGTCAGCACACCAGCTTTCATGGCAGCCGCCGCAATTGCTGGGCGAGCTCGGCGCCGTCTGTCACCCCGTTCCAGTGGTCGAGTATCGCCGTCTCGTTCAGCGTGAGCCATCGGCCGACCGCTTGCAAATCGCCGGCGGAGAGATGACCGGCGACGACATGCGGGCGCGGCCTGAGTGCCACGACGGCGAGGTTGCCTGGGTCCATCCGGATGCCGTGCACTTGCATGACCTTGATCCGCGCATCATGCGGCGCGCCATAGCTGGGACCCACCCAAACGGCCATCGGCAGCCCGGTGGTACGCGGATAGAGGTTGGTCATCAGCATCAGGTCGTCGGCTTCGGTCACGAGGCGAACCTCCATTCTGGCTTCTCGGTCAGTGGTAGGTAAGCACTTGGTCGAGCATGTGGTTGATTGGCTCGAACAGGCTGTAGACGAGTGTGCCGATGGCGCCGGCTCCGCCGGCCGCCAGACACATGACGATCGCCAGCCCCGCGATCGCCTCGAAGCGATAGCCGCGAAGCCAGGACCAGGGCAAAGTTGTGTTGTCGCGCATAATGGTCTCCGCTAGGGTTGCCGTCTCGATTGCAGTGGCGCTTTCCTTCCGGGAGTGCCACCGGCATCGGGCACGCCGCCCGGGTGTTCCAGCATCGCGGGCGGCACTTTCATGTGCTCGGCCCGTCGGGTGCGCGCCGCACTTGTTCCTCAGTGATGCAGGCCAGAACGCTGGTGGCCTGGTCCGCGGCGCGGGTAAAGTGCTCGGCAAACTCGCCCGTGCCACTGAGGGTCATGCGCTCGGCATCCGAGCGATAGGCCGCGATGGCGATGCGCAGCGCGTTATCGATGACCTGCAAGTCGGCGTTGGTTAGGGATCTCACGGGGTTCCTTCCGGTCGATGGGAGTATCCAGCTCCCGCGTTTTTGACTGTCCTTATTATAGGCGCAATTGTTGCGCCGTGCAACACTTTTAGAGCTCGGCTGTGACCAAGCCGATCTCGCAATCTGCCGTGGCAGCCTGCGACGAGATGAAGCCCATGCTTTCCTGCATGAACCACGTGGACGTGTGAGGCGGGATGCGGCGGTAAATCGTTTTGCTGGGCCGGCCGATGACCGTCCCCGACTCGCCACTGACGTCGCAACGTATTTCGATATCCCTGACGCTGTATGGGTTGTCGTTGTCGACCTGAAAGTCGGCGATCATCACACTGTCGAAGCCGCCTTTGCGCCACTGAAAGTAAGCGATGTGGACCTTTGGTCGCCCTAGCATGCGTTGGTCGCCGCCGCTCTGACTGTGCGAGGCGGGGTTCTGGTTAGACATCCCGGCGATGACGACCAGCACACCGAGGCAACCCCACAAAAACCGTCTGCGGTTGCGGTGCGCTTGCGCTTGGGTCAATGGCGGCAGCGGCGGCTGGGGTCGGCTTCTCATGGCGCGCGTTGCTCCGGTTGGCCATTAGGCGGGATCAAAAGTTGCAGTATTGTGCCGCGTAGGCTTCTTCGGCGGTAAGGCTGCGGCCCGACCGCCGGGCGCGGCTGATCACTTCCCACCACGGGCCACAGGTTTGCGCGATCCCGGGCTGTGCCGCCGGGACCGGCGTTGCCACCGGCACCGGGACATATTGCGGCACCGGCACTGGCTGTGGAACATAGACCGGGTAGACCGGCTGGGCGTAACCGCAACCGAACACCAGGCAGCGCGTAAGACTGCCGATGCCATAGCCGAGCCAAAACCCGCCGTGGCCGTAGCCGTGAGCCTCGGCGCCAGTCGGGAGAGCAGCGGCGCCGGCCAGGCCGATCACAGCAGCGGCGGCAAGTAGGGTCTTTCGAAACATCGGTGGAACACTCCATTGGCGAGATCCCCCGGGGATTGCCGGCACCAATTCAGTGGTAGGACAGCACTTGGTCGAGCACGTGGCTGATCGGCTCGAATAGGCTGTAGGCGAGTGTGCCGATGGCGCCGGCTCCGCCGGCCGCCAGACACATGACGATCGCCAGCTCGCCAAGTAATATCCAACGCAGGTGCTTGTTCACTTGCTTTCCTGCAAGGCTAGAAGACGGATTGCGGTTGCGGTGCCGAGAAATACCAGCGCATGCGCGCCAAGCCGGCCATTGCTAAACGACGCGATCACGCAGAGCACGCCGAACGAGCCGCAAACGGTGCTGATCACCCACAGCCCGAGGCGGGACAACAGTGCCGCGTTCATTGCGGGTCGGCCTTCAGCGCGATCTCGACCGCCTTCGCCGGCGGGCAGCCGCTACCCAGCAGACTGCGAATGTGCAGGCGGGTCTGCGGCGTGGTCTGCAGCTGGCGCTCGTTGATGATCGTTTGAGCCGCGTCGAGCCGGGCAAAGGCGACAGCCGCGCAGCGGTGGCGATCGGTCATCGGGAAAGTGTAAATCCGGGCGGTCGTCATTGGATGCTCCGGGGTTTGATTGGCTGTTTTCATGAGCCGGATTATAGCGCAATGATTGCGCCTCGCAATCAAATTGTGGGTTAATTCTGCCGGTTGTGCAGTGGGTTACACGTAGGACCAGCGCGGTTCGTCGAGTAGACGCTGCGGCTGGTTTTTCCAGATCCGCCCATCGTCCCATTCAATGATCATCGTGCCGCCGCTCGTCGGCGTGCCCTGCAGTGCGACGATACGGCCGGTAAAGCCTTCGCCAATGCCGGTATCCCAATAGAGCCGGTCGCCGATCATCGGAATGCGGGTCATGGCAGGGGATCGCCCTCGGTCCGTGTCACGGACGAGAGCAGATCTCCGAGCGGGCACTCGCGGGAGAGCAGGTCACCCAGCTCTGCGGCCATCTCCATCGCCCGGCTCCCCGACGACCGAACCTCCTCAACCCGGCCGTCAATGCGCAGCTGGGTCAGTCCCTCAACCGGGATCGAGCGGTAACCGCGCTTGTGGTGGTCCCAAACGACGATCAGATCGTCGCGATTGCGGTGCGGGCCCTTCGGGTTGCCGACGACGGCGAAACGAGCCCACATGGTGCGCGTCTCGCCGGTCTGGTGCTTGGTGAAGGTGCAGCCAAAAAAACGGCCGCGCGAGCGACGGATCGCGTCGGCGGCTTGTGCGGGTGTGATCATCTTGGTCCTTCCGGTTTCCGTGTCCCGCCTTCCAGAGCGAGGCACGGTCATATTATGGCGCAACTGTTGCGCGTGTGCAATTCCTTTGTTGGGTTAACGCACTATTGCCGTGACTGGGAGCGGATATAGCTCTCGCCGGGCTTGAGCTCGACACCGTAGAATTTCTCGTAGGCATCCGGGAGCCAGTTGCGCAGTGTGCGGCGCGCGGTCTCGAAGGTCTTCGCCGGGTCTTTGTCGTGCTCAAGAAAGGCGTTCGGGAACACGGTGGCCACGATCGCCCAATCGCAGTCTTCCTCGTACCAGCCGCCGGCGCGGCGCATGTAGTCGGGGACTTGCGCGTTGTGCGCGCGATCGAGCTTGAAGCCGCCGTGGCTCGGCGTCGAGTACCAGGTGATGCCGGGCTCGTATTCCTCGCTGTCGTCGGGCTTGCCCCATGGGGTACGGGTGCAGGTAGTCATGGTTTGGTTCCTTCCGGTTGAAGCGGGCGTTTCCAGCGCCCGCGGTGGCGTTACTATTCGCTCCTCCGGTCCCTCTGTTCCTCGTAGGCTTGATCGGGGTCTTTGCCGTGCACCGGGCACCACTTGTCGCGGCGGTGGCGCCGCCGCCCGTGGTGATAGCAGGTGCAGTCCGGGTCTTCGGGCGGATCATCCGGTGGTGTCGTTTTCCAGTCGTCGTATCCGCGCATCAGACGACGTCCTCGTCGACCGCGACGACCGGCAGCTGCGCCTGCCCGGTCACGCTGTGCACGTTGATCTGAAACTCGCTGCCGTCGGCAGACACGATCAATATCTGCCTTGTGTAGAAGCCGTCGCGTTTGTCTCTGCGGTACCCGCAGGGGAACCCGCGACTGATCTTGATCTCCTTGGCCTGGAAGAAGGTCAGTTCGGTGCTGCTGCTGCTCATGGTGCTCTCCTCTTGCGTTGGCGAAAGCCGATGTACTTGCCTGCTTTGGGACTCCTGATGGGTTGCCTCTTGATCGGCTGCACCCAGCGGCCATTGCGGTAGCTGAGCTCGGCCAGCATGCGGTGGTCGCGGAACGCCCAGCTGTCACCAGCTGGGACGTCGCGGGAGGCGATCAGGGTCATCTGAGGTGTCCTTCCGGTTTCACGGCAGTTCCAGTGCCGATGGGTGCGATTATCGCGCAACTGTTGCGCTTGTCACCCATATAATGGGTTAACGCACGGAAAAAGTTTTAGCGGCCTTGAAGCGTAGCTATTGCGCATGGGTGCGCAATGTGCTAGATTGCCGCTCATGCAGGGACGACAGCGCACCCTCTCGTGCTTCGAATGGCGCACCCAGCTTGGCTTGACGCAAGTCGCGGCCGGCGAAGCCCTCGGCCGAAGTCGGCGCGAGATCCAGCATTACGAGGCCGGCACCGAGGCGATCCCGCGCGTCGTCAGACTGGCGATGCTCTATCTCGCCGAGCACCCGGAAGCACTCGAGACGGCCTAATCCGCCACTAGCCTAAACGACAGCCGGCGCCCGCAAGGCCGCCGGCTTTTTCATGCCAACAACTTATGCAGTGCCAATGCCTCGACGTGCCTTTGAGCCGACGGCCGAGCAGCGCGACAATGTCGAGCTCATGATCGGTTTCGGCATCCCGCAAACCGACATTTGCCGCGTCATCAAAAACCCTGAGAGCGGCAAGCCGATCGACGAAAAGACCTTGCGCAAGCATTTCACGCAAGAGATCGCCACGGGTGCGACCAAACTGAAGGCGCTGGCCGGTCAGCGGATCGCCGCGACCATGCTCGGGCGTGCCGGCGGGATTAAAGACCCGCGGGCGGAAGCAACGCTGCTGATCTTCTTCGCCAAGACCCAGATGGGCTGGAGCGAGGTGAGCATCCACAAACACACCGGGCTCAAGGGCGGCGACCCAATCGAAATCAGACATGCAAGAGACGATCTCGAACGCAAGCTCGCTCGCCTCGCTCTCACCAGCACAGCAGAAAAAATTTCTCGGGAAACTGACTGAGCTGCAATGCGACCTGCTGGCGCGCGACTGGAAATATTGGGCGCGTCAAGAGCAGCTGCCGCCGCCGGGCGAGTGGCGCATTTGGCTGCTGCTGGCCGGCCGCGGCTTTGGCAAAACCCGCACCGGCGCTGAATACGTCCACGATCGGGTCAACCACCACGGCCACCGGCGCGTCGCGCTGGTCGCGGCAACCGCAGCTGATGCCCGGGACGTCATGGTGGAGGGCGAAAGCGGTCTGCTCGCCATCGGTCTCGAAGCCGAACGGCCGGTTTACGAGCCGTCAAAGCGGCGACTGACCTGGCCCAACGGCGCGATCGCCACGACCTACAGCGCCGACGAGCCGGAGCGCCTGCGTGGTCCACAGCACGACCTCGCCTGGTGCGACGAGATCGCCACCTGGCGCTACCCCGAGGCCTGGGACATGCTGATGTTCGGGCTTCGTCTCGGCAATGATCCGCGCGTCGTCGTCACCACGACACCAAGGCCGGTTCGGATCATCCGCGAGCTGCTCGCCGACCCGACAACCGTCGTGGTCCGCGGTTCGACTTACGCAAACCGGCACAATCTAGCACCAGCCTTTCTGCAACAGATCATCCGCAAGTACGAGGGCACGCGGCTCGGCCGCCAGGAGCTCGAGGCCGAAGTCCTTGACGACGTGCCTGGCGCCTTGTGGAACCGCGAGCGGCTCGAGCAATTGCGCTGGCCGCTCTACAAACCCTTGCCCGAGTTGGTGCGCATTGTCGTCGCGATCGACCCGGCGGCCACCAGCGGTGAGGACGCCGACGAAACCGGCATTATCCTCGCCGGCAAAGATGCAGCCGGCAACGGTTATGTGCTCGGTGATTATTCGGGGCACTACACGCCGACCGAGTGGGCGCGCAAGGCGATCACGCTCTATCGCGAGCACAAGGCTGACCGGATTGTCGCCGAGGTCAACAATGGCGGCGAGATGGTCGAGGCGACACTGCGCATGGTCGACCGGAATGTCCCGTTTACTGCAGTGCACGCGACGCGCGGCAAGGTGATCCGCGCCGAGCCGGTCGCGGCGCTTTACGAACAGGATCCCGGCCGCGTCAGGCATGTCGGGGCGTTCCCGACGCTCGAAGACCAGATGTGCGCGTTCACGACAGATTTTGATCGCGCCACTGCGGGATTTTCGCCGGATCGTGTCGACGCGCTGGTGTGGGCCTTCACCAACTTGCTCGTCGAGGCGATGGCCGGCGAAGGGATTTACGAATTGTACCGTCAGCAGGCAGCGAACGCGGAAGCGGCCAAAGTCGTAAAGCCGCCGGCGCCGACACCGCAGCCGGGATCGATGGAGTGGTTCCAGATGATCCAAAACAGCAAGACCGAGTGAGGCGCCATGCCGAGCGGCGGAGTGCAAACCTCTTTGGTCGGAATGGTCAGCTCGCTAATGGCGCCATTTCGCCGTCAGACACCGGGCAAGGGCGCGCCCATCTATAGCTATGCCTGGAGTCAGAACACCGGCGGCGGCAATGGCCGGGCACAAGACATCACGCAGTTTGCGCCAGTCTTTCAGCCGAGCGGCGGATTGTTTGCCCCGGGCTATCCACTGGTGCCGACCGATTACGAGCGCACTCGCCGGTACAACTTTCCCGTCGGCATCAACTACATCTACACGCCGAGGAGCTTTGAGCCGATCGGCTTTGCCGAGCTCAAGGCATTGGCCAATGACGACATCACCCGGCTGTGCATTGAGACCCGCAAGGATCAGGTCGAAAAGCTGGGGTGGGCGATCAAGTCGCGCGACGAGGACGCCCCAAAGAAGTCCGGCACCGACAAGCGCATCCAGCAGCTTACCGAATTCTGGGAATATCCGGACGGGATCACACCGTTCGGAACCTGGCTGCGGCAGTTGACCGACCAGGTGCTGGTCACCGATGCGCCGGCGCTCGAGCCGCGGCTCAACCGCGGCGGCGACATCATCGGGCTCGACATCATCGATGGCGCCACGATCAAGGTGCTGATCGACGACACCGGGCGCCGCCCGCGACCGCCGGCCCCGGCGTTTGAGCAGATCATTCACGGCCGCCCGTGGGTGATGCTCGAAGACGGCACGCGCGCCAACACCGAAGAAGGCGAGGTCGTCGGCCAGTTCACCGACCAACAGCTGATCTACTTCCCGCGCAACCCGCGCCCCGATCACCTCTACGGGTTCAGCCCGGTCGAGCAGATCGTGCTGACGATCAATACCTCGATCCGCCGCAGCATCATGCAGTTGCAGCATTTCACCGCAGGCAACATTCCGGCCGGCATGGTCAATGCGCCCGACGGCTGGACCGGCGAGCAGATCGCGCATTTTCAGGACTGGTTTGACAGCAAGCTCGCAGGCAACACCGCCGAGCGCACCAAGCTGCTCTGGGGTCCCCAGGGTGCCAAGTACCAGTCAATCAAGGAACCGCCGCTCAAGGACGATTTCGACGAGTGGCGCGCGCGGGTGATTTGTTTCGCCTTCTCGCTGCCGCCGACCGCGTTCACCCGCCAGGTCAACCGGGCGACCGCTGAGACCGCACAGGAAGCCGCCCTCGAGGAAGGGCTGGCGCCGCTGATGACCTGGGTCAAGCGGCTGATCGACGGGGTCATCCAGCGCCGCATGGGCCATCCCGACCTCGAATTCGCCTGGGCCGACGTCAAGCCGATCGACCCGACCGACCAAGCCAACATGCTGGTCGAGCTGTTCGGCGCCGGGCTCAACACGCTCAACGAGGCGCGCGACCAGCTGGGTTTGGATCCGGTCGAGGGCGGCGACGAGATCATGTTTAAGACCGCCACCGGTCCGGTCACCCTCGACAGCATCATCAACCCGCCCGAGCCGCCGCCGATGCTTGTCCCAGGCGGTGCCCCAGGCGGTGTCCCAGGCCAAAACCCGGCAAAACCGCCAAATCCGCGAGCGCGCGGCCAAACTCAACCGGGTGAAAAACCGCCGGCGAGGGGCAAACCGGGGCAGAAACCGGAGAAGCCCGAGGGCGGGGCCGCACCAGGTGGTAAACCGAACGGCAAACAGCAGCCGAAGGCCGGCACGAAGAAAGTCGGCGCCGATGACCTCCACCCGGTCGATGCCGAGCAGCTCGCCAAGCGCACGCGACCGGGCTACCTGACCGCGGCCGCCGCCCAGATGCAGCGCGATTTCGAGGCGTTTCTGAAGGCCGAGCCCGCGCGGATCGCCGCCGATATCGGCGACCTGCTGCGCCGCGAGTAACCCCGGTGCTGATCGAGGCGCTTGGCGAGGCCAGGCTCGCCAAGGCCGGCACGATTAGCCAGGACGAGGCCGATTACACCGACGACGGTCCGGTCGAGGCCGAGCGTTGCCGCCATTGCACGATGTTTCGTGCGCCCGATAGCTGCACCCTGGTCAAAGGCGACATCCATCCCGACGGCCACTGCCGGTTGTTCGAAGCCAAGGACGAGGAGCAGCAGCCGCCCGATCACCACGATCAAGCGCTCGCCCTGGCGGTCGCGATGGCATTGCGGCGGATCGACTTCGGCCGCTGGACCGCACTGGTTGTCCCGACGCAGACCGCGCTTGCCGATGTGTCCAGCCAAACCGTCGAGGACACTCTCGCCGATCTCGGCGCCGAGCCGCTCGAGGGCGATGCGGCCGAGGAGATGTCGTCCTGGGTCGCCGATTTTGCCCGCAATCGGGCAGCGGAGCTGGTCGGGCGCAGATGGGTCGGCGAGGAACTCGTCGAGGACGCGACCGCCGAACAGGCGATCACCCGCTCGACCAGCGAGATGATCCGCGATGCGGTGGCGCGGGCGCTCAAGGAGAAACTGAGCTCGGCGGAGTTCATCAAGCTGCTGGCGTCGAGCGAGGCGTTCACGCCGGAGCGGGCCTGGCGCATTGCCGATTACGAGACGACCAGCGCCGCGTGGCAGGCGACATTGCAGGCGTTCAGGGCCAGCAACCGCGTCGAGGCCGCGACCTGGAGAACCATGCAGGACCCCGACGTCTCCGCGGACTGCGAGGAGAACGCAGCCGTCGGCGAGGTGCCATTGGGCCAGGCCTTCCCGTCGGGCCACCACGCACCACCGGCACACCCCAATTGCCGCTGTTGGCTCGAACCGGTGCTGATCGAGCCAGTGGACAAAGCCAGTAGTCACGTCGATCCCGCCAACGCCAGCCCGGTCGAGATGCCGCTGGCCGACGACGTTACGGAAGCCAACGTTCAGCATGCGGCTTGGCAGATTATTCGTGACGCGATCGCGCGCGGCGAGGCGCCTAAGACGCGCAGCCGCACGGTGGCGATGAGCGACCTGGTTGCGACCCAGCGGGTGGTCGACGAGGAGCGGGTCGACGACGACGCCGCCTACTATCGCGAGCACGACCACAGCCAGTGGGAACCGCTGGTTCTCGCATGGGATGGCAAGTTCTACGTGCTGGCGGGGCATCACCACACCGAGGGGGCGCTCGAAACCGGTGCGACCGAGATGCGGGTGAGCGAGCTCTACCGCAAAGCCGACGACTGAGCGAGCGGGTCCTAGACCGCCCCAGGCCGCCTTGAGCGGCCTTTTTCATTTTCGGAGTGACGAATGTCGACTTTGTATATCACCGAGCTCAGCTCGCTCGGCGTCGATGCCAGCGGCCAAAACATCCTGGCGCCCGTCATGCCGCCGGCGGCCGAGCAGACCGTCACTATCAGCGGCTCCACGACGCCTAGTGCAGCCTTTGGCGGCAGCACCCGGTTTCTGCAGATCCACACCGACGCGATCTGCTCGATCGCCTTTGGCACGAACCCGACAGCCACCACCGCCAACCAGCGGATGGCGGCCAACGAGACGCGCTTTTACACCGTGACGCCGACCATGAAGGTCGCCGTCATCACCAATAGCTGATGTCGTGACGACCTTAGATCCGACGAATTTCGCTGTCGGGCTGACGCTGAGCGGCGGCAACCACACCGCCACCTATGCCAGCGGCAGCGGCTGGCTGGCTGCTTACGCGACCGGGACCGGCATCAGTGCCGGCAAATGGTATTGGCGGGTGAAATGCGTCGCCGGGACCAATAATTCGCTGTTCGGCACCGGGATCGGCACCTTCTCGCAGCCGCTCAACAAATGGTGGGGCGATACGACCGCAGGCTACGGCCAGTCCTCCAGCGTCCTGGGCTTCAACGGCATCGGCCACAACAGCTCGGAGGTCGCCGGCAGCCCGGCGCTTGCCGCCATCGGCGACTACATGGTGATGGCGTGGGACGTCGGGAATGCCTTGCTCTACGGGACGGTGATGACCGCCGCCGGCGCGCTCAACACCAACTGGAACAATAGCGGGGCAAACCCGGCAACAGCCAGCGGCGGCGCCGATGTCTCCAGTATCGGTCTGCCGCTGACCTTGGGCATTTCACTGGACGATGTCGGCGACTCCGGCACATTTGATCCCGACACCGTCATCGCCGACGCCACGCTCACTGGGTTCCTGCCTGTTGCACAGGCGTATCCACACACCCTTTACATTACCGAGCTCAGCTCGCTCGGCATCGATGCCAGCGGCCAAAACATCCTGGCGCCCGTCATGCCGCCGCCGGCCGAGCAGACCGTCACCATCGGCGGCTCCTCGGCGGCCAGTGCAGCCTTTGGCGGCACCACCCGGTTTGTCCGGATCTACACCGACGCGGTCTGCTCGATCGCCTTTGGCACGAACCCGACGGCGACCACCGCCAACCAGCGGATCGCGGCCAACGAGAAGCGCTTGTACACCGTGACGCCGGCCATGAAGGTTGCCGTCATCACCAATATCTGAGGAACAGCCGCGATTGGAGTCTGAGATGAGCGCCAAGGCAGGCTTGCGTCGCAGAGCCCAGGCTGTCCTGCGTCGACCCAAGGGGCTGCGCGCCCGATACCGCACGAGCAGTGCAGCCGCGGGCAGCGGCTTCTCCGGGAAGGTCTCGAAGACTGCCAGGAAGTCCGGTGGCGGCAAGTGAGCGAGGAGCACGACCCGATCCTCGAAGACCTGGTCGCGGGTTGGCAGAAGATCGTCGACCGCCGGCAATACGGCGACACGATCTACGTGTTCCGCTCCCAAACGCCGGCTGGTTACAGCGCGGTGATGCATAAGGGGCAAGTGATCGGGCCGATCATTCGGGAAATCAAAGCATGCGCAGACTTGCCCGCCGGCTCGACCAGGCCGCCGCTGCGATCAACATCTATCTGCTGATGATCGCGATCGGGCTTGTCGTGCTCGACTGCCTCGTGCTGATCGCCAAAGCCTTACCGCCCGCGTTCGCTGTGCCGCAGTAGGAGAAAAACCATGCCGCTTTGGCCTTCCGTTATTTCGCGCTTTCTGATGGGTCTGTCGATCGGCATCGGCATTTCAGCCGCACAGGCGGCCAGCAGCGTCACCGGGACGGTGACGATCACCATTCAGGCGCCGCTCAAGGTCGTCTTTGCACCGACGGCGCCGACGGTTGCATGCACCGCCGCGCCAGGGACCGTGGTCGCCACGCTGAGCACGACAGGCGGCGACGGGAGTCCGGCGAGCTTTACCGCAACCGGTGGTGACACCGACGATTTCGCGGTCTCCGGCTCGAACGTCGTGGTCGGCCCGAACGGCGTCGCCGCAGCGAGTTGCGGCGCAACCGAGAACCTGTCGGTCGCCGCGACGCAGCCATGAACGAGGCGCTCGCCGCGGCGCTGGCGATGGCCTTTGGCTTTTCGGTGCCGTGCAACGCGCCGGCGGGCACCGTGGTCGGCCGCGTGCTGATCAACGGCGGCGACGGGACGACGGTCACCTTCACCGTTAAAAACGGCGACACCGCGGATTTTAAGATCCGGCCGAGCGGCGTGATCGTGGTCGGTCCGAACGGGATCAACCCGGCCAACTGCGGCACCAACCAGAGTCTTTCGATCACCGCCGGGCAGAATTGATGGCGCGGGCGGCGGGGACCCCTGGGCCGGGGCTTCGGCCGTCCCCGGGGTTTGAAACACCGCGCACGCCACCGACGCCAGCTTAACGCCAGCGGGCCAAAATGCCACGACGCCGGAGCTAAGCGGCGGCGGGCTCGGCGAGCAGGTAGCGTCCGGCGGCGAGCTTGCGGATCTCGCTCCCTTTGGCGAGGTTCGTCATCAGAACCTGCAGCTGCGCATAGTCGATGTAACCTCCCGGCTTCTGCAGCTTGTCGATGACCTGTCGCGGCCCGACACCTTTGGGGTTGTCTGCCGCTAACGAGCGCAGTGCGTCGATGACCTCGTCGCGGGTCACCTTCTGGCGGCCCGGATAGGAAGCAGCAAGCCGAGTGACGGTCGGCTCAGTAGGGGCCAGGCCGGTCGCTCGGAACGGTCCGGTCTTTGGCGAGCCGGTGATGTATCCGCGAGCTAACAGGCGTTTGATGCAGGTCCCGAGGATATTCGGCGCCATGCTGTCCACGCGGCGGCGCAGGTTCTCGACGTTGATGTTGGGATTGTTGACGATCACGTTGAGGACCCTGGCATCCGCTGGCGCCGGACCAGGCGGCGTTGTACCGCGGCGCGATAAGCGCGTGAAAACGTTGCCCGCCACTGCGGTTGATGCACGGGGGCGGGTGCGGACGCGAGCCGGCGGCTGCCCGACCGAGGACGCCGTCGAGGCCGTCGCCGGGTATAGGCCGAGCAACGCTCTGAGCAGCCCCCGGCGCTCGTAGTTTTCTTGGGCTTGCTTCCCAAGACGAGCGATCTCTTTGTCGATGCGCTCCAGTTCGCGCCGGGCCGATTG
>Ga0306920_100003575_pt1 | contig 19754 bp, 16 predicted proteins | sample flu12Cox44000170_FD_204666 | JGI IMG/M metagenome (GOLD analysis project Ga0306920, IMG submission 204666) | Lab enrichment of tropical soil microbial communities from Luquillo Experimental Forest, Puerto Rico - flux4day.12C.oxic.44.000.170 (v2)... | ecosystem: Environmental > Terrestrial >... | reverse complement strand
GAGCACGCTCTGCTTCATCTGATCGAGCGTCGGGTTCAGCACATACTGGCCGTCGATATAGGCGACGCGCGCCCCGCCGATCGGGCCCATGAAGGGCGCGCCCGAAATGGTCAGCGCCGCCGAGGCTGCGACCATCGCCAGCATGTCGGGATCATTCTCGAGATCATGCGAGAGCACGGTGACCACGACCTGCGTGTCGCAGCGCCAGCCATCGATGAAGAGCGGCCGGATCGGCCGGTCGATCAGGCGCGAGACCAGCGTCTCCTTCTCCGAGGGGCGCCCCTCACGCTTGAAGAAGCCGCCGGGAATGCGGCCGGCCGCGAAGGCCTTCTCCTGGTAGTTAACGGTGAGCGGCATGAAATCGATGCCGGGCTTCGGCGCCTTGGCGGCGACCACGGTCGCGAGCACGGTGGTGTCGCCATAGGTGGCGAGCACGGCGCCATCGGCCTGTCGGGCCACTTTGCCGGTCTCGAGGACGAGGCGGCGACCGCCCCACTCCAAAACTTCACGTTGAATGTCGAACATGATTGTCCTCATGCTTGGCCGGCGGGCACGGAGCCATGAGCAAGATTGCAAGACGCTTCTTCATGCGGCCAGCCCGGCGGAAACGCCCTCATCTCGAGGGTATCCGGTCGCGACCTCGAGGTCGCATCTGGGTCCGGCTATAGCCGCGCCACGCCCGAATCTCGGTGCGAACGGGTCACGGCGCCTAAAGCGTCTGACGATCCTGCCATGGCGGCTAGGCCTGCCGGCGGTTTCGTCCGCCCGCGATCACCATGACGCGGGCGCAGTCAAAGCGCAGCCGGCCCGCGCGATCTGCGCGAGCCGGCTGGACTGTCAGCGGCGGATGCCGAGGCGCTCGATCAGCGCCTTGTAGCGGGGCTCATCCTTGCCCTTCAGATAGTTCAGGAGCGAGCGGCGCTGCGAGACCATCTTCAACAGGCCGCGGCGCGAATGGTTATCCTTCACATGCGACTTGAAATGCTCGGTGAGGTTGTTGATCCGCTCGGTCAGGATCGCCACCTGCACCTCGGGCGAGCCCGTGTCGCCCTTCTTCGTGGCATAGTCGGCAATGAGCGCGCTCTTGCGCTCGGCAGCAATCGACATCGGGTTGTCCTTTCTCGCGCGGGCGCCTCAGCGCCCCAGATTGAAAATGCGCGTCGGCTTGATTTCCGCTCCCTCCGTCTCGGCGAGCGCCACGAGGGCACCTTCCGACGTCACGCTTATGCGTCCTTGGAGGAGCGGCGCATCGCGCCCGCGCAGCAAGACGGATTGGCCTCTGCGAAGCCGTCCCGCATCCGCCCGGCTCACGGCCAGCGCCGGGATGTCGTCCAGCGCGGTCGCAACGGGCAGTAGTTCGCCAGCCAAGTTCCCCTCGCCGGCGGCGGCCTTATCGCGCAAAACCGCGAGATCGTCCAGCGAAATCGCGTCCTTCTCCGAAAACGGGCCGACTCGTGTCCGCCGCAAGGCGCTGACATGGCCGAAGCAGCCGAGCATCCGTCCGAGGTCGCGCGCGATGGCGCGCACATAGGTGCCCTTGCCGCAGATGGATTCGAAGACGCTGTTATCGGCCTCGTGCGTCACGAGGGTGAGCGCGTCGATCTTCACGGCGCGCGCCTCGAGCCGCACGGTCTCGCCCGCACGCGACAGGTCATAGGCGCGCTCGCCCGCGATCTTGATCGCCGAATAGCGCGGCGGCGTCTGCATGATCTCGCCGATGAAGGCGGGAAGGGCTGCCTCCACCGCCTCGCGCGAGGGGCGCTCGGGGCTCGAGGCCGTGACCGCACCCTCGGTGTCGTCCGTGTCGCGCTCCTCGCCCCAGCTCACCGTGAAGCGATAGCCCTTGCGGCCATCCATCACATAGGGAACGGTCTTCGTCGCCTCGCCGAAGGCGATCGGCAACAGCCCCGACGCCAGGGGATCGAGCGTGCCTGCATGACCGGCCTTCTTGGCGCTGAACAGCCGCTTCGCCACCGCGACCGCATGGGTCGAGGTCATGCCGACCGCCTTGTCGATCACGAGCCAGCCATTCACCTCGCGCTTCTTCAGGCGCGGCGAATGGCGATGCGCGGGAGCCTCGTTCGGCAGCCCGTCGTGGTGCGCCTCATCGGCGTGCGCCTGGTGCGGCGGAAAATCGCTCGGCTGCATCAATCTTCGCCCTCATTTGCGGGAGGATCCCGATCCTCATGGTCGGCATCCTTGCTCTGGCGCGGCTTGTCGAGATCGCGGCGCACTTTCTCGGAGCGCAGGAGCGCCTCGATGCGCGAGGCTTCCTCGAAAGTCTCGTCGCGGCGGAAGCGGATATCGGGCGCGTAGCGCAGGTTAATGCGGTGCGCGATCTCGCCCTTGATGAAGCGTCGGTTGCGCTCGAGCGCCTCGAGCACCGGCCCGACATCCTTGCCGCCGAGCGGCATTACATAGGCCGTCGCAAGACGCATATCGGGCGACATGCGCACTTCCGGTATGGTGACCACATGGCTCTCGAGCACGTCGTCGCGAATCTCGCCGCGCGACAGCATGTCGGCGAGCGCATGGCGCACGAGCTCGCCCACCCGCAATGAGCGTTGCGAGGGGCCGCGGGTTGCTGGTGAATGCTTTCCCATCTCGATTGCCCGGGATCGAACCGGGCTCCTCTTACAAATGCCTCGTCGGAAGCGGGATGGTCCCTCAGAGGACGTCCCGCTCTACGCTCTTGCTTCGGGCATGAGCTTATTCAATCGCCGATCATTGCGGGCCACGCCCATAAAGCAATTTCCCGCCGAAATGCCCAACTGTCAGGCACGGAAAACGCAGGTCCCGGCAATAATCGGATGAGGCGTTTAGACCATGATCTTGCGGCCTTGCAAGCTCTCAGCTGCGATCACGCGTCATGACAGGAAGAAGAAATCGATACCGGCCGCAGCGGATCAGGCCCCGCCTTCGAAGCAGCCACTATGGCTCTTGGATTTCGTCCGGGATCAGTGGATGCGCGAAAAGAAGCGCGAGACCCGCAACCCTTGCGCCCATTGCGTGACCGGGAGCTTCGCCATCGGAAGGTCCCAGGATCCGAGCACCACCTCGGCGCGGCCGATGAGGTTCTCGAGCGGCACGAAGCCGACACCGCCCTCGATCGCGGGCACCCTGCTGTCGAGCGAGTTGTCGCGATTATCGCCCATCATGAACACATGGCCGGGCGGCACGACGAAGACGCGCGTGTCGTCGAGGCTGCCGACTGTGTCGATCTTGAAGATCGGATGCTCGCGGCCATTGGGGAGGGTCTCGATGAAGCGCGGCGCCGTGGCCTTGTCGCCATTCTCGGATTCGACCAGGCCCGAACCGTCGGGACGGACCTTCAGCATGGTGCCGTTGATCCACAGCCGCCCGGCCCGCATCTGGATGCGGTCGCCCGGCAGGCCGATCGCCCGCTTCACATAGACCTGGCCCGGATCGCGCGGCAGGCGGAACACCACGACGTCGCCATATTGCGGCAGGCTCTCGAGCAGGCGATGCTCGGAGGAGATGTTGAGATCGATCGGCAGCGAGTAGCGGCTATAGCCATAGGCATATTTGGCGACCACCAGCTCGTCGCCGATCTGCAGCGTCGGCTCCATGGAGCCAGACGGCACATAGAAGGGCTGGGCCAGCACGGTGCGCGAGGCGAGCACCAACGCGAGCACGATGGCTGGGCCCTTGATCATTGAGACGAAGGAACGGAACCCGCCTTCGGCTTGCGTGCGTCGCGCCGGCTTGGCGCTTGCCATCTCGTTCTCGACTGCCATGCGGTTCATGCCTCGACAGGCGAGCGGCCCGGAAGATCCGGCCCGCTCACAGACTGCGCTTCACCTCTTCGACGCGGTAGCACTCGATCACGTCGCCGGCGCGCATATCCTGGTAGTTCTCGAAGGACATGCCGCACTCCTGCCCGGCGCGCACCTCGGTGGCGTCGTCCTTGAAGCGCTTGAGGGTTGCGAGCTTGCCCTCATGGATGACGACATTGTCGCGGATGAGGCGGACATTCGCCCCCTTCTGGACGACGCCGTCGGTGACGCGGCAGCCGGCGATCTTGCCGACCTTCGAGACCGAGAAGATCTCGAGGATCTGGGCATTGCCGAGCATGGTCTCACGCAAGGTGGGCGCAAGCAGGCCCGACATCGCATCCTTCACATCGTCCACGAGGTTGTAGATGATGTTGTAATAGCGGATCTCGATGCCGGCCTGCTCGGCGGCCTCGCGCGCTTCCTTATGGGCGCGCACATTGAAGCCGATGACGGCTGCGCCCGACGCATTGGCGAGGATCACGTCGCTTTCGGTGATGCCGCCGACACCCGCATGGATGACGCGCGCCCCGACCTCGTCATTACCGAGCTTCTCGAGGGCGCCGGCGATGGCCTCGACCGAGCCCTGCACGTCGCCCTTGACGACGAGCGGGAACTCCTTGCGGCCAGCCCCCGACTTGAGCTCCTGCATCATGTCGGCGAGCGAGCCGCGCGCGCCGCTCTGGCGGGCGACGGACTTCTCGCGCTTCTGGCGGGTGCGATACGCCGTGACCTCGCGGGCGCGCGCCTCGTTCTCGACCACGGCGACGCGATCGCCGGCATCGGGCGTGCCGTTGAAGCCGAGCACCTCGACCGGGGTCGAGGGGCCGGCGGATGCCAGCATCGCGCCTTTGTCGTCGAGGAGGGTACGGATACGGCCCCATTCGGAGCCCGCGACCACGATGTCGCCGGCTTTTAGCGTGCCGCGCTGCACCAGCACGGTCGCGACCGGGCCGCGACCACGGTCGAGCCTCGCCTCGATCACGGCGCCTTCGCCCGAACGGTTCGGGTTGGCCTTGAGGTCGAGCACTTCCGATTGCAGCGTCACCGCTTCGAGCAGCTTGTCGAGATTGGTCTTCTTCGTCGCCGAGACCTCGACCTCGAGCACGTCGCCGCCGAGCGATTCCACCTGGATCTCGTATTGCAGCAGCTCGTTGCGCACGCGTTCGGGCTTGGCGTCCGGCTTGTCGATCTTGTTGATGGCGACGATGATCGGCACATGCGCAGCCTTGGCGTGGCTGATCGCCTCGACCGTCTGCGGCATGACGCCATCATCCGCCGCAACGACCAGGATCACGATATCGGTCACCTTCGCGCCGCGCGCACGCATCGCGGTGAAGGCGGCGTGGCCGGGCGTGTCGATGAAGGTGATCTCGCCGCCCAGCGGGCTCTCGACCTGATAGGCGCCGATATGCTGGGTGATGCCGCCTGCTTCCCCACTCACCACATCGGCGGAGCGGATGGCGTCGAGGAGCGACGTCTTGCCGTGGTCGACATGGCCCATGATGGTGACGACGGGCGGCCGCGGCTGGAGCTCCTCCGGCTGGTCGGGCGCGTCGAACAGGCCTTCCTCAACGTCGGATTCGGCGACGCGCTTCACCGTATGGCCCATCTCTTCGGCGAGGAGCTGGGCTGTGTCGGCGTCGATCACGTCGGTGATCTTCATCATCTGGCCCTGGGCCATCAGCAGCCGGATCACGTCGACGCCGCGCTCGGCCATGCGGTTGGCGAGCTCCTGGATCGAGATGGTCTCGGGGATCGTGACCTCGCGCGCGATCTTCTCCTTCTGCTCGCCCGAGCTTCCCTTCATGCGCTGTTGGCGGCGGCGCTGCGCCGCGAGCGAGCGCATACGCTCATCGTCGCCCGCGAGCGCGTTCGACAGTGTGAGTCGGCCGCGCTGCTTGTGCTCGCCGCCCTTCGGGGCGCGCGGAGCCGCGGCGGGCTTGGCGACCACGCCACCGCCAGGCCGGCGCATCGTCGGGCGCGGGCCGCTGTCGCCCTCTGGCGTCAGGGTGCGTCGGGTCGGCGTCGAGCCGCTCAGCCCCGGCCGCTGCGGCGCGGTGCCGGTGCGGGCCGGCGCCCGCGGCGCGGTCCCCGCAGGCGCTGCGGAAGCCGTTGGCGTCGCGGCCGTGCTCGCGGCGGCGGCAGGAGCCGGGCGTGGGTCGAGCCTCGGGATCGGCGATCCGGGCGGACGGGAGGGGACCGGCGTGTCGCCGAAGCGACGGCGCGCCTCGTCCTCCGCCTTCCTCTTCGCCTGCTCCTCGGTGCGGCGACGTCCCTCTTCCTCGCGCTTGCGCTCCTCGGCGGCCTCGCGCTCCTTGCGCTCGGCCTCGTCGCGCAGCGCCCTTTGGCGGGCCTCCTCCTCGGCGTGCCGGCGCTCCTCCGCCTCGCGGCGGCGCGCCTCGATCAGGGCGGTGCCCTGCCGGTTGCGCTCCTCTTCGGTGAGGGTGCGCAGCACGAGGGGCGCCGCGGGACCACGCGCCGAAGGCTGCGGCGCAGGGGAAGCGGGCGCAGTAGCCTGGCCGCGCTGAGTGGTGGGCGCCGCAGGGCCGCGCGCCGTGGGAGCCGCGGCCGCAGGTGCGCGCGCCGCAGGCTGCGGCGCTGCCGCAGCAGGACGGGGGCCGGCCGGCGGCACCACGACGCGCTTCGGCGCCCCGCTCTGCGCGGGAGGCGTCGCGTCGCGACGCTTGACCTTCTCCACGACCACGGTCTTCGAGCGGCCATGGCTGAAGCTCTGGCGCACGGTGCCCTGCTCGGCGGGCCTCTTGATGCTCAATTTGCCGGTCGGCATGCTCAGCGGCTTGTCGCCCGGCGTTTTCACGTCACTCATTCAGACTTCTGTCCTGCGGCTCGATCCGACGACGATAGATGGCGGTTTTAAGCTTATTGGCAACGGGTTATGGCAACTTGTATGCGGTTCAAAGGCTAGTCTCTCGAGCGCCGCCGCGACTCTCGGCGCCTCCACTAGCGTGTTTTTCAAAGCGGTGAAAGCGCAGGCACTTCATCAAGGCGAAGCCGCCGGCCGGCGCCTTGAGCAAGGCTGCATGTATCACATGGGAACGCCCCAGCGCCAAATCCAGCTCGCCGGAGGCGAAACTATCGAGCACCGGCACGGCGTCGCCTTGCGCCTGCGCGGCGCCGACGAGCTTGCGGCGCCCGTCGGCCGAGCCGTCGCTCGCCTCGATCAGGGCCGTGACCTTTGCGGCGCCCAGCGCCTCGCGCACCTTTTCGAAACCTGCGACGACGGCACCCGCCTTATTCCCGAGCGACAGCGCCTGCAGCGCATCCTTGCTCAGCAGGCCGCCGACCATATCGGCGAGATCCTGGGGAACCGTGACGTCCTTGCGGAAGGCGCGCGCGAAGGCCTTGCGCTTCACAGCCTCGGCGATCACGGCGCGGCTTGCCGTCACCCAGACGCCACGCCCCGGCAGGACGCGGCGAATATCGGGCGTCACCACGCCTTGTGGCGACAAGACGAAGCGGATCAGCCCTTCCGGGGCCTGCGCGACCCGCGTAACGATGCAGCTTCGCTGCTGCCCCTTGCGGGCGCGGCCGTCATCCAGTGCAGGCGCATCGGCATAAGGCGCAGCGACGCGCGCGTCGTCGCTCGCCGCCAAGGGCGCTGCGGCAACCGCCTTCGGCTCTTGCTCAAGCGCATTGTGCGCCATGCCGATATCCGCCCATCCTGATCATCCGCCTCCGCCTTCGCCTCACTCCGCTGCGCCGCTCTGCGCCTCGACCTCGCCCTCCGGCGGCTCGATCCAGCCGACCGCGACGCGGGCCGCCATGATCATGGCCTCGGCCTCCTCGCGCGAGACGTCGAAGCCGTCGAGCGCGCCCGCATGGCGCGTCGTCTGCCCGTCCTTGCGCTCGGTCCAGCCTGTGAGATCGTCGGTCGCGCAGCCGGCGAGATCCTCGACCGTCTTGATGTCGTGCTCGCCGAACTTGACGAGCATCGCCATGGTCACACCGTTGATGTCGAGGAGCGCGTCCTCGACGCCGAGCTCCTTGCGCCGTGCATCGTGCTCGGCCTCGATGGTCGCGAGATAGGTGCGCGCCCGGCTCTGCAGCTCCTGGGCGGTCTCCTCGTCAAAGCCCTCGATGCCGGCGATCTCGGACTGGTCCACATGGGCGAGCTCCTCGACCGAGCGGAAGCCTTCCGAGGCGAGAAGCTGGCCGACCGTCTCGTCGACGTTGAGTGCATTGATGAAGAGCGTCGAGCGATGCTCGAACTCCTGCTTGCGCCGCTCCGATTCCTCGTCCTCGGTCAGGATGTCGATGTCCCAGCCGGTGAGTTGCGAGGCGAGCCGCACATTCTGGCCGCGCCGGCCGATGGCGAGCGAGAGCTGCTCGTCCGGCACCACGACCTCGATCTTGTCGCTCTCCTCGTCGAGCACCACCTTCGCGACCTCGGCCGGCTGCAGCGCATTGACCACGAAGGTCGCGACGTCGGGCGACCAGGGGATGATGTCGATCTTCTCGCCCTGCAGCTCGCCGACCACGGCCTGCACGCGCGAGCCGCGCATGCCGACGCAGGCACCGACCGGGTCGATCGAGGAATCGCGCGAGATGACGGCGATCTTGGCGCGCGAGCCCGGATCGCGGGCCACCGCCTTGACCTCGATGATGCCGTCGTAGATCTCCGGCACTTCCTGGCCGAAGAGCTTCGCCATGAACAGCGGATGGGTGCGCGACAGGAAGATCTGCGGACCGCGCTGCTCGCGCCGCACATCGAGCACATAGGCGCGGATGCGATCGCCGGGCTTGAAGGTCTCTCGCGGGATCAACTCGTCGCGCCGCACGATGGCTTCGCCGCGCCCGAGATCGACGATGACATTGCCGTATTCGACGCGCTTCACCGTGCCGTTGACGATCTGGCCGATGCGGTCCTTGAACTCGTCATATTGGCGATCGCGCTCGGCCTCGCGCACCTTCTGCACGATGACCTGCTTCGCCGACTGCGCCGCGACGCGGCCGAACTCGAAGGGCGGCAGCGGCTCGGAGATGTAGTCGCCGGCCTGCGCCGCGGGATTGCGCTTGCGCGCATCGTCGAGGCTGATCTGGGTCGCCGGATTGTCGATCGTGTCAGCGACCAGGAGATGGCGCGCGATGCGCAGCTCTCCCGTCCTCGGGTTGATCTCGGCATGGATGTCGGTCTCGAGCCCGTAGCGCGAGCGCGCAGCCTTCGCGATCGATTCCTCCATCGCCGAGATGACGATCTGGCGGTCGATCAGCTTCTCGCGCGCGACGGCGTCGGCGATCTGCAAAAGCTCCAGCCTGTTTGCACTGACGACCATGGTTCATACTCTCCGCGGTTCAGGTCGGATCATTGTCTGTGTTTCGAATAGCGCCGCTCGGGCGCACGCCCGTTCGGCTTGTGCAGTCGAGGCGCAGTCTGGGACGCGGGCACGGTCTGCGCCTCATCCAACTCCATCTCGTCCGATTGGCCTTGCCGCAAGGCGCGCTTGCCACGGCGCAGCGATTCCCGGATCAGATCGTCGGTCAAGACAAGGCGCGCCTCGCCGATATCGGCGAGCGGCAGGCGCACCTCGGCCTCCTCGCCCTCGCGCGCATCGAGGCGGCGCAGCAGCGCCTCCTCGCCCTCGACGCCGATGAGCACGCCGTTGAAGCGCTTGCGGCCGGCGATCGGCAAGGCGAGCTCGATCTTGGCCTGATGGCCCGCCCAGCGTGCGAAATCGGCGCGGCGCACCAGCGGCCGATCGATGCCGGGCGACGAGATCTCGAGGCGATAGGGGCGCCCGATCGGGTCCTCGACATCGAGGAGCGGCGAGACGAGGTGGCTCACCGCCTCGCAATCCTCGACGCTCATTTGGCCATCCGGCCTCTCGGCCATGATCTGCACCGTGCAGCCGGCCTCGCCCGTCACCTTGACCCGCACCAGGCGAAAGCCAGCGGCCATCAGCGACGCCTCGACTACGCTCGCGACACGAGCGGCGAGCCCTGTTTCCGCGACCAGGCGCGGCTCGGCGATATCGCCTTCTTGCTCCATCCAACGTCCGATCAAAACGAAAAGAGCGCGGCCCCCAGCGGACCCCGCTCTCGATGTAGTCTTCGATTGCACGCTGAAAAGCTTATGCGCTCAAATAGTCGCCTTCGCGTGCTTTGGCAAGCCTTGCTTTGAGCAAGTCTGAGCGAGTGGCCTTGCGAGGGAAGTCGTGGATGCCCGGGCCGAGTCCGGGCAGGACGCGAAACCGTATGTGCCGTCATGGCCGGACCTGGTCCGGCCACCCACGACTTTTCCCCAATTGGGCGAGGGGCGCCCTCACATTGGCGGCACGACGCCGTTCTTGCCGACCGTGACCGCGCTGGCGCCGAGGCTGCCATCGGCCTGCTTGCGGGCGACGAGGAAGACGGCGGTGCCGGGCGCGATATCGGCCTTCTCGGCAGGGCCGAGCGTCACGACCGGCGTGTCGGGCGTGACATTGATCTTCCGCTCGCCGCCCTTATAGGCGACGGTGATCGTCGCTCCATCCACGCCTTCGACTGCCGAGCCGATCGTGCCGTTGGTCATCATGCTGTTTGGGGCCAAATCCCAGGCGTAATCGCCTTCGCCGATGCCGCGCAGCGCTTCGGGGAAGATCAGCACTTCGAGCGCATGCGAGCCGCCCTCGTTCGGCACCGAGGCGGTGCCGATGAAGACGCCCGGCTTGATGTCGGTGAGCTGGGCCTTGACCACCGAACCGATGCGGTAGCCGTCGGCGAGCTTGACCGTGACGTCTCTGCCCTGGCGCGATTTCACGGTCAGGACCGATCCGTCGAGGCTGGCGACTGAGCCGCGCACGCGCACCACGTCCGGCATCTGGCTGAAACCAGAGGAGGGGGCGAGCACCGCGCCAAACAGCATGGCGGCAGGCAAAGCGACAGCGAGGCGCGAAAACGCGCGGAATTTCCGTGTCGAGAGCATCTGTGAACCCCAGAGGATGAGCCGTGTTTGCGCGAGATAAGCCTGCGGGCGGCATCGGGCGAGCCTTCGTGCTTTCGTCGCGCCGCACATTCGCGTGAGCCGGCCTGCGGCCAGCGGGTGACGCCGCGCGTCTCCTCCGGTTGCGGCGCCTCGCTTGCGTTGTCCTCTCTGCGTTCTTTGGGCGAGCTTTGACCTTGGAGGTCATTGCCCGCGCGAATGTCGTCCTCCAAAAGCATCGGAAAAGCGAGAGTCGCACAAGGCATCAAGAACTCGTGAGGAGCGCAGGATGGCAGGAGGTTCAGACGCAAAGGCCGCATCCGACGGCATCGATCCGGCGCTTGCCGAGCGGATCCGCCTCGTGCTCTTCGGCTCGCCCGTGGCGCGGGCGCTGGGCGTTGGCCTCGCTCGGCTCTCGGTCGACCGCGCGACGGCCGTGCTGCCCTTCAGGACCCAGAATGTGACGGTCGGCGATATCGTGCATGGCGGGGTCATCGCGGCCCTGATCGACATTGCGGGCGTTGCCGCCGCGCTGTCAGGTGCGGCGAGCGAGGGCTTGCGCGGGAGTGCCACGAGCCAGCTCAGCATCAGCTATCTCGCTCCCGCCAAGGGCGTTGCGCTCGCGGCCGAGGCACGGGTGCTGCGCCGCGGACGCCGCCAGGCGGTCGTCGATGTCGAGGTGCGCGCCGCCGACCTGGTGGCCAAGGCCCTGGTGACGGTTGCGTTGTTCTAGGCCGGGTTGTTCTAGGCTCTGGACGGATCACGCCCCTGGCGCCGTAGCGGCGACCTCGGCTTGCCGCTTGCGCTCATCGCCCAGGCGAAACAGTGCCTCCGTCGTCGCTTGATCCGTCGGATAGAAGCATTCGAGCGCGAGTTCGGAGAGGGTGATGTCGACCGGCGTGCCGAACACAGTGGTGGTCGAGAAAAAGGAGAGGATGCCTGTATCAGTGATGAGCTGGAACGGCACGACGACGCTCTCTTCCTTGCCGTCGGGCTCGGGCTTCGCGGCCCGGTCCTGGTGCGGCACCGGATAATCCTGGAGCTCCTGCATGAGCTCGATGAGGACGGGGTCGGCGGTGAGCTCGATCTGGCGGCGCAGCCGCGCCAAGAGATGCGCGCGCCATTCAGGCAGGTTCGCGATACGCGGCGCGATCCCCTTCGGATGAAGGCTCAGCCGCAGCACATTGACCGGCGCCTGCAGCAGGGCGGGACCTGCACCCGCCATCAAAGGCGGCACGGCGCTGTTCGTCGCGACCACGTTCCAATGCCGGTCAAGCGCGAGCGCAGGATACGGCTCATGACCCTTGAGCACGAGGTCGACCGCCTGATGGGCGCTCTGCATCGCCGGATCCTCGAGCCGCCGCTCGAAGAAGACAGGTGCGTAGCCGGCAGCGTTCAAGAGCACGTTGCGCTCGCGCAGCGGGACGTCGAGCTGCTCGGCGAGGTGCAGCACCATCTCGCGCGAGGGCGTCGAGCGACCGGTCTCGAGGAAGCTCAGATGGCGGGTCGAGATCTCGGCTTCGAGCGCGAGATCGAGCTGGCTGAGGCGGCGGCGCTGGCGCCATTCGCGCAAGTGGTCGCCGATGGGTCGTGAGGTTCTGATCATGGGAGCTGTGTAGCCCGCAGCTCTGAGTGATCCAATTACCTCGTGCGTAATCGACGTGATGGCGCAATTTCCCGAGTGTCCGGGCATCGGCGGCGCTGGGCAAAAGCCCATGCGCGGGACGCCGCAAGCGATGGAGATGAGAGATGACCGACACCACCGAGATCATCGAGCGCTATTTCGCCATGTGGAACGAGACCGATGCCGAGCGCCGGCGCGGGCTGATCGCCAAGACCTGGACAGAGGATGCCCATTACGTCGACCCGATGCTCGAAGGCGACGGCCAAAGCGGCATCGACGCCATGGTGGCGGCCGTGCATGAGCGCTTTCCCGGCTACCGCTTCCGCCGCATCGGTGAAATCGACCGGCATCACGACCGGCTGCGCTTCGCCTGGGAGCTCGCGCCGGAAGGCGGCCCGGTCTTCGCGGGCGGTGTCGATTTCGGCGTCGTCGCCGCCGATGGCCGCCTGAAGACGATCACTGGCTTCATCGACCACGCGCCCGGCATGGCGGCGGCCGAATAGGCCGGCCATCTCAAGGCTTTCACGCTTGAGGAGGTGCGCCGAGCCGAGCTTTCAGCCGCGGCGCGAGGTCGCAGGACTTGCGCCCGGCCACCTTCCGCCCTCAGATCGGCCTGAAACGAATCAGCGAGGCCCCACGCGGACCTCGCCGCAGGTGACGAAATAATGGGCAAGCCGGTCAAGCCGCCGCCGGAAGACGGCAATATCGAGAATATCGATCTGAAGAGCGCGCTCGAGGAGCGCTATCTCGCCTACGCGCTCTCGACCATCATGGGACGGGCGCTGCCCGATGCGCGCGACGGGCTGAAGCCTGTACATCGGCGCATCCTGCACGCCATGCGGCTGTTGCGGCTCGATCCGGGCTCGGCCTTCAAGAAATCGGCGAGCGTCGTTGGCGAGGTGATCGGCAAGTTCCACCCGCATGGTGATGCGGCGATCTATGACGCCATGGTGCGCCTCGCCCAGGATTTCGCACAGCGCTATCCGCTCGTCGACGGCCAGGGCAATTACGGCTCGATCGACGGCGACAACCCTGCCGCCTATCGCTACACAGAGGCGCGCCTGACCGAGGTCGCGCGCCTGCTGCTCGAGGGGATCGACGAGGACGCTGTCGATTTCCGCGAGACCTATAACGGGGAGAATGAAGAGCCGGTGGTCCTGCCGGCCGCCTTCCCGAATCTCCTCGCCAATGGCTCGCAAGGCATCGCGGTCGGCATGGCGACCTCGATCCCACCGCACAACGCGGCCGAGCTCTGCGACGCGGCGCTGCATCTGATCGAGCACCGCAAGGCGACGACGGCCGAGCTCCTCACCTTCGTGCAGGGCCCTGACTTCCCGACCGGCGGCATCGTGGTCGAAGCGAAGGAAGCCATCCATCAGGCTTATGACACCGGGCGCGGCAGCTTCAGGGTGCGGGCCCGGTGGGAGAAGGAGGATCAAGGACGCGGCACCTGGGTCGCCGTCGTCACCGAGATCCCCTACGGGGTCGCCAAGGGCCGCCTCATCGAGCGCGTGGCCGAGCTCCTCGAGTCGAAGAAGCTGCCGCTCGTCGCCGATCTGCGCGACGAGAGCGCGGAGGATGTGCGCGTCGTCATCGAGCCGCGCAACCGCTCGGTCGATCCGGCCGTGATGATGGAATCGCTGTTTCGCTTGAGCGATCTTGAGAGCCGCATCCCGCTCAACATGAATGTGCTGATGGGCGGCCAGGTGCCGCGCGTCGTGTCGCTCGGCGAGGTGCTGCTCTCCTGGCTCGACCATCGGCGCGAGGTGCTGCTGCGCCGCTCGCGGCACAGGCTCGCCGCGATCGAGCGTCGCCTCGAGATCCTCGGCGGCCTGCTTATCGTCTACCTCAATCTCGACGAGGTGATCCGCATCATCCGCGAGGAGGATGACCCGAAGGTCGAGCTGATGCGTGTCTTCACGCTGACCGAGATCCAGGCGAACGCCATCCTCGACACCAGGCTGCGCTCGTTGCGCAAGCTCGAGGAGATGGAGCTCAAGCGCGAATTCGAGGCGCAGACCACCGAGAAGGCGCAGATCGAGCGGCTGCTCGGCTCGGAAGCCCGCCAATGGAAGGTGCTCGCCGCCGATATCCGCGAGGTGCGCAAGGCCTTCGGCCCCGACACCAAGCTCGGCAAGCGCCGCACGACCTTCTCCGAGGCCGTGCCCATGGCCGATGTCGATCTTGCCGAAGCCATCATGGAGCGCGAGCCCTTGACCTTCGTCCTCTCGGATAAGGGCTGGGTGCGCACTTTGAAGGGCCATGTGCAGGATCTCTCCTCCCTGCAGTTCAAGGGCGACGATTCCTTCAAGCTTTCCTTCTTCACGGATTCGACCGCGAAGATCCTGGTCCTCGCCTCGAACGGCAAGCTCTACACGCTCGATGCCGGCAAGCTGCCGGGCGGGCGCGGCTTCGGCGACCCGGTGAAGCTGATGGTCGATTTCGACGAGGGCGCCGATGTCGTGACCGCCGTGCCCTATCGACCGGGCGCGAAGCTCCTGGTCGTGGGCTCGGATGCGCGCGGTTTCGTGGCGCCGCAGGACGACATCGTGTCCTCGACGCGCAAGGGCAAGCAGCTCCTCAATGTGCGCGCGCCGGCGCGCGCCGTGCTGCTGCTTCCGGTCGAGGGCGACCACGTGGCCGCAATCGGCGAGAATCGCAAGCTGATCGTCTTCCCGCTGCGCCAGGTCGCCGTGATGTCGCGAGGCTCGGGCGTGCGACTGCAGCGCTATCGCGACGGCGGCATCTCGGATGCGCGCGTCTTCCGCCTCGAGGACGGGCTCACCTGGACCGACACATCGGGCCGCACCTGGACCGTCGCCAAGGCCGATCTCGGCGACTGGCTCGGCAATCGCGGCGATGCCGGCCGCCTGCCGCCCAAGGGCTTCCCGAAGTCGAACCGCTTCTCGTAACCTCTCCGCTGGCGGGAGAGGTCGGAGCACGCAGCGAAGCGTAATGCTGGGCAAGGGGGGCAGCGTCAACATCGAGAGGATCGCGCAGCGGCACCGGCCCCGACTCCTAGCGCCGGCGCTGCCTCCCTCACCCGGATCTCCGCTCCGACCTCTCCCGCCAGGGGAGAGAGGTCAAACGCAGCCCAATTGTCAGTGACGGGATGATGACCGCAGACGACAACCCCCAGATTCGTTTCGCGACCACGGCGGATGCTCCCGCGGTCGCGAAGCTGTTGCGCGAGATGGACACGCATTACCGCCCGGGCGAGTTGCTGCCGCACCCCGCCGATTATGAGGCGAGCGTGGCACGCACTCTCGAGACCCGCGAGGGCACACGTATTGCGCTCTGCCTCGTCGCAGGCGAGCCGCGGGGCGTCGCCTGCATCGGCGTCCTGCGCCCCGGCCGCGACCTGAAGGGCCTCGTCTTCGTCAAGGATGTCTTCGTGCGGGAAGAGGCGCAGGGGCAAGGCCTCGGCACCGAGCTCATGCGCTTCATCGCGGCTTTCGCGCTCGCGGAGGGAATTGGCCGCATCGATCTCACGACGCCCGTGAGCAATAGGGGGGCGCAGCGGCTCTATGCGGAGCTCGGCGGAGAGGTGCAGGAGAAGGTCTGCTTCACCTTTCCGACGGAGAGCCTGCGGCGTCTCGCCGCGCGCGAGTGACGGTGAGGCGCGAAGGACTGCGAAAGTGAGCCGGCGACCTGTCGCGACTTCCTTTTCTGGGAAACGCTCCATATCAAGGCCGAAAAAGGGCCAGAAGCGGCCAAAATCGGCCAAAATCGGCATTGACGGCGATTCGCGTTTTCTCTCGTTGACGCTGCCGCGGTCGCGCATTATAAGCCCGCGCTCCGGCGGAGCTTTGCGTCACTCGCGGCTTCGCCTCATCGCATTGTCAATTGGAGGCGCGTCCCTCGTGTGAGGGCCGTGTCGCGTTAAGGAAAACCAATGGCCAATACTTCTTCGGCCAAGAAGGCCGCTCGCCAGGCGCTTAGGCGCGCGGAGGTCAACAAGTCGCGCAAGAGCCGCTTCCGCAGCTATGTGCGCAAGGTCGAGGAGGCGATCGCCTCCGGCGATGCGGCGAGCGCCCAGGCGGCGCTCAAGGCCGCCGAGCCCGAGCTGATGCGTGCGGCCCAGAAAGGCGTGCTGCATAAGCGCACGGCCTCGAACAAGGTTTCTCGGCTCACCGCGCGTGTGAAGAAGGTCGGCTGAAGCCGCCTTTTCCGGCCCTTCGGACCTCCATTTTTGGCGAAATGCTAGGGGCCGTAGGGCCCCTTTTTTGTCCACAGCTTTGTTTCCGCTTCGCGCCGACGCGCCGGCGTCACTTTCGCGCGCGCGCCAAGTTGTGGCCTCAATCTGTCGTAATTCCGCCATCCTGATACAAGGCCGAGATATCATGTGCCGGCTATTTGATCACGGAATTTTGAGTTGAGTCATGAGCTTGTCCGCCAAGGCTCTGCGGGGCCCGGCGCAGGCCTCCCAGGATGGCCGATCGGCACCCGGCCGGCGCGTTAATTTTCAATTAACGTCGTCCCCGAAATATCCACAGCCCGATCGAGGGAAACATCATCAAGCGCAACGGTTTGGAAGACCAGCGGCAACGGGCTCCGCGAGCGGGCTCGGCAAATCGCCCGAGCATCGCCAATCGAGTGGATTGCAGGGCGCCCGTCGAGATGCTTACGTAGCCCTGCGAGACGGGCGGGCGGCGGCAGGCGCTGTTGCCCAGCAAGAAACACCGAAAGCGCTCGCGACCTGGAGTGGGCAATGGCAACTAGCGATCAATTCGGATCACAGTCCTCATGCTACATCTCCAATGTCCGTTGTTTCTCGCTCCCGAGAACGCCGTGGGTTCGCGCAATCAGGTAAGTATCGCCTAGCTTCGCTACTCGCTTCCCGACGCCAATTCTTCGCCGCGTTCGTCGTCCGATGCCGCTTTATGCGCGCCGGACAACGGTGACGCATGTCTGCAGCCCATTAATACTGGCTTTTGAGCGCAATGTTGGAAAACCCTCCCCGGATCCTTGCTAGCGAATTGCCCAACCGAGCCACGATGGTCGCCGATGAACCCGGCATGACGGTCGCGAGAGTGGTCCCTGGCGTGGCCGCTCTCGGAGAGCTCTGGGAGCGAGTGCGGCGCAAGCTGCGCGCCGAGCTCGGCGAGGATGTCGTGGCGAGCTGGTTCGGCTCGCTCGAGCTCGCGGGCATCGAGGGCGGCGTCGCTCAGCTCAGCGTGCCGACGCGCTTCCTCAAGAGCTGGATCGACACGCATTACGCGGATCGGCTGCGCAAGCATTTCGCCATCGACGGCAATGCGGCGCGCGTCGAGGTGAGCGTGCGTGGCGCCATGCCGGCGCGTGTCCCGGTGGCCCGCCTCAATGCGCGGCCAAACGAGAACAAGGCGCCTTGCGAGATCGCCTCTCCAACCTATTTGCGCGTCGAGCCGCGCCTTGCCTCCGACACTGCGCTCCGGCAGGAGAAGAAGCAGGAGGCGCATATGCCGCTGTCGACCGCCGCGGCTCTCGATCGCCAGCTCACCTTCGACAATTTCGTGGTGGGGCGCTCCAATCAATTCGCCTGCGCGGCAGCGCGCAAGGTGGCCGAGACCATCGGCGGCCAGGCCGTCTACAACCCGCTCTACATTCATGCGGCGGTCGGGCTCGGCAAGACGCATCTGTCGCAGGCGATGGCGCATGCCTGCGAGTCCGAGGGCAAGCGCGTCCTCTATCTGACGGCCGATCGCTTCATGCATCAATTCGTGTCGGCGCTGCGTTCGCAGACGGCGATCCAGTTCAAGGACCAGATGCGCAACATCGATCTCCTGATCGTGGACGATGTGCAGTTCCTGCAGGGCAAGACGGTGCAGCAGGAGTTCTGCCACATCATCAACGCGCTCGCGGATTCGCGCCGCCAGATGGTGGTGGCGGCCGACCGTCCGCCGGCCGATCTCGAAGGCCTCGACGAGCGCATCAAGTCGCGCCTCGCGGGTGGGCTCTGCGTCGAGATCGGCGCCTTCGACGAGGAACTGCGCCGGCGGATCCTCGAGCGCCGCATCACTGCCGCCCGCGAGCGCGATCCTTCCTTCAAGGTGCCGGACGCCGTCATCGACTTCGTCGCCTCGGCGATCACCAGCAATGGCCGCGATCTCGACGGGGCAGTGAATCGTCTCCTCGCCCATGTGAGCTTCGCCGGTGCGCATGTGACGGTCGAGTCGGCCGAGACCGCCATCCGCGACCTGATCCGGGCGCGTGAGCCGAAGCGGGTGCGCGTCGAGGAGATCCTGAAGCTCGTCTCGGCCCATTACAACGTGACGCGCGCCGATCTCCTGTCGTCGCGCCGCACCGCGAGCGTGGTCCGCCCGCGCCAGATCGCCATGTATCTGTCGAAGACGCTGACCTTGCGCTCGCTGCCCGAGATCGGCCGGCGCTTCGGTGGCCGCGACCATACGACTGTGCTGCACGCGGTGCGCAAGATAGAGGGGCTGATCGGCGAGAACCAGGCCCTCAAGGACGAGGTCGGCCTGCTCAAGCGCATGCTGACGGATTGAGACGCAGCTTCGCCTCGCCGCCTTCTCGCGCGAGGTTTCTCGAGCAAGGTTTCTCGCGCAAGCGTGAGAAGGCGGGTTTCGCTTCTCCTCTCTACGGATAGACGGCGTGCGGCGCTTGCGTCGCGGCCCTTGCTCGTTCACATTCGCTGACCTCGAAACGGGGGCTGGCGGCTGATGGCCGGCTGTCCTCGTGGATGTTCCGGTCGTCGAAGAGTGCCCACCATGAAAGTCACCCTAGAACGGGCTTCGCTTTTGAAGTCCCTCGGCCATGTTCACCGCGTGGTGGAGCGGCGCAACACCATCCCGATTCTGTCGAATGTCTTGCTGCGCAGCGTCGATGGAGCGCTCACCTTCAAGGCGACCGACCTCGACATGGAGGTCAGCGAGACGGTGCCGGCCGAGATCGTGCAGGGCGGCGGCGTCACTGCGCCGGCCCACACCCTCTACGAGATCGTGCGTAAGCTGCCCGAGGGCAGCCAGGTGACCTTCGAGGTGACGGGCGAGGCCGGGCAGATGACGCTGCGCTCCGGGCGCTCGCGCTTCATGCTCTCGACCCTGCCCGAGAGCGACTTTCCGGATATCTCGGTCGGCGACATGCCCCATCGCTTCGAGATCCAGGCTGCTGCCTTCAAGCGCCTCTTCGACAAGACGCATTTCGCCATCTCGACCGAGGAGACGCGCTATTATTTGAATGGCGTCTTCTTGCACGAGATGACGAGCGAAGGCGGGCCGGTACTGCGCGCGGTCGCGACCGACGGCCACCGCCTGGCGCGCATCGAGACCGAGGCGCCGGCGGGCGCTGCCGGCATGCCGGGCGTCATCGTGCCGCGCAAGGCAGTGGCCGAGATCCAGAAGCTGCTCGAGAACCAGGACGGCGATATCGGCGTCGAATTGTCGGCGACCAAGATCCGCGTCTCGGTCGG
>Ga0306920_100003574_pt1 | contig 19756 bp, 16 predicted proteins | sample flu12Cox44000170_FD_204666 | JGI IMG/M metagenome (GOLD analysis project Ga0306920, IMG submission 204666) | Lab enrichment of tropical soil microbial communities from Luquillo Experimental Forest, Puerto Rico - flux4day.12C.oxic.44.000.170 (v2)... | ecosystem: Environmental > Terrestrial >... | reverse complement strand
ATCAAGTTTGGGAAACTCGTGCGGCGGTTTGAGTGCGCCGAGAGTTTGGCCTCATGCCTGACCTCTGGAAGGTGCAGTTAGCGGAGGCGCGTGCGGAGTGGCGGCGGCGACATCCCACAGACAATACAGGATTCCAATGAGAAAAATTTACTCGACACCAACAGAAAAACATGTCAGACTTCGCTACGTTACCCGCCCGCTTCATATTCAGGACAGACAAGTTCAGGACAACCGAGCCGAAAGGTTCGTTAATGAAAGTGGGTGTGAGCTATGCTCCCTTCCCTGGATGTTTTCGAGATTGAGAACGGCAAGCCCATGTGGCTGGGCTGCGCTGAAACGCAGGCGAAAGCCCTCGAATTGGTTGGCAATCGTGGCCCCGGTTCGTACTTCGTATTCTCGCAACAGACCGGAAACAAGACCTTTTACGAAGTGGTTGCGAATGACATTGTGGCCTTGCTTGAGGATCCGAAGGCATCAAGTCTTAATCCAAAACAGCAGATGTTAAAATCAGCACATGCTTCCCCGAATCCGCCCAATGCGGTGGAAGCTCGTGAAACAGCCGTTCGACAGCTGCAAAGAGGGTGAAGAATCAATCTAAGTCGTTGCTTCGGTTGCGCTTACCACTTTTGAAGCCACTCTTAGATTGCTCCAAAGTTGCTCCGAATAATACTGGAACCGTCGTAACTCGTTCACAACAACGCAGGGGATGGTGCGAAAAGTCGCTTCAACGGATAGCCGGCGCAATCAGGCATGTTGCCACTTCAGTTCAACGAATCGCCGAACAAATCAGAGTCGGGCGCAATTAATCCGGTGCAACAAAGCGTACTGTGAAAATGATTCGGACAGAGGCTAAAGGCCGCCCAGCTCTTCCGTATACCTCCGTTTGAAACGGTCGGCTAGCTCCTCAAATGAATAAACTCCATCGACCAGTTTTTCGATTTCATCAAACGAGGCGAGCATGCATTGGTCAATCTCAACCCACATTCTGTCCTCGTATCGGTATAAGCGCGCATAATGCCCTTGTTTGTTCATGCTGTTTATGGCCGCGACAACCTTTACGCTCAATCTTTGCTCCCTGACAAATAAATCCGCTCGCAGCGGGCTGTCGCCCCAAAACATAGTGTCCAGCCGACAGCCAGAGCTTAGGTGAACTAATAACTTCTACGTCCATCGCCGCCAGAACGCCCGCCAGAAAATCCCCGTCCGCCACCATGCGATTCTTGCGAGCGTGCTTCGTTGACCTGGAGCGCACGACCCTTCGACATTCGTGCCGTTGAGCTCCCCAATAACCCTCGCCGCGTCATCTTCTGGCCCGAGTTCCACGAATCCGTAACCGCGCGAGCGGCCCGTATCCCTGTCGGTGATCACGCGGGCAGACTCCCCACGTAAAGCTTTGCCATGTGGCGTCCTCTGTTCCGACCGGATCGAGTGCCACTGCGTCAACAAACGGCTCGGTTAGCGGAAACCCTTATTGCATGATATGCTGTTTATGCGCTTAATGCATTCGGTTGTGTTGTGCGGTCCCTCTGTTCTGTGAATTAATCTGAGAATACCCGCCCTTCGTTCCCTCCGTTCGTTTTCAGCGTAATTCAAAAACAAGACTGGCAATAGAGATGCCGCGGCAGCCCCCTTTTCTGCGGAGTGTGCTCGCCCAACTCGTGACCAGCAAGAAAGCAAAATGCAAAGTTTTTCAGAACTATCCATATCCCCTTCGTTGAAGGAGCGACTCACTGCGACACGGTTTTCGACGCCAACACCGGTGCAGGCGGCAGCCATTCCACAAGCGCTAGGGGGCAAAGATGTGATTGCCACGGCCCAGACAGGCACCGGCAAGACACTAGCGTTTTTGATTCCCCTGATGGAAAAGCTGTCCACGCAAGGGGCGGCCGGAATCGCTGCGCTAGTCCTCGTTCCAACCCGCGAATTAGCCATGCAGGTAGCGGCGCAGTACGATGCGCTGAGGGGCCGAAAGGCACAACCCGCAGCCTTGGTTGTCGGTGGACTATCCGAAGGAAGGCAGCTTGATGCGATTCGGAGAGGTGCGCGGCTCGTCGTGGCAACGCCCGGTCGTCTCGAAGACTATATGATTCGCAAGCTGGTCTCTCTGGCTGGGGTAAAGACGCTCGTCCTCGATGAGGCTGATCGCATGCTGGACATGGGATTTTTGCCAGCGATACGACGGATTGTGGCGGTCCTACCTGGGGAACGCCAGACTCTGTGTTTCTCGGCGACGATGGAAGGGGCAATAGACCAGGTGGTGAGGAATTACACGAGAAACCCGGTGCGCCTATCATTTGGTTCGACGCTAAAGCCCTCAGAAAACGTGCGGCTACAGGCATTTGAAGTGCCGGACGGAGAGAAGCCTGACCTGCTGTTCAGCCTATTAAATAAGGAGAACGGGCGCTGCTTGGTCTTCTCGCGGACCAAACGCGGTACAGAGCGAATTGCCAAGAGCCTAAACCGCCAAGGAATCAATGCGGCGATGATCCACGGAGACCGTTCTCAATCCCAGCGAACTGCGGCATTAACCGGGTTTCAGCGAGGGCAATACCAAGTACTAGTCGCGACCGATGTAGCCGCCCGCGGCATTCACGTTCAGGACATCGCGCATGTCATTAACTATGACCTTCCGGACGTGGCCGAAAACTTCATTCATCGTGTTGGCCGCACGGGACGAGCCGGTGAGCGTGGCGTTGCTTCCACTCTCTTCGTGAGAGCGCAACGTACACAGTTGTTCGAATTGGAACGCACACTTGGGATTCGGATGGAGCGAGTTCCTACGAATAGTGGGTCAGCCGAAAAGGTCACGCGCAGCCACCGACCTGGCGTAGAACGCCTACCGGCGGCAACTTGCTCGCGGATGGTTCGTTTGCCCGGGGAATTCCTGCAGGTGCAGATGGACTGTTAACTTCCGCGGGGAGATCCCCCGAAGCCCTGAGATGACCTTATGCCAATGGGCATAAGTGTGTGATCATTACAGTGCAGCATTTGTTGTTCATTCGGAACCGGCGCGACCACGAGGAGCCTAGGTTCACACCGCGACGATTTCCTTTCGGAGATGGCGAAACCTGTGAGTGATGCAGTTGTTCTACAGTACGTCGGGTTTGAGAACAGGGGCGCGGTGCGCGAGTACGCCTTCACCGTCCGCGGGTCGGGCGGCACATCCACTGAGTATCTTGTGACCATTGCGAACGAGGCTTTTGTAGCCCGGCGCGTTCGGTATCAGGATGGGCTGGAGATTTGTTCCCTCCGACTTCACCGGGAATTTGCCGCCCGGGCAGACCCATCCTCCCTCCGCGCGCCTTTCTGTCACCGATGCAGAACTGGCCGAGTACACGAATGCCCACGCCCTGAAGCCCAAGCCTGGCACTTCTGGCGATGACGAGTTTTGATGTTAGGCGCTTCTTTCCAACAAGTTCGGGAGAATACTTGACGCGACCGGTTGAAGACGAGTTTGACCACGTTCAGCAGCTGATCCTACTTGGTAAGGAACGTGGCTACCTGCTCTACGATGAGGTCAATGACAGTCTACCCGCAGAGGTGAATTCTTCGGCGGAGATTGACGATCTGTTGTCCATCTTGGAGCGTCAGGGAATTCAGATCTACGAGGACCTTGCGACAGCAAACGCCGCGCTTCCCGCTGCAAACGCAGCGGAGGGTTCCGACCCCGACGCAAGAGGGGAACTCGCCGCCGACGCTGGCCTTGACCTCAGTTCGGGCGTAGACCCGAAATCCCAAGATCCTGTTCGACTCTATCTCCGTGAAATGGGTTCCGTGCCGCTACTCACCCGCGAAGGCGAAGTCGAGATTGCGAAGCGCATGGAGCAAGGACAACTCGTGGTGATGAAGGTAATCACCCGTTCGCCGATCGTCATCAAGGAACTGATTGCCGTTGGCGACGGGTTGCGCAAAGATGCGCGGTCGATCAAGGAAATCGTCCAGTTGGATGATGAAGAGGCGACCGACGAGAAACTCGCCAAAAAGACCAAGCAAACGCTGAAGTACATCGACAGAATCGAGGAGCTTTACGAAATTGCGCTGAAACAGGCCGAAAAGCTCGCTGAGACACCAAAATTAAGGAAGCGCTCGTACGTTCGGGCCAAGTGGGCCCTTGCGCGAACCCGCATCCAAATTTCTCTGGCGATACGCGACATATCTTTGCACTGGCGTGAGAGGAAGCGTCTGATTGGCAAACTGCGTTCAACCATTGAGCGCTTGCACACCGTCGAGCGCGAGGCGCGTTGCCTTGAGCGCCGCGTGGACGCTGCCCTAGGCGATGTCGCCGCTAAGGCTCGTATCGAGCTACGCGCACGCCGCGCCGAGCTGAAGGAGATCGAAGAATCGAGCGAGGTAGGACTGAGCAGTCTTAAGCGCGCCTTGACTCTCATTCAGCGGGGTGAGGCTCAAGCGCAGCAGGCCAAAAACGAATTGACCCGGGCCAACCTTCGCCTCGTTGTTTCTATCGCCAAGAAATATACGCATCACGGCCTTCAGTTTCTGGACTTGATCCAAGAAGGCAATCTCGGACTCATGAGAGGTGCCGACAAGTTCGACTGGCGCCGTGGTTACAAGTTTTCCACCTATGCCACATGGTGGATTCGACAGGCCATCACGCGCGCTATCGCCGATCAGGCGCGCACCATCCGTGTCCCCGTTCACATGATCGAGGTCATCAATAAGCTTACCCGGTGCACTCGCCAGCTTGTTCAGGAGCTTGGCCGCGAGCCCACTTCGGAAGAGCTGGCCAAGCGATTAGACATTACGGTCGAAAAAGTGCGGCAGACACGCAAGATCGCTCAGACACCGGTGTCCTTCGAGACTCCCATCGGTGAACAGGAGGACTCTCACCTGGGTGATTTCATCGAAGACAAGGCCGTCATCTCTCCCTCGGAGGCAGCCATGAACTTGAGCCTCAAGGAAAAGATGGCCTCTATGCTGAAGAAACTCAGCCCTCGCGAGGAACGTATCATCCGCATGCGTTTCGGGTTTGAGGACGGCAATCAGCGCACCCTGGAAGAAGTCGGCCAGGTGTTTGCGGTCACCCGCGAGCGCATTCGCCAGATTGAAGCCAAGGCGCTCCGCAAGCTGCGCCACCCTTCACGTTCCCACCTCGTCCGCACGTTTCTCGATGGTTCGTGGTAATGCAGTTTCGTCTATCCAAATGCTGTACCCGGTATTCAGAGAGGGAGATCGCATGAAAAGTGTTTTTGTTGGAAATTTGAATTTTCAAACCACAGAGGCCGATTTGACGGCGCTGTTCCAGCCTTTTGGGCTGGTAGGGCGCATTCATATTGTTACCGATCGGGAAACAGGCCGTGCTCGCGGTTTTGCCTTCGTGGAAATGCCCAATGACGCGGAGGCAGCGAAGGCCATTGCCGCTCTCGACGGAAAAGAAATGGGAGGCCGCAACCTCAAGGTGAACGAAGCGCGGCCCAAGGGCGAGCGCCCCGCACGCAGTAATAGCGGCGGCGGACGACCCGGTGGTGGTCGCGGTCGCAGCGGTTTCTCTCATGAGGACTACCGGGAGTCCGCCCGCCAGCCGCGCGAACCGCGCTGGTAAGCCTACGACTCTCGAGGAACGTAGAATAGAACTGGAGTTCTGAGGAGACTCATGAGCATCACCTTTCAAAAGCGTCAGAAGGAACTCAAGCGTCAGGAAAAGCAACGGGCGAAGGCGGAACGGCGTGAGCAGAGGAAGGCCGCCAAACGCGCTGAAGAGGCGCAGCGTACGCCGGCAGCCCCGTCGTCGGACACCGAACAACAGCCTCAATCTGAATCAGAACATTTGTAATTGGCCAGCGGTTGGTCGATGCGAGCAAATTTGAAACGCTGACTACCTGCCTGAACAGCAGGTGCTTTTCGCGACGAAACTACAGCGCTATTGCATCGAAATGGAAAAGGTTGGTGGACGTGGCCGGGATCGAACCGGCGACCCCCTGCTTGCAAAGCAGGTTGGGAAAAACACTAAATGCTTTTGCTGGTGTCGCTTACAACGAAAGCCATCGAAATTCCCGCTTCTCAAATGTACCGAAGTTGTACCGATTCTGCGCCCTGATCGACTTCGCTGTTGCCCGGTCCCCGACCGCGCTCAGGAAACTCTGTGAAGAAGCGTCAGAGTTTTCTTCCGTGGAAAAACAATCGCGTCACTTCGTTGAACGCAGGGTTCTGTTGGTTCATCATCAGCAGCTTATCAGAGCTCGCGATTATGTTTCCTTAGAGCGGTTTGCAGCATATACTCCGCAAGCAAGGTTCTAAGAAGCTCTATCTTCCTTTCTGAGCAAAGTGATCGTGCCGGGCCCCTCTTCCGTTTGGGAGGGCTGGATGAAATTCTCTCATTGCAGCACGTGGCGGTTATCAATCTTAGCTTCGGTGATGTTCTTGAATCATGCCGCAGCTCAGTCGCTGACCACGGGAGGCATGGCAGGAACCATAACCGATCCCGCATCATCGGTTGTTCCGAATGCTGCAGTCACGTTGTTGAATTCGGGTACTGGAGAGACTCGATCAAACTCGACGGATGGAGATGGTGCTTACAGCTTCACGCAGCTCAAGCCCGGACACTATCAGGTCACTGTGACGATGTCGGGTTTCGCGAAGATGGTGAAGACGACTTCGGTCGAAGTCGGACAGACAACCCTTGTCAACCTGACTCTGCGAATCTCCACGGGGGCCGAGACAATCGAAGTGAATGCGGGAGTTCCGCTGGTCACTAGCGAACCTGGCGTGGTCACAAATTTCACACCGACAGAGCTTGCGCTCCTCCCGACCCCGGGCGAAGACATGACGTCGATCGCATTTACGGCTCCGGGGGTTGTCGTCGCGCCGGGAACTGGCGCGGGCAACTTCACTGTCAACGGTTTGCCGGGAACCTCCAACCTGTTTACGGTGAACGGGGAAAATAACATCGACCCGTACTCCAACGTCAACCTTTCGGGCGCCAGCAACCTGATGCTGGGGATCAATGAAGTTCAAGAAGCAGCCGTGGTCACTAACCCCTATACGGGTCAGTTCGGACAGTTGGTCGGGGCCCAAGTTAGCTACGTCACCAAATCTGGCACGAACGCGTTTCATGGAAATGCGCTGTGGAGTTGGAATGGCCGGGCGATGAATTCGAACGACTTCTTCTCGAACGCGAGTAGCGTACCGCGGCCGCTTGAGAACGCAAACCAATGGGCGGCATCGATCGGAGGGCCTGTAATTAAGGACCGTACCTGGTTCTTCGTAGACACCGAAGGCCTGCAGTTTATTCTGCCCGTCGTGGGTGTCCAAACTGTACCTACGCCGCCATTTGCGAGGGCGATTCTAAACAACGTCCAGGTTCTCCAGCCGAACGAATTTCCGGCTTATCAGGATATGTTTAGAGTTTACGCCACCGCGTCCACCGGGAAAGGTCTGACACCGGTCACAGTTCAGAATGGCGACGAGTGCGCTACCGTGGTACTTCCGGGGTGGACATCCGGGTCGACCTGCGCGAATACATTTGTGGCGACCGCGACGTCGTTCACCAAAGATTGGATTCTGGCAGGGCGCATAGACCAAAAGCTCACGTCTAAGGATGACCTGTTCTTTCGTTTCAAGCTCGAACATGGACTGCAGCCGACGGTCATCGATACATTAAGCGCTGCCTTCGATGGCACTTCCAGCCAGCCCATGTGGGATTACCAGGCAAACTTGCGGCATGTGTTCAACAGCAGTATGACCAATACCTTCACGGCCACCGTAAACCACTTCAGCTGGCTATTTACACAAAACGAGGCGGCGTTGAAAGCTGCGTTTCCCTACGGTGGGGCTGTCCCCGCGTTTACGGACGGGTTCTCCGCCATCAATCCCCAGGTCTGGTTCTTGCCGTCGGGCCACAACACGACTCAATATCAATTTATCGACGATTTTGCATGGACGCGGGGAAGGCATAGCCTGAGCTTTGGCGCAAATTTCAGGCGGTACGACGTGAGCGACCATAACTTCTACAACATCAATCCGACGACCACGTTCTATGATCTGACCTCACCGAATCTTGGTCCCAACGGGATGAGCGGGATGCAGGCCTATGTAAATGGGCTAGCCCAGGACTATACACAGCAATATAGCCCTTCAACCGACGTTCCCATTGCCACTTGGGGATTGGGCATCTACATGGAAGATCGGTGGAGGATAAGTTCCAACTTTACTTTGATGGGAGCCCTGCGCTTCGAGAAGAACGCAAATCCCGTATGCAATACGAATTGCTTTTCGAATTACAAGACTTCCTTTCCGAACCTGGCCAGTGTTGCGTCGCCATCCCCGGGAGATGTGCCGTACAGCAGCGATCTCAACACCAGTCTGCATTATGCCTATCCAGCGGTCGATCCCGTCAACGTGTCACCACGCCTTTCCTTCAGTTGGGTACCAAGACAAAGTAACCGGTTTCCGTTTTTCTCCGGTAGCAACAAGACGGTAATTAGCGGCGGCATCGGGATTTTCTTCGACATCCCGGAGACAGGTATGGTGGACTACCTGTTGGGTAATCCATCTACCTCCGAGCTGTTCAATATTGTGCCTGTTGATTCGAACAACCAAACCATCGGCATTCTGCCTTTTGACAGTTCGGCTCCAAATGGTGGCCCCGCTTCGTTCGCGGCGGCCTCCGCCGCCCTGAGCGTCAACAAAAGCTACAATCAGTTCGCCGCCGTTCTGAACCCGCTCGTCGGCTATGCTCCGCCTGTCTCCATTACTGCAATTGAGGGCACAATTCATTCGCCACAAACTCAGCAATGGAACCTGAAGATAGACCAGGAAATTACCCCGAGCACAGCGGTTTCCATGAACTACAATGGAAACCACTCGATTCACGTTCTTTACTACGATAGTTGGTGGAATACCTCTGCTTTAAATTCTGTTTTCGCCAGCGTCAACGGCATCAATCCTAGCCCACTCCCGAACTACGGGTCGGTAACAACCGTGCAGAGTGGCGCGTTGTCCAACTATAACGGCGTGACGGCAACGGTCCGGCTGCAGTATCACAACTGGATCATGGCCCACGTTAATTACACGTATTCCCATACACTCGACGAAACCTCCAATAATGGACTCTTCTCGATTGGAGCCTGGGTTGGAGGTGGACCGTACGGATTCGGTGGCAACGTTCAGACGCAAGTTAATCCCGGCAGCCTCCGTGCCAACAACTACGGAAATGCAGATTACGACATCCGGAATCTGTTCAGCGCTGACTATGTCGTCACTCCACCGACCCATTTCGAAAACAAGTTCGTAAAGGCCTTGCTCGGTGGTTGGCAGTGGTCGGGAAAGGTGTATGCGCATTCGGGATTGCCCTACAGCGTTTACGACGCCAATGCAGGTGGCGATCTGCTCAACGGTGGTATTGCGTTGGCGGACATCATTTCGGCGGGCGCCTCGAACTCCTGCGGCAGCGGAGCGGCTTACACGAACACGAGCCTAAAGCCTTGCTTAAACCAATCGGCATTCGCAAACACCTCCGTTCCAGGGTTCGCGTACACGACTTATCCAAACCAAACGCGGAACCAGTTCCGCGGCCCAAGTTACGTCGACTTCGATATGAGACTGTGCAAGACTTTCCAGGTCAGAGAGCGGTATACCTTTGGCTTGGGTGCCACGGCATTCAACGTTTTCAATCACCCGAACTTCAACCTGCCAGACAACAATCTAGGAAGCCCCCAATTCGGCCAAATTTTGTCGATGCAAGGTGTTCCCGTGAGCCCCTACGGCCTGGGCCTTGGGTTTGACTCCTCGGTTCGCGTTGTCCAATTGACGGCCAAGTTAACGTTCTGACGCGATGTCACAGTCGCGTTTTGTTTCCGTCGATAAGTATGTCTTTGGGTATAGCCCTGACTTTGTTTGGAAACAATTCGGTAGCGTCCGAGGGTTAGCAAGCGAAACTTCGGGGCGTACGTCACACGCTTCCGCGAGAGAAGAACCTCAGCGAAAATTGCTCAACAGCACCACATCGCTACTAATTTCACCTCGGCACATGAGTAGCCGTTTGCCATCGGCGGACCAATCAAGATCGAAAATCTGACCGGAACTGAAGTTCGTCAATTGACGGGGAGCTCCACCGTCCAAAGGCTGTTCCCAAATGTTTGATGCGCCGTTTTGAGTGAGCACATATTCCACGCTTTTGCCACTTGGAGACCAAAGCAGCAACTTCGATCCATATAGCCCTCCCGGCGCATCCATTGTCCTCAGCGGCGGACCCCCGTCAACGGAAACGACTGCCAGCTTTACTTTAAGTGTGTTGAATTCCTCAAACGCGTAGACCAGCGCTTTCCCATCGGGGGAGAGGCTCATGCGACTGACAGCATCTTCTCCCAACACTTCGGCAATTTCGACCGGAGTTCCGCCGGTTACTGCAATGCGCCAGACGATTTGAGGAGGGCCGTCTTCGATGTAATAAACAAACTTTCCATCGCGCCCACATAGCAGGTCTCCGAATTCGCCGCTTGCGAGTTTCAGCGGGTTCGATCCGTCTAAATCGAACCGCACCAACTCCGACCGGCCATTTACTTCGGATGTTAAGACGACAAAATTCCCGCAAACTGTAAGAGAATTCACGCCGCTGCGATCGGTAAATACCCTCCGCTGTTTTCCATCTGCGTCCACGGCCCAGACCTTGCCACCATTGGCAAGCAACTTGCCGTTCGGTAATTCCTTCAATTGGTATATCGGCATGCTCAACGAAGTGAGTTGTACCGCCCTCGAAGAATCCATTCCAGGCATGGACCAGATATTCGATACAACGCGAGCCTCGATCGCTGCCAAGGTCGTCGCATTGCGCGTGAGGTCGATATGTGCCGAATAATCCGATAAATCGTTGGTCAGCCGATCGAGACTGCCTTGGGGAACGCCAACGCTCCACAACTGTCCTCGACCCTCTCGGTCGCCCAAGACCGACAGCAAAGTGTCTCCTCGGGGCAGCCACACGGCCCGTCCAATCCACTGGGGACTGGCATACAAGTCCTGCAACTTGCCGTCCGCCACATTGATCGTAGACAGCATGTACCGAGGCTTCCGTCGGAAACGAAAGAATGGGACGGCGATGGTTCGCCCGTCCGGTGACCAGGTGGCCGCCCCTAGCCCGCCTGTCGGAAAAGCATCCGTCATGGCCGCCAAGATTCGATTCGCACTGCCATCCGCATTCGCGATTCGCACCTCAGTGGCGTATTGGGTAGGGATGCCGCGTGTATAAACGAACTGCCGACCATCAGGAGAGAAACTTACGGGCGTATCGATATCGCTCACCAGTCGCCGCGCTTCTCCGCCCAGTGTCGGCATCACGTACAGATACTTAAAACCGGGGTCGTTGTCATCGGGACGAACGAAATAGATGTGGTTTCCTTCCGGGCTGAAAGTCAACCCCATGAAACCAATCGCCTCCGGAGGAAGCACTTGAACGTCGCTGCCCGATGCCATCTCACGGACTCGGAGGGCTACCCCCTGCGACTCACGCTGCGCGTAGGCCACATAACGACCGTCCGGCGATATTGCGACCTCCTCTGCGCGTCCGGTGTCCGTGAGCCGGGCAAGTTCCATTCTGGACGGATGGGCGCCTCGGTGCTCAATGGCCCATCTTCGCGCAACAAATCCTGCACCGACAAGCAGAACGAGACCAGCGGCGGCGGTAGTCGCCAACTTGCGCCAGCGGCGACCACGCGGTTGGGATCTGGGCAGGGCGACCTTCGGAGTTGCGGCTACCTGACCCGCTGCCACTGGTTCCCGTGAAGCCAGCTGTACCCGTTTCAATTCAGAAATAATCTGACCGGCAGACTGATAGCGCTCCTCGCGGTCTTTGGCCAGTGCCTTCTCAATGATTGCTTCCACTCCCGACGGTAAATTGGGATTCCAAACCAGCACTGAGGGAGGCGCAGTGTGAAGGATAGCATTGTGAATCGTTTGCAGGTCATCGCCTCGGAATGGTTGGTGGCCCGTGGCCATCTCATAAAACACCACTCCGAAACTGAAAAGGTCGCTCCGTGCGTCCAGGTGCTCCTTCCGCACCTGCTCTGGCGACATGTAGGAGGCTGTGCCCATCATGGCTCCCGTCAACGTCATGCTGGTTTGTGAGGCTGCGGCGGCGAAGTTCACATCCTTGGAACTCACTTCTGACTGTTGTCCTGCGACCTCGCTCGAAACGACGCTGGTGTCCATCAGCTTCGCCAGCCCAAAGTCAAGAAGCTTGATCTCGCCGCGATTAGTAATAAAGATGTTCGCCGGCTTAACGTCGCGATGCAGGATGCCCTTCTGGTGCGCCGCTTCCAAGCCGGTCACGATTTGGATCCCGAAATCGAGTAACTCGGTCTGCGAAAACGCGGCCTGCTCGGTCCCGGCGGATTCGATACGCTGCCGCAACGTCTGTCCCTGCAGCAATTGCATCACAATGAAGGGTTGACCTTCATGTTCCTCCACTTCGTGAATCGTGCAGATGTTCGCATGGTCCAAAGCCGAGATGGTGCGGGCCTCGCGTTCAAATCGCTCTAGCGCACGATGATCGCTGATCAACTCCTCGCCCAGAAACTTCACAGCGACGCACCGGCCCAGTTTCAGGTCTTCGGCTTTATAGACAACACCCATCCCGCCGCCGCCCAACACCTCTAATATGCGGTAGTGTGAAACCTTCTTCCCTATCAGGCTCTGGCGGCCTTCTTCCGTGCATGCGACTGCAGCCGACGTCGTAAGGGTCCGCTTCTTGCCCATGTCGATCCATTCGACGGGGATCATCCAACGGTAACCCCTACGGGCGCGGGTTTCGATGAAACGTGGTCTGTCGGCGGAATCGCCCAAAGCCTGGCGCAAGCGGTTCACGGCTGCGCTGATGCTGTGCTCGAATTCCACGATGGTATCGTTGGGCCAGAGTCGTTTCCGCAACTCTTCCCGCAACACCACCTCACCGGGACTCTCGAGAAGTGCTACGAGGATTTGAAATGGCTGCTCGCCCAGGCGAACTGCATTGCCGCCGTTTGAGCGCAGCTCACCGGCTCGAAGATCAAGCTCGAAGTCCTCGAAGCGCGCGAGGCGAGGTGACCTCTCAAGGGCTGGCACAGACACCTCCGGCAGAAGTGGGATTCTAACATTGTAAAAGCGACTCAAACACTACTTGCTCGCGCCCGGAGTCGCCGGTTGGTGGCGGGAGGGTTTTGTCTCGATTTTTCGGATATGAGCCTAAGTGCCTATCCAGTAAGCACTTGCTTTGCTGTGACGTGGGAATGACCCACAAGTGATCCCGGTTGCATTGCGGTTGTCTGGGCCTTCGCCTCAAACTGCCAGCCCTGTGCGGTCTCGACACCGCATTCGATGGTTAAGGAGCGGAATATGTCTTCAAGATTCCTGAATTTCCTCGCATTCTTCTCAACGCTTGTGGTGCTGGTGCTACCGGGCAATCTCGCCGCTCAGCAGCAGGGTCAGAACACGAAGCAACTTCGCTACAAATTAATCGACCTGGGCACCTTCGGCGGGCCGAATTCCTTCGTTAACGGACCGGGTACACAAGACTTGAGTATCATGGGAGCCTATGTCGGCGAAGCGGAGACGAACATTCCTGATCCATACGCGCCAACATGCCAGGACCCAGACTGTCTCGTGCAATACACACAGATTTGGCGCGATGGAAGGGTCTTGAAGCTGGACGGACTGCTGGGTGCCAATATCAGTAGCGGTGCTACGTGGGTCAGCGCAAACGGTCAATTTATCAGTGGCGTCTCGGACAACGGAGTGCATGATCCGCTGACCGGAGCAGAAACGGAGACGCGCGCGGTCATCTGGACCCGCGATGAGCATGTTTATGACCTCGGAACGTTGCCAGGCGGCACTGAGAGCTTTGGTTTCGCCGTGAATAGCTCCGGCCAAGTAATTGCCGGGTCTAACAATACCGTGAACGACCCTTATTCGATGTTTGGTTGGACAACTCAGACGAGGACTTTCCTATGGCAAAACGGGCACAAGGAGGACATCGGCACTTTAGGTGGGCCTGACACAGCGTCGCTCACTATCAACGAGCCAGGTCAGATCACCGGACAGTCTTACACCAACTCGACTGCGAACAGCGACAACGGTCCCGGCTGTCCACCGAATGTCCCCACGCAAGATCCTTTTTTGTGGGAAAGCGGGAAGATGACCGACATCGGAAGTCTGGGCGGCACTTGCGGTTATCCCAACAGACTCAACAACCGAGGCCAAGTGGTCGGAGTCTCCTACTTAGCCGACAATCAGACCCCGCATCCTTTCTACTGGGATCGCAGAGGACTGGTCGACCTGGGCACCTTGGGAGGCCCGACGGGCGAGGCGTTAGATATCAGCGACTCCGGCTTGGCGGTTGGAACTGCGGACTTGGCAGACGGTACACATCATGCGTTTGTCTGGCAGGAAGGTGTGATGACTGATGTCGGCGTCGTGCCTGGCGATTCCTGCACGAACGGGCGCGCAAGCAACTCCCGCGGACAGGCCGTCGGTACGTCGACAGACTGCATGGGTAACGTCAAGCACATGTTCTTGTGGCAGAACGGTTCTATATACGACTTGACTGCGCTTATTCTCCCTGGATCCGATCTTCAGGTCTTTGAGGCGTGGGACATGAATGATTTTGGCGAGATTGCGGCTATTGGACAATTGCCTAACGGCGAAAAACATGCTGTTTTGTTAATCCCAGCGCATGCGGAAGAGATTGCAGCGGCAGATGCTCTTAACGCATCGCAACCCGCTCCGAAGGCGGTACCCGCATTCATTAGAAGCTCGGAGAGTTCAGCTTTCGGCGGACGTAACAGGATGCTGAACATGTATCGACGGACCCATCAACTGCAATAGCTTTTTTGAGATGCAGTGAGGAGTAGGCCATGTTCTGAAACATGGTAGGCGTATGACTCGAACGGACAAGGTCGCTCTGTTGCGCGCCCAGTTCGATCGTCGTCACCGCGTTTTCCGCTCGAACTCAAGCACGCGGAATTAGCCTCGAGTGCACGGACAAAAAGGCTCAGTTGTACCGCTTGTCTCGAACTTGCACCAAAATAGTGCAGTTGAAAAGTAGCGTCGATGATTGAGAGAGCGGGAATTAGAGGGCGGATTCAAACCCATCACCCCCTGCTTGAATAGCAGGTGGTATGCGGGAAAAACTTCGAAGCTACATTGTTGAAATGAAGTTGGTTGGTGGACGTGGCCGGGATCGAACCGGCGACCCCCTGCTTGCAAAGCAGGTGCTCTCCCAGCTGAGCTACACGCCCACAGATGGGACTTCTTTTGATTCTAAAGCATTTGCAGCCGCTCGAAAACTCCGAAAACCCACTTTTTGCCCTTCACTGTGTCAGAACTGTGTCAAAACCCCTGTCGCCAGAACCTTGCTGTGTCAAAACTCCCGACATTTCATTGGCCCGGCGATTGATTTTGTCCAGCGCTTCTCTCTTCATTTGCAGCTTCATTTGGGAATACTTCTTGAACACCTGAGAATCACCTTGACGAAGCATCTGAATGACCCACTCGTCCGCTACGCCGCCGGCACTGAGCCGGGTCGCGTAGGTCGAACGCAGGTCATAGAGCCTGAAGTACGGAATTCCAGCGCGCTTCAGAGCCTTTCTCCATGCCGTCCGAAGAGATCGCAAGTGTCCTTCTCTATTCAGATCACTGGGAAAGAGAAATTCTCCCTTCCCAGAGATTTTGGTTTGGTCCCGGAACGCTTCCAATGCGTACTTCGTCAACGGGATTTCCGCGATGCCATTTGGCGTTTTGGAATCGGGAATCCACACGACGGCGTTGATGAAGTCGATCTGACTTTTCTTCATCGGAAGTAGTTCCTTCTTCACTCGCAGTCCGGTTTCCACGATGATGCGGATTGCGTTGCGAAGATGCGGCATTGCGTTCTTTTCGATTCGCTGCTGTTCGGACCAGGTGACGTAGTGCGGGCGGAACAGTCCCTTTAGGGAAACCGGAAATTCCACCATTGCACATGGATTTGATGTCAGCAGCCTCTTTCGAACCGCTACGTTCAACATCCGTCGAAGCACTCGGAATTCCTGGTGAACCGTGGTGGCTTTAATTGGACCTTGCTCACGGTAGCCCTCCCTGAGCCTCACTTTGACCCGTTGACGAAGCCTTTCACGAAGGTAGAGCTCGATTTCGTCGGGCCCTACGTCAATCAGGCGTCGAGTAGCGAAGGCCTTCTTCAAATGCTGAAAAGAACGCAAGTTTGCAGCGTGCGTGCCTGGCTGACGGACAGGTGGCTTCGAATAGTTTTCAAGAAAGAAATCCGCCCATTCGCCAAAGCTCAAGCTTTCTCCTTTGCGAACAACTTGCAAGACGTTGCCATCTCTGGCTTCAAGCCTCGCGCGTAGCATCTTGTGGGCTTCTTGCCAGTCTGCGGTGAAGGATGACTCCCTCTGGCGTTTCCCGGTCCTATCCCGGTAACAAATCCACCAGAATTTCGATCCTTCCCGCCGATAGACAACGCCGTCGTGCCCTATCGGTCTACTCATTCTCCATCTCCTGTTTGAACGAAGCGCGGAAGGGTTCGAGATCCGATTTCAAGAATCGGATATTTCGACCCATCACGCGGAGATGGGGAATCTGCTTTCGCTCCACCCAAAGATACACAGTCTGCGGACTGACGCCAAGAAACTTTGCGGCTTGCCGCACCGTCAGCGGGTATTCTTCGCCGAGGTTTCGGACGGGTTCTCGCCATTCGACAGAAGGATTCGTGCTCATAGATTGCCTCTTGCATCGCCATCATTGCTGTCTGGCGAAGCACTCTGTCTGTCGAAGGAAGGCGTCCCATGCGCGAGCTCATCGAGAACCTTAGCCTGCCAGCAAAAGTCGGGCCGGCTTGCCTCCACTCTCCGAAGCTTGGCCAGCGGGTCGTACTCCCCAGCGCCTGCAGGTTCTTCCAGACGAGGACTAGTGAGCTCGGGCCTTTTTCCGCTGGACGCGGCGGTTGCACGGGCCTCCCTGCGCACGCGACGCAACAATCTGTGAAACGTCTGGTAGCTGATGTCGAAGCCTTCATCCGTGAGGCACTGCCAGACTTGCTTCCAGGTCTTTCCCGAGGTCAAGGCCCGCTCGACTGCAGGAAGAAGCAAGCGCAGCAGCGCTGTTTTTCTCCCCGGCGGGGCGGCAGCGAGTCTCTCCAGTGCCTGGCGAAATTGAAATGTGCTTGACATTATCGTCTGTGGTGTATACGTATAGCATCATGAACTGAACAGAGCAATGAGAAATCGCCAGCGACGCTGTTTTTTTGGAGCTGCCGGTCACAGATCAGATCGGTTGGGGTCGCGGACAGCTTGGGAGCACAGACTGACAAGTTGAGGACACATCGGGGACAAGCGGAAACAAACGGCAACAAAAAACAACAAACGACAATGCCGGACCACAAATGGCAACACCAGGAAACAAAAAACCACGAAGGAAAACAAAAAGAGGGCAGAAATAGGCCGCTTGCGTGAGATGAGGAGGGGGTCGCTCTTGGTTTTGCTGGGTATTGGAACATAAAGGGGTGCGCCCGCGTGGTTCGAGATTCGAGCAACAACTTCTGCGCCGTGAGTGCGATATGTGGGGGCGGTTTTTCGACGCTTGCGCCACAAATGCGCCACACGGGAAAGGGAGGATTAGTCACATGAGAAAACACCGTATCGAGCGCAATCTGGCGTTCCCCAGTGAGGAGTTCCGTGCCAAAGTGCGTACCGCCGCGAAGCAACGTGGCTTCCGGACAGAACAGGCCTTCCTGATTGCGGCTTGCGAGCACGAGCTTGAGAAAGGCAACAACGCGGAAGCGATCGACGATCTGGAGGCTCGTATGGTGGCGACCCTCTCCAATGTAGCGAGGGAGGTGCAGGCGCTCTTCACTCTGGTGCACACCCAGGTTGCCCTGACCAATTGCCTCCTGCAGTACGTTCTGACCTGCACGGCTGAGCCTCCCGAGGAAGTACTACCCGCCGCCCGTGCGCGGGCAAAGCTCAGATACGCAAAGATTCTTCGCCTTGCTGGCCAGGAGGTCGCGAACCGAAACAAAGCCACGCTCGAAGGAGTACTAGGTCATGGCAAACAGCAATGAGGGTCCACCCATCCGGATCAGGCCCTGTCGGTCAAAGCGGAATCCGAACGACGATCCCCGGAGGTATTCCGGAGTCGTCGGAGCGGTGCTTCGATTCGCTCAGATGACCAAACGCGCGCGGCGGCGCTACATCCAATCACAATCTGAGGCTATTCGGCAGTTTCGCTCCTCTCGGCTCGGTACCCAGCGGGTGTCCGTCCGCGTGACGTATGCAAAGAACAAGAACCAGGGCCAATGGAAGGCACATGGGCAGTACATTGCGCGCGACACCGCCACGCACGGTGGCGATCCCTCCCGAGCAGGTTTTGACGCCACCAGAACGGACATAAATATCGCCTCCGTTCTCGACAGTTGGCAGCGAGCGGGCGATGAGCGCCTCTTCAAAGTCATTGTGTCCCCTGAGTTCGGCGAACGTCTGAACCTCCAGGACCACACGCGAAGGGTCATTCAGTGCATGGAGAAAGATTTGAATACGCCCTTGGAATGGGTGGCCGCCGTGCACTTCAATACCGAGCACCCTCACGTACATATCGCGCTACGCGGAAGGGACCAGAACGGCTGGGCGCTGGTAATACCCCGCGACTACATTCGTTCCGGCATCCGGTCCCGCGCCGAGAACCTGGCGACGAAAGCTCTTGGCGCCCGAACCGAACTCGATGTGGAGGAGGCTCGACGAAGGGAGATTACGCAAACTCGCTACACTTCGCTGGATCGGATCATCCAGAGAGCGCATGACGGACAGTCCTCCTCCTTCACTATCACCACTGACATCACGGCTCCAGGGCTCTCCGATCGAGAACGAAGCCTGCAACAGAGCCTGAGCGCGAGGCTTACGTATCTGCAGAAGATGGGCCTCGCGAAATCAGTTGGATCACAGCAGTGGTTTGTCCAAAGCGAGTTTGAGACGGTCCTCCGAACATTGCAGCAAACCGTGGATCGACAAAAGATGCTCGCCGCTCACGGCGCGCTTCTCTCAGATCCGCGTCTGCCATTCGAAATCACAAATATTCGAAATCTAAAAGCGGTAGAGGGTCGAGTCCTGCTGCATACTGAGGATGAAGCGAGCGACCGGCGATATCTCCTCCTGGAAGGCACCGACGCGAAGGTTCACCTCATTTATCACACGCAGGAGATCGAAGAGGCGCGAACCGCCGGCAAACTTGGCGTCAACAATTTCGTCCGCCTCGAAAAGCGCTTTGCAGACCGAATCCCGCACATCGAGATCTCCGATTATGGTGACGCCGATGCCTTGCTCACAAACCGCGGACTCATGAACAAGCAAGCCCAAACACTTCTGAGGCAAGGCATCACACTCGACCAGGATCTCTGGGGCGGCTGGCTTGGACAGTACCACAAAGCGCTTCGCGGCACGGCTGAAAGGCAGGCTCTTTTTGGTAAGGAGATGTCCACACAGAGGAGTTCAGCGCGAGAAAGGTAACTGAGTGCGACCGTGAACACCCCATCTCGCAGTGGTGGTGACAGTAGCCTAGTTGAAGCGCACTCCAGGGTCAGATATACATCGTATGTAACACACCGTTCCGGAAGGACGACGGGAGTTGGCTGAAAGGACCTGCGATCCGTGGCAATACGTAGAAACCCCGATTTCGATGTTTTCAATGTCCGGCTGTTAGTGGGTCTGGACAAGCTGCTTCGGGAGAAGCGCCGGTACCAAGGTGATTTGTCCGCCTCGATCAACGACGCGCTGCTGGCCGTCAACCT
>Ga0306920_100003573_pt1 | contig 19758 bp, 21 predicted proteins | sample flu12Cox44000170_FD_204666 | JGI IMG/M metagenome (GOLD analysis project Ga0306920, IMG submission 204666) | Lab enrichment of tropical soil microbial communities from Luquillo Experimental Forest, Puerto Rico - flux4day.12C.oxic.44.000.170 (v2)... | ecosystem: Environmental > Terrestrial >... | reverse complement strand
ATCGCAGGCGGCGATGCTTGATGGAGCTCTGGATGTGCTGCTCGAAGAACATCAGCGAGCTGAACGGGGTGGGCGTGCTGCGGTGCTTGCGCAGCAGATGCAACCAGATCGGCAGTCCGACTCCCGCCAGACCCGCGAAAAACCAGGGCGTGAGGAAACCCATTACATCCTTCCCTGCCGGATGAACAGGTATTCGCGTAAGCCTTCATCCAAAGGACGCGAAGTGTTCATGAGGAAATAATCGAGCCCGTGACTGCGCGCCTGGGAGCCGAGCGCCTCGATGTGCGCGTCGATCTTGCGTTTGTAGTCGTGGCGGGCATACTCCGGCGACACTTCCAGGGCGCTGGCCGAGTCCTCCAGATCCACCAGCAGAACGGGCTCCCGGAACTTGGGGGCAATTTCCTGCGGGTCGAGAATGTGGAACAGGACCACTTCGTTGCCCTTGTAGCGAAGCGGCTCCACGGTCTTGATGATGGTCTCGGGCTTTTCGTAAAAGTCCGAGAGCACCAGCACCAGGCCGCGACGGTGCAGGAAATTCTGGAAATGGACAAACGGCTTGACGAAATCGGTGTGAGTGCCGGGCTCGGCCTTCTCGATACCGTGCAAGAGGCGAAAAATCTGTCCCTGCCGCGTGGACGGCGGTATATAGTTAGCGACGTCCTCGTCGAATACGATCAGGCCGACGGCGTCGCGCTGCAGATTGCCCATGTAGCAGAGTGACGCTGCCAGAAACCTCGCAAATTCCAGCTTGTTGACGGAATGCGACCCGTAAGACATGGATGCCGACGTATCGAGCAGCACCAGGACCTGGGTGTTGGTCTCGCCGCGGTACCGCTTGAGAAAGCAGCGGTCCGTGCGGGCAAAGACGTTCCAATCGACGTGGCGGAGATCATCGCCTTCGCTGTATGCGCGATACTCGGCAAACTCCTGGCTGAAGCCGAAATCCGGTGAGCGGTGCAGGCCGGCGACAAAACCGTCGACCACGGTCTTGGCGATCAGGTCGAGACCGGAAATGGCGGCGAGCGTGGCCGGATCGAGGAATCGTTGCAGCATCTCTTATTTCACCGCCGCGGCGCTCGAACGCCGAGTTTTTAGAGCATCGGAAGAGTCTCGGGCGTTGCCCTCATCCCTCGCCAAGCCCCGAGAGCCGGCAGAGGGACCCAGACCCGCAACCGCACGATCATGATTCACCCGCCGTTTCAAGGCTTTTATGAGAAACGGCAGATCCAGAACCACCGAATCTTCGACTACCAGATCCGCATCGCGGCCAAGCTGGATGCCTTGGTGGCAGAGGGGCAACCGAACCTGCCCCCTCAGATGGCCTCCCCTCTGACGAAGCTTGTGGCAGAGCCATTCCTGGTACGCTGACTCCAACGGGCCCGGTCCTGGGTTCCGGTGAATTTCAGTGGATGCGCCGAGGTTCTGCTCCGTAGGCCGATCCAACCCCGGCCCCAAAGCACTCCGATCCGCTGCCCCCTCTGCGCTCTCAAGCTTAAACAATAAGGCCATGGCTGGTTCGATCCAGGTTCAACTCTTGAATCTCGGCCCCTCGGTGGTGATTAATCTCTGGGAGCCGGCTTCCACTCCAAAACCCTCTTCAAAATATCGTCCTGCTTCAGGCGGTCAGATTCGGCGTGGAAATTGAGCAGGATGCGGTGGCGCAGAACCGGGATATACAACGCGCGGATATCCTCGTAGGTCACGTGGTACCGGCCTTTCATCAAGGCCCGTGCTTTGGCCGACAGAACCAAAAACTGCGCGGCGCGGACGCTGCCGCCGTAATTCACGTACTTTTGGACGAAGTCCGGGGCAGTTTCGTCACGGCTGCGGGTGACTCGCACCATGTCGATCGCGTGCCGGGCGACACTTTCACCGATCGGTACCATCCGGACCAACTGCTGGAAGTCCAGGATCTCCTGTGCGTTGGTTATCGGTTCGGCCTGCGCCACGGCGGTAGTGGTGGTGAGATCGACCACTTTCAGCTCTTCGTCGGCGTTCAGGTAGTCGAGCACGGTGTTGAACAAGAACCGGTCGAGCTGGGCTTCGGGTAGCGCATAGGTGCCTTCCAGTTCGATCGGGTTCTGAGTGGCCAGCACGAAGAACGGGGAGGGTAGAGCGTAATTGTGGCCTCGCACGGTGCAGGCGCGCTCCTGCATGGCTTCGAGCAGCGCACTCTGAGTTTTGGGTGGTGTGCGATTGATTTCGTCCGCCAGCAGCACATTGGCGAAGATCGGCCCGGGCACAAAAGTCCAGGTGCGGCGGCCGGTGGTATTGTCCTCCTCGATGATGTCAGTTCCGGTAATATCGCTCGGCATCAGGTCGGGTGTGAACTGGATGCGCTTGAACACCAACCCCAGAGTCTGGGCCATGGTGCGGACCAGCAAGGTCTTGGCGGTGCCCGGCAATCCCGTGATCAGGCAGTGGCCGCCCACGAACAGGCCGATCATGACCTGCTCGAGCACCTCCTCCTGGCCCACAATCACGCGGCGCACCTGCGTCACGATCTCGGACTGGACCTTGCGGAAGCGCTCGATGCGCGACCTCAAAACGTCGGGCTCCAACTGCGGTGTCACGGTAGTGGACATGATGATTCCGTTTCTGTTTTTATTTCTTGTCTGCCGTCAATTCCAACAACAACCTCTGGGCCGGCCGGTAGCCCGGGGCCGCCTCCAGGGCGGTGAAGAGTTCGTCCTTGGCCTGGTCGGGCTGGTGATTGCTGTTGAACGCGCGCGCCAGATCGTAGTGGGCCTCCGCCGGATCGATCGGATTATGGGCCACGACGGCACGGAACTCGCGCATCGCCCCGCTCGCATTGCCCTGTTCGAGCCAGAACGAGCCAAGAAGCTGGTGGGCCTCGTTGTCGAGCGGGTAGATGTAGTTCAGCCGAGCCAACACATCGGCGGCATCTTTTTTCCGGCCGGCTTCCACCAGCATCTTGGCCAGCTTCTTGATGGTCTCCGGATTGCGGCCGCCAATCTTGACGTACCGCTCGAGTTCGGCCATGGCGGCCGGCTTGTTGTTCGTCTCCAGGTAAGCCTTCGCCAGAATTTCGTAGAGGTTGTTGTCTTCCACGTAGTCCGGGTACCAATCTTGAATCTTCTCGCCTTCCTTGATGATCGCGTCATAGGCTTTGGACTTGGCGAGTTCCGAGATCAGCTTCATGCCGCCGCTGTATTGCTCGAAGTGGTCCACCTGCTTTTTGGTGTCGGCCTCCACAAAGGCGAAGAACCGTTTGTCAAACTCCTCGGGCTCGATCTTGAGTTCCTTGCGGATGACCGCCGCGGTTTCTTCGCCTGCGCCGAAATCGTGCAGCATAGCCAGCAGTGTGTCCCATCCCCATTTCTCGTTGATGTAGTCGCAGATCCGCCCGCCCTGGAAGTAGCTGACAATCACCTGGGCCGCTTCGGTGGGGTGCACGAAGCCGCGATCGAGCTCGGTGACCGGCAGCAGCTTTTTGTCCTTGATGGCCTTGAGCACCATGGGGCTGATGCGGTCGCCCCATTCGCGATTGACGGCCGTCTCTTCGTGAACCGCCAGTCCCTCGGTGAACCAGCGCGGCACGCGCGACCCGGTGCCGGTGAGAGTGAAGACGTGGCTCATCTCGTGCCACAAAGTGGAGGCCCAATGAAATTGCCCGGGAGGCCGTCCGGACGGGCTGTCCATGGCCAACACGTAGCCGAACGTCACGCCCAGCGCGCCCAAACCGGGTACGCCCAGCGTGCGCACGGCGAAGTCCTCATGGTCCGGGTACACTTCCACCTGCACAGGGCGGTCCAGCTTGATCTTGTACTTTCGCTCGTAGGTGGTGAGAATCCTCTCCATCTCGGGCTCGAAGTACAGGCGCAGCAGCTCGGCCTCTTTCTTCTGCACCTTCAGGATAGTGCGAGGGGTTTTGAATTCGACGAAATTCTTATAGCTGTCGATCAACTTGAGGGAGTTGACCGTCGCATAGTCTTGGAAGCCGGCGTTGTAACAGGTCTCAAGCTGTTTAAACGCTTCCACGTCTTGGCCCAACCGCATCAGGTTGATACCCAGCTCCGAGCGCGCCGTATACAACTGGGGATCGAGCTCGAGCGCTTTGCGGTAGTACTGGATCCCCTCCTCATAGCGCCGGTTCAGGACGAAAAAGTGACCGATGGTCTCGTAGCCGCGGGCGGAATGCGGATCCCAGGACGTATCCTTCTTGTCCGCCAGCAGGTCGATCGTGGCGAGGATCGCCTTGCCCTCGACAGAAGCGGGATCGATAGCAAGGGCCTTTTTCGCCTCCTCGGTGGCCTTGCGATTGTTATTGTCTTCGAGCGCGATGCGCGCCAGCAGCTCCTGCGCCTCGAGGAGCTTCGGATCGGCTTCCAACGCCTTGCGCGCCAACGCCTCGCCTTGGCCTTCGAAATTCTCCGCTGCCACCAGCGCCAGGCCAAGCAAGGCGCCGGCGTGGTCCGCCTTGATCTCCAAAGCCTCCTTAAAGAGGTCCGACGCGATGTTCGGCTGCCAGTGCTCTAGGTACATCCGCCCCCAGCGCACGCGGTAGTCGGGGTTCTTGGGGTAACGGGCCACCAGAGCGCGGAACTCGTTGTTCGCGTCCTGGTACCGGCGCGCCTTCCAGAAAGCTTCCGCCTGTCCGAGGGTCTGTGCAGAAACGGTGAACGCCAGGAACGGACCGAGAGCAACCAGCCGCAAGCTTTTCACTTTTGATCCAGCGCCTCCTGTGTTCTTGCCAGCTCCAGCAAAAGCGCCTGGAGCTGCTGTCGATACTGGTCGGCTGGGATCGCCGCCTTGTCGTACTTCAGCTTGTCGATGGCCTGTTCAATCTGGTCCTTCTTTTCGAGCAGAGGACGCTTCGCCGGATCGCGCGCCGCAGCCGCGTTGGCGCCCAAGCGCACGACCGGGAAGGCCGCCGCCAGCTTGCCTTCTCCGTTTTCGTTGTTCGGCTCCCGCTCGCCCTCGCCTTTGCCGGTATCTTCGAGAACCGCATGCTCGGTCGCAAGGCGTTTTTGCGAATCGAAGGACTCCGCCGTCTTCCGCTGGGCGAAATGAAACGCCTCCAGGGCAGACACCGAATCGTTCTTATCGGCATCGGCCGCCGGGTCGCGCAGCGCTTCGGCCCAGTAGCGGGCGAAGACCGTCGCATTCTTCTCCGTACCGGCCTTGGTGGCGCTGATCACGATGCGGTTCTTCTTCTGCAAAAACGGAATCGAGCCGCCGCTCGAGCTGGTCATATTGACCACCAACTGGCGCGTAGCCGGAACGCGGTCGAGCAGGGATGCCAGTTCGGCGCCGGTGATGTCCGGCCCGGGAATATTGAACTTGTAATCGGTTCCGTCGAACGTTCCGTGGCCGATCAACATCACCACGAGGGCGTCATCCGGCTTGGCCTGCCGGGCCACCTCGCCTAGCCGCGCCCGGATCTGCTCGCGCGTGGGTGCGGCGAGTGTAATGACGTTGTTGGTGTCTCCGCCGGCGCGCTTCAGGCTGCCGTCAATGTCCTCAGCCCACATCTTGAAGCGCTGCACGTAGTCCGGCTCTCCGCCAAGGCCGGAGAGGGTAACATAAAATGTCGTAGCTTGCGCGGAAACCCCCGCCGCCAGCAGCAGAACGAGCGACTTCAAACCACACCCCATTTCCGGCGGAGCGTCCATTCCGAAGCACGGATTCCGAGCGCCAGCAGAAAGATCACCGGCATATCCCACAAGTCGCGCGTCTCGCGCGAAGTGATGCCGGCCTCAGAATAAGAGATTTCGTTGGGCAGCTTCGAGGCGTCAGCCGAGGTATAGTATTTGCCTCCGGTCTGATCGGAGAGCTTTTGCAGCAACTCCCGGTTTTGGCCGGTGTGGAAGTTTTCCGCCACGCCATCCTCGCGCCGGAAAGCCAGCACGTCGCGCCCGACTTCCTGCTGTTCTTCGCCCGCCAGCATCTCTACCACATACGAGCCGGGCTTTTCCGCCGTCCATTCTCCCGTATAGACACCCTCTTCGAGCGGCCGCGGCGACAGCTCAAGCGTAGCCGACGAGCCGTCCGGCGCGAGGAACCGGGCCTGCACACGGGCCGTGCTGAGCGGCTTGTATTCCTTATCACGCACCTCGACGCGGATGGGCACTCGCGTATCGTCCGCCAACACCGTTTTGGGGGTGGTCGCGGTCACTTGGCTGGGCGCATCCGTCACCAGGTACCGAAACATCTGTTGCCAGAACGTAGCGTGCGTCTTGTCCTCGTGCGCCATCCACATCTTCCAGCGCCAGCTCCCCGATGTCGCAAACACTGCCGTTCGGCCGCGGCCATACGGCTCGGTTACGAGCAGGGGCATCGCAGAACGCGATTGCGGCGTCACACTCAACAGCGTGGTCGCACCCGGTTTCGGCTCGCCGACTTCCTGGTAGTCGGCGACCATCGGGATCTCCTTCCAGCGTTGGACGTTGCGTTCGGGGTTGTCATCTAGCCGGGTGAGAATGTTTTCGCGGCCCGCAGCCGCGAGCTCCACTTTGCTGAAATCGCGGTGGAAGGTGCTTTTGTTGGCGGGCAGCTTGGTGGGAACCAGATCGGATAACGACGAGCTGGCGTAGCCCCCGTCGGACAAACTGGCACGGCCGCCCAGGAACAGCAGCCCACCGCCACGGCGATCCACAAAGTCATGGATTAGCTGCTGCTGGGCCGGCGTGAAATACCCGGCCTCCACGTCGGCAAGCATCAGCCCCTGAAAGGCGAACAGGTCTTCGGCCTTGGAAGGGAACCCGTCCTCCAGTTCCTTTTCGTCGTGCTTGAAACCATCCGGACAGCCGCCCGCCGGACAGGGCTGGCGATAGATTTTGTTCTGCGTAGTCCTCTCCATGGAAAAGACGACGATCTCGGGATTATCGTCCATCGCCCGGCGTACGAATTTATACTCCCATTGCGGTTCGCCATCAAAATAAAGGATGCGCGGCTTGCTCGCCTGCACATTCACGACGCGCGAGATCTTATTGTTCAGTGTGTTTTCTTCTCCCGAGACCGGATCGACGCCGATCTCGAGCGTCTTCGGACCAGCCTGACCGATGTTGAAGGTGATCGCCTCGGTTTGAAGCGCCCCATCGCCTTTGAGCGCTACATCCTGCGACGCCAGCACTTTGCCGGCGTCGCGCACGCTCAGCCGTGCCTTGTTTCCGGACAAACCATAGCTCTGGAGCGTTACGGTCGCCGTGAGGCGTGACTGCGGCAGAGCGCGCGCGGCCAGAAGCGCGTCCACAACTTCCACGTCGCGCTCCGGATGTTCCCGTCCCAACCCAACGGTATGGATGGGGATACGCTGGCGTCGGATCGCCGCAACCGTATCGAGGTCGATGCCGCCCGCATTGTCTGCGCCGTCCGTCAGAAGAACAATCGCACCGAGCGGCAGCGAGGAGGATTCCGCCATGACACGGTCGAGCGTATTGCCGATCCGCGTCGCAGGGGCAGTGCCGGCGATCTCGAGCGACTTCTGGATCCGCTGCGCGTCGGTGCCGAATTTGTAAAGCCGGACCTGGAACCGATCACCCAAGGATTTGAGCAAGCCGCCATTCAACAACGACTGTGCCCGCGCCAGTCGCGTGCCGGATTCGTCGGCAATACTCATGCTGCGGGAGTCGTCCACCAGCACAGCCACCACGTTTTGCTGCGGTCGTAGCGTGGCCACACTCAACGCCGGATGCCAGAGCAGGAACAGTAGCAGGGCAATCAAGGCGGTTTCGAGAAGCCAGATGGCGATGGGCCGCGCCCCGCTCAGCATTCCATGGTTGCGGCGAACGTGCCAGAACAACAGCCCGGCCGCCGCCAGAATCCCCACGCCGAGCAACCACAGCGGCCAGGGAGTGAGCAGCACGAAGTGCCCTTTGTGGAAAATGCTGGCCGGGTATTTGAACAGCAGTTCGAACATGGCGTCGACGCATTAAGAGACGATAACCTTAGGGACGTGGCGGCTGGAGTCGCAAGTTACCAAAAACCTTGACCTTGCAGGACCGTAAATATGCGGGCGCATCCGGTTAAAGCCCTCAATCTGATTCAGGATAGCACGCGCACAGGTGGCACGAAGCCACCGCCACGAAAACCGCTCTCGGGCCGTCGGCAATCTACAACCGCCTGCGAAGCCATGGGTTAGATTAGCTCAGGGCCGGACGGTCCAAAGGGACTCGATCAAGCGAGCATTGAGGAGCCGATGCCGCGGGTTCGACGGCGCCGTTACCGTGTCTGCTCTGTACCCTTACAGTGGTCTAGCGTAATCCGTATGGCGTATGACCAGGTGCTAATTGATGGGCGTGGTGAGGGCCGGCTCGGGGAAACTCAAATCAAGCCGTACCGCGGATCGGCCACTTTGCGTGCGGTCTCCGCGCCGCGGACCGGGAGCGAAGGATCCGTAAGCAGCCCGATCTGCTTTAACACCGAGGCCTGGTCCCAATAAATGTGTTCGTGCGCCAGCTTGCCGTCGCGAAATTGCACAATAGCCACCAGCGGCACTTCCACCCGGCGATCGGTCGGCGCCACTCCCGGCAGCATCCACGGCATCTCTTGGGTGTGCGTGAATGAAAAGATCATCTCGTCCACAAGCTGGTTCTCACCCACCGTTCGCGAGATCGGCGTCAGCGTGGTGTCAGGGGGCATGCAGGGGATGAAATGGCGCGAATAAAAGGCACGCAGGGCGTCCTTGCCGAATCCGCCGGTCAACACCGGAACGTGGTTGACATAGGCGTCTTCCACCATGGTGTTCAGCGTGGATTCGGTGTCCCTGGTCGTGAATTCGTGCCGGGTGTGTTGTTCCCAGAGCTGCGACAGATCGGTTCGTTCCATTGAGAGATTCTACTCTTATCGATTCGTCTTCTTCGACCGCGAGCCCACCGCCCGCCGCACGACCTCATCGAAGCCGGCCAGCAATTCCTCCCGGCGCGAATAGGGCCCGGGCGTGTACGCACGCGACTGAATTCCCAGCTGCGACTGCTCGACGATCTGCCAGTCTTCCCGGTTCGTGCGATCCCAGAACGTCACTGCGTCGCTCGGGTCAAAGTCCGGTTCTGCCATCTCCCGAGGATGGAAGAACCACTCGCACACAATCTGCGTTTGATCCACCGCCTTGGGCCACAGCGTGTGCACCAGCATGTAATCGGGATGCAGCGCCATTAGGAGGTTCGGATAGATTGCATAGTAGTACACCTGCCGTCGCTCGGTCGCGTTCAGGCCCGGCAGATACGCGCGCCGCCGGCGGCTGTCATCCGTCATGGTCTCGGCACTGCCGGAAAACCCCATCGCTCCGCCGATGTAGGTAGGCCGAGGAACCTCGTTATCCGCGCCGAGGTAGTCCGTTAGCCGGTTGAGCGCAGGATGCACGAGCGGGCAGTGCAGGCACTCGTTGTAGTTCAGCACCACCAGCTTCCAGTTGGCCTTCACCTCGTAGACGACGCGCCGGCCAAGCCGCAGTTCTTCCATCCTCCACGCCGCGAACTTTCGCGGAAGATCCGCCAGCTGTTGCGCCAGGGGTTTCGGCTTCTTGCCCAGATGCAGAAAGAGGTGGCCGTCCCACACGTCAGTCGCCACCGCGCGCAGCGGATAATCCTTGCGCGCGAAATCCACACCTTCCATGTGCGGCGCCCCCAACAACCGCCCATCCAGACCGTACGTCCAGCCGTGATACGGGCACTGGATCCGCCCGTTAAACCGGCCTTCGGCATTAGCGCACAACCGGGTCCCGCGGTGCCGGCATACGTTGTAGAAGGCGCGCACCGCGCCCGCGCTGTCACGAACTACAATCAAGCTCTCGCCGCCAATCTCGCGGAGGAAATAATCGCCGGGATGGGGTATGGCCTCCACGCGCCCCGCACAAATCCAGCGCCGGCCGTAGAACCTCTCCATCTCCCGGGCGAAAATCCGCGGATCGGTGTAATACTTGGCCGGCAACGTCTTCTGTTTCATTCCGCCGTTCACCCTCACCGTGACTCCATCGTACCGCCGGTGTTTGATCACGCCCAGCCGCTTCCGGCTACAATGAGAAATCACGATGAAGCGTCTTTTCCTGCCGCTCGCTGCGCTGGCCGCCTCCTTTCTGTTCGGTTGCAGAAAGGCTACACCGGCCGATGTAGCGGCCGAAGTGAATAATCGCGCCATCACCTACACCGAGCTCGAGAAGACCTATCAGTCTCAGTATCCGCAGCCCGTCGAGGGGTCCAGCGAAGACCAGGTCACGGCGCAGAAACTGGACGTGCTCGGCAGCCTCATCAACATGGAGCTGCTGCTGCAGCGCGCCGAGAAGCTCGGCTTAATGGCCGTCGACTCCGACGTGGACGCCGAATTTAACCGCCGCAAGGCGCCCTACACGAAGGAGGAGTTTGAGCGTGAGCTGGCGGCTCGCAAAATGACGGTCGACGATTTCAAATCGCAACTCCGGCGCCAGCTCACCGTCGACAAGCTCATCAACAAAGAGATCACCTCTCACATCACCATTACCGATGCCGAGGTCACCAACTTCTATAATGCCAACCGGGCAAGCTTTAATCTGGCCGAGCCGCAGGTTCACATGGCCCAGATCGTGGTGACTCCGCAGCCCGACGCGTCCGTCCGGAACCTGAAAAACAGTAAGGCGCAAAACGATGCCGAAGCCAGGATCAAGATCCTGGACATCGAAGGCCGCTTGAAGCGCGGCGACGATTTCGGCATGCTAGCGCAGAACTACTCTGAAGATGCCAGCACCGCGGCCAACGGAGGCGATATGGGCTTCGTGCCCGAGTCCGCGCTCGATAAGGCGAATCTCGAGCTTCGCAAAATGGTCACGGCCCTGTCGCCCGGCGCGTTCTCGCAAGTGATTCGCACGCAGGAAGGCTACCGGATTTTGAAGGTTATTTCCAAGGAGCCGGCCGGACAGCGGGAATTGAACGATCCCCGCGTCCAGCAGAGCATCCGCGAGACGCTCATGAACCGCAAGGACAACCTGCTGAAGGCGGCGTATTACGAAGTGGCCCGGAACAATGCGAAGGTGGAAAACTACCTGGCCCGCAGCATCGTCGGCAGCGCCGGCAAAAACAAGTAGCGCGAAGCCATCCGCTCCTCAGTTGGTGTGCCCGATCTCGTATACGTAGATCGTGTCTTCCATCGAACCGGCTTTGGCTTTCACGGTCTCCACCGGTTTCCATCCCTTGATCGGAAACTGGTTCGAAACCACCCGCGCTCCCGGCTTCAGGTATTTCTCCAGGTTCGGCTTCATCCGCTCATTCGAGCTGGTGAGCAGATACATGGTCACCACGTCGGCCGGGCTGAGGTCCATCCTCAGCGCGCTGCCTTGGACCATTCGCACGCGATCCTCTAGCCCCAGCGCTTTGATGCGCTCGGTGGCGATCCGGCAGAGATCAGCGCGCAACTCGACCCCTACGGCTTTGGCTCCGAATTTCTGCGCGGCTGCAATGACAATCCGCCCGTCACCGCTTCCCAGGTCATACACGGTCGTTCCCGGCCTGACATGCCCGGCTTCGAGCATCTTTTCCACGATGCTTTGGGGGGTGGGAATATAGGGGGCCAGATTTTCGGCTGCTCCAAACTGCTGCGCATAAGCAGTCGCCGAAGCCAGAGCGGCTGCCAGCGCGATGGGGAAGACTCGCATGACGTTACGGAGAGGACCCGACTGGAACCGACGCGGTCCTCCCGAACTTTAATTTTACAATACGGCCCATGATTTCGCTCCAGGCGAAGAACAGGTCGCGCGGGCGGCTGATTGTAAACTCGGCTCCCTTCAGAGATTTCACCGCCGATCCGATCGCGTCCCGCCACGGATTCGCCTGCGGGTTGACATTGTAATTCATGTAAAAGAGAGGAAACTTCGGCTCCCCGATCTGTTTCAGGGTATCGGCCGGCACAGAGTCGTCCAGCATCACCTTAGGCCCCGCAATGATGAAGGCGTCCGGCTCGCCCTGATCGCTCTTCATCTCGCGCTTCATGAGGTCCGCCAGAAAGTCCGTGTCGGCGTGCTTCTGTTCGAGCTTCTTGAGCTCGACCGTACCCAGGTCGAGCGAGTGCAGCGCGTCGCCCAGCGCCGGAAAATCGATCTTCGAAGCCGATTCCTGACGGTAGATCACTCGCTGTTCCTGCATGTTAAACGCGACAATCGAAAACTTGCCGATGCGGGGATCGCGCGCAATGTTTCTCAGAATCGAAACCAAGGCGTTGGTGTCGAGCGGCTGCAGCGTCGCCGAAAGCGCATTCTGAGGCGCAAAGTTCACCATGACCTTCACGTTGAGTGGCGTCTCGCGCTGGTCGCGGGTGACCGGCGGCTCCTCTTTGAAAGGCTCGGTCTCGACGGGTTCGACCTGGTTCGGCCCCAGGTCCAACGCCATCTCCTTATCTTTTGTCGGCAAGGCCGCTTCGATCTCCCAGCTGGAGGAGCAAAAATGGTCGTTGCGATCGCGCATCAGCCAATCGACGTGATACTTCCCTTCCCCAACATCAAAACTCCCCCGCAGATATGCGTCGCCTTTGGAGTCATCCTCGATCTGAGGAACCGACACACGTTGCGATAGATAGGCCGGATCGTCGGAGCGGGTTTCTGGAATCACCCGGAAAACCATGGTGAGCTGGTTGCCTTCCCCCGCCAATTCCTTGAGGGGAATCGTCACCTCATAGCCGGAATGGAACTTCAGATCAAAGCCCAGAGCCGGTTTGACCGACGTCACCGAGCAGGGAAGGTCCTTGCGTGCCTCCGCGGACTCCAGAATCGCGGCGTCTGAGGTAAACAGTCGCGACATGCCTCCGGACAAAATCGTCTGCGCCGGCAGTCCCGCCGCCGTAACGAGCCATACGCCCACCACGAGGTGGGAGCAGCGGCTACCTCTGGGTGGACCTACGAACGTCGACATTTCGACAAGCACCTGTTCTCTGACACCCCACTATACCGGTGCACTAGCAAGCTATTATGTAGCAATTTTTCTTCCTTGGGAACGTGGAAATATCCACTTTCGCGAAACCTTGGCCTGGAGCTTGCGGAAGCGCAACCGCCGCGCCGGGCGAGTCGAATAAACCCGGGATGCCCAACACATTGGGTATGGAGACCAGAACTCAGGGCGATCCGGGTCGCTTCTCCACCCAGGGCTGCCACCGCAGGTTCGCGATCGGCCCCGGCACGCTGGGTGCGCGGCGCGGCGCGCCCCTTCAATCGCTCGCCCGGAAACGGCCGAACCCGTCGCCGACCTCGGACCACGGCTTCGCCTGAGCGGCCCGGCCGGTTTGTTTTACCGGGTGGACCTAGAAGAATTTTCCGCGTTTCCAGAGGCAAGAGTCGGCCGGCTTTCACTCCGTCGCCCACTCGTCGCCGGGGAGGGGCAACCCGTGGGGGAGGCGTAATCAACGGAGAACGAGTCGATTGCGCCAGAGGCGCCCGACCCGAGGCGTGCTTAGCGCTGGAGCGGCTCCGACCGAAGCTGGATTTAGAACCTTCACCTGGCGGACGATTTTAGCCAGAAACTCTATTGTGGGCGTTCGTTACGATAGCGCCGCGTATCTCGCGAACAGGGCGGTCCGATGCCCCATTGCGCCGGCTTGAACGCCTGGAAACGCGGCGAAACGGGTGGCCCGTGTCGAGTGATGCCCTCCCGAGGGAGGGTCAACGGATACACGATGCGTCGCGACCGGTGGGCGCTATGCCTGTTGACTGCCCGCTCGCACGACACGGAACTTCCTTCGGTAGCGCTCGACGTAGGGAGCCCCCGGCGGCGCCGGTTCCGCGGTCGGCTCGGCATGGATTTCCGCCAGCATCCAGGTGACCTGGAGGCGGGACGGATCAAAACCGCAGGCTGCCAGCCCCTCCCGGACCTCTTTGAGCTGTCCGGCATAGGCGGGAAACTCGACCAGGAGGGCGGCCTCGGTTTCCTCATGGCCGTCCGCGTAGCGGTAGACCATCTCGGCGTCATGATAGATCTGAGGATTCACGGGAAACGAGACCTGCGCGAGAGCTTCGAGCAGCGACTCGAGGAAACGCGGATCCACGTCGATTGAAATCGAAACCAGCGCTCCGCTGCTCCCGGAGAGGGTTGCGGTCGGCGCGGGAGGCCAGACGCTCATTGATTCCTCCAGCATCCGGCGAAGGGGGTGTTCGAAAACAAAAACCCTGGTACCAAACAGGTGCCAGGGTCGAGCTTGTTCTCGGACGAACCGACTCGCCTTTAGCACTTTTTTTCGTGGTTGCAATTAGCCGGGCCTGCGAAAAGCCCTAAATCAATCCACGTCAGGTTTCAGAATAACACCACCGGGAGAGCCTGGCAACCTATCCCTGCGCAACTTTTGTAAATTCCAGCACCAGCACGGCGCCGCAATGGGCACATACCAGTTTGTCTTCGCTTGTCCGGTAAACTGCCGTAGCCTCGCACTTCGCGCACGCCACGGTCGGATCGGAGGCCTCCGGCATGGGATCGGGAGCGACGACACCCGAAATCGTTCGCCCGGTAGCCGACGTTACCGGCTCAAACGTGGTGCCGCAATTGCCGCAGACGTGGTTGAAACAACAGTTGGGGGTGCACGTATAGTAGACGTCGCCGGACGCGCACACCGGACAAGCCATCACCAGCTTTTGGGCCTGCACGCTACTTGACGGCCGGTTGGCCGAAGAAACCCGGATCCAGCGTCACGCTGGCTTTCTTGACCAGTTCGTCCAAAGCAGCCTGCGCTTTTTGGGGCCCCAGACGTCGCGTGATGTCGGGCTTGGCCTCTTCAAAGGTCCCGGGATTCTTGGCTTCCACGCGGATCAGATGGTAGCCGAACTGCGTCTTCACCGGATCGCTCACCTCTCCCACGTTCATCTTGAAGGCCGCTTCCTCAAACGGCGGCGGCAGGCTCTGCCCGCGATGAAAGAAACCTAGATCGCCTCCCTTGGCTTTCGATCCGGGATCGTCTGACTCCTGACCGGCAAGCGTGGCAAAGTCGGCTCCCTCGGCGATCTTCTTTCGCAGCTCCTGGGCCTTGGCCAGCGCCTCCTGATCGCTAAGCTCTTTTTTCCCGGCTTCCAGCTGCACGGGCGAACCAGCAGCGCGAACCAGGATATGGCGGGCGCGAATCTGCTCGAATTCGGCCTTGTGTGCGTCAAAATACTGATGCAAGTCCGCGTCGCTCACCTGGGCAAGCTGCGCGAACACTTTGCCGGCCAGAAGATTGTCCACCTGGAACTCGGACTGAGTCTTGAACGCGGGGGCCTCGTTGAGCTTGAGCCGCTTGCCTTCCTGGGCCATCACCAGCACCCGCACCAAGTCGTTGGCAAACTGCTGGCGTCCTTCGCCGCGGGCGGTGGCGCGCCTTTGTTCCGGCAGCATTTCGATCAGTTGGTTGAATTGGGCTACGGTGAGCTTAACATCCCCTACCGAAAGCACCACCTGGTCGGCTGGCACGGAGGGCGTAAACGCCGGCGCGGCGGTTTTCGGCACCGCTGGTCCAGGGGCGGGCGGCTGCGCCAGCAGACACATCACAGGCGCACCACATAGGGCAAGGCGAAACCACGTCATGCCTTCATCATAACAGCGTCCCGCCGGGAACCTCACGATACCGGTTCGATCAGGGCGGTCATGGAACCCTTGGAGCGGACCAGCCGCCAATCGGGCCCGTACGCCTGGATCTGGTCGCGGGCGAACTCGGCCTGCGCGAGCTCGCAGGTGATCAGCACGGTGCGCCCGGAGCGGTCGACCTCTTCGGCGTGCCGGTAGGCTTCTTCGGTGCTAAAAACGAAGATCGTCTGGAGCATCTCGATTACGTAATCGTAGGTATGGTCATTGTCGTCGAGCAGGACGACGCGGTAGAGGGGAACCAGCTGCTCCCGCTCCATGATTTCCGTTTCGGGAGAAACAGTCGGCTTGGGCATGGCGCAATGAAAGCGTCCCCGATCCCAGTATGCGCCATCGAGTCGCCCCCGACAACACTGCCGGCTTCGGTCGGTCACAATGCGTCACAATGGGAATCGAGGCATTGCCGAATCGTGCAGACACCGGTCTATCTCGATTACCATGCCACGACGCCGGTCGACCCACGCGTCTGCGAGCGAATGTTGCCGTATTTCGGTCCGAAATTCGGAAACGCCGCGAGCCGCACCCACCGGTTCGGGTGGGAAGCGGAAAAAGCCGTGGAGAAGGCACGCCATCAGGTGGCAGCGCTGATCGGGGCCGAGGCGCGCGACATCATTTTCACCAGCGGCGCGACCGAATCCAACAACCTAGCGCTCAAGGGGGTGTTCGAGGCCTGCCGGAACCGAGGTAAACATCTCGTTACCATGACGACCGAACACCAAGCCGTACTTGACCCGATCCGCCACCTGGAGCGGCAGGGAGCGCATGCCACGTTGCTGGCGCCGTGCCCTGACGGCCGGATTGACCTGGACGCACTGCGCGAGGCGATTCAGCCTCAGACCCTGCTGGTGAGCGTGATGGCCGCCAACAACGAAATCGGGGTTCTGCAGCCCCTCGACGAGATCGGAGCGATCTGCCGGGAGCGTGGCGTGCTGTTCCACTCGGACGCAGCCCAGGCGTTGGGCAAGGCGGCGACTCAAGTCGAAGATCAGAATATCGACCTGATGTCATTGACTGCACACAAGATCTATGGGCCAAAGGGAGTCGGAGCACTCTACCTTCGCCCAAAAGCGCGCAGCCTTTTAGCAGCGCAGATCGATGGCGGCGGCCACGAAGGGGGATATCGGTCCGGGACGTTGAACGTCCCTGCGATTGTGGGCTTTGGGGCCGCTTGCGCGATCTGCGCGGAGGAAATGCACGCCGAATCGGTGCGTGTGGGCCGCCTGCGCGATCGCCTCGAACGGCGGCTCTTCAGCGAGTTAGACGGCATCACGCGGAACGGGCCGCGAGAAGGCCGCCTTCCCGGTAACCTCAACCTGACCTTCGCGGGCGTCGATGCATCGGCGCTGCTAATGGGGCTTCCGGAACTGGCGCTTTCCACTGGGTCGGCGTGCAGCTCAGCGACCGCCGGGCCGAGCCACGTGCTGCTGGCATTGGGATTGAGCGACGAGAGCGCCCGCTCCTCAATCCGCTTCGGGCTGGGGCGATACACCACTGGTGAGGAGGTAGACTTCGCCGCCTCCCGGATTATCGAGGTGGTGCAGAAACTACGGGGACTCTCCCCAGTACCCGCGCGCGCCTAGCAGCCTTCAGTTGCCGTCCCAACATGATATAATTTCAGAGTCTTTCCTGTTGATTCCGGGAACCTTTTATGCCTAAGTTGAAGTTAAAGACCCATAAGGGTGCGTCCAAGCGGTTCAAAAAGACCGGTACTGGCAAAGTAGTTCGCAATCATGCCTTTGGCCGTCATATTCTGACCTCGAAGCCGCACAAGCGGAAAAAGAAGCTGCACCAAAGCGTCGTGGCTGATCCAGCCAATCAGCCCGCATTGAAGCGGATGCTCCCGTATTGAGGGAGCAGTTGGCCCGAGCGGACGGCGCGCATGGCACGTGCCCGATCCGCCAATAGAAACAACTGTTTAAAGGAGTCGAAACGTGCCGAGAGTCAAACGAGGGACCCACCGTCGGAGGTCGCGGAAGAAGACGCTCGACCAGGCGTCCGGATATTTTCTCACCAAAAGCAAGCTGTACCGCGCTGCCCAGGAGGCTGTCGAGCGCAGCCTCCGGTTTGCCTACGTCGGCCGTAAGAACAAAAAGCGCGATTACCGGGCGCTCTGGATCGTGCGGATCAACGCAGCGTGCCGCTCAGAAGGGATCTCGTATAGCAAGTTTATGCATGGGATCAAAGCCGCCGGACTGGACCTCGATCGCAAGGTGCTGGCTGAGGTCGCCGTTAGTGACGACGCTGCGTTCCGCAACTTGGTAGCCGCGGCCAAAGCCGGACTGGAGAAAGCATGACCCCCGTCCTTCAAGAAACCGATTCTCTGAACAGCCTGGAGCAGCGGATCCAGCAGGCGATTCAGCTTGTTTCGCGGCTGCGAGCCGAAAAGGACTCCGCTCTGGAGCAGGCAGCGCAAGCAAGAGCCGAGTCGGCGCGTCTGGCAGAAGATGTCCTTGCACTCCAGGAGGAGCGCAAGGAGGTCCGCCAGCGCATTGAAAAGCTGTTGGGGCAAATCGACGAACTGGGCGCCCCCTAGCGGGTGCTCGGCCTTTTCGGAGGTGCTGGATGCCCACTAACGCCAGCGAGAAACAGCCGGTCCGCGTCACGATCCTGAGCCGGACCTATACGCTGCTCGCCTCCGGCGACCCGCGCGATGTGGAAGCCGTGTCGGCCAGTGTCAATGACCTGATGCTGTCGATTGCGGGCAAGGCTCCCAACGCCGATTCGACGGGGATCGCCGTGCTGGCCTGCCTCCACCTTGCCGATAAATTGCGCACTCTCGAGCGCGAGCTTCACGTCCTCGAGGAGCGCGTAAACCGAAAGTCAGAAGAGTTCGTTGGCCTGCTGGAGCAGGCACTCACCACCGGGGGAAAAGCGTAATGGTTCGAGCAAGGCTTCCTTGGCTGCTCGTCTGCCTGCCGCTGGCGGCGGCAGTGACCTACCAATCAGCGATCGCCGAGTGGCGACGCCAGCGAGAAGCCGGACTTCGCCGGGACGGCGGGTGGCTCACCGTCACCGGACTGTTCTGGCTGCGGGACGGACCGAACCGCTTCGGTGCGGGCCCAGGAAATGACATCGTCTTGCCGGCGGGGCCCGACCAGGCCGGAGTATTTGAACTGCGCGGCGGCCGGGTCTCCGCTCAAATGGACGGCACCACGCGCACAATCCGCCCGGACACCGAGGATCGGATCCAGGTGGGGCGCTTGAAGCTGTTCGTGATTCGGCGCGGCGACCGCTACGCCATCCGGATGAAGGATCCCGATAGTCCGTTCCTGCGCCAGTTCCGCGGTCTCGACTATTTCCCTGCCCAAGAAAGCTATCGCGTCACGGCGCGCTTCGTCGCCGAACCGCGCCAGATTCCGATCGCCAACATCGTGGGCCAGACCGAACCGGAGGACAGCCCGGGCTACGTCGTCTTCCAGTTGCGCGGCCGGCAATATAGGCTGTACCCGGTGTTGGACGAACCCGGCGCGAAGAGCCTGTTTTTCATCTTCAAGGACCAAACTGCCGGCCAGGAGACTTACGGTGCCGGGCGCTTTCTGGATACGGACCTGCCCAAGGATGGCCTGGTCGTATTGGATTTCAACAAAGCCTACAGCCCGCCGTGCGCCTTCACTCCGTACGCCACCTGTCCCTTACCGCCGAAAGAGAATCGACTGCCGGTGAGGATTGAAGCCGGGGAAAAAAAGTACGGCCATTAGCCTGGATTCGGCTGCCTACGCCGATACTCTCATTCGAGTCACAGCCGGCAGGAGGTTCGAAGGCGGAGCTAGCCGACTTCGTCCCGCCCCTTTGAGTTGGGTGAGGCGCCGACTCACGGCTCCCGAAGGTGTCCCAGCCGGTCGGGGGTGATCGAACAAAGCTAGCGCTACCAGGCACAATGACGGCGTCGGGGCAGGCACTACGCCCCAAACAAGGTCCCCGACCTCACTCGGATGGTCCGCCCCGCCGCGTCCGGTCAACTATAACAGCCCTAGAGTCTCAAACTCTGTGGAGGCCTCGCGCGCGCTCGGGTGTGCGCGCCTTCAGCCGACGTCCGCGGTTTTTGCCTGCCCGGCCAGCCAAGCGCGGCAGCGGGCGTACAGCGCTTCGACCTCTGGGCCTGTCAGTCCCGGCATGTCGGTCTTCACCGGGTAACCGATTTGTGATTGCAGATAGGCGAGGTGCCGGTAGCCTTCGGGGAACCGGGCGAGCAGCGCCGGGTCGAGCGAGAGCTCGGCGGCCGGGTCGACCGGGTCCA
>Ga0306920_100003571_pt1 | contig 19764 bp, 12 predicted proteins | sample flu12Cox44000170_FD_204666 | JGI IMG/M metagenome (GOLD analysis project Ga0306920, IMG submission 204666) | Lab enrichment of tropical soil microbial communities from Luquillo Experimental Forest, Puerto Rico - flux4day.12C.oxic.44.000.170 (v2)... | ecosystem: Environmental > Terrestrial >... | reverse complement strand
CACAGCGGTAGAACTACGGGTTCTCGAACCGCTATCCAGCCCCCAGGTACGTAACCGGGGCGGCGCCGGGGCCAGGAGCGGGCGGCTTGGACGTGAAGAGAGCCGCTGCACGCGCAGCGGCTCTCTCCGGGGGGCGATTCGTGAACCCGTCAGGCGGCGGCAAGCACGACCGGGGGCCTCAGCACGACCTCCTGCTCGAACGCGAAACCCGTCTCCAGCGCACGCTTCACGGGGCAGGTGTCGGCGACCCGGCGCAGCCTCGTCACCTGATCGGCGGTGAGGCCTGCCGGGAGATTCACCGTCACCCGGGCGTGTCGCGGCATGGCCTCGGGGTCATACTCGACATCGACCTCGACATCCTGCAGGTCCCAGTCACGCGCGCGGGCATACATCACGATCATCGTCGAGACGCACGACGCGAGCATCGCGGCAAGTAACTCGTGCGGCGCGGGGGCGGTGTCCGTGCCGCCGAGCCGCTCGGGCGTGTCGGTGCTGATCATGTGACGCCCGTTGACGTCGATCCGGTGGCGCGGCGTTCCTCCGATGGAGCGCGCGCTCGCGGTCATTGGCATGTTCTGATCCTCCAGAGTGGTGGTAGCGGTATGGCCGCGATCATGAAGGCCGCCGACCCGGCGCACATCGGTAGGACCACGTACTGGAACCGGCCAGCGCCGTCAGCGGTACCTGAGAACCGCGGGTGACTACGCGGCTGACACCGCGGGGCGCCAGTGCGCCGCCGTGGCGGCCAGTGCGGTGCGGTTGCTCTGCCCGGTCTTGGTGAGGATCCGCTCGACGTGCTTCTCAACCGTGCGCGGGGAGAGGTACAAGCGGGCGGCGATCCGCTTGTTGGTCAGCCCCTCGGCCAGCAAGGCGAGGACGTCGGCCTCCCGCGTGGTCAGGGCGCCCGCACCTTCGTCCCGCTCAGAACTACGGCGCCGCCGCGGCGAACTGCCGGTCAGCCTCAGCAGCGAGCGGCATGCCCGTGCCAGCGTGTCGTCGCCGACCTGCTCGAACTGATGCTCGGCCTCGGCCAGCCATGCGGCGGGCGCTCCCCACCCATCGGTCAGCGCAGCCTCGGCGGCATAGCGTCGGTACAGCGCTCGGAACCACGGAGTGTGCGATAGGCCGTCATCCCCGGCCGCGAACAGCGCCTTGGCCTCGTTGGCATTGCCCGCTCGGCCTGCGGCGATCGCCCGGGCAATGCAGAAGCTCGCATGGGGGAACGCGGCGCCCGTCTTGATCCAATCGCGCCGCTCGATCAGCTCCGTGGCCCCCGCGGCGGCCTGCGCCACGGCGGCGAGGGCGTAGAACATCCCCAGGAACGGCGGTTCAAACCGCATCCCTTCCGGCAGCAAAGCGGTCTTCGTCTCAGCGGCGCGTTGGGCGGCGGCCGACAGATCGTCGTCGGCCAGCGCCGCAAGGACTAGCGCGGTCCCACTGATCGCCCCTTTGAAGCTGGGCGCGTGGTCGCCGGTGGCGAGGGCGTGCTCGACCTGCTGTTCAGCTCTCGCGCGGTGACCCAGCGCGGCCTCGATCGCGGCTTGCACTCCCGCGCCCGCCGCAGCCAGGCCTTCCAGCCGGTAGCGCCGCGCCGACTCGAGCGCTCGGCTGGCGCAGCCGGCGGCGGCGTCGAAATCACCGTCGGCCAGATACGAGACGGCTAGGACGTGCTCGAGCTCGGCCTCCAGCGCCAGCGCGCCGAGCTCCCCCGCCTTCGTTCGCGCCTCCTCGAGGCTCGCGGACTGCCCCGGGCGCCCGAGGTCCAGCCATGCCGTCTCGAGCATGATCCGCAGCCGATACAGCGGCAATCCGGCCCGCTCCGCACGCCGCATCGCCTCGTGGAAACAGCGCTCGGCTCGCCCCCGCTCGAGCGTGACCAGCAGCCGGTAGCGGCCCAGCAGCATGAGCGCGTCGCACGCCAGCTCATCGAACCCGGCCGCATCGGCGGCGTCGAGCGCCGCCTCTGCGTTGACGACGGCAGCCTCGTGCTCGCCTCGGGCGAGGGCGATCTCGGCCAGCATCAGCCGCAGGGCGACCTGCAGCCAGGGATCGGCCGGTCTCAGGGCCAGCGCCTCCTCGCACAGCGCGCGAGCTCGCGAGGAATCGAGCGAGGCACGGGCAGCTTTAGCCAGCAGCAGGCGAGCCCGCACTCGCCGGTCCGGTAAGGCATCGCGGGCGTCGAGACGGGACACCAGCGCGCGGCCGACCTCGTTCGCCGTGTCCGCGTCGCCGGCGCGGCTGACCGCCGCCAGCAGCACCTCATCCGCGGCGAGCGACTCGGGCTCGTCCGCGCTGACCAAGCTGCGCGCCCGGCGCGCGGTCGGGACCGCGGTGGCGATCGCCCCGCTCGACAGCGCGCGATCGGCCTCCTCGGTCAGGTACCGCGAGGCCTCCGCGCGGCGGCCGGCCTGAACGGCGAGGTGGGCCGCCAGCTCGAACTTTTCGGCCGGCGGCCCGGACTCACCACTGAGCGCGTTCAGCGTTCGCGCGGCGAGCCGCGCCCGCTGTGACGCGAGCATCTGTCGGAGGATCGCGTCGACCGTGAGGGCGTGGCGAAACCGAAAGCGTTGCCCGGCGGCCTCGCGCACGAGTCCGGCCTCGCGAGCGGCCGACATCGCATGCAGAACGTCCGCCTCTGCCAGGTCCGTCAGGCGCGGCAGGTCGGCCCAGTCGAAGTCGCGCCCCAAAAGCGCCGCCGTCTCCAGCACCTGCCGCTGCGGCAGCGACAGCGCGGCCAGGCGGTCGCGTACCGTCTGCGCGAACGAAAGCGGGACGTCCACACGCGCGCCAGCCTCGAGCGTCCAGCCGTCCGGCGCGCGGATCAGCGCTCCGCGTTCCAGCAGCCCGGTGAGCAGCTCCTCCACCAGGAACGGCAGTCCGTCTGACTGCCCGCTGAGCAGCTCGACGAGCGCCGCGGGGGGCTCGCGTCCATCGTCGCCCAGACATGAGGCTGCCATCTCGTGGACGGCCATGGCGTCGAGCCGGCCGAGCGTGAGCACGTTCGCGCTGCGGCGGCGCTCGAGCGCGTCGGCCAGCGCGAGCGCCGCACCTTCCGGGCGCAGCGTCGCTATGACGACGACGGGCGCGAACGCGGCGTTATCAGCCAGGTACTCCACGATGGCGAGCGTGTCGCCGCAGGCCCACTGAAGGTCATCCAGCACGATGACGGTCCCGGCCTCGCCGCCCGCCGCCGCGGCCAGGCGAAGCAGCGTTTCGCCCAAGAGGACCGGCGACTGGCTCACCGCGGGCCCGTCCACGAGACCGGGAGCAAGCGTGGCGAGGCCCGCGCGCAAAGCGTGACGGTCAGGCGGGTCCGGCAGCGGCCGGGAACGAAGCCCGTGCACGAGCGCGGCGCTGACCGACTGGTATGGAACCGCTGCCCCGATCGGGCTGGCGCGGCCGGACAGCACCCACATATCCCGGCGCTCGGCCTCCCTGATCGCCTCGGCCACGAGCCGGGACTTGCCGATCCCGGGCTCGCCGACGATCAACAGACATGCGCCCCGACCGTCGCTTGCCCCGTCAAGCGCGGCGGTCAGCGCCGACCATTCGGCACCCCGGCCGATGAGGCGCGGGCAGGTCCTCCGGGAGAGTCTCGATCGACCACGCCGACGCATCGGGCGCAAACTGTGCGCGCACGCGCTTAACCGGCGCTTTCCGTCGGCTGAACGGCGGCTCACAACCGTTTGTCAAGCGGGCGTGACTGCGGCGGTATAAACCGACTATGTCCGGCCTGGCCACGGGGTCTCCTGGCACGGTCCTCGATGTGAGTTTTCGAATCCTGGGTCCGCTCGAGGTGGTGCGTGGCGGCCGGCAGGTCGAGCTCGGCCCACGCCGTCAGCGTGCGCTGCTGGCGCTGCTGGTGCTGCACGCCAACCAGGTCGTCGCGGGCGAGCGATTGATCGACGAACTGTGGGGCGAGGCGCCGCCCGCGAGCGCGGCCAACATGATCCAGGTCTACGTCTCACGGCTGCGCAAGGCGCTCGGGCCTGGCGTCCTACTCACCCAGCCGCCCGGATACGTGCTACAGGTTGGCGAAGGCCAGCTCGACTCCGCGCGCTTCGCGACGCTGCTGGCCGCCGCCGGCGACGCGCTGCGCGCCGGAGATCCCGGCGCGGCGCGAACGTTGCTCGGGGAGGCCGACAGCTTGTGGCGGGACCCGCCGCTGGCTGACTTCACCTATGAATCCTTCGCGCAGGCCGAGGTCGCGCGCCTGGAGGAGCTGCGGCTTGAGGCGCTCGAGCTGCAGATCGACGCCGACCTCGCGTTGGGACGGCAGGCGCTGCTCGTGGGCGAGATCGAGCGGCTGATCGCCCTTCATCCGTTCCGAGAACGGCTCCGCGCTCAGCTGATGCTCGCGCTGTACCGCTCCGGCCGGCAGGCCGAAGCGCTCGAGGCCTACCGACAGGCGCGCACGGCGCTCGTCGAGGAGCTCGGCATCGAACCCGGAACGGCCCTGCAGGAACTGGAGCGCGCGATCCTGGCGCAGGATCCCGGTCTCCTCTTGCCCGCGAGCGGGCCAGCGCCTCTCTCCGAGTCGATCGACGCGCCGGCCGCCGGAAACCTCCCGCCCGAGCTGACCAGCCTGATCGGCCGCGCACCGGATATCGAACGTGTCTCGGCACTCGTTCCGGAGCACCGGCTGGTGTCGGTGGTCGGACCGGGTGGGGTCGGCAAGACCCGGCTCGCCCAGCGCGTCGCCGCTGAGCTGGCGCCGCGCTTTGCGCACGGAGCGTGGTTCGTCGACCTGGCCGCGATCGACCACGGCGGCGATGTCGCGGGCGCCGTCCTGTCCGCGACCCGCATCCCCGACCGTCCACGAGTGACGGCGCTCGACACGCTCGCGCGCGACTTGCGCGCACGCGAGCTGCTCTTGCTGCTCGATAACTGCGAGCACGTGATCGGCTTCGCGGCCGCGGCGTGCGCGCGGCTCGTCAGCGAATGTCCCGGCGTGCGGATCCTGGCCACCAGTCGCGAGCCGCTCGCGATCACCGGAGAGCGGGTGACGCGGCTCGAGCCGCTGGCCACGAGGACCGACGGTTCGCAACCGGCGCCGGCGATCGAGCTGTTCCTCGATCGGGCCGCCGCCCACGGAGTCTCGTGGGAGCACCCGCAGGCGGTGCTTGACGCGATCGAGCGAGTGTGCGAGCGGCTCGACGGAATCCCGCTGGCCATCGAGCTCGCAGCCGCGCGCGCCCGAGCGATCGCACCCGCCGAGCTGCTCGAACGCCTCGACGACCGGCTCCGGCTGCTCGCGCGGCCACCCGGCGCCTCACCGAACGCGCGCCAGGACACGCTCGGGGCCGCGATCAACTGGAGCTACGAGCTGCTGAACCCAGAGGAGCAGGCGACCCTGAGACGCCTGGCGGTGTTCCACGGCGGGTTCTCACTTGCCGCCGCAGAGGCGGTGTGCGCCGACATCGGCGGAGAGTTCGACGCGCTAGACCGGCTCACCGTGCTGGTCGACCGGTCCGTGGTCGCGATCCAGCGCCGCGGCGAGGAAGCACGCTACCGCCTGCTCGAGTCGATCGGGCTGTTCGCCGAGCACCGGCTACAGGAGCGCGGGGAAGCAAATCAGGCCCGCGACCGGCATGCCAGCTTCTTCCTCGAGTTCGTCCAAGCAGCCCGCAACCGGGCCCACGGCCGAGACCAGGCAGCGTGGGGTGAGCTGGTCGATGCTGAACAGGACAACCTGACCGCGGCGCTCGGCTGGTGCCTCGACGGCGACGGCGACCCCGGCATCGGCGCTGCGCTGGCGGCGGACGTCGGTTGGCACTGGATCCTCCGCGGCCGCTCCAATGTCGCCAAGCGCTGGCTGGAGCGAGCGCTCGAGCGAAGCGACCAGGTCGCTCCCCGGACGGTGGCGGCCGTCCACGTCACGTACTCGGGCCTCGCCTACAGCATGAGCGACCTCGACACGAGCCGCAGCTGCGCCACCGAGGCGATTGCCACCGCTCGGACCAACGACGATCCGGAGCTCCTGGCCGAGGCCCTCGCCCAACTCGCGATTGCGTATCAGGGCTGGGGCAACGCCGCCGACGCCCTCGCGGTGACGACGGAGCTCCGTTCGCTGCAACCCGGGCTGGCGAGCCCGCGATCAAGGGCCATGGCGCTGCTCGCCTGCGCCCAGGTCGCGCTTTTCACCGGGCAGCCAGCCCAGGCCGCCGCGGATGCCTCCAGCGCCCGCGAGATCGCGCGGCAGGCCGGCGACCACATCCGGGCCTCCTGGAGCGGGTACTGGCTGGCCCAGGCATTGGCGCTCCGCTCCGCGACTGCGTCGGCGCGCGCCGCGGTGGCCGAAGCGATCGAGGACGCCGTCCGCTCCGGATACGAGCTCGGCGTCGTCGACAGCCTGAACATCGCGGCGATGCTCGCCCTGGTCGACGACGACCCCGAAACGACGCGGCGGCTGTTGCCCCAAGCGGTGGCGATGCTCCGCGACCAGCAGCGATGGGACGACCTGGGAGCCCGTCTGCGGGTCGCCGCGGCGGCGGAGTTCAGACTCGGCTTCCCCGAACGGTCGGCCATCCTCCTGGGCGCAGCTGAGCGCTGGACGGACCACATCGACGTCGAGGACGCGCTGCTGCTGCCAGAGCTCGCCGAGCTGCGAGACCAACTCAATGCCCGCCTCGGCCCCGAGGCATTCGACCGCGCCTACGAACAGGGCGCTTCATCGAGCGCGGACGAGCTCCTCGGCTTCGTCTCGGCCCCGGAGCCCTCTTAGGACCGCACGAGGCCGCAAGCGCTTCTGGGATCCGCGATCCCTCGGAGGACCGCGGATCTCCAGCGCTGCGTTCTGACACGCGCTCAGCCTTCGTACTAGTAAGCGAGGTAGTCGCTCGCCGTTGGCGCGACGTAAGCACCCTGGGGGGTTGCGCGCAGTCTCATTCCCAGCGCGATCGGCCCGAGCCTCCGAACGTCGCTGGCGCTCGAAGCGGACGCCGCACGCGCCGGCGGGTGATGGATGTCAATCGTGTGACGGGTCATCGTGTTCTCCTCATGGTTGGTGGTTGCTAGTCGAGGAACTGCTCGTAGTACTCGGTGGTGAACCGGGGCCGCGCGAGGCGTCTGGGAATGCTCACGTCGCCCGGCCGGAGCCACTGCGTCTGGGTGGGCGAGGCGTTCGCGCCCAGCTGGTGAATCGCGAGCTGGTTGTAGCCGCGCGAGAACTCCTGCCAGAGGCGATCGTTCGGGTTCTCGCAGAACGGGTCGAACGAGAACGACACGCCGGGGCCGGCTGAGTACACGCCGAACGGCTTCTTCGCGGTCTCGGGCCGGTTGACGAAGAACGCCGCCCAGCCCTTGGGGGCATACCCAGTGCGTGCCTGGAACGCCTTCGTGAACTGGAACGACTCGACCACGACCCGGCGCAGCTGGCTGAGGTCGTGCTCGTAGTACTGGAAGTCGATCCGGCTCTCGTCGGCGGTCGGATGCCAGTACTCGTTGACGAAGTCCGCGCGCGAGTGGATCAGGCCGCTGGGCTGCGGGGGAGCGACGCCGTCGAAACCGCGCTGGATCGCGAGGCGCTTGGCGGCGCGGTACTCCTCGCACGCAGGCTGCGAGGAATCGGGCGTGAACGCTCCCAGCCCGGCCTTGTACTGCTGCTCGAAGAAGGCGGCCAGATCGTTCAGGAACACGATCGCCAACAGCGCGTCGCTCTGTTCGTGGGCGTCGAGCAGTCCGGCGGCCAGCTCCTCGGGAGAGGTAAATGCGTGGATCGAAGTGTCGGTGCGGCACAGGGTGGCCGGACGCACCTCGAGCAGGCATTCCACGACGATGCCGGACAGCCCAAACGAGCACTTGAACTCGTAGAAGGCCGCGCCGTCAGCGTGGTCGGAGAGGCGACGAAGCTCGCCTCGCTCGTCCACGTAGGTCAGCCCGACGACATGGGCGGAGAAGTATCCCGGCCCGTCCACCGAGGACTCCTTGCTGTCGGCGACCGCGAGCGAGCCGACGGTCGCGTCGCCGATCTCCGACTGGAACGCAATCTCCACGTTGCGAGCCTGCAGCCAGCGGTTGAGCTTGGCCAGCCGGCAGCCGGCCTGCACGCGGACGACCTGCCGGCCGGTGGCGTCCTGCTCGAGCCCGATGATCTCATCCAGTTTGCTCGTGGACACCATCGTTCCGCCGTCGTTGACGATGGTCGAGGTCACGGAGTGCATCGAACCGACGGGATGGACCGGCGAGGGAAACCGGTCGGTATCGCGGACCGCGGTCTGCACGTCGGCGTAACTGACGGGTTCGATGTAGACGGCCGGCCGCGTGGTGCGGCTGAGGCCCCAGTTGGAAAAGGCGCGGCCGTCTTCCAGGACCAGGCCGTGGAAGATGCCGCGCGTGGTGGTTTCGGGTGTGGTGAGCATGATTCTCCTGTTCGGGATGGGTGAGGGAACTGCGGCGGGCCTACGCCGCCGCCGGCGTGCGCAGGCGCAGGGTGTGCAGGTCGTTGGCTTCGATCTCGTCGATCCGGTCGAGCAGCGCGTCGAGGTCGTCGTCGACGGTGATATGCCGTCCTGACAGGCGATCACAGCGGCCGCCGGCGATGGCGAGCACGAGCCTGGCCGCCTGTGCGGGGTCGGTGCCGTGGCCCGAGGCGAGCTGGTCGCGGATCCAGCCGTGGACCCGCCGCTCGTGTGGGTCCATAACCGTGTCGCTGCTCAGCGAGACCTCACCGAAGCCGATCGGCAGCAGTCCGGGGTGGACACTGAACACGGACACACCATGCCGGCGGGTCTCGACGGCGAGCGTCTCGGTGAGGTTCACGAGCGCCGCCTTCGAGGCCGCATAGGCCGACACCAGCGGCCACCGGTAGATGCCGGCGTTGCTGGTGACGTTGATGATCCGGCCACGTCCGGCCGCGATCATCTCGGGCAGCACCAGGCGGGTTAGCGCGAACACACCGCCGAGGTTGATCTCGAGCGTCCGCCACCACTGCGTCTCGTCGGCCTCCCACATCGGGGCAGCGGGGCCGGTGACCCCCGCGTTGTTGATCAGCACATCGACCGGCCCGAGCCGATCTCGCAGCTCGGCGACCGCGCGGGAGAGCGCTTGGCGATCGGTCACGTCGGCGGTTGCGGCGATCGCGATCCCGCCCCAGCGCTCGATCTCGGCCACCGTTGCCGCGAGCTGATGGCCGGAGCGTGCGATCAGCCCGACCGCCGCGCCCGCCCGCGCCAGCTTGGCGGCGAGCACCCGCCCGAGCCCGCGACTCCCACCGCTGATGAAAATCACCTTGCCGGCGAGGTCCTTGCCGCCTCCGCGGCGTTCGTGTTCGATCAGCAGCCGGCGCAGGATCTTGCCCGAGGGAGACTTGGGGATCTGCTCGACGAACTCGACGTGGCGAATGCGCTTGTAGTGCGCCACTCGATCGGCCACCCATTTCATGAGCTCATCGGCCGACACGGGCCGACGGGGTACGACGAACGCCTTCGGAACCTCCCCCGCCTGCTCGTCGGACCGACGGACCACGGCCGCGTCGGCGACCGCTGGGTGCGTGAGCAGGACGTCCTCCAGCTCGGCGGGAGCGACCTGGAACCCCTTGTACTTGATCAGCTCCTTGATCCGGTCGGCCACCCGGAACCAACCATTCTCGTCGACGGTGACGATGTCGCCGGAGTGGAGCCATCCGTCGGCGTCGATGGTCGCCGCGGTCGCCTGGGGGTCGTCGAGGTAGCCGCGCATCGTGCTCGGCGAGCGCATCCACAGCTCGCCCGGTTCGTTCGGGCCGAGGTCGAGTCCTGACTCGGGGTCGACGACGCGGCATTCGATCCCAGGCAACGCCGGCCCGATCGAGTCGGGGTGGTCGTTGCCGTCGGGCGCGATGTGGGTGCCCCCGGCGAGCTCGGTCATCCCGAAGCCCTGCTTGACCTGGCAGCCGATCCGCTCGGCGCATGCCCGCGCGAGGTCGGCGCCCAGCGGCGCCGCGCCGGCGATCACCGTGCGCAGGCTGCCCAGGTAATACCGATCGACCAGCTCGCTGTTGGCGAGCGCCAGCACGATCGGCGGCACCACCTCGGCGCGGGTCACCCCGTAGGTCTGGATGGCGTTCAGAAACGCTCCCAGCTCGAACCGCGGCAGGATGACCACGGTGGCGCCGGCTCGCAACGCGAGGTTCAGCGTGACCTGGAACCCGAAGATGTGAAACAGCGGCAGCACCGCGATCACCGTGTCATCCGGACTCAGGCGATGCACCGGGCGCATCTGGCACAGGTTCGCCACCAGGTTGCGATGGGTCAGCTCGACCGCCTTGGGCAGCCCCGTCGTGCCGCTCGAGAACGGCAGGAAAGCGACATCACGCGGGCTGGCATCAAACCGGGGAATCAGCCCGTCGCCGTGAGCGGAGAGTTCCTCGAACCCGATCGCGTTCGCGCCGGCCGCGCTGCCGGCTTCGCCGATCAGGTAGCTCTCCGCGATGCCCGACGCTTCCGCGGCCGCTCGGAGCTTTTTCTCGTAGAGCTGTCCGGTGGTGACCAACCATCGGGCGCCGGCCAGCTTCAGCTGCTGGGTGATCTCTTCTTGCGTCGACGTCGGGTTGAACGCGGTGACGGTGGCGCCGACTGATGACGCCGCGAACCAGGCCACCACGAACTCGATGCTGTTCGGCGCGCACAACGCGAGCACCTCGCCCTGGCGTACGTCATGCGCGAACAGGCCGGCGGCGACCGCGCGCACCGCGTCGGCAAGCTCGCCGTAGCGCATCCCGCGACCGGTGTCCGGCTCGATGAGCGCTCGTTCGAGGCTGTGCTTCCCGTCTGCCTCGGCCAGGACGAACTCGGGCAGGGTCTGGTTGGGAATGTCAGGAAGAGTCCGCATGGCCGTCACTCAGAAATGCACGGGGTCGACGGCGGCGGTGTCATCGGCGGCCACGGCTTGCGCCGAGCGCTTGTCCTGCTCGACCTGGAGCATGGCGATGACCCCATGCCCGAGGGCATGCTCGGGCTCGATGTCAAGCGTGGTCGTCAGGCGGCAGGCGGTCCAGTACCAGCCGATCACCAGCACCAGCTCGACGATCTCCCGCGGGGCCAGCACGCGATCGATGCGCTCAAACAAGGCGTCGGACACCCGCGGCCCGGCGAGCACCGCGTCGGTGAACGCCAGCACCTGCCGCTGCACATACGTGAAGCACGCGCCCCCGCCTGCAGGCTCGCCGGCGGCTGAAATCTGCTCGTCGGTCAATTCGGCCAGCTTCGCAAGCGCGCGGTGCTGCACGAGGACGTACTCAGCGCCGGCGCGCTCCGCGACCCGGAGGATCGCGAGCTGGCGCAGCTTCGGGTCGAGCTCCAGCGATTGCAGCGCGGCCGCGTAGGTGTTGTAGTACGGCGCCGTGAGCGTCGGGGCGTGCGAGAGCATCCGGCCGATGTTCATGTTGCGCAGCGGCTGGGGGAACTCCCGCATCACGTCGGCGACGTGCGCGCAGTCGGGATAGTCGAGGCGAGCCATGATGGATTACTCCTAATCGTCGAGAGAAGGTGAGTTACGCCGCCGCAGGCGCCCAGCGACAGGCCAGACGGGTTTGACCCTCCCGACCGGTGACGCGAGTCCAGCGCATACCGAGCGCGGGCGCCTTCGAAGTGACACGGGGCGTGAAATCGAGAGTTCGTGCCGTGGACGGCAGCGGTGAGGAAATCGAAGCGGGCATCAACGGTCCTTGGGTTCGTTTGTCGTGCGTGGGTCCAGAGCCGGAGCGACGCGGACCATCTTGAGCTGCCGGACGGCCGGGCACAGCGGTAGGACTACGCCTTTGTTTGCGCGCCCCGCGGGCGCTTCTACGTAGCCGCGAGGATCGCTACGTAGCCGGCGCGACCGTCTCGTGCTCGGTGGCGAACGCTGCGAGCGCGGTGCGGTTCGGCTGGTTGGTCTTGGTCAGGATCCGCTCGACGTGCTTCTCGACCGTGCGCGGTGAGAGGTACAACCGTCCGGCGATGTCTTTGTTCGTGAGTCCTTCGGCGAGCAGGGCGAGCACGTCGGCCTCGCGGGTGGTCAGTTCGAGCCCGGCGTAGCGGTGGTCGTCTCCCGGTGCTCGGCGGCGGCGGGGCGAGGTTCCGGCCAGCCGAAGCAGCGAGCGGCAGGCCCGCGCGAGCGGCTCGTTCCCGCGCTGCTCGAGGTAGGCCTCCGCGCCGGCGAGCCATCGCGCGGGCTCGCCCCAGCCGTCCGCCAGGGCGGCCTCGCCGGCGTACCGGCGGTAGATGGCGCGGACGGCCGGAACCGGGGCGAGGATCGTGTCGCCCTGTTCGAACAGGACCGCGGCCCGTTCGCGGTCGCCGGCGCGCCCGGCGACGATCGCCTGGGCTACGCAGAAACTCGAGTGCTGGTAGGCGTCATCGGCGGGAACCCAGTCGCGCCCCTGAACCAGCTCGCGCGCGCCGGCGGCGGCTTTGACCACCGCGGCGACTCCGTAGAAGCTGCCGAGGAACGGCGGCCAGAAAACGAGCTGGTCTGGCAGCTGAGCCCTGGTCTCGATCACTCGCTCGGTCGCGGCGCCGAGATCGTCGTCCGCCAGCGCAGCCATGACGAGCGGGGTGCCGGTGACTGCGGGAAGCAGCAGCGGGAGCCGCCCCGCCGCCTCAGCGGCTTGCGCTGCTTGGCGCTCGGCCTGCTTGCGGTCCCAGCGCATGGCCGTGATCGTGGCCTGCAACCCGAGCAGGAGCGCCTCGAGTTCGACCAGCCCATACCGGCGGGCCTCGGCGAGCGCTCGCTCCGCGTGCGACTGCGCGTCGTCGAGCCCGTCGGCGATGAGGTAGTCGGTCGCGAGTATGTGGTCGAACTCGACGAGCGACGCCAGTGCTCCGAGCTCGAGCGAGAGCTCGCGCCCTTCCTGCATCCTGGCGCGTCCGGCGCGCCGCGCGAGGTCGTGGAAAGCGAGTCGCTGCAGGATCCGCAGCCGGGTCAGCGGCAGACCGGCAGCTTCCGCGCGTCTCAGGGCCTCCACGAAAACCGGCTCAGCTTCGAGCAGCTCCACGGCGATGAACATCCGGTGGCGGCCGATCAGCTCAAGCGCGTCGCAGGCCAGGTCTGCAAATCCAGCGGCGTCCGCGTCGGCGAGGGCCGTCCTGGCGCCCGCCACGGCGGCAGCGTGTTGATGTTCGCTGAACGCGATCTCGGCGAGCATGAGATCGAGCTCGATCCGCAGGTGCTGATCAGCGGGATCGAGGGCCAACGCCTCCTCGCACAGCCGCCGCGCGCGCGCGAGATCCAGCGCGGCGTGCGCGGACTTGGCTAGCTGCAACCTAAGGGCCGCTTGACGCTCCGCCGAAGCGCTGCGGCTTTCCAGTGCCGCGAGGAGCTGCGGCCCGGCCTCTTCGACGGCAGTGCTGTTGCCAGCCGCGCTGAGCGCAGACACGAGCACCTCCCCCGCCGCCAGCGCCTCCGGCTCGCCGGCGGGAGCAAGCGAGCGCGCGCGGCGGGCCGTCGCGATCGCAGTCGCCAATGCCCCGCTCGCGAGCGAGCGGCGCGCTTCCTCGGTCAGATAGCGCGAGGCGTCGGCAGCCCGACCGGCTTGCGAGGCCAGGTGGGCCGCGACCTCGAGCAGCTCGGGCTCGACCCGCTCGGGATCCGAAACCAGTTTGTCCAGCGCACGCGCGGCCAGACGCATTCGCTCGGGCCCGAGCATCTCGGCCAGGATCGCATCGACGGTCAGCGCATGCCGGAAGCTGAACCGCCCGCCGGCGACCTCCTCGACCAGCTGCAGGTCCACCGCGCGCGCGAGCGCACCCAGCACGTCGCTCTCACTCTCGCCCGCGATCGAGGGGAGATGCGACCAGTCGAAGTCCCGCCCCAGGATCGCCGCGTGCTCCAGCACGCGCCGCTCGTCCTCGGGTAGCTCTCCCATCCGTTCGCGCACGGTTTGCGCAAATGACAGCGGCACGTCCACAGGATCGAGATCGCTGCTCAGCTCCCAGCCCGCCTCCGAGGCGACCAGGCGCCCGCGGGTGCTCAGGCCCGCGAGCAGTTCCTCCACCAGGAACGGCAGCCCCTCGGCGCGAGCGTCGATCAGCGCCGTCACGGCGTCCGATACCGGTCGGTCCCGGTCGGCGAGGCACGCGGCCACCATCTCGCCCGTCTCCGCATGGCTCAAGGGCTCGAGCGTCCGGAAGGTCGCGCTGCCCCGCCGGTCGAGCGCGTCGACGAGATCGAGCGCGGCACCCTCCGGCCGCAGCGTTCCGAGGACCAGGAGGCGCTCCGTCGCCGCGTTGTCGGCCAGGTACTCGGTGACTGCGAGCGTGTCACCACACGCCCAATGCAGATCCTCCAACACCACCAGCGCCCCTTCACGGCCCGCGACGGCCGACACCAGTCTCAGCACCGTCTCGCCCAACAGCACCGGTGATGGCTCCACCGCGGGCCCTTCGAAGAACCCCGGGAGCAGCGTCGCCAGACCGGCCTGGAGTCCCGGCGTCTCCGAGACGTCGAGCCGCGGCCGCGACCGCAGCCCGCTGAGCACGGCACCGCTGAGCGATTGGTAGGGCACCGCCCGGCCCGTCGCGCTGGCTCGACCCGACAGCACCCAGAGGTCTCGTCTTCCGGCTTCCGCGATCGCCTCGTCGGCGAGCCTGGACTTGCCGATCCCCGGCTCGCCGACCAGAAACACGCATCCACCTTGGCCGTCGCGCAAAGCATCAAACCCCGCCGATAGCCAAGGCAGCTCCTCGGCTCTACCGACCACGGTGGGGCAGAGCATGCGCGGCACGTGCGCACAGAGTCCCACGGCTATGCGGCTATCGCAAGGCCTGCCTGCACCCGCTGCGCAACGTCGGTCATCACGACCTCGGGGGCATCCATGGCTGCGATCTCAAGCGCCGCGCAAGGCGCAGATCGCCGACGCGAAAACGTTCTCAGGGTCGTAGCGCCGCTTGAGCTCCCGGAGCCGAGCGACGTTCTCGCCGTAGGCGAGCGCGAGCCGGTCGTGGTCATCCGGTCCGAGGAGGTTGGGATAGCCACCGGGAACGGCAACCGGGCAGAGCGCCTCGCTTAGGGTCTCCGCCCAGTTCTCGTGGCGGGCGGATTCGCGCGCCTCGTCGGGCTCCCAGGCGGCGATGATCTCGACCAGCAGGTGCTCGCGGCGCAGCGCGAACGCGGTTGCCGTGGGGTGAACGCGCGTGGCGGCGCCGTGGAAGTGGTGCAGCCCGATCGCCGAGAAGGGTGAGGTGACGGTGCGGGCCGCCTCGACGAGGGTTGCGATGCTTTCGTAGGTCAGCGCGGATATCCAGCGCGTGCGGATCGCGTAATGACGGCCGTTCACGACCTGCGCATCGAACATCCCGAGCGCGTCCCCGTACGCCATCGGCGCGACCTGGGCCACCACGGGGCTGCCCAGCCGCTCGAAGCGGGCGAGCTCGCGTTCGCCCTGGGTCGGCTCGCCGCTCCAAGCCGGGAACAGGAACAGCAGCGGTTTCCCGTCCGGCCCGGACAGGAACCCGCTCATCACCGTGAGCTCGTCGGCGGCCTCGGCGATCAGCTCCTGATACCTATGCAGCACAGCCTCGGCCTGCTCGAGACCGAACAGCAGCAGGCCAGCGGTCACGGATGCGAGCGGGTGCAGCCGGTACCGGGCGCTCGTGACCACCCCAAAGCTGCCGCCACCGCCGCGCAAAGCCCAGAACAGGTCCGGATCGTTCTCTCGATCTGCCGTGACGAGGCGGCCGTCAGCCAACACGACGCGCGCGTCGATCAGGTTGTCGACACCGAGGCCGTGCTTTCCGCACAGCGGGCCGTACCCGCCGCCGAGGGTGAGCCCGGCCATCCCAACGGCCTTGACCGTGCCCGTGACCGGCGCGAGCCCGAGCGATCGGGCAGGCGCCACCACGTCCCCAGTCGTCGCGCCGCCCTGCGCCGTCGCCGTCCCGGCGTCGGAATCGACCGTGACGGCTCGCATCGACGTGAGGTCGATGACCAGTCCACCGTCGCTGAGCGCCCGGCCCGCCCAGTCATGTCCTCCGCCCCGCACGGACAGCGGCAGGTCGTGCTCGCGCGCCACCATCACCGCCCTCGAGACGTCGACTTCGTCCGCGCAGCGGACGATCACCGCCGGACGCTTGTCCACCGCGCCATTCCACAACTGCCTCGCGTCCCCGTACATCGCATCACTGTCCACCAGCACCGTGCCGCGGATCGATCCCCGCAGCCGACGCGCCGCATCGCGCTCGGATGATGCTGTCGTCGTTGCCATCTCGGTCCCCTTTCGGAGCTAGGCTCTTATGATCAGAGTTAGACTCTAGTGAACGTAGCGCGTCTCTGTCAAGTGCTATGGTTGCGGGATGACCGACGTCGCGCGCAAGCTCACCCGGCGCGAGGAGTACGCCCAGGCCACCCGGCAGGCGATCATCGACGCCGCCCGCAAGCTGTTCGCGGAGCGTGGCTACTTCGCGACCAAGGTCGACGACATCGCCGCCGAAGCCCGGGTTGCCCCGGCGACTGTGTATGCGGGCGGCGGCGGCAAGCGCGGGCTGCTCGACGAGCTGATCCGGATCTGGACCACCGACCCGATCGTCGAGGCCACCATCACCGACATCGGCGCCTCGAGCGATCCGGTTGAGATCATCCGGGAGGTGTCGTCCGTCGTCCGTCGGATGCGTGAGGAGTTCGCCGATGTGATGCGGCTTCTGCTGACGACTGCACCACACGACTCCAACGTCGCCGAGCAGCTGCGCGGCGCCACCGACGTGTACCGGGGTGCGTTCGTCCCGATCGCCCAGCGGCTCTCGGACCTAGGCGCACTACGCCCAGGCCTGGACGTCGAGCAGGCAGTCGACCTGCTGTGGTTCTACTTCGGCTACGCGTCACTGTTCACGCTGCACAACGACAACGGCTGGTCCTACGAGCGAGCCGAGCAATGGCTCGCCGACCAGGCATGCCGCGAACTGCTCTCAGCACGCAAGCGGTAGCGGTACGTACATCCGCGCACCTCACGCGGATGAAGCGACGTAGATCTACCGCTGTGCGAAGGGCCATCGCAGCCCAACATCCGACCCTCCGACGGTCACGAGAAAGGATGCGCATGCAGCCCGCACCGACAACGCAGATCCTCCACGGCATCGTCGAGAAGACGGACGACAGAGCGCTGATCCTGCCCGACGGCGCGACGATGGAGTTCCTCACCTCGCCCGACGACGACTACGACTTTTGCGTGATGAAAGGCACGATTCCCGCTGGCGGATTCGTGCCCTTGCACAGCCACCCGGACACCGAGACGTTCTTCGTACTGTCCGGGACACTCGAAGCGCTGACCGAGACCGAGAGCGGGCTCGGCTGGAAGGAAGTGCGGCCCGGAGACTATCTCCACGTCGAGGGGGACGCCCGACACGCGTGGCGCAATGCCGGAGAGGGAGCCGGGATCGCCCTGGTCGTCACGACTCGCCGACTCGGCGGATTGTTTCTCGAGATGGGCACGCCGCTCACCGGTGCTCCCGAGCCGCCAACGGCAGACGACCTGGCGCGCCTGGCCGCACTGGCAGCAGCGTACGGCCACTGGCTGGCCAGCCCCCAGGAGAACGCCGCCGTCGGCATCGAGTTACCGGCACTCGCTTGATCACCGTGACCGGCGGACGCGACCTGAAAGTCTCGCGCCGCACCCTGCGCGCAGCTCCCGTCAAATCGTCAGCCGCAGACAAGAAGCTCCGCGCCGGCGCGCACATAGTCCGCGATCGAAATACGAAAAGGCTGCCGCCCCCGCCGCAAGAAATGCCGTTCAACCACCTGCGCGAACCACGTGCGCGGCACAAGATCCCCGCCTACAGCACCGGCACAAGACACGAGCCGCGCTTCGATACCCCACCAGCAGTCCCATCGACATAAGGAGCCCCGAATGCAGACCGACACGATCACCCAGGCCCGGCCCCCGGCAGATCACCCGCACACCTGTTTCACCGAGCTCGTAGGCTGCGAGATCCCGATTCAGCAGGCGGCCTTCGGCACCCTCAGCGTCGAGCTGGTCACCGCGGTGAGCGCCGCGGGCGGGCTCGGGATGATCGGCGCCCCGCTGGCGAGTGCCGACGCGCTGTCCGCGGCGTTTGATCGGATCCGTGCCATCACGGACGCGCCGGTCGGGGTCAACTTCGTGGCGCCGTTCTTCGATCCGGGTCGCGACGGGCCGGCGCTGGAGGTCGCGATCGAGCGCGCCGCGGTGGTGGAGTTCTTCTACGGCAGCCCGGACCGCCGGCTCGTCGAGCGCATCCACTCGGGCGGGAGCCTTGCGACCTGGCAGGTGGGGTCCGTCAGTGACGCGCTCGCGGCTGCGCGAGCGGGATGCGATCTGGTGATTTTGCAGGGCCAGGAAGCCGGTGGGCACCTCGCCGGGACGCGCGCGCTGCTGCCCTTGCTGTGCGAGGTGCTGGACGTGGTCGACGTGCCCGTGCTGGCCGCCGGAGGCATAACCACCCCGCGCGCCCTGGCGGCGGTGCTGGCCGCGGGCGCGGCCGGCGCCCGCATCGGCACCGCGCTGGTCGCCTCCGAGGAGTCAGACTTCCACCCGGAATACAAGCGCGCGGTGCTCGCCGCATCGGGCACGGACGCCGTCTACAGCGATGTGTTCGCCGCCTTCTGGCCCGACGCGCCGCATCGCGTCTTGCGCTCGGCGATCGATGCCGTCCAGTCGCTCCACGACCCCATCGTCGGCACGATGCAGATCGGCGGCCATCAAGTCGATGTGCCTCGCGCCGCCGGGGCAGCACCGGTCGCGAACGCGACCGGAAACGTCGAGGCGATGGCCCTGTTCGCCGGCGAGGGCGTAGGCAGCATCACCGAACTCCGGCCCGCCGGCACGATCATCCGCGAACTCGCGGCCGGGGCCCGGAGCCTGCTGTCGGCCATCTCCCGCTAGCAGCTCGCCGCCGACCGTCGGTAGCGCTACGTACATGTCCCCACGTGGCCCGGACGAAGTGACGTACATCTACCGCTGTGCGCACGGCCTGCGCGGACCAACATCGCCTCCGACACCGAACTTCGATGAGGAGACCAAGATGTATGACGCGATTGTGATCGGCGCCCGCTGCGCGGGCGCGCCGACTGCCATGCTGCTCGCGCGCCGCGGCCACCGCGTGCTGCTCGTCGACCGGGCCACGTTCCCGAGCGACACGACGTCCACCCACCTCATCCACCCACACGGCCTGGCCGCACTGCGCCGTTGGGGTTTGCTGGATGACCTGATCGCCACCGGCGTCCCTCCGTGCCTGACGCTCCGGTTCGATTTCGGGCCCGTGGTGCTGGACGGCACGCCGCCGGGCGTGGATGGGATCTCCGAGCACTACGCGCCGCGGCGCCGCGTGCTCGACAAGTTGCTCGTCGATGCAGCCGTCGCGGCCGGCGTCGAGGTGCGCGAGCAGACCAGCGTCAAGGGCCTCCTGTGGGAGGACGAGCGGGTGAGTGGCGTGCGGCTCAATCGCGGGACGTCACGTGACGCCGAGCCGCGGGCCCGGATCGTGATCGGCGCCGACGGCGTGCGCTCCACGCTCGCCGAGCAGGTGAGTGCCCGAACCTACCACGACAAGGGAAACCTGACCTGCGCCTACCACTCCTACTGGCGCGGGATCGACCAGCCGCGGCTGACGCTCTACCCGCGGCCTGGTTGCGCGATCGCCGAGCTCCCGACCAACGAGGGGCTCACTTGCATCTACGGCACCTGGCCGGTAAGCGAATTTCCCGCCGTGTGCCGCGACATCCCGGGCCGCTTTGCCGAGAGCATCGAGCGGCTCGCCCCGGATCTCGCCGCGCGCATGCAGGGCGCCACCCGGGAGGAGCGGCTCGTCGGCAGCGGCCTTATCCCCAACCACTTCC